>JAABUQ010007848.1_pt1 | contig 15238 bp, 13 predicted proteins | sample 5560001 | NCBI WGS metagenome assembly JAABUQ01 (sample SAMN10711888, study PRJNA513371) | rock metagenome | isolation source: Antarctica rocks | place: Antarctica: Victoria Land, Finger Mt nord | collected 2015-12-18 | reverse complement strand
AACCCGTATGAGGACAACGGCATCAAGCTGTTCGGCCCCGACGGCTTTAAGCTGTCCGACGGCACCGAGGCCGAGATCGAGGCGCTGATGGCCGATGGCGTGACCGGCCGGCTGGCATCGTCGGCGCAGCTTGGCCGCGCCGCCCGCCTCGACGACGCCGCCGGGCGCTACATCGAATCTGCCAAGGCGTGCTTCCCGCGCGGCCTGCGCCTCGACGGGTTGCGCATCGTCGTCGACTGCGCCAACGGCGCCGCCTACCGCGTGGCGCCGACCGTCCTCTGGGAGCTTGGCGCCGAGGTGATACCGATTGGCGTGACGCCGGATGGCTTCAACATCAACCTCGACTGCGGCTCGACCACGCCGGGGTTGCTGTGCAGCGAGGTACGCAATCATGGCGCGCATCTCGGCCTGGCGCTGGACGGCGATGCCGACCGGCTGATCCTGTGCGACCAGCACGGAGTGATCGTCGACGGCGACCAGATCCTGGCGCTGATTGCGAGATCCTGGAGCGAGGCCGGGCGGCTGGCGGGCGGCGGCGTCGTTGCCACCGTCATGTCGAACCTCGGCCTGGAACGCTTCTTGGCAAACCGCGACCTCGTCCTACACCGCACCAAGGTGGGCGACCGCTATGTCGTCGAGCGGATGCGGACGACCGGCTGCAACGTCGGCGGCGAGCAGTCCGGGCACATGATCCTGTCCGACTACGCCACCACCGGCGACGGCCTGCTGGCGGCGTTGCAGGTGATGGCGGTGCTGGTGCAGGACGGGAGGCCGGCGAGCGAGGTCATGCAGGTGTTCACCCCGCTGCCGCAGCGCCTGCGCAGCGTGCGTTTCAGCGGGCCGTCGCCGCTGCACAACCCGCACGTAAAGGCCGCCATCGCCGAGGCGGAGGCGTTGCTGGCCGGCACCGGGCGCTTGCTGATCCGCGCCAGCGGGACCGAGCCGGTGATCCGGGTGATGGCCGAGGATGAGGATGCCAGGCTGGTGCAGCGGCTCGTCGATCATCTGTGCGACTGCATCGGCGCGGTCGCGACGCCGGCCGCCGCCGACTGATGCGCGGCCGGGTACTCGCCATCGGCGGCTCGGACAGCGGCGGCGGGGCCGGCATCCAGGCCGACATCAAGTCGATCCTGGCACTGGGCGCGCACGCCTCGACGGCGATCACCGCGCTGACGGCGCAAAACACGCTGGGCGTGGAGAGCATCCTGCCGGTCGCGCCCGAGTTCATCCGCGCGCAGATGGTCGCGGTGCTCGGCGACATCGGCGCCGACGTCGTCAAGACCGGCATGTTGGGCGGCGTCGCCGGCATGGAGGCGGTGCGCGCGACTCTGGAGCAGTATGCGCCGTCCACGCCGTTGGTCATCGATCCTGTCATGGTGGCCAAGGGCGGCGCGCGGCTGATGGAGGCCGCCGCAATGGACGCGCTGGTCGCCGGGCTGATCCCGCGCGCCACGCTGCTGACGCCCAACCTGCCGGAAGCCGAGGCGCTGACCGGCATCGGGATCGCCGCCGAACTCGACATGCACCGGGCCGCCGAGCGCCTGCTGCGGATGGGCTGCGGCGCGGTGCTGCTGAAGGGCGGGCATCTGGACGGCGCGGAGGTCATCGACATCCTGGTGAGCGAGGAGGGAACCGAAATGTTCCGCGCGCCGCGGATCGACACGCGCCACACCCACGGCACCGGCTGCACGCTCGCCAGCGCCGTGGTCGCCGGCCTGGCGCAAGGCATGTCGATGGCGGAAGCGGTCGGCCGGGCGCGGGCCTACGTGCGCGCCGCCATCGCCGCGGCGCCCGGCCTGGGGGCGGGACATGGACCGCTCGGCCACGATGTCACGGTCGATGTCAGCCGGCTGCCAGGATACGCACCGTGATGGCGATGCCGTGGCACCCGCCTGGCTCGATCGGCATCAGGCCCGGTTTTGCGGCAAAGTCGGCATCGAAACCCTGCGGCGTCGAAATGCCGTGCCACGGCTCGATGCACAGGAAGTCGCCGTCGCCCTTGGTCCAGACACCGAGGCAGGGGCAGTTCTCCCAGCTCAGCTCGAGCACCGACGTGCCGGGCGCGGCGAAGCGGACGCTGTGGCTGGCGAGCTGGTCGAAGATCAGCGCGTCGGCGGCGAACAGCTCCGGGGTCGGGTGCAGTTCGCGGCCGATGACCGGGGAGGGCCGTGGCTCCGCTTGCAGCAGGCCGCCCGCCACGCTGCGGATCGGCGCCGGCTCCGGCCGCTCGAAGATCAGCACGTGCGCCAGTTTGTCGGTGCTGCCCGGCAGCGGCCATTGGAACGCCGGATGGCCGCCGATGGAGGCGGGCAGCACGGTGTCGCCGGTGTTGATGGCGACGTAGGTCATGCGCAAGCCGTGCTCGACGATTTCGTAGGTGGCCTCGAAGCGGAACCGGAACGGGTAGGCGGCCAGCGTTTCGGCGTCGGCGTCGAGCGCCAGCCGGCAGCTCGTGGCCGATCGTTCGACCAGCTCGAAGCGGCGGTCGCGGGCAAAACCGTGCTGGGTCATCCGGCTGGATTTGCCGTCGTGCCGCAACTGGTCGCCCGGCAGGCGTCCGACGATGGGGAACAGCACCGGCGCGTGGCGCGGCCAGGTCGGGCCGGCCTGCCACATGTACTCCGCGCCGGCCGCCTGCAGCGAGCAGAGTTCGGCGCCTTGGGCGTCGATCGCAGCGGTGATGTCGCCCGAACCGATCCGGTATCGCTGGTCCATGGCAGTTCCCCCAATCGGCGGACCTTGGCTGGAACTTGAGTGGCGTGCAACGGCGGGCTAGCACGCCGCATGATGACAGCGCTCCCGCGTCCGCAACGCCGCCCGGCCAACCCCAATTTCTCGTCGGGGCCGTGCGCCAAGCGTCCTGGCTACAGCCTGGCGACCCTGGACACGGCGATGCTGGGGCGCAGCCACCGCGCGGCGGCGCCCAAGGCACGGCTGGCGGAGGTGATCGAGCGCAGCCGGGCGATGCTCGGCCTGCCGGCGGAGTGGCGCGTCGGCATCGTGCCGGGATCGGACACCGGGGCCATCGAGACAGCGATGTGGTCGCTGCTGGGCGCGCGGCCGGTCGACGTGCTGGCATTCGACACCTTCTCGCAAGCCTGGGCGGACGACATCACCGGGCATCTGAAGCTGGCAGACGTGCAGGTCCTCAAGGCGCCGTATGGCCTGCTGCCCGACCTCGCGCGGATCTCGCCCGAGCACGATCTGGTCATGGCGTGGAACGGCACGACCTCGGGCGTGCGGCTGCCGGAAGGCGGCGGGTTCCTGGCGCCCGGTCCCGGCCTCGTGCTGTGCGACGCGACCTCGGCGGCGTTCGCCATGCGGCTGCCGTTCGAGCGGCTCGATGTGGTTACCTGGTCCTGGCAGAAGGTGCTGGGCGGCGAGGCGGCGCACGGCATGATCGCCCTCTCGCCGCGCGCGGTCGAGCGGCTGCTCACGCACACGCCGGCCTGGCCGCTGCCGAAGGTGTTCCGCATGACTGCGGGCGGGCGGCTGCTGGAGGGCATCTTCCGCGGCGAGACGATCAACACGCCTAGTATGCTGTGCGTCGAGGATGCGCTGGACGGCCTGCGCTGGGCCGAGCGGGTCGGCGGCCTTGAGGCGCTGGTGGCGCGCAGCGAAGCCAACCTCGCGGCCGTGGCGGATTGGGCGGCACGGAGCGGCTGGGCGGAGTTCCTGGCCCGCGACCCCGCCGCCCGCTCCAGCACGGCGATCTGCCTGCGCATCGCCGCACCCTGGTTCATGGCGCTGGACGCGGCGGCGCAGGTTACGGCGGCGGGCCGGATGGCGGCGGCGCTGGAGGCCGAGGGCGTGGCGTTCGATGTCGGGCATTACCGCGACGCGCCGCCGGGCTTCCGCATCTGGGGCGGCGCCACCGTCGAGGCCGACGACATCGCCGCGCTGCTGCCGTGGCTCGATTGGGCGGTGGCGCAGGCGGCCGGCGACTATGCCGGGTCACGCTCCGGTGATAAGCAGCCGCCCATATGACCGACGACCCTCCCCTCAACCCGGCGTTGCTGCCGGGCGGCCTGCGCGACCTGCTGCCGCCCGAGGCCGAGACCGAGGCATCGGCGGTTGAGGCGGTCATGGCGGTGTTCGCCGCGCACGGCTACCAGCGCGTCAAGCCGCCGCTGCTGGAGTACGAGGACAGCCTGCTGGCCGGCACCGGGGCCGCGGTCGCCGAGCAGACGTTCCGCCTGATGGACCCCGACACCCACCGCATGGTCGGCCTGCGCGCCGACATGACGCCGCAGGTGGCCCGCATCGCGGCGACGCGGCTGGGCCATGCCGCCCGGCCGCTGCGGCTGTCGTATGCCGGCCAATGCCTGCGGGTGCGCGGCAGCCAACTGGCGCCAGACCGTCAGTTGGCGCAGGCCGGCATCGAGCTGATCGGGCACGACAGTCCCGAGGCCGACGCCGAGGTGGTGCTGGTCGCCGCCGAGGCGCTGGCGGCGCTTGGCCTGACCCAGGTAAGTTTCGACCTCACCATGCCGTCGTTCGTGCAGATGCTGCTGGACGAGGCCGAGCTGGCGGCGGCGGCGGCCCGGTCGCTGTCCCGCGCGCTCGACCGCAAGGACGTGGCGGCGGTGGTGGAGCACGGCGGCCGGCTGGCGTCGGTGCTGACGGCGCTGCTGATGGCGGCGGGTCCCGCGTCCGGCGCGCTGGCGGCGCTGGCGGCGGCCGAGCTGACGCCGGGCGCCCGCGCGCTGGCTGGCCGGCTGGCGGACACGGTGGCGGCGATTGCGGCACGCGGGCCGGGCCTGACGCTGACCGTGGACCCGGTCGAGTTCCGTGGCTTCCAGTATCACACCGGCGTCTGCAGCACCGTGTATGCGCCCGGCCACCACGAGGAGCTGGGACGCGGCGGCCGCTACGTGTGCGGCGACGCGGAGCCGGCGACCGGGCTGACGCTGTATCCCGACGCGGTGCTGCGCGCGGCGCCGACGCGATCGGCGCAGCGGCGGGTCTATCTGCCGTTCACCGGCAGCCCCGCCGTCGCGGCCGAGCTGCGCCGCAACGGCTATGCGACCGTCGCCGGCCTGGCGCGGGAGGCGGACGACGCGCTGGCCGCGCGCCGGCTGAACTGCGACTTCGTGATGCTGTCCGATCAACTCGTCGCCCTCGCCCCGGAGTAGCCCATGACCAACGTCACAGTGATCGGCGCGCAATGGGGCGACGAGGGCAAGGGCAAGGTGGTCGATTGGCTGGCCAGCCGAGCCGACATCGTGGTGCGCTTCCAGGGCGGCCACAACGCCGGGCATACGCTGGTAGTCGGCAACCAGACCTACAAGCTGTCGCTGCTGCCGAGCGGCCTGGTGCGCGGCAAGCTCGGCATCATCGGCAACGGCGTCGTGGTCGATCCCGAGGCGTTGCTGGTCGAGATCGAGCGGGTGCGGGGGCAGGGGCTGGATGTCTCGCCGGCGACGCTGCGGATCGCCGACAACGCCACGCTGATCCTGCCGCTGCATCCGGCACTGGACCGGGCGCGCGAGGCGGCGCGGGGCGATCGCAAGATCGGCACCACCGGGCGCGGCATCGGTCCCGCTTACGAGGACAAGGTGGCGCGCCGGGCGATCCGCATGTGCGACCTGGCCGAGCCGCAGACGCTGTCCGACAAACTCGACGAATTGCTGCTGCACCACAACACGCTGCTGCGCGGCCTGGGCGCGGCGGAGTTCGAGAAGCAGGCGCTGCTGGACCGGCTGCTGGAACTGGCGCCGCGCCTGCTGCCGTACGCGGAACCAATCTGGGAGCGGCTGCACGAAGCGCGGCGGGCGGGCAAACGCATCCTGTTCGAGGGCGCGCAGGCGGTCATGCTCGACGTCGACCACGGCACCTACCCGTATGTGACCAGCAGCAACACGGTGGCCTCCGCCGCTGGCACCGGGGCGGGCGTGGGACCGGAGGCGATCGGCTTCATCCTGGGGATCGCCAAGTCCTACACCACGCGCGTCGGCTCCGGGCCGTTCCCCACCGAGCTGCTGGATGACACCGGCAGGTTGTTGGGCGAGCGCGGCCACGAGTTCGGCACGGTGACCGGGCGGCCGCGCCGATGCGGCTGGTTCGATGCTGTCATGGTCCGACAAGCCTGCATGGTGGGCGGCATCAGCGGCTTGGCGCTTACCAAGCTGGACGTGCTCGACGGCCTGTCGGAACTCAAGATCTGCGTCGGCTATCGTCTCGGCGGCGAGATGCTCAGCCGCCTACCCGCCGCACCGGGGGCGCAGGCGGCGGTCGAGCCGGTTTATGAGACGATGGCCGGGTGGTCGGGCAACATGCGCGGGGCGCGAAGCTGGGCCGACCTTCCGGCTCAGGCGATCAAATACGTTCGCCGTCTGGAAGAACTAGTCGAAGTGCCGGTGACGCTGCTTTCCACCAGCCCGGAGCGCGACGACACCATCATGGTGCGCAATCCGTTCGACGGCTAAGTCGCGATGCGGACGGCGCGGCGGCGTTCGGCGACCTGCGTGTGCATCGCCTTCTGCAGCTTCTCGAACGCCCGAACCTCGATCTGCCGCACCCGCTCGCGCGAAATGCCGTACTGCTGCGAGAGTTCTTCCAGCGTGGTCGGATTGTCCTTCAGGCGACGCTCGATCAGGATGTGACGCTCGCGCTCGTTGAGGCCCTTCAAGCCACCGGCCAGCAACGCCTTGCGTCCGGACAGCTCCTCGCCCTCGGCAATCAGCGTCTCCTGGCTGTCGCTCTCGTCCACCAGCCAATCCTGCCACTCGCCCTCGCTGTCGGCGCGGACGGGTGCGTTCAGGCTTTGGTCGGGGGCGGACAGCCGGCGGTTCATGCTGACCACGTCCTGCTCCGGCACGGCCAGCACGTGCGCGATCTTGGCCACCTGCTCGGGCTGCAAGTCGCCGTCGTCGATGGCCTGCATCTGCCCCTTGAGCCGGCGCAGGTTGAAGAACAGCTTCTTCTGGGCGGCGGTGGTGCCCATCTTCACCAGCGACCAGCTATGCAGGATGTATTCCTGGATGGCGGCCCTGATCCACCACATCGCGTAAGTGGCGAGGCGGAACCCGCGATCCGGGTCGAACCGCTTCACCGCCTGCATCATTCCGACGTTGCCCTCGGAGATGAGTTCGCCCACCGGCAGGCCGTAGCCGCGGTAGCCCATGGCGATCTTGGCGACGAGGCGCAGGTGCGAGGTCACGAGCTTGTGCGCGGCCTCCATGTCCTCGCCGTCGCGCCAGCGTTTGGACAGGCTCAGCTCCTCCTCCGGAGTCAGCATCGGAAATTTGCGGATTTCCTGCAGGTAGCGGGTGAGGTTGCCCTCGGGCGCAACATTTATGACGGCAGCAACCATGGCAGGCTCCTTTCGTCCGGCTTCGAACGATCCTTCCACAAAGGCGAAGGAACGCATTCGGTTTCAAGGCAGGGCCGGAACGGCTTTTGAGTTCGACCGATAGAGATGGCGGGTGAGCCGTCCCTTAAAGGCGACGGCCAACCCGGCTTATGACACGCGCAGGATCGCGCTGATGGGCGAGCATATACCGGGAACATCGCGCGCCGTCAATAATCCTGACCTGGCAGGTCCGGATTAAGTTTCAGACATTCCAGCAGCGCCAGCATGTCGGGCGGCGGCGGGGTCGTGAAGGTAAGGTGCTCGCCGGTTCGGGGGTGCTTGAAGCCGAGGCGTGCGGCGTGCAGCGCCTGTCGGGGGAAGTCGAGCAGGCGGCGGCGCTCGGCATCGGGCAGCGCCTGCGCCGCCGCCGGGATGCGGCGGAGGTAGGTGCCGTCGCCCACCAGCGGGTTGCCGCGATGGCTCAGATGGACACGGATCTGATGCGTTCGCCCGGTCGCCAGCCGGCACTCCAGCAGCGCCACGGCGGCGTCGTGGTGGTCGAGCACCCGGTAGCGGGTCAGCGCGTACTTGCCGCCGTGCGGCACCACCGCCATCCGCTTGCGGTCGCGCGGGTCGCGCCCGATGGCTGCCTCGATCTCCCCCTGCGACGGGTTGGGCAGGCCCCAGACCAGGGCCTGGTAGGCGCGGTCCAGGTCGCGGGCGGCGAACATCGCCGACAGCGCCGCCAGCGCCGCCTCGGTCTTGGCGACCACCATGATGCCGGAGGTGTCCTTGTCGAGCCGGTGCACGATGCCGGGCCGCCGCTCGCCGCCGATGCCGGGCAGGGCCGCGCCGCAATGCGCGAGCAGGGCGTTGACCAGCGTGCCGTCCTCGTTGCCGGGGGCGGGATGCACCACCAGCCCGGCCGGCTTGTCGATCACCAGCAGGTCGCCGTCCTCGTGCAGGATGGTCAGCGGGATGTCCTGCGCGGCAGGCTCGGCGGCGACCGGGGCGGGACGGCGCAGGGTGTAGGTGCCGCCCGGTCGCACCGACTCGGCGGGCTGGGTGACCTTGACGCCGTCGCGGGTCAGGAAGCCGGCCTCGATCAGCGTCTTCACGCGGCTGCGGGTCAGTTCCGGCAGCGCCTCGGCCATGAAGCGGTCCAGCCGCTGCCCGACCGCGGAATCCGGTGCGGCGACAACAAGCGGTTCGGGCAGGGCCGCCCTTGCGTCGGCGGGCGCATCGGCGGACATCCCGTCGTAGTAGCCGGTTTCGGCTCGAAGAAGGAACGCCAAGTGGGAGATGCAGGCCTGCGGATGCTGAAGTTCGCGGTGATCGCGATGGGCGTGCTGATTGTTGCGGGGGTGGTGACGCTGGCGGTGCTGATCGTGCGCCGGGTGACGCCCGCCGGGGGGCGCTCCACGGCGGTCACGCTGGGTGAACCCGCCGGCACCGCCATCGCCGGCACGGCGCTGTCGGGCGACCGCATTTCGGTGCAGCTGCATGGCGGCGGCCCGGACCGCGTCGTGGTGCTCGACGCCGCCAGCGGGCGCGTGGTGGCGCGGGTCGGCGTGCAATGAAGAAGACGGAGCTGCCGACCAAGCTGTGCGCGGCGTGCGGGCGGCCGTTCAGCTGGCGCAAGAAGTGGGCGCGCAGCTGGGACGAGGTGAAGTTCTGCTCCGACGCCTGCCGCTCGGGCCGGCGTGAAGCGGCGCAGGCTGCGGTGGCCAAAGGAAAGCCGCCATGACGGCTTGATGTCGGCAACGCTCTGCCCTAGAAGCTGCCGCCGCAGTCCTGTTCGTCTAGAGGCCTAGGACACCGCCCTCTCACGGCGGTAACAGGGGTTCGAATCCCCTACGGGACGCCAATTTCGGTACCAAGTCAGCTTGCATCTACAGGTCAGGCTTTAAGTGGCCACCGTCCTCGGCATCGACTTCGGCACCACCAACAGCGTGGTGGCCGCTCTGGATGCCGCCACCGGACAGGTGCGGGCACGGCGGTTTGCCGTGGATGGCCGGAGCCATGACGTGTTCCGCAGCGTGACATGCTTCTGGGCGGAGCCGGCCCGCGGCCGAAGCGTGGTCCGACATGCCTCGGGTCCCGAAGCGGTCACCGCCTATCTGGAGGACCCGCTCGACAGCCGTCTGGTGATGTCCACCAAGACCCATCTGGCCAGCCGCAGCTTCTCCGCCACCACCTTGCTAGGGCGACGCTTGACGCTCGAGCAGCTGATCGGCCTGTTCCTGCAGGACCTGTTCGGCGCGGCGGGGCTGGCGGAGGCTGACCTGCGCCTCGTCGTCGGCCGGCCGGTCCATTTCGCCGGCGCCGAGGCTGACGACAATCTCGGCGAGGCCCGGCTGCGCGCCGCCTTCGCGGAGGCCGGGTTCCCGGACATCGACGTGGCGCTGGAGCCGGAAGCGGCCGGCTACCGCTTCACCCGGTCGCTGAACAGCGCGGCCACCGTGCTGATCGGCGATTTCGGCGGCGGGACCAGCGACTTCTCCGTGCTGCGCTTCGAGCCGGGCAGCCGTACTCCCATCGTCGCGTTGGGCCAGGCGGGCGTCGGCGTGGCCGGGGATTCGTTCGACGCCCGCATCATGGACCGCGTCGTCTCGCCGCTGCTGGGCAAGGGCAGCCAGTATGCGCCCTGGGGCAACGCCCTCCCGGTGCCGGCCGAGTGGTACTCGGCCTTCGCGCGCTGGCATCGGCTTTCGCTCATGCGTAGCCCGCGGACGCTGCGCGACATCGCCGAGGTGCGCCGCACGGCCGAGCGCCCGGCGATGCTGGACCACCTCGTCCGGCTGGTCGAGGACGAGCAGGGCTACGGGCTGTACCGCGCCGTCTCGGAAGCGAAGGCGGCGCTGTCCGTTGCCGAAACGGCCACGCTCTCCTTCCGCCATGAGGGCTTCGTGATCGAACAGCCGATCGGCCGGGCCGAGTTCAACGCCTGGATCGACCCGGAGCTTCGCCGGATGGATGCGGCGATCAGCGACGCCCTGGCGGAAGCGGCCCTGGCGGACGATGCGGTGGACCGGATTTTCCTGACTGGCGGCACGGCCCTCGTCCCGGCGGTGCGCCAGCTGTTCGAGCGGCGGTTCGGCGCCGCGCGGGTAGCCGGAGGCGGCGAATTCGTCTCGGTTGCCGAGGGACTGGCCATGATCGGCGGCGACCGGCTTCGATAGGCAGCGAGGCCACCGGCGTCCAGGCGGCGCGCGCCGACAAGCAACCCCTTGCGCCCAGGCGCGTGCGGTGGTCAGAAAGCGCCGCATCAACCCGGATCACTTCCCATGAATGACGAGCCTGGCCCCGGCCTCCCCGAACCTGCAAGCCGCCGCGCGGCCCCCCGCCAGAAAGTCCCTCCATTCGCACGGTACGAGGGCACCTCGGCTTGGCGGAAGGATCGCAGGCGGGCGCGTGCATACGCCCAGTTTCGTGCCGCGGCGAGCCAGATCGACCAAAACCCGGGAACGCCACGCCCCTGATTCCAGCGGCGTCGAGCGGGGGCCGTAAGCAATTATTAGGCGGTCTCTGCGAGGTTGGACTCTTTAGTCGACCTCAGGGCATTGCACCGATGACCAACTCGAAGTTCCGTCTTGTTACCCGAAGCGATTTCGACGGACTCGTGTGCGGGATGCTGCTGCGGGCGCTGGAGCTGATCGACGACATCAAGTTCGTCCATCCCAAGGACATGCAGGACGGCATCGTGCCGATCACGGCGCGGGACATCATCACCAACCTGCCCTACGTGCCGGGATGCCACCTGGCCTTCGACCACCATGCCAGCGAGGTGCTGCGGGTCGGCGAGGACAGCAGCCCCAATCACATCATCGACCCCGCGGCGCGCTCCGCGGCCCGTGTGGTCTACGATCATTTCGGCGGCGCCGCAGCATTCCCGCGCGTCAGCCCAGGCCTGATGGCGGCGGTGGACCAGGCGGATTCGGCTTGCTTCTCGCGTGACGACATCCTCAACCCGGACGGCTGGGTGCTGCTGAACTTCCTGATGGACCCGCGCACCGGGCTCGGCCGCTTCCGCCACTTCCGCGTCGCCAACTACGAGCTGATGATGCAGCTGATCGAGCATTGCCGCGATCACGACATCAACCAGGTGCTGGCGCTGCCGGACGTGATCGAGCGGGTGGAGCTGTACCATGTGCAGCATGAGCAGTTTGTGGCACAGCTGGGACGCTGCACCGCAGTGCATGGCAAAGTGGCCCTGCTCGACCTCCGGAACGAGGCGGTGATCCACGCGGGCAACCGCTTCGTGATCTACGCCTTGTTTCCCGGTTGCGAACTCTCCGTCCACATTCTTTCCGGGGTGCGGAATGAGAACACGGTGTTTGCCATCGGCAAGTCCATCCTGAACCGCGGGTCGCCCGTCAACGTCGGCGCCGTTTGCCTGCAATATGGCGGCGGCGGCCACGAGGCGGCCGGCACTTGCCAGGTGCCGAACGAGCGGGCGGAAGCGGTAGGGCGGGAACTGATCGCGTTGCTGTCGCCGCCGCCGCTCCGGAACGCCGCCTGAAAGCCGGTTGCCGTTGTCGACCCTGATCGGACTTGCGCCGACGGCTGCGTCTACGGCTGGTCGTCGGCAACGGCCCAGGGCGGCGTCACACGCGGCGGCTCCGCGTGATGCGGCCATTGGTCGTCGCTGAAGTTGGGATTGAAGAACGGGTCGCGCGCCAACTCGGCGGGCCAGCGGGCTTTCATGTATTCGATCTCGGCGAGGAACCGGGCCAGGCGTTCGGGCACGAAGTCGCTCCCCCGCGACAGCGCTTCCCAGTGATGCAGCAGCGCGTGCGGCGTCCACAGGATGCGCCGTCCAGAGGCGCGCAGGCGCAGGCAGAAATCGACGTCGTTGAACGCCACCGCCAGATGCTCGGCGTCGAACCCGCCCACCGCGGCGTAGGCGCTGGCCGGGACCGCCATGCAGGCCGCGGTGACGCAGCCAACCTCCTGCATCGTCCGCAACCGGCCGTAATAGCCGGGATCGTCGCGCGCCGCCCCGTGATAGACATTCGCGCTGACGCCGCCCATGCCGAGCACCATTCCGGCGTGCTGCACCGTGCCGTCGGGGTACAGCAGCTTGGCGCCGACCGCGCCGATGCCGGGCTGCATGGCAAGGCGGACCATCTCGCGCAGCCAGCCCGGCTCGATCACTGCGACGTCGTCGTTCAGCAGCAGCAGGATTTCGCCACGCGCTTGGCTGGCGGCGAAGTTGTTGATCGCCGAGTAGTTGAACGGGTGCGGGTAGCGCAGCACGGCCACGCCGCGTGCCGCGATGGCGTCGAGCCAGGCCAGGGTGTCCGGCTGCTCGCTGGCATTGTCCACGACGATGATGTCGAGCGCCGGGTAGTCGGTGCCGTCGAGCAGCCCCGCGATGCAGACGCGCAGCACGTCGAGGTTGTCGCGGGTCGGCACGATCGCGGTGACGCGCGGCCAACGCCGCGGCGGCGGGTAGAGCACGCGATGGGTGTGGTCCGCCACCACCTCGACCGTCTCGCCGCGTGCCGCCGCGTGGTCGCGCAACGCCCGCCGCGCCGCCACGTTGGCGCGCTCCAACTGGGTGCTGGAGAAGGTCGCGGCGCCGGGGTGGACGCGCCAGTGGTACAGGACGTGCGGCACATGCACGACCGGGTGCCGGGTGGCCGCGGTGACGCGCAGCGCCAAGTCGTAGTCCTGGCTGCCCTCGAACCCGACGCGCAGGCCGCCGAGCGCGCGCACCGCGCTTGTTCGGTAGACGGTCAGGTGATTGAGGAAGTTCTGCGCTTCCAGCAGCTCGGGGCTGAAGTCCGGCTTGAAGTAGGCGCCGTAGCGGCGGCCCTGCGCGTCGAGCTTGTCCTCGTCGGAGTACAGCAGGTCGGTGTCGGGGTTGGCGGCAATGGCCAGCGCCATGGTCGCCAGGGCTTGTGGCGGCAGCACGTCGTCGTGGTCGAGCATCACCAGCCACTCGCCCCGCGCCAGTTCGATCGCGGTGTTGCTGGCGGCGGCGATGTGGCCGTTTTCCGGGCGAAAGGCCAGCGCGACCCGCGGCTCCTCGCGCGCCGCCTGGGCCAGAATGGCGCGCACATGCGGCGCCCGCGAGGCGTCGTCGGCGAGGCACAGCTGCCAATGCGGATAGTTCTGGCCGCGCACGCTGGCGATCATCTCGCACAATGCCGCGGCGTCGGTGTCGTACACCGGCGAGATCACCGAAAAGCGCGGCGGCTGCGGCAGACGCGAGGCGCGCGTGGCCAGGCGGTCGAGTTGCTCGATCGAGGGCGTGTCGTAGAGCAAGGCCCATTTCTGGTAATCGTCGAGCGCCACCGGCTGGTACCGCGCGGCCTGCTCTGCCAACCACACGGCACTTCCCAGCCGACGGCGCGCGCGCAACCGCTCCGGCAGCTGCCGCCAACCGCCGGCGAACAGCGCGCGCACCATGGCCTCGCTGCCGGCGATCTCCCGCAGGCGAACCGAGCCACGCTCGGCCTGCGCCGAAAGCCGGGCAGGCCGGTGTGGCAAATGGACCAGCTGCACGCCGCGGCCGGATCGCAGCACGATTTCGCTGAAGCGGCCGTCGGCGTCCCGCACATGCAGCCGCGCCGTGGCGCCTGGCCTGGCTGCCGACGAATGCGCCAGGACCCAGCCGGACACCGTATCCAGCGTGCCGCTCGCCGCAGGCAGCGTCGCATCGGTCGCTTCCAGCCGTTGACGGCGGCGCACGAACATCCGGCGCCACTTGGGAGACGGCTGCGGAGCAGGGCCGCTGTCGTTGGCCTGCGACAGGTGATGCAGCAGCGGGTTCACGCCTTGCACGGACGCCTCGGGATGCCGCGCCAGGTATTCGCGGGGATCGAAGCCGGGGCCGGGATCCCGCCCTTCGCCGGCGCCATGACGCAGGAAGTGCAGCACCGGGTCGAGCCTCGCCGCCGCCACGTCGGGATACCGATCCAGATACCAACTCGCGTCGAACAGCCCGGAACGCAGCACGAGTCGGACTTGCCGGCGCAGTTGCAGGCGGCGGTCCAGCCTGCCGCGCAGTCCTCGGATCAACGGCGTCCCATCAAGCAACGCTTCCGCCAAACTTTGTTGTCAGGGCGGATTAGCCGCTCGCCACAACTGCGTCCATGGTCGGGGCTTGCCGCTGACTTGCTCCGGAAACGAAAGCTCGCCACGGCGAAAAGCCCGGATTTGCGATCGGCGATTTCAGTTGCTGCTCGCCGTGGTTGGGTTAGTCGACGATCCAGGCACTGCTTGAGGCGGAAGTCACCCTAATGGAACGAGGAAAGCGTCTCCCTCCCCGCTGGAATAGACCTCAACGAAGCAACGACCGCTGAGGGCGGAAGGCTGCTATCAAGTCGGCTGCAACCCTGGCTGTTTCGCAAACTCGGTGAGCAACGCGGGAAAGTCCTTCATCGAAGGAAACTTCTCAAAGCTGTGGACGGCTGGTGTTACCGCCCATGGCAACATTTCGCTGGTGTAGGTTTCGATAAACGGACGGAACGAATGGGCATTCTGCAGCAGCATTGCACGTATGTTCACGAACTCGTCCATCCCCTCGGGACGAGTGAACAACCATGTCAGGCAGTAAGGGCAGAAGAGATGCCGGGTAGCTCCATGTAGCCCGCCCATCACAGGCTTACCATCCAGGATCTCAAAGTTGCCAGCCGGGTAGAGCGCGCTGAGATTGAAGGCACTTGCCGTCATGCGTTGGCAGCCGGTGCAGTGACAGGCCATCGTGACCAGCGGTTGTCCACGGAGCCTGAATCGTAGCTGAACACATCGACATGCGCCATCCTGGAAAGGATCTTGCTTCGTCATCGTTCTCTCCGCTGCGTGTCGCGAAGGCTAGAGCACGATTGATTTAGGTTGACTGGTAGCCTGCGTTTTCGATGTATCGGTGGCACTCGCCTGGGGTGAAGCGTTCGAGCACGGTGCCGACCGACCGCCAGGTTGCCTCGGCGGTGC
>JAABUQ010007846.1_pt1 | contig 15239 bp, 20 predicted proteins | sample 5560001 | NCBI WGS metagenome assembly JAABUQ01 (sample SAMN10711888, study PRJNA513371) | rock metagenome | isolation source: Antarctica rocks | place: Antarctica: Victoria Land, Finger Mt nord | collected 2015-12-18 | reverse complement strand
TGATTGAAACGAAGAGGACCGGGCCGGGCGGGCCGCGGAGCGGGCGTCTCCCCCGACCTCACCGTCGGGGGCTGATTGAAACACCAACTGACCGCGGAGGACCGGCCATGCTCGTGTCTCCCCCGACCTCACCGTCGGGGGCTGATTGAAACGTCGTCGCGTTCGTCCGCGAGCACGGGTTCCCGGAGTCTCCCCCGACCTCACCGTCGGGGGCTGATTGAAACCCGTCGCTCCGCGCCGACCTCGCCGGGTTCGACTGTCTCCCCCGACCTCACCGTCGGGGGCTGATTGAAACCGCCGCCGGTCATCCAGTCATGCGACTCGGACTTGTCTCCCCCGACCTCACCGTCGGGGGCTGATTGAAACCCGGTGGGACCCGAGGCCTCGCGAGACCGGCGATGTCTCCCCCGACCTCACCGTCGGGGGCTGATTGAAACTTGAGGCCGAGGTTCACGACCGCGCCGCCGGCCATCGTCTCCCCCGACCTCACCGTCGGGGGCTGATTGAAACTTCTTGCGCGCGATCGGCCAAGAGCCGCGCTGGCGTCTCCCCCGACCTCACCGTCGGGGGCTGATTGAAACATGCGGACGGCCGTCGGCCACGACGCCCGGGGCCCGGTCTCCCCCGACCTCACCGTCGGAGGCTGATTGAAACCACCGTCCATCCCCCAAACCCGGCCACGCCCGAACCGTCTCCCCCGACCTCACCGTCGGGGGCTGATTGAAACAATCGGCATCCCCCGTCGCGGCGGTCGAGCCTCCAGGTCTCCCCCGACCTCACCGTCGGGGGCTGATTGAAACCCGGAAGAGGAACGACCCGCCCCCCGCGGTGGCCCGTCTCCCCCGACCTCACCGTCGGGGGCTGATTGAAACATCTTTGCCAGGATCGCGCCGTGGGCCGCGACGGGTCTCCCCCGACCTCACCGTCGGGGGCTGATTGAAACCAGTGGCACGCGCTCAACCGATCTTACCCGGCCTGTCTCCCCCGACCTCACCGTCGGGGGCTGATTGAAACGCGCAAGGGCCGACCGGACGGCCGTCGCGGCGGGAGTCTCCCCCGACCTCACCGTCGGGGGCTGATTGAAACACCGGTGAGGGTGAGCATGCGGGCGCGCTCGACCGGTCTCCCCCGACCTCACCGTCGGGGGCTGATTGAAACGCGAAGGAGCGCGCGGCCAGGGCCGGCGGTGCGGCGAGTCTCTCCCGACCTCACCGTCGGGGGCTGATTGAAACCGGTGATCCGATAGCGGGGCAGCGACTTGATCGCGTCTCTCCCGACCTCACCGTCGGGGGCTGATTGAAACAGTCGAGGTAGCGCTGGCAGGCCGTCGGGGTCGCGTCTCTCCCGACCTCACCGTCGGGGGCTGATTGAAACCCAATTGTAGCCGTCGACGAACGCCATGCGGACGTCTCTCCCGACCTCACCGTCGGGGGCTGATTGAAACTTGCTGGAGCCCAACGAGGTGATGATCGGCGCGGGCGTCTCTCCCGACCTCACCGTCGGGGGCTGATTGAAACCATGACGCGGCGGGCGGGGGCGCGGTCATCGGGCGTCTCTCCCGACCTCACCGTCGGGGGCTGATTGAAACTCCTCGGCCGCGGCGCGGGCCCGATCGGCCTCGCGTCTCCCCGGACCTCACCGTCGGGGGCGGGTTGAAACCGGCCTCTCGAAGCGGCTCGAAATTGCCTCGTCGCTGTCGTCGGGGTTTGACGCAGCCGGGCGGGGCCTGACGGGGCCTGTCGCGACTAGCGGCGTCCGGACTCGAACCGGAGACCTGCGGATTATGAGTCCGGGGGCCGTCCGACTCAAACCGCCTAGGAACAAGGCTTTCCGTTCAGCGGCACGCCCGTCTGCCCTCCATTTGCCCTACGGACCGGGCCTGCCCTCGGAATTGGCCTCTGTCGTGGCCGCATGGCCTGCTCTGTCCGACCCCATACGAGCCGCGATCCTGGCCCTCGTCAATGCCGTCACAACGAAGAGGTGAGGTCGGCAGGCCGGCCCCGCATCCGCCTCGGCGATGACGTCAGGGGTGTCGTCGGCCGACCTGATCATCGGCAACCCCGGCCCACTGACGACGTGCATCCCGCCCTACTCAGTACTCAGAATCCTCAGAACACTCGAAACCCCCGGACGATCGCGGCTCCGGGCCGGAGTTCCGAGTGTTCTGAGGATGAGAGAGGGGTGGATCATGACTTCCGCGAGCCCCCGAGACCGTCCCGAATTGCGGGGTGATGGGCCGCGTCGACAACCAATCCCCGGTCATCGGCCAGCCGCCCGTCGTCCATCGCGACGTCGTCGGCCTGGCGACGCAGTTCGGATCGTCGCAGGTCCTCCTCCCCGCCCCCTAGCCGTCGTCCCTGGCGCTGCTCGGGGTGGGCGGGTCGTTAATCCTGGCCCGCCTCCGTCGTCGCCGCGCGTTGATCGGGGGACGGTCGGGGTCGCGTCGTCTGGACACGATTCCGTCGGCCATCGGCCCGGATCGGGGGCCGGGTCAGAGGCCACGCCCGAACGCCTCGTGCTGGTGCGCGGCGTCGGCGACGTCCCACGCCTCCTCGTCCGTGGCGGGGACCAGGAGCGCCCGGCCGATGCCGGGCACGTAGGCCGTCCCGTCGGGCCGCTCGGCGGGGTGGAGGGCAGCCCACTCGTCGCTCGTCCAGACCTCCAGGACGAGCGCGCGTGAGACGATGATCCCGGTGGTGACATTGAATCCGCAGGCGTGGCGGTTCGTCCCCGAGGCCTGGCCGACCACGCGGAGCTTCGGGCGGCGGCGGGAGACGAACCGGGGGGCGGCGCTGGTGCGTGCGGGCATCGGTCGATTCCTCGAGTTGTGGGTCCGGGTCGGTGTGAGCGGCGAACGGCAGAGGACTCGCCCCGGGAGGGGCTGACAGAACTGACGGAAGGGCGCGATGATCGACGGCTCGACCCTTCCGTCAGTTCTGTCAGTGCCGTCCGGGGCGAGTCCTCACGGGTTTTCGCCCTCCCGGGGCGGGCTCGACCGGCCCCCGGACCGCCCGCGGCCTTGCGGCCAGCATGATCGTCGCTCCTCACGCCGAAGGCGGGGCCTGAGGAGCGACAGGGTCCGGGCCCGCGATCGTCGCCGTCAAGTCGGGCACGAACCAGTAGGTCCCCGGGCCGCCATCCTCCGGGATCGAGGACACCCCCGGCGGAGGGCCCTCGGACGGGGGGGTCGCGTGGTAGACGACGCGGAAGACGGCGGCGTCCCAGAGGAAGACGGCCGACGGTCGGGCGGGGAGGGGGCTGGCGCGGTCGGGCATCGTCGCAGTCCTCGATCGGCTCGGGGGGTGGGTCCGGGTTGTCTGGCGAGTAAACCGGTCGGCAGGGGAGAGGCCCGGGGCGACGGGCGATCCATCGCCCCGCCCCGGGGCGATCACCAGGCGTAGGCGCCGGACTCGGCTAGTTCGGCGACGAAGGAGTCGTCGGCCATCTCGGCGAGGCGGGCGTCGAGGCGGGTGGACGCGTCGACCTGGCCCTGCTCGAAGGCACCCCGCTCGTCGGCCGAGTACCACGACGGAGCGGGCGTAGGCCGCTCCAGGTCCATCCCCAGCTCGTAGCCGTGGTTCCAGACCTCGTCGAGCCGGGTGTGAGTCGGGAGGTCAGGGGACTGAGTCGTCGGGGCGGGACGCTCCAGGATCGCCCGGACGGCGGCCCGGTCGATCGGGCCGACGTGGACGGACGTGGCGACCGCGGCGGGGTCGAGCCGGTACATGGCGGCGACCTTCGCCCGCCGGGCCGGGCCGTAGCCGAGCCGCTCCAGCAGGGCCAGGACGTCGGCCAGGGGACCGACGGCCGGGGCGGGTTGGGACGGCTCGACGGGGAGGATGCCGGCGCCGAACTCGCGGGCGGGCTTGACATGGCGGGGAGCGGGGGCAAGGATCGACATAGCTCTCATCTCCGTAGCAGGGGCCGGTGCTTCCGGGGCCGGAGGGTCTGATACACCCTCCGGCCCCTCATCATTGGGGGTCAGGACGCGAACTCGGCCTCGACGGCACGGATGACCAGGGCCTTCAGCACGTCGCGGTAGACGAGCATCGCGACGGCGGGGATGGCCAGGACCGGCACGGCCAGGATCAGGGCGAAGGTGATAAGCGTCTTGAACATCGGGGCGGGCTCCGGTTCGGGGTCGTCATCTCGTCTCGTCCGACAGATGGATAATACTCGGGTTGCATTTCGATGTCAATCCGAATTCTACGGAGTCCAGGGTTTCCCCCCGATTTGTCCCGGGCCATCCCGCATTACGATTGCCATCGGCGGCGTCTCAGTGTATGATTGGCCAGTGGCATGCATCCGCCGGATATCGGATGATCGTCGTTCGCGTCACGCAAAGGGACTGACCATGCGACCGCAGGCGAGCACGACCATGCCAACGAAGAGGACGCCGAAGGCCGTCGGCTCGGCCCCCGCGCGTCGCGGCCGGCCGAAGGGGGCCGGGCGGATCGCCGCGAGATATTCCATCGTGACGACCGCCGAATATCGGACATGGATGAGTGAGTTCCTCGGCTTCCTCGGCGAGAGCCAGGTCTCCGATGTCTTCCGCGACGCCGTGCGGGCTCATGCGATGACGAAGGGCTTCCGGACCCCTCCCGCGAAGTAAGAGCGAACCCTGATGGCGAATGCATCGACCACGAGCACGGAGGGCAAGGGCCATCATGTTCGACGGCCTATCACGTCAAGGCCGACGGATCGGAGCAACTCAGGCCACGGCGGGCGAATCCCCGGAGGCGAACCGATGCCGCAGCGACCGACCGGACCGACCCAGGGACCCGCCGCCGTCGAGCCGGGCGGCGAGGTCATCGCGACGTTCCGCCGCAGCGAGACCGAGGAACTCCGCGTCTCGATCGCCGAGTACCTCGGATCGCCGTACATCGCGCTGCGGGTCTGGGCAGTCACCGCGGGCCTCGGCTGGCGCCCCGTCTCCCGCAAGGGGCTCTCGGTCCGGCTGGGCGAGGCCGAGGGGGTCGCCGCGGCCCTGCTCGACGCGCTCGGTATCCTGAATCGGCCGTAGGCCGAGGGCCGACCATGGAGCGCGAGCCTTGGCTCAAATCTCTACTAAACCGATCGACCTAGTGAGGAACCCACCATGTCCACATCCCATCCGTCCATCGCCGCCGCCGGCAAGCCCTCCGGCAAGCCGTCGGGCCCGCGCGGGCCGAAGACGCCGCCGTCGCCGCCGGGCCCGAGGACGCCGAACGGGCCGACCCGCCCGAGGGGGGCCGCATGACCACCGAGGCCGAAATCGTCGCCGCCGTCCGCAAGACGGCGGAGATCGTCCGGACTACCCGCGCGGCCGTCCTGGCTGTCCGTCGTCGGGTCCACGCGTCGGCGGCCGAGGAGCGAGCGGCGGGGGAGGACCCCGGGATGTCCAGGCACCGATGGATGGTCGAGACCGAGGACGCCGCCCCCGGCGGCTTGCCGCCCGAGGATGCCGCCCGCATCGATGCGGTCCTGGACGAGGACTTCGAGGACGGCCTGGCCGGACTCCAGTTCCAGGCCGACCGCGTCTGGTGCGGGCCCGAGGCCCACGCTCTCGAGGAGCGGGCCCTGGCCCTCGCCGAAGCGTGCCGGACGGCCGAGGGGGCCCGACGGATTCTCGACGCGGCCGTAGAGTACAGCTGGAACCGTCGCCGATCCCGCGAGAAGGGGGACCCTGATGGCGAATGAATCGCTCCGCCAGACCGTCGAGATCCTCCTGAGGACCGGAGGGCAGGGAGACGCGGAAGGACTCCGCGATGCCCTCGCCAAGCTCAACGCCGAGATGACCGCGATGGCGCTGTCGTCCCGGGCCAACGGGACGGCCGTCTCGGCGCTGCTGAAAGACCTCAACCCCTTGTCGGTGGAGTACCGCCAGGTCAAGGCCGCGCTCGCCGAGGTGGGCCGCCAGGAGAAGGACACGGCGAAGGACGCCGAGGCGGCCGCCGGGGCGATCCTCCGGGCGAAGGTCGACGGCTATGCCCGCGCCGAGAGGGCGGCGGAGCAGGCCGCCGAGACGGAGCGGCGCGCCGCCGGCGAGGCAGTGCGGGCGAGGATCGACGCCCATGCCCGGCAGGAACGGTCGCAGGAGCAGGCGACCGAGCGGGCGAAGCAGCTGGCCGGCGACGAGATGCGGGCCCGGATCGACGGCTATGCCCGCGCCGAGAGGGCGGCGGAGCAGGCGGGCCGGGCCATGGACCGGACAACCGGGACCGCGGGGCGGTCGTCGACGGCGAGCCGGCACCAGGCTACCCAGCTGCTCTATGTGTCTTACGCCGCGCAAGACCTGAGCCAGGGCGGCTTCGGCGCGATCATAAATAATGTTCCACAACTCGTGAATGCGTTTGATGTCAGCACGAAATGGGCCGGCGGGCTGATGCTCGGCACCGTGGCCGTCGACCTGGCGCTCAGGGACCTCGGCCCGGTGATTGAGGCCACCGGCCGCGAGCTGGGCATCCTGAGCGACCCGGCCAGGAAGTTCGTCGTCAACCTCGACGACATGAAGGCCAAGGTGGAGGCCCTGTCGAAGCGTCCGCTAGTCCTGGAGGTCGACTACCACGAGCTGCACGCGGCCGAGCGGCAATTGGCCGAGATGGAGAAACGGTTGGCCGCGTTCAACGCGGGCAAGGGCGACAACGTCCAGAGGGAGATGGCCAAGGCGGCGGGCGAGGCGGCCGGCAACGTGGCGGGCGGGACGGAGGGGCTGGAAAAGGCCGTGGTCGAGATGGAAGGCCCGTTCCACGGAGACCCCCAGCTCGAACAGCAACGGCGGACGTTGACCACGATGGAGGCCAACCTCAAGGCCAAGATCGACTCCGGCAAGGCCGACGCCGACGATATGCACTTGTATGCGGACATGGTCCGCGATCGGGCCGCGACCGCCGCGGAGGCCGCCGCCCTCGGGGAGAAGATGGCCGAACAGCAGAGGGCATGGGCCAAGCAAGAGGTCGGCAAGTTCATGCTCGGCGATCCGGCCGCGATCGCCGCGATGAAGGGCCGGGCCGCCAGGAATCCGGGGGCCTTCGCGGACCCCGTCCCCGGGGGCAAAACCTCGGCCGACGCGATCAAGGCACTTCCGGGCCGGGCCGAGACGATCGCCCGATTGGATTCCGAGGCCGAGGCCAAGCGGCTCGAGGAGGAATCGCACCGGAATCAGGAAGCCTTCCGGCATTCCGAGGCCCGCGACAAACAGGCCGCCGACAAGGCGGTGGAGAAGATCAATCAGCGGGCCGAATATCAGAAGCGGCTCGCCGATCTCATGGCCAGCCTCGGCAAGACGGCCGCCAAGAATGCCAAGGAGACCACCAAGGCCGAGGCCGACGCCGAGAAGCTCGGGGCCGACCTGACGAAGAAGAATGACCTCGCCGTCGCCAGGGCCGACCGGGGGCAGGACGCCGCGGCCGGCAAGCTCGCCCCCGGGTTCGTCCCGGCGTTGGTCCATCAGATCGCGACCAACGATCTCCAGCGGGCCCACGGCGGCGGGGTCGACCCCGAGGCGGGCCGGGCCTGGCAGACGCAACAGGTCGCGAACCGGCTGGCCATGTCGGGGGCCGACCCGTCGCTCGCCCCCAAGATCGTCAAGCGCGGCGAGGAAGCCTACGCGCAGCGATTGACCGCCGCGAGCACTCGGCATGCCAGCCAACTGGAGGCGGTCGCCGACGTCCAGACCGGGACGCTGGCCGAGCTAAACCGGGTCGCCCAGCGGCTCGACGGGGTCCAGGCGAAGACCGCGTCCAATCGCACGATGCTGAGCAAGATGCGAAACCAACGACCGTCCGGCCTACAGCTCGGGAACTAAACGCATCGCGGCCGGTCGTCCCGGCCGCCTCCCGCAGTCGCATCATGTATCGCTCAATTCTACACGAGGTCCAGCCATGTTCACTTCCGAGTTCACTTCCGATTTCGACGTCATGAAGGCGGCTCGCGCGTACCTGGTCGGGCTCCAGAGGCGAGAGGAGATCGTCCCCGGGGCGGCCGATGCGATCCTGCGGGACCTGGCCGCGCTGCCCGGCCACGTCCGGCGCGGCAGCGCGGCCGGGATGCTCCGGGTCGCGATCGAGCACGTCCACGGCACGGAACACCCGCGGACGAAGGAACACGCCCCCGGGCCCGGCGCGCCCTACCTGGACCATCGGAGGGCCGACGACAAGACGCCACCCCTCCGGCTCGTCGTCGATCGCCTGGCGGCCGGCGGGTTCATCAAGAAAGACTCGGCCGATGATCTCTGGCGCGAGCACGCGGCCGATTCCGCGACGTCCACGATTGGGCAGGTCGCCGAGCGGCTCGCCACGCAGCTCCAGGACCGGCCGAACTGGCAGCACATGATCAACCCGCCCGAGCCGACCAAGAACGAGACCATCGTCCTCCGGGTGGTCCGAACCTATGGTCACCTGTTGACGCCAGAGGCCCGGTCCGACAGCCAGGTCGGGGAGATGGCGAGGCTCGCGGGCGGCGCGTCCGACGAGGCCGTCGCACGCGAGGTCGCGAATCTCCTGCTCGCCCGGACCTATCTCCAGAAGGAACCGGGCACGCTCGAATTCGACTTCACCGATCCGATGTTCGCCGAGAAGCCGGCGACCAAGGCCGAGGTCGAGCTTCAAGCCAAGTTGGGCCCGAGGTCCGGCGGAGGCTTTTGAGCATGACGACTCCGTCGCCTGAAGGCGGGCGACGGAGTCGTCGCCCACGAACAGGAGCCGCCCGTGGCGATTCAATATATCGGCGATTCGGACCCCGGATGCTTGCTCGTCGGATCATGGCTGCAATCGGGCAGTAGCGGAGCATTCAACGGCGGCTTCCATTACGCGGCCGACGACACGACGGGTTCCAATACCGCGACCTGGACGTTCTCCGTCACGGCCGGCGCGAAGTACCGCGTCTCGGCCACCTGGGGCGCCACCGCGAACCGCGCGACGAACGCGCCCTTCGCCGTGCTCGACGGCGGGACCACGCTCGGCACGGCCGCGATCGACCAGCAGCTCGCGCCGGCCACCTTCGCGGTGTCCCTCATCCTCCCGACCTGATCCGGCCCGGCCCTCGGCCTACGGCCGGGGATCATTCTGATGTTCCTCTCCATGCGATTCGTCAAACCGATGATCATCATCATGCCTACATATCACGATAATCCAATCTTGAACATTATTTATCGGGTCGCGTATTGCTGGGCCCGAGACCGGCTGACGGACCCGCGCCGGCCCGAGACTCCCCGGGCGATCAAGGCCGATCCGCTCGCCGGGCTGAGGGGGTTCGCCCCCGACTTGGCCAGCCATCCCGACACGGCCGATTCGGTCCGCAGCGGGGTCGCGGATGCGCTGGAGGGCCGTCCCCCGCGACGGTAGTCGCCTCGAAAGGAGGCACCTGGGATGAATCTGAGCCTTCGACAACAATTGTTCGTATATTCGTACCTTGGTTCGGCCGCCGGAAATGGGACGCTCGCGGCTCGGATGGCAGGCTACCGGAACCCGAGCGTCCAGGCCGTCCGACTGTTAAAAAATGATAGGATCTCCTCGGCCATCGAGGCCAAGCTCGCCGTGGTCAGCATGTCGGCGGCGGAACTCCTCGTCCGGCTCTCGGTCCTCGCCTCGACCGACGCAGGCGACTTCCTCGACTTCAACCACCCCGACGCCAAGCCCGGCGAGCCGCCCCGCGTCGACCTCCATCGCGCCAGGCGCCGGGGCAAACTCGCTTGCATCAGACGGCTGAGGGAGACGACCCGGACCACCCTCGGCCGGGGCGACGAACCGCCGACCGTCGAGCGGACATTGGAGATCGAATTCCACGACGCGACGAAGCCGCTCGCCTTGCTGGCCAAGCTCCACGGGCTCATCCGGGATCGTCCGCCGGCGGGGGCCGGGGGGCCCGCCGACGCCCGATCGGATCGCGAGTGGCAGGCTTGGCGCGTCGAGCAGGACAGGCTCCTGATGGACCCCGCCTATTGCGAGAAGTTGGCCGACCTCGACGAGCGGACGATGATGCGACCGAGCGACTTCGACCAGGCGGCGGCCGAATTGGCCGAATGGCGACGAGCGATGGCCGACCGGGCCGCCGCCAACCGCGCGTCGCTCCCGCCGGGGCCGCATCGGGGGCCGGCGCCCCTGCCCTCTCCCGAGGACTGATACCACCGCTACAGCCCGCCACCGAATCTCACTCCAGTCGGTCTTGGCGGCGGTGGCCGGTTATATGCTCCTTGAGACGGGACGGGCTGTCCGTTTGCAAGCGGGCGGCCCAAGCGGGCCCGGCCGTCGGACGTGACCCCAACCACGCCCGGCGCGCCGGGCCCGGCCCGTCACGTTGGGGGATCATGCCATGCCGAAAAGGGAACCCGCCGCCCCGGCCGACGCCGATCCGTGCGCGGACGGACCGGACCGCAAGCACGTCATCGACCCCTCGTCCGAGCTGGTCAACGGCGTCCACGTCATCCGACTCACCGTCGGCATGGAAGACCTTCGGTGCCTCGCCGCGCTCGCCGCGAAGGCCCTGCCCGACGTCGAAGCCTACATGGATCGGATCGCCGACTACGGCGACGACATCGGCGGCAACCAGCACGTCCTCGGGCCCCTCTCTTCCTCGATCGGAATCCTGATCGACCGGATGAAATCGCTCTCCCGCGGCACATTCGACGGCGCCCTGTCCAGCGTGTCCGCGTTCGGACTGGACTTCGCGCCCGACCTGCGCGCGACCGCCGACGAGCGCGATATTGGAGACGCCCTCCACGACCTCACGCTATGGCTCAGGGGCTTCCATGCCGCCGGCCACTTCCTCGTGGGCAAGTTTCCCACCATCGATGACGTCGCCGCGCGGCGGTTCGCGTCCATCGTCCGCCGGCTGGAGGGGTATTGCGGCCCGGAGGACCGGCACAACTCGGCAGAAACGATCGCAAGCCGAGTCGCCCCCGAAGAACTCGACGAGGCCGAGCCGGGCCTCAAGTTGGAGCGTGAGCACGCCCGCGAGGAATCAAAGACGCGGCGAGACAAATCGAGTCACACACCCGACCTGACCCCCGGCAATCGAGCCGTACTGGCCGCCGCTGGACTAAAACAAGCGGGGAAAAGAGTCTCATTCTCGGCCGCATGCAAAGCCGCCGGGGTGAACCGTGGACATGTCATGACTCGTTACCCCAAAGCGGTAGTGGCCATCAAGGCTCTCGCCTCGCCCGACGGTCGGGTCAAGAGGGGAAGGCGAGACCCCGATGGATACCTCTACTCGACCGATCACGACGACGATTAGGCGACCGACCGACCAACTTCTCCGACCAACTGTTTTTTTTTCGCCCTTGAAAATCAGGGATCTACTCGACTTCCGACCGACCAACCACCAACCAGTTTCCCGGTAGTTCAGTGTCGCCTCGATCGTGAGGCGACCTGATGGGACCGGGATATGCCCAAGACAGAACGCCGTACGCCGAGACGCCCCCGCGAAGCCTTCAACGACTCGCCGCTGGCCTGGTTCGCAACCTTGCTGACGGCCTCGGAGGACGTCGATCGAGACAGGGCCGCCCTGAGCCGTCGAGAACTCGACCGCCTTGGCTGGCGCGTCTCCCCGCGTCGAGCGCCCACCCCGAAGAAGGGGGGTGGCCGATGAGCCGACGCGCCCAGCCCGAAGCGACGCCCGAGCGGGCCATCGAGCCTTCTCTCTCCTTGGATGACCTCTGCGTCATCCACCATTGCTCGCGGCGCACGATCGAACGCGAGAAGTCGGCCGGGCGTCTGCCCAAGCCCGACTACTACGTCGGCAAGATGCCCCGGTGGCGGCCCGAGACGATCCACGGCTGGATTGAACGGGGGGGCCGATGACCAATACGGCTGTCCGGGTCCCCCAATCCAGCTCCGAAGCGGCTGCGGTCCACCGCGCCGCCCGGGACGCCTACACGGCCGGGCTCTGCGCCGTCCCCCCGGCGGAAGACGGCTCCAAGGCCCCCATCGCGGCGAGTGCCAGGTGGCGCGAGTATCAGGCGCGTCGGCCGAACGCATCGGAATTGCGGAACTGGTTCCCGGGCCGTCGCGGGCTCGGCATCGTGCTTGGCGCCGTCTCCGGCGGGGTGGACGCCGGGGGCGGTGAGGTGGTCGGCGGGGCCGAGGCCATCGACTTCGACGACGCCGGGGCCTACCACCGCTTCAAGGACCGCGCGGCCCGGGTCGGGCTCGGGCTCCTCGTCGAGCGGGTCGAGGCCGGCTACTGCGAGGACACGCCCAAGGGCGGGGTCCACTGGCTGTACCGCTGCGCCGAGGTCGGCGGGTCGACCAAGCTGGCCGTGCGGCCCGCGCCCACCGAGGACGATCCGCACCGGGTCGACCCCCTGATCGAGACCAAGGGCGAGGGCGGCTTCCTCGTGGTGGCGCCCTCGGGCGGCCCGGTCCACCCCTCGGGCCGGCCCTACGTCCTCCGCTCGGGGTCGTTCGCCCAGATCGTCGTCATCAGCCCCGAGGAACGGCGGGAGCTGCTCGAACTCGCCGCGTCGTTCGACGAGCGCGAGCAGGCCGCGGGGACGCCGCACCCGACGAGACCCGGCAAGGGCGAGACGGGCTGGGTGGTCCGACCCGGGGACGCCTACAAACAACGCGAGCGGCCGGAGGCATTGCTGGAAGCCGCCGGGTGGACGCGGCTCCACACCGAGGGAGACCGGACGTATTGGCGGCGTCCCGGGAAGGCCCGGGGCATCAGCGCGACCACGTTCGGCAATGGGCTAGCGTGGTGCTTCACCACCTCGACGCCGCTGCCCTCCTCCAAGACGCTCGACGCCTTCGCGATCTACACCCACCTCGAGCACCGCGGCGACTTCAAGGCCGCCGCCAGGACCCTCCACGCCGCCGGCTACGGCGACAAAGCCGGGTCGGATGGCGATGCCGGGGACGGCGATGACGAGCCGGAGGAATGGCCCGCGTTGCGGCTCGCCGAGCTGCCCTCGGCCCCGGCCTTCCCGGTGCAGGTCTTCCCCCCGCCGCTGGAGGCCTACGCCCGCGAGTTGGCCGCCACCCTGCGCGCGCCGCTCGACTTCGTCGGCGCGGCCATGATGGCGACGGCCGCCTCGGCCATCGGCCAGTCCGTCAACCTGAGGCTGACCCGCACCTGGACGGAGGCCGCGCTGTTCTTCTTGATCCTGGTGGCCCGGCCCGGCACGTCGAAAAGCCCCGTCATCAGATCTGTCGTCGGTCCGCTCGCGGCACTGGACCGCCGGCTCCGCGAGAAATCGCGGAGGGACCGGGAGTCGTGGGAGGGGGCGAAGGCCCGGCACACCAAGGACACCGAGGCCGAGCCTCCGGGCCCCGAGCCTGCCCTGCTCCGGGCGATCGTCAAGGACGTCACGCGGGCCGCGCTGGTCGTCGTCCTGCAGGACAACCCGCGCGGCGTGCTCTGCGACCCCGACGAGGCCAAGGCCTGGGTCAACTCGTTCGACGAGTACAAGTCCCGGGGCGGCTCCGACCGCCAGTTCTGGCTGTCGGTGTGGGGCTGCAGCCCGGTGTCGGTCGATCGCAAGGGAGGGCGCGAGTCCTACTCCATCGCACACCCCTACGTCACCGTCCTCGCGGGCCTGCAGCCGTCCCTCCTGGCCGGGCTGGTCGATGAGCGCGGCCTGGACGACGGCTTCACGGATCGCTGCCTCTTCGTCTACCCGGACGCGTCCGCCTTCCCGCCCCAGAGGTGGACCGAGGCCGAGCTGTCGGAGCGGGCGGAGAGGGATTGGGCCGAGGCGATCGAGACGCTCTTCGCCATCCAGATGGTCCGGGACAGCGACGAGGAGCCGCCGCGGCCGTATTATGTCCGCTTCACGGAGACGGGCGGATCGGAATGGGTCCGGTGGTTCAACGACCACGCCGACGAGGTGGACGCCCCGGATTTCCCCGACCACCAGCAGGGGGCGTGGTCCAAGCTGCGGGCTCACGCGGCCCGGTTCGCCCTAACCCTCTCCCTCCTCCGCTGGGCCTGCGACCCGACGGCCGATCGTCGGCCGGGGCCCGTCACCGCGGAGGACGTGCGCATGGCGATCGCCCTGGCGGACTACTTCAAGTCCCACCTGAAGCGGGCGAGCCACGAGGCGTCGGGAGGGCTCGGCGACCGCGACGCCCGCGTGGTACTCGCCTGGATTCGCCGCAGGTCGTCCGGCACATTCCGCGAGGCCGACGTCGCGGCGGACCTCCGGCATTATCGGGAGAGGCCCCGGGCGTTGACCAACGCCCTTGCGGTCCTGACGCAGGCCGGGGTCATCCGGCGATCACTGGCCGCGCGACGGAAGGGTCCCGGCCGCCGCCCGACCCCGGCCTATGAGGTCCACCCCGACCTCCGCTGCGCGCCGGGAAATCCCGAAAATACCTCAAGAGGCTCGGAGGGCGACGCTGCGCCACCTGATTCCGGGATTTCCGGTAATTGCCGACGCACCGAGGCGGCCGATGACCGGGAGGTGATCGAGCTATGAACGCGACCGAGTGGCTCGACCACCTGGAAGGGCTGGGGACCCGGCTGTCGCTCCGCCTCGTCGTCGACGCCCCGCGTGGGGTCCTCGACGGCCAGACCCGAGAGGCCTTGGCCGAACACAAGCCGGCGTTGATGGTCTCCCTGGCCCGCCGTGCCGAGTGGGGGGTGCTGTCCTGTCAGCGTTGGGGTCCGGCGGTCGGCGATCCCACGCCCGGGATCGATCGAGCCGCCTCGACCGGGTCCCCTCCGCCGATCGTCTCCGGGTCAGATCCATACGAGGCGGAGGAGCGTGCCGCAATCCAGGCGGAGGCTTGAGGCGACGGATTGCGCCAGGGACCGCCAGTATGCGACGATAGACGAAAAGAGGGGGAGGATTCTCGATGGCTTCTCTCAGGAAACGCGGCAAGGTTTGGTATTACCGGGTCGTCGACGCGGACGGGGTCCAGCGCGATCACAAGGGGTGCCCGGACCGACGAGAGACGGAGGCGATGGCCCGGCATGCCGAGACGGAGGTTGCCCGCGCCCGCGCCGGCCTGACCGACCCGAAGGCCGAAGCGTACCGACGTCACGAGGCCCGGCCGGTCTCCGAACACCTTAACGACTTCGAGGCGGCCACGCTCGCCAAGGGGGCGACGACGAAACATGCCCGGTTGTTCTGTGACCGAGCGCGGCGGGTCGTGGCCCTGGCAATCGGGGGGAGGCTCGACGTAATCGATGTCCCTAGTGCAGGATCAAGCGACCTGTTGTTCAAGGCGTTCGAGTTGCTCACAGCCGTAGTAGCCGCAGACCCGTTGGATGACCTCGGCGCCGCTCAGCTTCCGGCCGGGCTCCAGGATCGCGCGCTT
>JAABUQ010007845.1_pt1 | contig 15240 bp, 14 predicted proteins | sample 5560001 | NCBI WGS metagenome assembly JAABUQ01 (sample SAMN10711888, study PRJNA513371) | rock metagenome | isolation source: Antarctica rocks | place: Antarctica: Victoria Land, Finger Mt nord | collected 2015-12-18 | reverse complement strand
GCAGGCGCAGTATGCCGCCTGGCTGGATGCGTTGCCGGACAGCCTGCAGGACGGCGCCACCGCCGAGGCGCTGCGGGCAGTCTGCGACCTCGACCTGACCGATCTTCAGGCAATCGACCTACCCCGAGGATTTGGCAGGGACTGACCATCCCCGGTCCCCAGCGCCTCCGCACATCGCACCGATAGGGCAAGACGAGCTCCCGGGGGGTGTCTCCATCCGACCAAAACGCCAGAAGGCCCCGCGGGGCCTTCTGGCGTTCATGCTTGATGCATTTTCACTCCGGCGCACCGATGCATTTTCACTCCGGCGTTGACAGGAGGAAGCCGTCGAGCGCAGCAAAGCGCGTGAGCACGCGCAAGGCAGCCCGTTCTCGCGCCGGACGGTCAACGCCCGGTTCCGCAAAGGCGAGCACCTTGATCTCATGCACCAGCAGTGCTGACGCGCTCGGCCCGACGCCGGGCCAGCAGGTCGGCGGCGAGCAGCGCGGCATCGTCGCCGCGCTGTTTGCGGATGCCGGCAATCAGAGCGTGGGCAGCCGGGTCGGTGATCCGGTCGAAGCTGCGTTGCAGGGTGGCCGCTGTCGTCTCGGCGTAGAGTCGGGTAGTGGTGATGCTCTCGTGGCCGAGGAAACGCTGCAGGTCGGTGATGTCCATACCCAGCGCGAGTAGGCGCGTCGCGACGGTATGGCGTAGCAGATGCGGGTAGACGCGCTTGCTGATCCCGGCCGCATTGGCCACGCCGCGGACAACCTGGCCAACACGCTGGCGGGTCAGCACATGCGGCGTCGGGCCGGATCCCTGCTGGCGGCTGGCGAACAGTGGCCCTGCTCGCCGCGCGCCGACATGCAGCTGGAGCAACTGCGCCAGGTCGCGCCGGATCGGCACCTCACGGCGCTTGTCGCCCTTGCCGTGTCGGATCGTGACCACGCGCTCGGCGAGGCTGACGTCCTCGATCCTGAGCTGCACCAGCTCGGACGCGCGGGCACCGGTTTCCAGCAGGGTTTGCAGCATCAGCCCAGTCCTGCCGTCGTGGGCGTAGGCTTGGTCGAGAAAGCGCAGCTCGTCCTCGACCGTCAGCCGGTCCACGCTGCCGCGGCGTTCGGGCGAGGCACGCAGGCCGGCCCTCTCGCGGGCGGCTTTGAACACTGCCTTGCTCTGCGCATAGTCGACGCCTTCGCGCACGAGGATGGCAGCAACGGCGGCGGCAGCACGCTTGATGGAGGCCATGCTCCAGTTTGCTTGATCGTGTCCGAACTGCAAGCCGATGGCGCTCGATGCCCCGTATAGACCAGAATAGGCCCAAGCCGGGGTGCCGAACCGGCCTTCGGCTTTCCACTCCGGTCGTTGTGGAAAACTTGCCTGCCCCACCCGGCATCGGAGGCCGCCCTATGCGTGTCAGCATCCTGCTCCAGATCACTGGCGATGACGGCGCCATCGGCCCGGCCGAGGAAATGACCGCCTTTGAAAAGACGACCGAGCGCCCGGAAGATCTCGGCCTCTCGATGGCCGAAGGCAAAGCAATGCTGGCAGCTGTTCAGGCCCGAACGGTTCTGGCTCAATCCACAACGTGGTCGCAGCGACATCGGTGCTGCCCGGCCTGTGGCGAACGACGGCGCAGCAAGGGCAGCTACCCGCTCGTGTTCCGCACACTCTACGGCGATGTCGAGCTGAACAGTCCGCGGCTGCACCGCTGCCCGTGCCAGACTGTGGACGGCCCAGCCACCGTGTCGCCGCTTTGCGACCTGATCTCGAGCCATGTCGCGCCCGAGCGGCTCTACCTGGAGGCGCGCTGGTCGTCCCTCGTGCCCTACGCCGCTGCTGCCGGACTGCTGGCCGACGTGCTGCCGATCGCGTCCGGCGCGAACCGGACCACCGTGCGGGAACATGCCCTCCTTGTGGCGGAACGGGCAGAGGCCGAGTTGGGCGAGGAGCGGCCCTGTTTCATCGACGGCTGCCCAGCCGAATGGGAGGCGTTGCCCATCCCGGAAGGTCGCATCGTGGCTGCCCTTGACGGCGGCTACGTCCGCAACTGGGACGACCGCAAAAGCAACTTCGAGTTGATCGTCGGCCGCTCGGTGCCGGAGGACCGCGCCCGCGCTACCTCGGCCTGGTGCATGGCTACGATCGGAAGCCCAAGCGCCGGCTGTTTGAGGTGCTGAAGAGCCAGGGGCTGCAAGCCAACCAGGACGTGACGTTCCTGACCGATGGCGGCGAGGAAGTGCGTGCTCTGACCGAGCTTGTCACCCCGGAGGCCGAACATGTGCTGGACTGGTTCCACATCACCATGCGCCTGACCGTGCTCAGCCAGTATGCCCGCGGCGTCGCGCACCACGACGATGCCGAGGGCGCACGCCTGCTTGCCTCAGTCGAAAGCATCAAGTGGCTGCTCTGGCACGGCAACCAGTATCGGACGGGTGAGGAGATCGCGTTCTTCGAGGACGACGTGGACGATCTGGAAATGAGCTACCCGAACCTGGGCAAGTTCAAGCGCGCCGCACACGAGTTCGCCGTCTACATCGCCAGCAACGCCGGCAGCCTGATCAACTATGGCGAGCGGTTCCGCTCGGGCGAGCGCATCTCGTCATGCCTGGCAGAAAGCTCGGTGAACGCGGTGATCAGCAAGCGCTTCGCCAAACGTCAGCAGATGCAATGGACCAAGCGCGGCGCGCACCTGCTCCTGCAAACGCGCACGCGGACGCTCGACGGCACGCTCCGGCCCTTGTTCGAATGCTGGTATCCGGGCCTTGCCAACGAAAACGGCGCTGCCGAAGCCGCCGCAGCGTGAACACCCCACACTTCCTGATGCTCTCGTGAAGTCAGCAATCCAGCCGCCAAGTCGCTCGCGGCATCCACTGGTAAGGCCAAGGACCTCGGCGAAAGCAGGCTTTGCGAGGTGTTGGGCACGTGAACAAAAGGCCAACTCCGACTTCGCCACCAGCATCGGTGTTGGGTTGAGGCCTAAAAGGGCCTCGGCCCACCCTGCCGGGGTTCCTGGACACGCGGTTGGCGGCGCTTTGGGTTGAGATGCACCGCCAGCCGCTTGCGCACGTCCGCTGTGCCCAGCGCCTCCTGCGCAGCCGCAAGCGCCTCGTCCTGACGGGCCATGGCGTCGCCGATCGGCGCCATCTTGCCATCCAGGGACTTACGCAACGCCTTATCCTGCACCCTGGCCCGCGCGACGCTTCCCGCATCGTTGTCCGGCTCCCTGGCCTTGCGGATGCGCCGGCTGGTGCGGATGCACCCATCGACTGCTCCATCCAAGGCGCGACGCACTTGGTCCACAAGGTCGATGCCGAGAGCCTTGTAGGGCTTCTCGCTCATGTTCTTGGCCACCCGCGCCCAAAGCAGCGCGTCCGTGATTTCGGTTGGGTCCCCAAGCGCGCGGCTGGCCTGCTCCGCTTGGATTTCGGCCGCCTTGCCGACCATGGTCCATGACATGTTCTCGTGCCGGCTCTCGGCCACGTAGCCCTTGAACGCCGTGATGCCGGCGCTGCCCCGCGGCAGAGCGTTGATGTGCTCGGCCGACGTGATGCCTTGGGCTGCGTCCACGGTCAGGCAGTGCCCATAGCCCAGCAGCAGGCGCTTCGTGGTCGGGTCGAGCAGCCGGCGCCATTCGACGTGCCCCACCCGGCCGTTCTGGTCCTCCATCACCAACCCCTTGTCCCACCACCACTTGACCGTCACCACGTCGCCGTTGGCCCCGATGAACCCCCGCTTGCCGTCGATCTGGGCGAAGGTCTTCTTGTAGAGGCGGAACTTGTCACCCGTCGCAACCGGCAAGTCGTAGGTTTCCCCGCGGTTGTTGATGGCCTGGTAGTTCGTCTCTGCGCCCGCGATCTCGCCCCGGTCGCGGAGGAGGCCGCGGATGGCCCGGCTGATCTCCGCTGCGTCGGCGTTGGTCAGGGCAGTGACGGTCACGCCGCGCTTGCTGTTGCTCTCCCGCAGCGCGTCCCGTCGCTCCACGTAGAACGCCGCGATGCGGGCCACCACCTGGTCGTAGTCGCCTCCGATCAGGTGCGCGTGCCCATCGGCGATCTTCATGTCGAGTGCCTGGGCGGCCTCGCCGTCGCGGAACAGCGTCGCGATCTCCCGGGCGCGCGCCGTCTTCTGCCGCACGGTGGCGAGGAGCTGCGGCAGCGCCTCCTCGGGCATGTTCCGGACCATGATCTCGATGGCGCTGCTGGCCTCGATGGCTTGGCACTGTTCGGCGTCGCCCAAGCCCCGGATGATGCAGCCGGTGTCGTGCCAGAGCTTCATCATCTCCAGGAACTGCCGTGGGCCGAGCTGCGCCGCCTCGTCGATCACCAGCACGGTGTTGTGGTCCACCTTGATGTCGCCGGACTGCACGCCGGCCAGGAACGGATGGACTGCAATCGTCTCGTCCACGTTCGCCTCTTTCAGCGCGTCCGCTTGGCGCCAGGCTTGCGAGATGCCGATGACCTTGCGCCCGTCGCGCTGCCAAGCCAGCACTGCCGGTGGCAGGACGCGCGTTGTCTTGCCCACCCCTGCCACGCCCTCCAGGAATACCAGCCCGCCGCCGAACGCAAAGCGTTCCGCCGCCGCCAACTGGTCCTCGCCCGCGGCTCCCTTGAAGTCGATGCCGGAGTCCACTACCGCTTGCCGGAACATCTCCTCGGGCACGGCGCCAGCAGGCGCACGGGATGCCTTATGGACAAGCTCGGCCATGTCCCGCTCCAGCTTGACCTGGACCGAGTTCGTCACCCGCAGCCGGCCGTCCATTTCGCCGACGATCAGCGCCGCCCGCGTCCCGTTCACGGTCACGCCGTCGCGCTCCAGCCGCTGCACCACCGCCTCGATGTCGCGCTCGCCTTTGATGCCGACGCCGATCAGGCCGCGGGTGGCGTGAACCCGCACCACGCTCTGGTCGATGACGGCAGCCGTCGTAAACTCCTTCTCGATGTGCCGGGCGGCAAACTCCGTGGCCCGCTCGATGCGCTCTTGGTCGCTCAGCTTCTCGCGGTGCTCGCCCGTGATCGCCGTCTCGTGCTGCCATCCAAGCCGGGCGGCGGTTTCGTCCCAGACGGCTTGGTCGGGGCGGCCATCGTTCTTCTGAAGCCGGGTGTTCGCCGCCGTGGTGTTCAGGATGCCCAGCTTGCGCTCCACGTCGAGGACATTCCAGTCGAGGCCCTGCTCCTTGGCGAACTGCCGGGCCTTATGCACCGTGGCCTTGTGACCTTTTGAGAACCCATCACGAACAGCTTGCGAAATGCTGGCGATGGCCACCGCCTGTTCGCCCTGGTCGTATTCCAGCCTGATGCCCATGGCGTCCAGCTCATTGGCCAGGAACGCTTGGAAGTGGGCGCCAAACTCCTTCACCCGGCCGTGCAGCTCCTTCGTGTCGAGTGACCCGACGTGGCCAGAAGCCGTCACCACGGCGTTGAACAGCGCATTGTGGATGTGGACCTGGGGATCACCCGGCACCGCAGCGTCCACGACATAGGTTTCGCCGTCCGGCCCGTCCTGCAATGCCAGCGTCGGCCGCGCGCTGAAGTGCATGAAAGATGACCAAGCCACCTCGCCCGGTTCTGCCCCGTCCTTTCCTCCAGCACCACGGCGTGCCCACCCCATCTCCTGGGCTACATACCGCATGGTGCGGTCATTGGCCCGCCAGATGGCTTGCAGCAGCGCCGCGCGCTCCTCGTCCGTCTTGGCGAAGGCGAAGGCCAGGCTGACGGACTTCTCGGGGCTGATGGTCAGGTCATAGGCGCTGATGTCCCGGCCGGCGGCCGACCATGGCCCGGCATCGTCGCCACGCTTCGCCTCGAACAGCCGGTCCAGCGCCTCCGGCGTCGGCGGCTTGGTGATGTCGATGCCCAGGGCCGCCGCCACCTCCGGCGCCATGTCCGGACGCCAGGACACCCGGGCATCCCGGCCATAGTACTTGGTCAGCGCCGCAGCGTTGGTGCCCTCCTCCGGCTCGGGCGCAAGGTTGGAGTTCTCGGTCAGGTAGGCCCGGATCAGCTTGCCCATGCCTCCGGCGCTGATCGTTCGGAACGTCATCATGGGTCGGTCGCCTGGACAACCACCTTCGTCAGATCGCGGATCAGGGCAGTCTGCCGCTCGATCCGGTTGGCCAGCTCCATCAGCGTCTCGGCAAGGCTCGGCCCGATCTTGGGTTGCTCCTCCGGCGTCAGCAGCTCCACGATCTCCTCAAGCCGGGCGTTGGCCATCTCGATCTGCGGCTGTTGGCCACCCACGGCCTGCACCAAGGACACCAGCAGGTGTCCTTGGGCCTCCAACGTCTCCAGCACCCGCGCCTGGAAAGCCTCGTTGTTCATGCTGCCCTACCCCTCTCGTGCAAGGAGGGCATCGTCATCCGACCGGGTGCGAATGCTCCCCACCGCCAAGATGGCACTCAGCATGAGTGCAATGGTGTATCTCAAGTTTCTGCGTCCGTTCAGGTCCGTCGAGGGGCTTTCAGGGGCGTCTGCGTCCGTCCAGGTCCGCCTTTTTGCCGTTCGCACCCGCCCTGGCCAACCTTCCGGCCATGCGCAAGACGACCCTGCCCACCACACCGACCCGCGATGCTGTGCGGACACCGCTGTTCTGGCTGTTCTATGAGCACCACGATGCCCTTGTGGCGAGTTGGCACGGTCATCGTGTGAAGTGGCCGGTAGTCTGCGCCTGGGCGGCCGAACAGCGGGTCTCAGCCGAGGTCGAGATTGCTAGGAAGACGTGGGCGCGGGTCTGTGCCTTAAAGGCGCAAGAGAAAACCGAACGGGAGGCCAGGCGTCGTCCTCCGCTTGTCCCAACACCGAGACAGACCTTTCCGCCGCCGGTGGCCGCACCCACTCGGGCCGAGGTCCCAGAGACTTCTCGGTCAGACGCGGAGAAACGTATGGCGCTGATGCAGGCGAGGATCAATCAGCGGAGCGGGCGCCTTGCTTAACGAGCAACCGGAGAAGCAAATGACATCCAAGAAAACAATCGACGCGGCCATAGGGTCCGGAGATGCAATCCCTCAGCCGGCAGAAAACATCGGGTTGGCTACCGTCACTTTGAAAAAGCCCGTCTATATGGCGAAGTGGGGACGGGGCCGCCTGGGCGGCACTGGTGCCCTGATGGTGCTGGGCCAACGCGCTGAAGCGCAGAAGCGTCCTGTCCGTTGGATGGATGGCGATCTCAAATCAGGGACGCTATCGGCTTTCTACGGGAACAGGTGTTCGCGTGCGCCGTCCGAGGATGCGGTCGATTTCCGCGACTGGATCATGGGAGACCTCGACGATCTGACACAGGACCGGCAATCCCGTGTGCTTGATGTATCGGGAGGCAGCTCATCCATAGAGGAGCTGCTGCGTGACATGGAGCTGCCCTCCTTCTGCGAGGAGAACGGCATGCGGTTCACATGGCTTTGCCCCCTCGGTCCCAACGTCGAGGACTTTCAGCATGTGCAAGGGGCCGTGGATGCCAAACACATGCAGCCCAAGGACATGCTGCTGGTCCTGAACGAGGGGGTTGTCCGCAAGGGGCAGAACGCGGCAGGGGCATTCAATCCCCTCATGAAGAGCGAGGGCTACATGCAACTGATCGAGGCCGGCGCGCGGATGCTCTACCTTCCGCAGAACCCGGTGATGGACGAAATCCGCCAGATTGGCGTGAGCTACTACGATATCCTGGCCGACTGCCGCGACCCGATCACCGGCAAGATGAAGGCTGCGAGGCAGCACATCGTGAGAAGGTGGCTGGGGGCGTTGGAAACCGAGATTACCGCGCAGGAAGCGGAGGATTCGGTGCCGTGAGCGTCGAACTTACCCGCGTCGGGATCGCAATCGACCTTCTGGATGCCGCTGGGCATGAGGAGGGCATCACGCCAGACACCTACCTGGGCGCGTGGGCAGTCGCCCAGCGGGATCTGGTCCAGGCGTTGTATGCACTTGAGCAGACGCGGGAAGCGCAGTCGCGGGACGTGCTTGCCAAGGCAAAGGCGACCATGGAGGCCAGCGCCGAGACCGTGCGGTTGCAGGTCGAGGCCATGCAACTCGAACTGCGCAAGATCGACCGCTTCATTGAACAGGCCAAGATCAGCCTGGGCGAGAAGGAAAGCGCGACGGTCAAGGCGTTGGTTGATAGCTTCACCGACAAGGCGCGCGACGTGCTGGTGATGCGGGCGCGGGCATGGAGCCGGACGCGCTACCTGCAAACTGCCGGGGCGCTTGCGCTTGCCGGCTTCTTTCTTCTAGGAGTTGGCTACTGGGCTGGGGCGAGCCGGCCGGGCAATGGGGCACCGACCGACTTCCTCCAACAGTGCGTCAGTTCGCTGCGGCGCGATCCAGCGAACGGACGGACATTCTGTGCCGTCGAGATTTTGGCACGCTAGATATTTACAGTGATCAGTAGAAGCCGTAACGTAGTCTGATCGCAGTCAGCCCACCCAACGTCCGTGCTGGGTGCAGCGTCGGCCACATGATGCGAGGCATTTGACGCCGACGATAACCGGACACTGCCGCTGCAAGGCCCTTTTTAGCACGCTGCGCGCCTCCCTGGGCGAAGCGGCTTTAACACTCTGGCGATAGCTGAAAAGCTGACGCGGACAAACACGCCAGTAAACGGCGAATGATTGATCCATGAAGGTGGTTCCGGCGCTACGGATGGTTGCGGGTCACGACGCTCAGCGTCATTGAACGCCAGCCCAACTCTCGTCGGGCTGGCGAACGTCACGGATGAGTTCAGTCGAAGCTGCGCCAGAAACCCTTGCCCCGGCGTGCCCGTCGATCCGACTTGACGCGCCCGACATCCACTCCGAGCAAGGCAAGCTCCCGCGTGATAACGTCGCGGCAGACCCCGATCTCCTCTGAGATATAAGAGAATGTCCGACCCTTCTTGCGCATCGCAACAATGGCCGTGATTTCGTTCTCAAACAGCGTCATACGCTTGGCTTCTTGTGCCGTTGCGAGCTTGCGCCGATGTTCGGCCCAACGCGGATCATTGGCGACGTAGGCCTTCTGCGCCAGCGACAACCTAGCGCGTTGCTCCGGGCTGAACGTGCGAGCCATGGGGCTGCGACGGGAAGCGGCCCCAGCCTGGGTCTCGAAGTGGGAAAGGGAGATGTGGGACATTGTTGTTCCTGCTTTTGGCCGGGGACCATTCCCCTGGCGCTCCTGTGTTATAGCCGCCACGGCCTAATAATGCAATGGCTTTAAGGCTTAATAAGGCCACAGCATCACTAAAAAGATCACGAACCCGTGTGTCACTAGACGCCCTTAAATCGTAAGCTGTAGCTTAACAGCTTAGCAGCTCTGTTATGCTGATTTCTGACTGTTCGGTGTTGCCCTGGACCCCGTTGCTTGCGCTGGGGATTGTCGCCGGACTGCCTCACTCGCTATTTCGTGAGATATAACGGCCTCATGGCTTCGCAAAGCCATTGCCTTATAAAGTGGGAGAACGCTTCCCAAGCGCAGATGGTCAAATCGGTACGCTCTTATTGCTAATCCTGTTGCTGGGTGCGAGTCTCTTGCCGTGAGCGGCGGGGAGAGACGGACGATGGACGAGGCAACGTTTGAGGCGTGGCTGGGCGGCGTGGTGTTTTTGGACGCCCTGCAGCGGAGTCGGGCTTTGATGGCCCTGGCTTCGGCCGCATCTGGTGAAGACCTGGCTGGTCTTGATCCGTCGCTTAATGCCGCCGCCTCGCCTTGCACGGTGACGCCCCTCCTGACGGTGCCGCCTGCCGCACCCAAGGCAGCCGGATCGGCGGCGGCGGCGGCGACATCGGTGTTGTCTCGGATCGGGAGCGCTCGGATCGCGAGTTTCGGATGCCCGCATTGTGGCTGCGAGGGCGCCCGTCCCTGGGGCCGCGCCAATGGCAAACCACGCTACCGATGCACCGGCTGCCGCCGGACGTTCAACCCGGTCAGCGGAACGCCGCTGGCTGGATTACACTATCCTGAGCGCTGGAAAGATCAGGCGCAGGCGCTGATAAATCGCGAGACAATCGCCAAGGCGGCCGATCGGTGTGGCGTTGACTATACGACGGCATTTCGCTGGCGCCACCGGTTCCTGTCCGCGCTCAACGTCGACAAGCCGCGCCAATTGGTCGGTATCGTTGAAGCGGACGAGACTTTCATTCTGGAGTCGTTCAAAGGCAAGCGCCGCGATTTGCCTCGGCCGGCACGCAAACGTGGCGGCAAGGCCAGCAAACCGGGTCTGTCGGCGGAGCAGATCCCGGTGATCGTCGCCCGTGACCGTACTGGCGCGACGGTCGATGCTGTGCTGCCGCGACTTGACGCAGCCAGCATCACGGCGGCGCTGGGGCAGGTCATCGCCCGGTCCGCCGCCTTGTGTTGCGATGGAGGCACCGCCATCACAGCATTCGCGCGCCGTGCGCAGTTGAAGTTCCACGTCTTGCCGGCGCCGGGCGCGCCCAAGCCCGAGGCGCCGGAACACCACCTCAACAACGTCAATGCCTACCACGGACGCCTGAAGGAATGGCTACGACCTTTCCACGGCGTCGCGACCAAGAACCTGCCGAACTATCTCTCGTGGCGGCGCACCGTCGAAGCCCTCTCGACAACTTCGACGCCAGAAACCTGGGTCATGGCCGCCGCCGGACTGGGGCCGTATCAACAGGCTCTGCGATAAGAGCGAATCGGTATCTATGCGTCATCGACCCAGCAACCTTGTAAAGCCACAAGGCCATTACATAATTATGCTACGGCCTAAGGATGACGATACAAGGGAACGATCCTCGGATCAGGCATCGCGAACGTGCGTTGCTGCAATGGTGTGGGGATTGCCTTCAGCGTCCGATCAGGAGGACAAACCGTGCTTGACCTTAGCCGGATGACCATGGTGCTTTCCGAATTGATTGCCGACCTGGACTCTCTTCAGGAACTTCTGCGCAACCGCGAAGCAACGCAGGCGCCAGATGCGCTGACAGAAGCGGCTCGGATCGTACGTGTCCTGATCGCCGCGCTCGGCACCAGCCAAGGCGGCCTCGCACGCGAGCTGGGCGGCGTCAACGAGAAGACCGTGCGTGATTGGTGTGCTGCTAAGGCATTACCTGGACCGCCCGCAGTGCGCGCTATGCGCCTATTGGCCGCACGCCTAGTCGCGTCGCCGCCGCCTGACCTAGTGATGAACACCGGGCGCGTCGCGCCCTGCAAGGAGGCGTTGGTGCCGCACCTGGCGGGATTTGCAGAGCAGGCCGAGATCGCAGGCTGGCAACCCCAGGAGATTGCCGCCGCGGTGACTGCCTGGATCGCCAGCTACCCGCACCAAGCCTGAAACGAGAAAGCAGCAGCTCCACGGCATATATACGTTGCAGCTTAGTGGCTTCATAGCTTAATGAAGCTGATATGGAGTGAAGCCGTTGGGGGTGCTATGACGACCAAGCCGAAGGTGCTCGTGGTCGCGAGCCAAAAAGGAGGCGTGGGAAAGACCGCGCTTTCGGCACACCTTGCTGTTGCGGCGGAGCAGGCCGGCTATGGCCCGGTGGTGCTCTATGACACGGACCCACAAGGTAGCCTCGCGCGCTGGTTCCACGACCGAGAGGCAGATACGCCCAAGCTCGCGCGTGGCGGCGTTGCTGACCTGCCGGCGACGCTGGACCGGCTGGGTGCGGCAGGCATCCGGCTGTTGGTGGTGGACACTCCGCCCGCCCTAACCGACGCGATCCGCGCCGTGGTCGAACACGCTGATTTCGTGCTCATACCGACCCAGGACGGCAAGACTGACCTTGCCGCAATCGGTAGCACGGTGCGCCTAGTGCGTGAGCTGGAGCGGCCTTATGCCTTCGCGCTCACGTTCATTAAGCGCAATACCACGCAAGCGACCTCGGCGACCATGTTGCTTTCCAAGCATGGAGCAATGGCTGGCAGCGTGGCACACCGCATGGCGTTCAAGACGGCGTGGAACGATGGACGCACGGCATTGGAGACGGAACCACGTGGCAAGGCGGCCGAAGAGGTGCGCGAGATCTGGTCGTACGTGGGCGAGGCAATTGGCTTGATAAAGGTCAAGAAGAAGGAGAAGGCATATGTCTGAGAGGGGCAGGGCGGCGGTGGCCCGCAAGGGACCGGCAAAGCTCGGCGAGGATTTGGACGATGTGTTCGCCGCCAAGAAGGAGGCTGTATCGTCGCTAAGTGGTGGTACCGTAGGTAGAGACGCCGGAGTCGAGGCAAACCGACCAGAGCCGGTGCCTATCAAGCCGACGGAAAAGGGCGGGATGACATCGAGCACCATCCGTATCCCGCACTACCTTTCCGATCGCATTTCGGACTACCTGCACGCCAACAAGGGCGACACTCTGACAACCCTGGTCTTCAAAGGTCTTATGAAGCTTGGTATTGAGGTCGAACCTGGAGACTTGGTGCCTAAGCGCCAGCGCAGATCGCGGTAATGGATTTACCGTTTTCCATCTCTTGCCTACCGAATCCCATTTATGGAATGTCAGGCGCGACTCCCCGAAAGGTGGAGCGCCCATGATAGCACATCCCTTTGTAAAATTCAGGGGATTCTAACGCTCACCGCGCCCATGATGGCACGCTCTTCGCCAACGGAGATTAGACGCTTTCGGACGGGCGGCGCGGACTGCCAGAGCGTCAGGCCGCGCTCATCCACGTCTAGCTTTGCTTCAGTATAAGCAGCGTGGACTTGCGGCAGGATCGCAAGGAAGAACTCGCGGAACTTCCGAATTCGGGCATATTCTTGACCGAACTGTTCTTGTAGTGCCGTCCACGGCACGAGCTGCCCTTTACCGACTGGAACGCGGTGTAGCCGTTGTGCCAACCAGCAATAAATATCTAGCGCCAAGGCGGAATGTGCCAAAGCCGCAATTGCCCGCTCATCGAGCGGCACAGCAAATCGCGTCAGGCTTTCATAATAGTCGAGCGAGAGCTTCAGTGTCGAAGGCCAAAGAACTCTTTGACTTTCGTCTTTCTCAAACCATAGATTAAACGCGCTGACAACCTGTGTGTTTATCTGAATGGCTCTCTCAGCATCGGTAATTCCCATTCGGAACTGAGCTGCTGCGAGCGCCGATAGCTGTGCCTTCAGCCGCTTTACTTGTCGACCGTCCTGCGTTTTTCCCATAAGTCGGCGAAAAAACGCCGTCATGGTGTCTTCGACCGGAATAATGGGTGACTGACGGCGTACTGCTTCACTGTTTAGGTGTATCAGTAGCAGCCGCGCTTTCGGCCCGTAGGGTAACCCTAACTGTTCGAAGTGCCCGGTTTTTGGGTTGAGGGCGCTCCCTGCTTCTACGCGCAGCGTGGCGCGGCCTTGGCGGCGTTCCCAGACTAGCATTCCACCGGGTGGCTGCGATGCCGGTAGGGAGGTCTGGGTCAGTACGGTATGCGTGAACGCGATCTCATCTGGTGACACACTATCTGCTGCCAGATCAAGCAGCCGTTGCTGGATCACGCTTGCCATTGCTTCGCCGCTCCATGCCTACCTTTGACATTCTATCGATCCAAATAAGTTGCGGCAATAGGAGTTATCCACGAAGACACCTTTGCAATTACAGGAAAAGTATAGAGGATACTTACTATAGGTTTACGCCCATGATGGCACGCGAGTTTTGTTTATCTTCGCCCACGATGGCACATGACCCGCGCCCATGATGGCACGTGGATAACTGGCGTTTCTCGCAGAGAACTCCACAGTTTCATGGCACATGCTCCAATCCTAGGCTGGTGGCTTGCCGCCTGCGGCGGAGAAGAGCGCGCGGCCTTTTGTGTCGATGGCCTGTAGCAACGTCGCCTGATCGCGCCGGTCCTCGGGGGCAGCGCTGCCAAGAAAGACGAGCGTCACAACGCCAAGGCGGGTAGCCAGCATTAATCACGGTCCCGTTCGGCCGGAGCCGCTCCTGCTCCAGGCGGCGAAGTAGCTCGATCGAGCCCTCCCCAAGCTTTTTGGAAGGCCCTTGATCACCGAAAACGGCGAAAGCGAGCCGGCCTTCTAAAATAACGGTAGCGTAGTCACCCAGCCCAATCCCGAACCGGCCCGGCGGTAGCGGCAGCACGTAGTAGGGGACACGATTGGCATTGAGTGGCGCACGGTCGGCGTAGCGAAGGCTTGTGTTCTCCTGCCAATTAGGGGGTGGTTCGGGATACGTGCGAAAAGTAGCCACAGGGAACTTGTCGGCCAAAAAGCTTCGATTATCCAATCGTGTAGCATACAGCCGTGAGCCGGCCGGAGCTTCATGTTCGAAGGCCAGCGCAAACGGCCGGCCTCGCTGTCCGGAAAAGGCTCCGCCGCCTCTGGCGATTACAGCACGATACTTCAATAGGATAACGGGACCGCTCGCGCGTCCAGAAAGGTAAGCGTTCTTGGACGCCCGCCACAATTCGGCTTGTGACTACTTTCTACCCGTATCCTCATCCTACCCCAGGTAGGGAGTGTAAGCCGCCGAGTCGGCCGGAGGAATTTGGGGGTCCGGTAGATGCCGTAATGGGCCTGGTTCCACTTCGGAACGATTATGCTAATGAACCCGCGGTGAGGAAAAAGGCAGATTGATGGACCCCCTGTTCAGCGACCAGGTTATCTCGCTCCTGCCCAAGCTGCGCATCCAGGCGTTGACGCTGACTCGGAATCGCTCGACCGCCGAGGACTTGGTGCAAGACGCGGTGTACAGCGCGCTGCGCGCCCAGGAGAGCTTCATCCCTGGCACCAACCTCGCGGCCTGGCTGCACCGGATCGTGCGCAACCGGTTCATCTCGGACCTGCGCAAGCGCCGGGACACCACGGACATCGCCGACGTGCCGGAAGCGGCGTTTGCGACGAACGCAGCGCATGACGACTGCCTGGTGCTCAAGGAGCTTGGCGGGGCGATGGCGCGGCTTCCGCCGGACCAGCGGGAAGCGCTGCTGATGGTCGTGGTGCACGGCATGAGCTACGAAACGCTTGCCGAGGCGACCGGCTGCGCCATCGGCACGGCGAAGAGCCGGGTGTTCCGGGCACGCCGGCAGCTGGAGGCTTGGCTGCTGGGCGAGAGCGACCCGGAGAGCAAGGGCCCGAAGGCCCATCGCTGCCAAAACGTACGTTAAGGCGGACCTCTGACAGCCATTTTGGCCGATAGCTGGCCTGAACTAAGCATTTCCGGTCCGGCGTCGTCATGAACTAGCCATTTATTGCGTGCAATCATGGCGTGCAATATATATTGAACTAAGCCGCTAACGCGGCAGTATTTCACCACGCCCATACGGTTCTGCAATGTTGTCGATGGGGTATTTACTCCATCGCCTGCGTTGCTTGGCTGACAGTTGCGGAGAGCGCCACAGCGGC
>JAABUQ010007843.1_pt1 | contig 15240 bp, 16 predicted proteins | sample 5560001 | NCBI WGS metagenome assembly JAABUQ01 (sample SAMN10711888, study PRJNA513371) | rock metagenome | isolation source: Antarctica rocks | place: Antarctica: Victoria Land, Finger Mt nord | collected 2015-12-18 | reverse complement strand
CATCTTCCATAGCACGTCGACCGAAGCGCCGCCGGAACCCAGACCACGCCGGCTCGCCGTCTTCCCGGTCGTGCGAACGGAGGCCCGACTTGACCCTCGCGATTACCCCCATCCCGATCCTGTCCGACAACTACGCCTGGCTCCTGCAGGACCGGCAGAGTGCCACCATGGCCGTGGTCGATCCGGCCGAGGAGGCGCCCGTGCTGGCCGCGATCGAGGCGGCGACCCATGCCGGCGGACGCCTCGCGCTGATCCTGCTGACCCATCACCACGCCGACCATGTCGCGGCCGCGGACGCGGTGCGCGCACGTACGGGTGCCGCGATCGTGGGCGCCGCCGCCGACTACCATCGCCTGCCGCGCCTGGACCAGGCCGTGCGGGAGGGCGACGTCGTCACGCTGGGGACGCCGCGGGCGGAGGTGATCGAGACCCCGGGCCACACGCGCGGGCACGTGTCGTTCTTCTTCCCGGCCACGCCCGCGCTGTTCTGCGGCGACACCCTGTTCAGCCTGGGCTGCGGCCGCCTGCTCGAAGGTACCCCTGTGGAGATGCATGACAGCCTGGCACGGCTCGCAGCACTGCCGGACGACACCCTGGTCTGCTGCGGCCACGAGTACACCGAGGCGAACGCCAGGTTCGCGCTCGCGGCACTGCCCGGGAACGTGTTGCTGGCGGAACAGGCCGGCCGGATCGCGCGACTTCGCGCCGAGGGCGCGCCCACGCTGCCGTTCCGCCTGGGCGACGAGCGGACCACGAACCCGTTCCTGCTGGCGCACGGGCTCGCCGAGTTCACCAGGCTGCGCGCGTGGAAGGACGGCTTTCGCTGAGGGCACCGTTCATCCCCGCCGCCTCAGTACATGTGCTGCCCGCCGTTGATGGAGACCGTGGAGCCGGTGATGAAGCCGGCCTCGTCGGCGGACAGGAACAGCACCCCGCGCGCGATCTCGGCAGGCAGGCCGAGCCGGCCGACCGGGATACGCGCCACCACCTTGGCCATGGTGTCGACGGGCACGTCGCGCAGCATTTCGGTATCGATATATCCGGGCGCCAGCGCGTTCACGGTGATGCCGTAGCGTGCGCCGTCGAGGGCGAGCGCACGGGTGAGGCCGCCGAGACCGGCCTTGGCGGCGGCGTAGTCGATCTGCCCCTGCTGGCCGGCCTGGCCATTGATGCTGGAGATGTCGACGATGCGGCCGAACTGCTGCGCACGCATGGCGTCGAAGGTCAGCTTGCTCATGTTGAAGGCGGCGCCGAGGTGGTTGTCGAGCACGTGCTCCCAGAGCGTACGTGTCATGCGCGATATCGAGGCGTCCGCGACGATGCCTGCGTTGTTGACCAGGATCGATACCGGGCCGAGCCGCGACGCGATCGCGGCCATCGCCTGCTCGCTCTCGGCAAAATCCGGTGCGTCGAAGCTCACCGTCTCGATACCGGTGCGCTCGTGGAAGTCGCGGGCTTCGGCATGGCGGTTGCGGTAGGTGGCGACCACGCGGCGGCCGGCCAGGTGCAGCGCCTCGCTGATCGCGGCACCGATCCCGCGCGTGCCACCGGTCACGGGCGCGAGGCGGGAAGGCGAGGGTTGCTGGGTCATGTCCTGCTCGGGCCGGTCGGCCCGGACCGTAGCAGGCTGTCCCGGCTGGCAACGCGCGGCGCCGCGACCTCCAGCAGCCAGGCCAGCAGCGGCTCCCAGAGCAGGCCGGGCGCGCGCGGCCCGGCCACGATGCTGACGTGGGCGCCTGGAAGCTCCGGCACGCGCACCTGCTCCAGGGCGGCGAGTGGTGCCGCGCTCCCGGGCGGCACGATGCGGTCGCGCTGGGGGATGACCAGCAGCACCGGCAGCCTGAGAAGCTGCGGCTGCACCGCCTGGCCGGCGACGCGCCAGGCGCCGCGCCGGGCTGTTCTCGCCGTACCACCCCTGCAGGCACTCCAGCGCGACCGGCGCGGCCAGCGGCATGCCGTCATTGAGCCAGTCCCCGATGGCGACGAACAGCCGGGTGCGTTCGTCATCCTGCGGCATGGCGCCGAAGCTGCGGAACTTGCGCGCCACCGCCGCCGGATCCACGCCGGCGAAGGCGAGCTGGATGGCGTCGATCGGCAGCGTGCCGGTCAGCCTGAGCGCTGCCTCGAACTGTCGCGACAACCCTGCCACCTCCGCGGTCCGGGCGCCGCCGGCGGCGTGGAAGTCCCAGGGGGTCGCGATCAGGCCGAGGGCCGCGACCTGCGCCGGGCAGCGCAGGGCGGAGGCGATGCAGAACAGCCCGCCCATGCAGTAGCCGACCAGCACGATCCGGCTGGCGCAGCGCGACGCCGCCTCGGCCAGCGCCCGCTCCAGGCGGCCGGCGATGTAGTCGGTCATGGTGAAGCGCCGCTCGGCGGCACCCGGCCAGCCCCATTTCAGCAGCATCGGCCGGATGCCCCGGTGGGACAGCCAGCGCAGCATCGACCGCTGCTCGGTCAGGTCGAGGATGGTGCCGCGATCGACCAGGCTCGGCACGAACAGGACCGGGATGCCGCCCTCGGGATCAAAAATCCAGCAGCCGGGTCTCGGCTTCCTTCCACATCACCGCGGGGTCGGGCAGGTCGCGCACGAACGGGTGGCGCCAATAGGCCGCGATGCCGGCCAGGAGCGCTGCGTCGAGCGCCCCTTCAGGCCTTGGCGGCGCGTCCGCGTCGCCGGTCGGGTGCTGCCTCGAGTCGCTCGATGCGCCTGCGTAGCTCGATGATCTCGTCCCGGAGAGCTGCAAGCTCCCGGCCAGCATCAGGTGCATCAGCAACGGCCGCGGGCCGCGTCGCAGCATCGGCGCGGGCGCCTCGGGCCGCGTCATCGGGGGTGGTTCCCGGCGCGGGCATCATCCGGGCGAGCAGGTCTGCCGTGCGGCTCCAGCCCTCCTGCAGCTCGCGGTCGACGCCCATCGCCGCGGCCTCGCTCTGCCAGATGGTCATCTAGTCGCGCATGGCGGCATCCAGGAGCGGGTCGTCGACGGAACCTTCAAGTTCATGCACCGGTTCTTGCCGAGGCCATTTTGGTATCGATGGGTTAGGGTGATAGTATATGTCACGCGATCGCGGTGGCTGGCTTGTCGTCATGCCGACGTGATCTCTGTTCCCGGATGGGAGGAAATCTTGCCGGAAGACGATCGCCCAACTCCACCGGTCGTGGTGAAGAAATACGCCAACCGTCGCCTCTACGATACTGAAAGCTCGATCTACATCACCCTGGATACCTTAGCGGACATGGTCCGGCGGGGTCGTGATTTCGTGGTGTACGACGCCAAGACCGGCGACGACATCACGCGCTCGGTGCTGACGCAGATCATCATGGAAGAGGAGACCAGGGGCCGCAACATGCTGCCCACCGCCTTCCTGCGCCGGTTGATCGGCCTGTATGGGGACAGCTTGCAGGGCCTGGTGCCCGACTACCTGGAGCGCGTGATGGAGCAGTTCGCGGCCCAGCAGCAGGTCCGCACCTCGATGCAGCGCACCATGCAGACCTTCCTGCCGCCGGAACTGGAGGAGGTCGGGCGTCAGAACCCGGCGCCCATGAGTCGCGCGATGAACCTGTTCTCGCCGTTCTACAAGCCGGGCCAGGACAACGAGCGCGCGGCGGCCGAGACCGCGGACGAATCTGCGCACGAGCAGTCGCACGCCGCGCCGGTTCGTTCGGCGCAGGATGAAGAGGAGATAATCGCGTTGCACGAGGAGATCGCTCGCCTGCGTGCCGAACTGGCACACGCGACCGCAGGGCTGGCCGAGCCGGTCGGCGTCTTGCGGACGGCCGGAGGGAGCGTCCGCCACTAGATGTGGAGGCTCAATAGGTTGTCCTGGGTGATAGCGGGGCGCGGGATCTGGCTGAAGGCAATACCGGATGCATCGTCGATGCGGACATGGACGAACCCCCAGCCTGCTCCCCAGACCTCCCCAGTGCGTTTGCCACGGGCGCTGCTTTGGCCTGTGCGGTTGCCGGTGATGCGATGGCCTGGCTTGTCGAAGCGGCCCAACTTCTTGATATCGATGTGGATCATATCGCTAGGGCGCTCGCGCTCGTAGCGGACGACCGGCACCGGGGGCTCCAGATCCCTGGTCCGACTGAGGCATGCGCGACGTAGCACCCGGCTGACGGTTGCCGGAGAAATGCCGGTCTCGTGTGCGATGTGTGGGCCGGTGAGGCGCTGCCGGCGCAGGGCTACGATGCGCTGCTGGATTTGCGGCGCGGTTGGTCGCCGGAGCTGGGATGGCCGGGAGGACCGATCCGCCAGCCCGGCCGCGGCATGGGTTTGGAAGCGCTCGACCCACCTGGCGACCGTCTTGGGATCGACGCCGAAAGAGGCTGCCACGGCTTTGCCCGATCGATGCTCATCGACCACCCGGCGCACCAGTTCGGCTCGACTGTGCGCCGCTAGACGGGCATTGTCACGCGACGGCGGGCGGATCAACCGCCTCGTGGTTCGTGTTCCACCAGGGAACGATAGAGCTGCACCGTGGTCTCCGCGATCGCTGACCAGCTGAAATGCTCGATCACCCGCCTGCGGCCGGCGGCGCCAAAGCGGGTGCGCAGTTCCGGGTCCCGCGCCAGCCGGTTGATCGCGTCTGCCAGCGACCGCGAGAAGGCGACCGGGTCGTGCGGCTCGAAGGTGCCCGGCTTCAGCCCCGGTTCGACCAGCAGACCGGTCTCCTCCGGCACCACCACCTCGGGAATGCCGCCCACCGCGGAGGCCACGACGGCGGTCTCGCAGGCCATGGCTTCAAGGTTAATGATGCCGAACGGCTCGTAGACGGACGGGCAGCAGAAGATCGCGGCGTGGGTGTAGAGCTGGATGACCTCGTGCCGCGGCAGCATCTCGCGTATCCAGATCACCCCCGGACGCGCGGACGCAGCCTGCGCCACTCCCTGCTCCATCTCCCGCCCGATATCGGGTGTGTCCGGAGCGCCCGCCGCCAGTACGATCTGCAGGTCGGGGTCGATGCCGGGGATGGCGCGGACCAGGTGGATGATGCCCTTCTGCCGGGTGATGCGCCCGACGAACAGCAGGAACGGCCGCGCCGGATCGATACCGCATCGGGTCAGCACGTCGGTGGCGGCGACCGGGCGATACTCCTCGGGGTCGATGCCGTTATGGATCACGTGCACGCGGTCCGGGCTGACGTCGAACAGGCGCAGCACGTCCTCGCGGGTCTCGCGCGACACCGCGATGATGGCGCTGGCCTGCTCGATCGCGGTGCGCTCCATCCAGGCGCTGAGGTGGTAGGCGCGGCCGAGCTGCTCGACCTTCCAGGGCCGTAGCGGCTCCAGCGAATGGATCGTCAGTACGCTGGGGATGCCCCAGAGCTGGGCCGCCAGGATGCCGCCCATGTCGGTGTACCAGGTATGGCAATGCACCAGGTCGGCATCCAGCCGGTCCTTGGCCATGACCAGCGAGCGCGCGAAGGCATCGACGGCGCCGACGAAGCGCGGGTCGGTGCCACGGCCGGTCTCGTCCCACTGTGGGTAGCCGCGCACCATCAGGTTGCCGTCACTGCTGGACTGGTCGCCGAAGCAGCGCACCTCGACCTGCAACAGCTTGGCCAGCGCCCGGCTCAGGTACTCCACGTGGACGCCGGCGCCGCCGTAGATGTAGGGCGGGTATTCCTTGCTGAAGAGGGCGACCTTATCGAGCTTGGCCATGTGCTGATCTCCGCCGGATCACGTCGAGAGCTGGTCGATCATCGGTCTCGTGATCAGGCAGACGCCGCTGCTGGTGCGCCGGAAGCGTGCCGCATCCAGCTCGGGGTCCTCGCCGACCACCAGCCCCTCCGGGATGCGGACGCGGCTGTCGACCACCACCTTGGTCAGGCGCGCGCCACGGCCGATCTGCGTGTAGGGCAGGATGACCGCGTTATCGATCTTGCCGTAGGAATGGATGTGCACGCCAGTGAAGAGCAGCGAGCGGTTGACGTCGGTGCCGCTGATGATGCAACCGCCGGAGATCAGCGAGTCCGTGGCCTTGCCGCGCCGGTCTTCGTCGTTGTGGACGAACTTCGCCGGCGGCGTGATCTCGCCGTAGGTCCAGATCGGCCAGTCGCGGTCGTACAGGTCGAGCCCGGGCACCGGGTCGGTCAGGTCGATATTGGCTTCCCAGTAGGCATCCACGGTGCCGACGTCGCGCCAGTAGATCTCGGCGTCGTGCGCCGAGCGGACGCAGGAGCGCCCGAACCGGTGCGCGATGGTGTTCCCGTTGGTGACCAGGTAGGGGATGATGTCCTTGCCGAAATCGTGGTTGCTATCCGGGTCTGCCGCATCGCGTCGCAGCTGGTCGATCAGCAGGCGGGTCTCGAACACGTAGATCCCCATGCTGGCGAGGGCATGGTCGGGGTCGCCCGGGATGCCCGGCGGATCGGCCGGCTTCTCCAGGAACGAGGTGACGCGGTCATTCTCGTCCACGTGCATCACGCCGAACGCGGTCGCCTGCATGCGCGGCACCTCGATGCAGCCGACGGTCACGTCCGCGCCGGTCTCGACATGCTGCTGCAGCATGGGCTCGTAATCCTGCTTGTAGACGTGGTCGCCGGCCAGCAGGACGATGAAGCGCGGTCCGTAGCCCTCGATGATGTCGATGTTCTGGTAGACCGCGTCCGCGGTGCCGGCATACCAGCCATGCTCGGACACGCGCTGGCTGGCCGGCAGGATGTCGAAGCTTTCGTTACGCTCGGGACGGAAGAAGTTCCAGCCCCGCTGCATGTGCCGGATCAGGCTGTGCGCCTTGTACTGCGTCGCGACCCCGATGTGGCGTATGCCCGAGTTGAGCGCGTTGCTGAGCGCGAAGTCGATGATGCGGGACTTGCCGCCGAAGTACACGGCCGGCTTGGCGCGCCTGTCGGTCATCTCCATCAGGCGGCTGCCCCTGCCGCCGGCAAGCACGTAGGCCATGGTGTTGCGGGCCAGGGGCGCGTTCACCCGTACCGGATTGATCATGGTTTCCTCCCTCGACCCTTGCTGGGCTGACTTGACCATCGACGATACAAGCGAAGGGTAAGGCCGGATAGTTGCGTTATTGCAGCCTGAGGCAGTCGAGGGCGTTCCTAGAGCAGCATCGGTTCAAGTGGGATCGCCCTGCGATCTCACTTAACTGATAAGCTGCTCTTTCCTCAGTCAAGCGGAGCATGGTCAAGTTGACCATGCTCTAGCCGAGGATGATGTGCTTCAGCCCCTCGGCGAGCACGGCCACGACCACGATGCTGGCCGCCCAGATGCCGATGAACCAGGCGACGCGACGGACCAGGGAGCTTGGCTGCTGCATCAGGGCATATCCGTCAATGATAGTGCGATTCCACGCCGACCTTGCCCCGGAACACCCAGTACGAATAGCCGGTGTAGGCCAGGATCGTCGGGATCAGCACCGAGGCGCCGACCAGCAGGAACAGCATGCTGCTGGGCGGCGAGGCAGCGTCCCAGATGGTGATGCCGGGCGGCACGATATAGGGCCAGACGCTGATCCCGCGCCCAGTGAAGGAGAGGAAGAACCAGCCCAGCGCGCACAGCAACGGCGTGATGTGGTGGTCCTCGCGTCCCAGGCTGCGCCAGAACAGCATGGCCAGCGACGCCACCAGCACCGGCACGGGTGCGACGAACAGGATGCGCGGCCAGACATACCAGTGACGCAGGTACTGCACGTGCAGCAGCGGGGTCCACAGGCTGACGGCGACGATGGCCGCGAGCGTCGTCATGCCCAGGATGCGGGCGTGCCGCCTGACGCGAGCCTGCAGCGGACCCTCGGTGCGCCAGACCAGGTAGCAGGCGCCGAGCAGCGCGTAGCCGACCACGACGGCGACGCCGCAGAACACCGAGAAGCCGGTCAGCCAGTCCCACCAGCCGCCCGCGTAGGCGCCGTCGACCACCTTGATGCCCTGGATCAGCCCGCCGAGGGTGAGGCCCTGGCAGAAGCCGGCCATCACCGATCCGCCGAAGAAGGCGAGGTCCCACATCGCGAGGCCCCGCCTGCTTTCCACCCTGAAGCGGAACTCGAAGGCGACGCCGCGGAAGATCAGCGCCAGCAGCATGGCGATGATGGTCGGGTAGAGCGCGGGCAGGATGGTGGCGTAGGCCAGCGGGAACACGCCGTAGAGGGCCGAGCCGCCGAGGATCAGCCAGGTCTCGTTGCCGTCCCAGACCGGCGCCACCGTGTTCATCATGACGTCGCGGTCGCTCTTGTCGGATTCGACTCCGAACAGGATGCCGATGCCGAGATCGAACCCGTCCAGCGTGATGTAGGCCAGGATCGTGAAGGCGGCGATGCACGCCCACACGATCGGCAGCCAGTGTGCGGGCGCGCCCATGCCTGCTACCCGGCCGGGCTCGGGACCGGCCTGCGCACCGGCCGGCCCTTCTGACCAGGGCCGCCGGGACGCGAGCCCGGCTTGTCGAGCACGCGCTCGCCGGGACCCTGGGCCGGGCCCGGGTTGATGCCGGAGGTGCGGATCGGCTCGTGCTCGCTCAGGCCGCTCTCGCCCGGCTGCGGCTCCTGCGACATCAGCCGCAGCAGGATCACCATGCCGGCGCCGAACACCACGAAATACACCAGCACGAAGGCCGCCATGGAGGTCGCGATCCCGGGCAGGGCGATCGGCGAGACGCTATCCGACGTGCGCACCAGCCCGTAGATCGTGTAGGGCTGCCGGCCGACTTCGGTGGTGACCCAGCCGCAGAGCAGGGCGACGAAGCCGGCCGGACCCATGGCCACCATGATCCGGTGCATCCAGGGGCTGTCGTAGAGCTTGCCGCGCCAGCGCAGGAACAGGCTGACCGCGCCGAGCAGGGCCATCAGCATGCCGAGCCCGATCATGATCCGGAAGGAGAAGAACACCACCGGCGAGTAGGGCTGGTCGGCGCGCGGGAAGTCCTTTAGCCCGGGCACGCGGCCGTTGATGCTGTGGGTGAGGATCAGCGAGCCCGCGAACGGCAGCTCGATCTTGTAGTCGGTGCGCTGCTGCTTCATGTTCGGGATGCCGAACAGGATCTCGGGCGCGCGGGTCCGGCCGTCGAAGTCGCCCTCCATCGCGGCGATCTTGGCAGGCTGGTACTTCAGCGTGTTCAGGCCCTGCGCATCGCCGGCGAGGATCTGCATCGGCGCCACGATCGCCGCCATCCACATCGCCATCGAGAACATCACCCGCACCGCCTCGGTGGGTGCACGCTTGCCGGCGCGTGCGCGCAGCAGGTGCCAGGCGCCGACGCCGGCCACCACGAAGGCCACGCACAGGAACGCGGCCATCGCCATGTGCACCAACCGGTACGGGAAGGACGGGTTGAAGATGATCGCGAACCAGTCTGCCGGCAGGAAGCGACCGGTGCCCTTCTCGATGGTGTAGCCGGCCGGCGTCTGCATCCAGCTGTTGGAAGCCAGGATCCAGGACATCGAGATCAGCGTGCCGATCGAGACCAGGCAGGTGGCCAGGAAATGCAGTCCTCGCCCGACCCGGTTCATGCCGAACAGCATGACGCCGAGGAAGCCGGCCTCCAGGAAGAAGGCGGTGAGCACCTCGTAGGCCAGCATCGGCCCCAGCACCGGCCCGGCCTTGCGTGCGAACACCGACCAGTTGGTGCCGAACTCGTACGACATCACCACGCCGGAGACGACGCCCATGGCGAAGCCGATCGAGAAGATCTTTATCCAGTAGCGGAACAGGTCGAGATAGACCTGCCGGCCGGTCTTCAGCCAGAGCCCTTCGAGAACAGCGAGATAGGCGGCGAGACCGATCGAGAAGGCGGGAAACACGATATGGAACCCGACCGTGAACGCGAACTGCGCCCGGGCGAGATGGAATGCGTCGATGCCGAACATGATATCCGCGCCCTAAGCGCCGGTTGGGATCGTTGAATTGTGCAATGCAACATGGTGATTGGCTTCCGGCGCCGACAGGGGCGCCCCGATCACGCTCATGGTAGTGCTCCCATGGGCGACGGCACCCTCAGCAATGGGATTTGGCCCAGGGAAAGGATGCCGGCATGCAGCGCCAGGGGCAACTGCAGCTGTCCCCGAGGCATGGTGCCTGCATCATTACCGGCTGCGGAGATCAGGCCGAGCACCGCACGTGCCGCGGATGCGGTCGCAGGGGTGAGGCGGCCAGAGTGCGCCAGTCCATCGAGCAAGGCATCGGCTCCGGTGAGCGTGATGGTAAAACCGCCATCGGGCTGCAGGTTCCCGTCGAGCGTCGCCTGGCCGCTGACGTCGATACGGGCATTCTTCCAGCCCAGCACCGCCTGCCGCACGAGCAGACGGCCGGCACCGGCACGCCAAGCCTGCAGACGCTGCACGGCGCTGCCGCCGGCGGGTCCGAGTGGGCCGATCAGCGACAATTCCACCGCCGCATCCGTGGCCGGATGCCCTTCCAGGCGGCCTGGCTGCCCGGTATCGTGCAGGGCCAGCGTCAGGGCCAAGGCCTGCGTGCGCCAGCGGATCGTGCCGCGCATGCCCGCCACGGCGACGACGTCATCCGGCCCCGCATCGGGCAGTGCGAGCTGCAGCGCGGCGGCACCGAACGAGGCCTGGCCCGTCGATTCGACGCCGTCGACCGGCAGGTGGATCGCCATCGCGGTGCCTCGGAAGCGCAATGCATGGCCCAGGATGCGCGGTCCGGTGCCGGCCCAGACCGCCTGGGCGCCGGAGGCGAGGATCGTGATGCGGCGCGGGTGCAGCGGCGACAGGATCGCGGTGATGCGCTCGCCAGACCAGGTGACGCCGCCGGGCAGCAGCGTGTCGCCGCCGTGTAGACGTGGCGCCGTCAGGATCCGGCTCGCGCTGAACGGCCAGCCGCCGCGCGTGTCGGAAGCCGCCCGCAGCTGCCAGCCGGAGCGGGCCGCGTCCTGCACCAGGCGGTCCAGCCTGCGATCGAGTAGACGCTGCATCTGCATCCAGGCCAGGCCGTCCGCGGCCAGCAGCAGCGCGGTCAGCAGCACTGCCGCTGCCAGCCTGCCGCGACGAGGCCTGTTGCTACGCAACAGGATGGCGCGGATCATGAAGCGGAATGATCGGACAAATCGGCGCGTTGCATAGCGCAGTTCATAGATCACCTTGGACCGCCCGGCGAACCCCCTGGCAGCGTTCACTTCCGCTGCGTCCCACACTACCGCAGGAATTTCATCCACATGGCGGCCGGGTTCAGCGGCGGAGTGCCCGAGCAGCCCTGATACGGTCGGCGCCGACTCCGGAAATAATCGCCTCACGCCGTGATAGCGTCAAAATCTCGTTTGTCAGTCTGGAGAATTCCGGTCTGGGCGGATAGCATCCCTGCTTCTCGCGTGCCGGTGGCCGCGCCACCTGGCCACTGCCTGGCTCGCCTGCTCGGTCGAAGGCACCTGTTTCACAGGCCTGGCGACACGGCACCCACAGAGTTGTCCACAGGCTTGTCCCATGAGGGCAGCCCCGCGATGCGTGCCTCCTCGCGGCTCCACGCGGTGCGAATCGCTTCCAGCAGGGCTAAGCGCGGCCGGCCGGCGAACTGATCCGGCCTGATCGGCGCCGCGATCGCGATATGGATGGTGCCCGGGCGCTTGATGAAGGCGCGACGCGACCAGCACCGGCCGGAATCGGTCGCCACCGGCAGCACCGCCAGCTCGGCGTGCGACGCCAGCGCCGCGACGCCGGCCTGCAGCGCCACCACCTCTCCCGCGGCGACCCGGGTACCTTCCGGGAAGATCACGATCTGGCGGTGGTCCGCCACCGCCGCGTCGGCCTCGCGCAGCAGCCCGCGGATGGCACGCCCGCCTGCCTTGCGATCGACCGGGATCATGCCGGCCAGCAGCAGCATCGGGCCGACCAGCGGCAGCCGGGTCAGTTCGCGCTTCATCACGTAGGCAGGCCGCGGCACCAGGGTCAGCCATACCAGCGTATCGAAGGCGGACTGGTGCTGCGAGGCGATCAGCACCGGCCCGTCCGGCAGGTGCTCCGCCCCGCTCAGCACGATCCGGATACCGCAGATGAGGCGCAGGCCGTGCAGGGTGAGCCGGCACCACAGCTTGGCGTAGGCCAGCGCGTGCCGTCTCGCGAACAGCCGCACCCAGAACGCGCCGAGCCCCATGCCGAGGGTGAGCAGGAAGAAATACAGGTTGAACAGGCTGGCGCGAAGCAGCGTCATGCGACCTTTCCCAGTTGAGTGGCCTCCAGTTGAGCGGCACGCAGTTGCGCGGCGCCGGTGAGGCCGGAGGCGACCAGCAGCCACTTGTCGTACTCCGCGACCAGCAGCCGCAGCGTGCCGAACGAGCCCGGCCGCAGCAGCGCCGGCGGCAGCACCGGATAGGCGTAGAGCGTCGCGTCCGGCAGCGCGATGCCGATCTCAGCCAGCGCGCGCTGCATGTGGTAGCCGGCGGTGACCACGATCAGGCTGCGCAGGCCGTGCGTGCGGGCCCAGACGGCGGTCTCGGTGGCGTTGCCGAAGGTGGTGGTGGCGGCGTGGCCGAGCGCGATCCGCCGCACCAGCCCGTCACCGGGAGGCAGCCGCAGGCCGGAGGCGCGCATCAGCGCGCCGAGGTCGAGGCCGGGATTGACCCCGGAGATCAGCATCACCCTGGCGCGGTCGCCGGCCAGCAGCGACAGGGCGGCCTCGATGCGGCCGGTGCCGCCGGTGAGCACGACGATGCCGTCTGCCTGCGGCGGCTGCCCGGGCGGCCGCATCGCGCGCCAGGTGAAGGCGGCGAACCCGCCCCCCCAGGCCAGCATCAGCGCCAGCGTCACCGCCGCCAGCGCGTGCCGGGCATCGCGTCCGCCGCCCGGTCTCATGGCAACCGCCGCAGCCAGACGCGCACGGTGCCCTGCGCGGTGAGCCAGCCGATCAGCCCGGCCGCGAGCGGCAGCACCGGCAGGCCGACCAGCAGCGGCAGCGGCAGCATGCCGGGCAGGGCGGCCAGGAGACCGAGCACGTCCGTCGCCGCGGCCTGCGGCACGGCGCCCGGCAGGCTGTCGGGTGTCACGTGGCCGGAGGCGAACGGGGCGGCGAGGTGTGAGAGGCCGGCCAGCACCGGCAGCGCCACCAGCATCCCGGCCGCACCGCCGGACAAAGCCTGCCGTCCGGCGCGTCCGGCGAAACGGCCGGCGATGTAGCCGTCGGTGGCGCCCAGCCCGTGCACGACCTCGATCGCGTGGCGCCGGGTCGCGATGCCCGCCCGCGTCGCCAGCGCCACCACGCAGCCGGCCACCGTGGCGACGGTCAGCAGCGCCAGGCCCGCGCAAGCCTGCAGGCTGGTGGTCAGCGCCAGCAGCCGCCCGCTCCAGGCGCTGCTGTTCTCGACCAGGGTTCCCGGCGCGAGGCTGCCGAGCGAGGCGGCGAGCGCCGGCGGCGCCTTGGCGCCGGGGAGCAGGCGGAGCTGCACCACGGCGGGCAGGGGCAGCGGGACATCGTGTCCGGGATCGCCGAGCCAGGGCCGCAGCAGGCGCTGCAGCTCCGCCGTCTCCAGCCGGTGGATGCCGGACAGGCCCGGCGCATGCGCCAGCTGCGCCACCACCGCGTCGATCCGCGTGCTGCCCGGCGCGTCGCTGGCCAGGTCGGGGTCGGGCACTTGCACCGTCATGATCGCGCCGGCACCGGCGCTCCAGCGCTGTGCCAGCAGGTGCGCGCCGACCGCGCCGGCCAGGGCGAGCGAGGCCAGGAACGCCATCGCCGCGACCAGGCTGGGCAGCATGCGCTCCGGGATCGCCCGTCGCAGGCCCAGGCCATCGATGCTGGGCTGCGTCTTCAGGGGGGCCTCTTCATGCCGCGTCATCGACCAGCCGGCCGCGCTCCAGGCGCAGCGACGCGGCGGGGAAGCGTCGCACGAGCTGGTCGTTATGGGTGGCGACGATCACGGTCGAGCCGAGCTGGTTGAGCTCCAGCAGCAGCTCCATCAGCCGCGCCGCCTGTGCGGCATCGAGCGAGCCAGTCGGCTCGTCGGCCAGCAGCAGGGGCGGGCGCAGCACCACGGCGCGTGCGATTGCCACGCGCTGCTGCTCGCCGCCGGAGAGCTCGCCGGGCCTGGCGCCGAGCTTCCGGCCGAGGCCGAGCCAGCGCAGCATCTCGACCACGTCGGCCTGGATGCGCGCCTCGCCGAGCCCGGCCAGGCGCATCGGCAGCGCCACGTTGTCGAACACGCTCAGCTCCGGCAGCAGCCGGAAGTCCTGGAACACCACACCCATGCGCCGGCGCAGGCGAGAGAGCTGGCCGCGCCGGGTGCTGCGCACGGGCACGCCGAACAGCTCCAGACGCCCGGCCGACGGCCTAGCCGCGAGCTGCAACACGCGCAGCAGGCTGGACTTGCCGGCGCCGGAAGGCCCGAGCAGCCAGCGGAAACCGCCCTGCGGCACGGAAAAGCTGATGTCGCGCAGCACGATCGGCGCTATTGATCCGGTACCAATACGAAGTTCCACATCCTGCAGACTTATCATCGCCCTTCCCTGTCGTCGTCGCGCGGCCCCGGCAGGCGCGCATCCTACAGGATCGGGCGTCGAACGCTGAGGCCGGATGCAGGGCTGGCGGCAGGAGTGCGACGCATGCGGATCCAATGCCCTGGCTGTGATGCCGCCTACGAGGTGCCGGAGGCGCAGATGCGGCCGGGACGCAGCGTGCGCTGCGTGCGCTGCGAACGGCAATGGCAGCCGGCGGGAGACCTTGCCAGGGCGACCTCGGACGTGCCGAAGGCGAGGCAGGTCGCCGAGGCGACTGCCGATGCCGGTGACCCCAGGGCATCGGCCGAGCTGGAGGTATCGGCAGCGCCAGCTGTCGCAGCGGTTCCTCTTGAGCCTGCTGCGAAGGTTGGGGTGATACGGCTGCGCCAGTCAGCAGCCCCGGTCACCGCCGCCGTCGACGTCGTGCGAGGGCATCTCGGCCTGCGTCGTCGAGGTTTGTTCGTCTCGACGCCGCTCTGGGGATCTGCCTGGACGGCCAGCCTGATCGTGCTCGCCATGCTGTTGCTCGCAGCCATGAACTGGCGCACGACCATCATGCAGGCTTGGCCACCCTCGATCCGTATCTATACGGCACTGGGTGCGCTGCCGCCGCAGACCTGATCGAGGACCGAACGGACGTAATGCTGGGCATTCGCCTGCCACGGGCGACGGACATGGCTCCCGATCGGGACGTTCCGTTCAGTCCCGCCAGTCAGCGAAAGTCTCACAGATGGGGTGATTGGGGTCTCTCCCCCGGTGATCCGGTGGCTGCCCCTCGCGTGATGGTAGAACGTGGTCCGTGTGTATCGGCCACAAGCGTCGAGGAGGAGCAGCCATGGGTTACTTTGCCGGA
>JAABUQ010007841.1_pt1 | contig 15243 bp, 12 predicted proteins | sample 5560001 | NCBI WGS metagenome assembly JAABUQ01 (sample SAMN10711888, study PRJNA513371) | rock metagenome | isolation source: Antarctica rocks | place: Antarctica: Victoria Land, Finger Mt nord | collected 2015-12-18 | reverse complement strand
CTACGGAGCCATCGCGGCCGCGGTCCTGTTCACCATTTCGCCAGCGTTTTTGTACTTCTCGCGTTTCATTCGCCACGACATCTACGTCGACTTCTTCACCCTGCTGCTGGTTATCGGCGTGTTCCGCTACCTGGCGACGGGCACGCGCAACTGGTTTTACACCGCCTGCGTCGCAGCTGCGCTTCTGTTTGCAACCAAGGAAGACTTCTTCATCAGCGGCTTCATACCGTTTTTGTTCCTGGTCGGAAGCTGGTTCCTACTCAGGGGCGAGGCGCGGCATGCGTTCCGCGGCCGAGTTCGCGCACTCGGGATCCGGGCATGGGCGACTGGCCTCGGCGTCTTTGTCGTCGTCAACCTGCTGCTGTACACGACCTTCCTGACCAACCTACAAGGCGTCTGCTCGGCGGTGGTGACGCTGAATACACCTGCCTGCTCGGGCTCCACTGGCGCCCTCAGCTACTGGCTCCAACAGCAGGACTTCGCGCGTGGCGGCCAGCCCTGGTTTTACTACTTGCTGCTGCTGCCGCTGTACGAGTTCGTGCCGCTCATTCTCGGACTGCTGGCAATCGCGCTCGTCCGCCCCAGGCAGTTGTTCTTCTGGTTTTGCGCCTTCTGGTTCGCCGCGGCGCTGATGATCTACAGCTGGGCTGGCGAGAAAATGCCGTGGATGCTGCCGCAGATCACTCTGCCACTGGTGCTCCTGGCGGGTCGCTTGCTGGGCCAGTGGGCGGATGCAGGCTGGGGTCGGCGGGCGCTGACGTCACGCGGACTGGCCACCGCTGGACTGATCCTGCTGGCCATGCTTGCGCTGCTGGCTTGGATCGGGCTTGGCGCCGCACCCGCGCCATCCGCGGTCGCGCAGCAAAGTGCCACGCTGCAGCGGCTGGCGCTGGCAGTGCTGATCGCCACGCTGGCTGGCGGACTGGTGTACCTCGGCCCGCGCTGGGGCCGCGACATCGTCGTGCCAGGCGTCGCTCTCGGCGGACTTTCAATCCTCGCCGCCGGCTACGTCCGTACCACGTTGATGGTCAGCTACGACCACCCTGACGTGCCGGTCGAGCCGCTGATCTACGTGCAGTCGTCGCCGGGCGTGCCGTTCATCGCCAACGAGATTACGCGTATTGGCGCCCAGACCGGTCAGGGCAAGGATTTGAAGATCTTGCTTGACAACGGCTGGGGCGACGGGGACCACGAGGCCGTCTCGTGGCCGTTCGAGTGGTACCTGCGCGACTATCACAATCGCCGCTACTACACCAAAACCATCGATCCCTCGTTGAACCTGGGCGAGTACCCGGTTCTGCTAGCGCGTTCGACCAATCTCGATCCTATCCAGAACGAGCTGACCCAGTACACGTGCCAGACATACAAGCTCAACGCCTGGTTTCCCGAGGACTACAAGGCGTTCGTAGGCACGGACGGGCCCGGGTTCGCGATCGGCAGCAAACGCGTCGAGCTGCCCACCTTGAAGCTCGACGTGCTCGGCCAGACGCTCTCGAATCCAGACAACCGGCTGAAGCTCTTGAAATTCCTGCTGTATCGCCAGGCGCCAGGGGATACGGGCGCCCGCGACATGCAGTTCTGCGTGCACAAGGAGATCCCAGCCTTCGGACCAGCGCCACTTAGCAGCCCGGCCTCGATCGCGCCACTCGGCGTAGCACCTACTGGCCAGCCGGCTCCGCAGGCCCCGGCCACGGGCAATGCCGTGCTGCAGACGCAGCCTGATGGCACCCTGGTCTACGGTAAGACGACCGATGGCCGACCGCTGCTCCTTGACCCCAAGAACGTGGCAGCGGCTGCCGACGGCAAGCTGTACGTGGTCGAGGGCCGTGGCGCACGGGTGACGGCCTTCAATCAAGATGGCAGCGTGGCCACCTCGTGGGGCAGCTCTGGCCAGGCCGACGGCCAGTTCCAGGAACCCTGGGGCGTCGGCGTGGCTCCGAATGGCAACGTCTACGTCGCCGATACGTGGAACCACCGCATCCAGTACTTCGATCCGTCCGGGAAGTTTCTCGGCAAGTGGGGCCACCTGGGTGATGCGAAGGGTCGAACGGACGCTGACCCGAGCGTGTTCTGGGGGCCGCGGTCGGTCGCGATCAGCTCCGATGGGGAGGTGTACGTCACCGATACCGGCAACAAGCGTGTCCAGGTCTTTGGGCTCGACGGAACCTTCAAGCGTATGTTCGGCGGCGAGGGCAATGCGCCCGGTCAGTTCAAGGAAGAAGTCGGCGTGGCCCTCGACGGACAAGCCAATGTCTGGATAGCCGACACGTGGAATGGCCGCATCCAGAAGCTGAGCCCGAGCGGCGAGCCACTGGCTCAGATCCCGGTAAGTGGCTGGGAAAGCCAGAACGTCACCAACAAGCCCTACCTGGCGGTCGACGTCCAGGGACGCATCTTCGCCAGCTTCCCCGAGCAGGCTCGGCTGGTCATGTACGCCGCGGACGGCCAACAGCTCAAGGAGCTCCCCCTACAGGGTGGCTCGCCGATCGGGGTCGCGGTGGCGCCCGACGGTCGGGTGCTGGTGGCCGACGCGCGCGGGAGCGTCGTCGACGCGTTGCCGAATCCGTGAGAGCCCGCCTGGCGGACCTGAGGCCAGTCATTGGGCTGGTCTTGACAGCGATTTTTCTGGTACTCGCGCTTCAGCGGGTTGACCTGGCGGGTTTTGTCGACGAACTGCGCAGTGTCAACTACGTGTGGCTTCTGCCGTCGGCCGTGTGCACCCTCCTGGGCTATCTGCTGCGGACGGCACGCTGGCGCGTCATCCTCAGTGGCGCCGCCCGCGCGCCGCTGAGCACACTCTTTCCAGTGCTGATCATGGGCTTCGCCACCAACAATCTCTTGCCAGGGCGGTTGGGCGAGTTCTGGCGGGCATACTTGCTGGGCCGCAAACGCAATGTGCCCAAGACGTTCGCCCTGGCGTCAGTGGTAGTCGAGCGCGTGTTCGACGGGCTCACGCTCATCGCTCTGCTTGTTATTGTGTCCACCGTCATTCAGCTCCCCGAGCGCGGACGCGAGGTCGAGCTGCTGGCCGCGGGGGTGTTTGCCGCGGCGACGCTGGTGGTGATCGTCTTACTGTGGCAACCCAATCTGGTGCAGGTGCCGCTGCGGCGCTCTTTGGAGCCGTTGCACAGCGGCCTCGCAGCCTGGATCGAGCTGCGGTTCGAAGCGTTCGTGGACGGCCTGGCACCTCTGCGTCGGCCGCCAGTGCTGGTTCTCGCGGCGGCACTTTCAGCTGGTGTGTGGATAGCTGAAGCCAGCTCGTACGTCTTGCTGAGCCGGGGAGTGAACCTCGGACTACCGAGCAGCCTCGAACTGCCGGCGATTCTCCTGACCGTAGTCATCATCAATCTCGGGATCATGATCCCCTCTGGCCCGGGCTACGTTGGGACGCAGGAGTTTTTCGGCACCGCCGCCCTGGCCGTGGTAGGCGCGAACCCGCAGGGCGCCCTCGCGCTGATCGTCGTCTCGCATGCGGTGCAATATTCGCTGGTGACCGGGCTGGGATTGGTATTCTTCGCTCGCGAGCAGCTTTCTCCGCGCGATCTGCGGCCAGCCCTGGCCGAGCAAGTCTCCTCTTGAAAACAGGCGCCCTGCGCTTTCTTTTCCCGTTCGCGATCAGCGCCGGACTGTTGTTGCTGGTGTTCAACAGCGTGCGGGGCGACGCTAGCCAGCTGACGGCCGCCCTCGGCGCCGCCGACTGGCCGCTGATCGCCCCAGCTATCGGCTTGTACTTCGTAGGCATCTGGATACGCAGCGCGCGCTGGGGCTTGCTGCTTCCCGAACACTCGGTCAAGACCTCCACCCTGTTCCAGGCATTGGTTGTCGGCTTCACGGTCAACAACCTGTTGCCGCTGCGCATGGGAGAAGTGGCGCGGGCCTACCTGCTCGGACGCTGGTGCCGCATTCCGTATGGCGCTACGGTGGCGAGCCTGGTGGTCGAGCGTGTCCTCGACGGACTGTCGCTGGCGGTCCTGTTGTTGATCTCGCTGACCCTGGTGCCGTCGGCGCCCGGCTATTTGCTCGTGGTCGGCGTCGTGGCCGGGCTAGGTTTCCTGGGTGGCGCGGCGCTCCTTGCGCTCGCCGCCTGGCGCGCATCCGTCATTACGGCACTGGCTGGCTTTGTGGCGCGGCTGCTGCCGGCGCGCTTCGGCTCGCTCGTCCAGGGGCTGGCGGCAAACTTCGCGCGTTCGCTGGCGCTGGTTCACTCGCCTGTCCGCCTGGCGCGCCTGCTCGGGCTGTCGCTCCTGGCGTGGTGTTTGGAGCTGGGCCTGTTCTTCGTCCTGCTGCTCAGCTTGCGGCTCCCGGCGAGCTATCCGCTGGCCTTGCTGGTCGGTTCGTCGGCCAACTTCGCGACGCTGGTGCCTTCGTCACCTGGATACGCTGGAACGTTCGACGGGGTGCTCATCAAAGTGCTCCAGGACGTCGCCGGCATAGCGTCTGGCCCGGCCGCGGCCTACGATCTGGTGGTGCACGCCACGTTGTTTCTTCCCGTAGTCGTGGTGGGTACGCTGGTGCTCTGGCGGGCGCACATGACCTTTGGACAGATCACCCACACGGCCGATCGCTTGGCGGCCTCGGGGGCCAGAGGCGAGCGGCAGGCCGCCTGAGCAGATGCGGCAAACGCCTTCGGCAGGCACGCTCACGTTGCCTGGCATGGAGGACGTGGGCCTGTCGCCGATTCGGCGGCAGTTCCTGGAGCTGAAGCGGCGGCAGCCGGACGCGCTGCTGCTGTTTCGCCTGGGCGACTTCTATGAGACGTTCGAAGACGACGCCCATCTGGCCGCGCGAGTGCTCGACATAACGCTGACCTCGCGGGAGATGGGCCGCGGCGAACGCGTGGCCATGGCCGGCATCCCGGCGCACGCCGCCGACTCGTACATCGCTCGCCTCATCGGCGCGGGTATTGCGGTCGCCATAGCCGACCAGATTGGAACCGTCGCCCGCAACGGCCTGGTGCCGCGCGAGATTACCCGCGTACTCACTCCAGGCATGCTCCTCGAAAGCGACCTGCTGAACGGTTCACGCAGCAATTTTCTGCTGAGTCTGCTGAAGGACGGCAGTGGTTTTGGACTGGCCTACGTCGACGTCAGCACAGGCGAGCTGCTGGTGACCAGCATTACTGGGTCGACTGCCAGCGAGTTTGTCGCCGCCGAGCTGGTGCGCATCGGCCCGGCTGAGGTCCTGCGCGAGCCAGACACGACTACCGATGTGGTCCTGCCGCCAGGCGCGGTGACCACGCGTCGAGGTGCGGAGCTGTTCGCGCCGCTGGCGGCGACGCGCGCGGTCGTGCGCTGCTTCGGCGGTGTAGCCGAGGCCAGCGGTCTGACCGATCACCCGCTCGCTCTGCGAGCGCTGGGCGCCCTGCTCGCCTACGTCGGCGAAGCCCGCCCGGGTGCTACCCGGACCCTGCAGCACCCGCGCCTGTATGCCGTTGGCGGCGCGATGGTGCTCGACCGTGCCAGTCGACAGAACCTCGACCTTCTCGAGGCCTCCGCCAGCGAAGGCGGTCCGACGCTGCTGCGGGTGCTGGACCGCACCAGCACCTCCATGGGCGCTCGCTTGCTGCGAGGTGTCCTCGGCCAGCCCCTCCTCGACGCGGCGCGGATCAACGCACGCCTCGATGCGGTCGAGCGTCTGGTCGCCGACACACCCCTCCGCTCGCGACTGCTCGAGGCGCTGCGCGGTTTGCCAGACCTGGAGCGCATGGCCATCCGGGCCGGACAGCGGCTGCTCGCGCCGCGCGAGTGCCTGGCGCTCGCCGCGGGGCTCGAGCGGATACCCCGCCTCCAGCGCGCTCTGGAAACGCGTTCGACGCCACTGCCGACGCTGCTGATGAACGCTCGGCCGCACGCCTCGCCAGAGACGGTGGACGACATCCGGGCCACGCTGGACGAGCGCGCCACCGTCTTTGACGCTGGCGTCATCAAGCCCGGTGTCTCGGCCGAGCTGGACCAGCACCGCGTACTGACGGGGGATGCACGCCAGTGGATCGCCGCCCTGGAGCTGCGCGAGCGAGAGCGAACGGGAGTGCGTGGCGCCAGGGTTGGCTACAACAAAGTGTTTGGCTACTACCTCGAAGTAACCAGCGCCCAGTGCGCCCAGCCAACCGACTACTACCAGCGCCAGAGCAGCGGTGCCGATACCGTCGGCGAGCATCTAGAGCGCCTGAGCTGGATCCGCAAGCAAACGCTGGCCAATGCCGAGCGCTTCGTCACCCCGGAGCTGAAGGAGATGGAGGCCCGCGTCGCGCGTTCCCACGACGACGCGCTGCAGCTCGAGCGAGAGCTCTACAACGCCCTGCTCGAGCGTCTGGCCGAACGCTGCCAGTCCCTGGCCGACACCGCCCGCGCTCTCGCCGTGTTGGACCTGCTGGTTTCGCTAGCCGAGACCGCGTGTGCGAATGGCTATACGCGGCCACTGGTGGACGAGGGCGACGTCCTGGAGATCGTGGGCGGTCGGCACCCGGTTGTCGAGCACAGTCTGCCGCCTGGCCAATTCGTCGCCAACGACACGTCTTTAGGTCCAGACACGCGGGTCATGCTGCTGACGGGCCCGAACATGGCCGGCAAGAGCACGTACTTACGCCAGGTGGCACTCATCGTGTTGATGGCTCAGATCGGCAGCTTCGTGCCGGCAACGTCGGCGCATGTTGGCATCGTCGATCGCATCTTCACCCGCATCGGCGCCCACGACGACATTGCCGCTGGGCGAAGCACGTTCATGGTCGAAATGATCGAGGCTGCCACGATCCTGCGTCTGGCGACGGTACGCAGTCTGGTCGTGCTGGACGAAGTGGGGCGGGGCACGAGCACGTTCGATGGAATGGCGATTGCCCAGGCGATTGTGGAGGAGCTACACGACCCCGAGCGCCCTGGTGGACCGCCCAAGACGATCTTTGCCACCCACTATCACGAGTTGACCGCGCTTGCCGATGCTTTGCCCCGGCTGCGCACCTACCGCGTCGACGTCTTGGAGCGGGGTGACGACGTGGTCTTCCTGCACGCGGTCGTCGAAGGTGGCGCTGATCGATCCTACGGCGTCCACGTGGCGCGTCTGGCGGGTGTGCCCGAGCGGGTAACCCGCCGAGCCGCGGCGCTGCTGCGCGACCTGGAGCTCAGCCCGCTTCGTCGGACATGAGCACGATTCGTGTGCTCGATCCGCACCTGGCGGCCAAGATCGCCGCCGGCGAGGTGATCGAGCGACCTGCCTCGGTGGTCAAGGAGCTGGTTGAGAACGCGCTGGATGCCGGCGCGCGCCACATCCGGATCGAGATCGAGGGCGGAGGTGCCGACCGCATCCTGGTCGCCGACGACGGTCACGGCATCGCCGCGGGCGAGGTCGAGCTTGCCTTCCGCCGCCACGCCACCAGCAAACTGCGCACCGAAAGCGATCTGAATGAGCTGGCCACGCTCGGGTTTCGCGGGGAGGCGCTGCCGAGCATCGCCGCGGTAGCGGACGTCACCTGTTCTACCCGCGATGCAGGCGAGTCGGTCGGGTTGGAGCTGCGCCTCGAGATGGGCGCACTCGACCAACGGCCGTTGAGTCGACAGCCGGGCACGACCATGCAGGTGGACGGTCTGTTTGCCCGCTTTCCAGCCCGCAAGAAGTTTCTGCGCGCACGCAGTGCAGAGGCGGCGGCCTGCGTCCAGAGCCTCGTCCCGCTCGCGTTGGGCTTCCCCGAAGTGCAGTTCGCCGTGCTCGTCGAGGGTCGCGAGGCGCTCCGCACGCCAGGCGACGGTGACCTGCGCAATACCGCTGTGGCAGTGCTCGGCGCCGACGCCGCGGACCACCTGCTCGACGTGCCGAGTACCGGCCTCGACGGCGAGCTGGGCGAGCGCATCGTGGAGGTCAGCGGCGTGTGCGCCACTGGCAGCTACACCCGCGGCGGCCGATCCGGTGTAACCGTGCTGGTCAATCGTCGGCCAGTTACCAATCGCACGTTGACGTTTGCGGTCATCGAAGCGTATGGCTCGCTCGTGCCGGTGGGTCGGCAGCCGGTGGCCGTCATCAACGTCAGCGTGCCGCCAGGCGAAGTCGACTTCAACGTCCACCCGAGCAAGCTGGAAGTGAAGTTACTCCGCGAGCGCGCCGTGTATGCGAGCATTCAGCGCGCGCTCCGCGCCGCGCTAGCGACTGACGCGTGGTCGGTGGCCACGTGGTCGTCAGACGATGAGCCTGACCAGTTTGGTGGAGCGGACCAGCTGCGCGAGCTACGTGTGCTGGGCCAGGCCGGCAAGACCTACGTCATTGCCGAGGGCCAGGCGGGTGTGTACCTAGTCGATCAGCACGCTGCGCACGAGCGTGTGCTGCTGGAGGACCTGCGCGCGGCGCTCGTCGGCCGCTCCGAGCAACAGCTCCTGTTCGAGCCGCTGGTGCTGGACGTACCGCCCACGGCCGTGGCGTTGGCCGAGCAGGCCAGCAACGAGCTGGGGCAGCTCGGCTTTTCGGTCGAGCCGTTTGGTCCGCGGCAGGTGCTGGTGCGAGGCGTGCCCGGCGTGCTCGCGGACCGGCAGCCGCAGCGGATCCTGCAGGAGACGCTGGTCACCGTGGCCACCAATACGCATGGCCTGGCAATCGAGCAGCACGCGAGCTGGGCCGAGCGCCTGGCTCTTGTCCTGGCCTGCAAGTCGGCGGTCCGCGCCGGCGACACGCTTGCCCAACCAGAAATGGAAGCGTTGCTACGACGCCTCGGCGAAGCAACGCTGTGTCGCACGTGCGCTCACGGTCGGCCGACGGCCATCCTGCTCAGTCACGCCCACCTCGAACGCGAGTTCGGCCGCCGATAACTGATCGCAGGCGGGCGCCCAGTCGGATGCGCCGGAGCTCGGTGCGGACGCCTGGTGGCATGTCCTCGATGGCATTCCGAAGCCTCGCCGGTGGCGCCGGCTATCGGTCGACCGAGGCGACCCGTGCGAGTGAGTCAAGCCGCGGTGGTGCTGGGCGACCCGGTGATGATTTCGGGGCGCTGCGTGTGGGTTACCGCTCGGCGACGTCAACCGTGCATCTGATAGCCCGCGAGCTCGCCGGCCACGGGCTGACCGTCGGCGGTCCGGGCAGCGTAAGACGACCTTCCTGCAGCTGCTGGGTCGAGGCCTCGGCGGGACAGCAGCCGGTAGTCGTGGTGGACCCGAAGGGCTCGCCAGCGCTCACCGACACAGTGGGCGCCCACGGCGGAGTTGTCTGGACACTCGACGGCAAGCTGCTGGCCCGACCTGATGGACCCACGACCATGGCAGGTGCCGGACCCGCGCAGGCCGTGCAGCGCTTCGCAGTGGCCTTATTTGAAGGCGTGGACCGGACAGCAGTGAAGCAGCGCTCGCTGAGCCTCAAGAACCTGGTCAAGCTGCTCAGCACATCCGATGAGCTGGCCAACAAACGCCGGGCGCGCTGCTGGTCGCCGACGCTGTACGCCGACGGCGCGAAGACACGTGCCAACGCCGGCGAGGCCAACGTCAGCGCACTGGTGTTCGACATGGACAAGGTCCCGCCCGATTCTGAGCGACTGGCCGGCGTGTGCTGGATGGACCACACCACATAGTCTCACAAAGCTGAGGCGCCGCGGTGGCGAGTCGTGATCCCGCTTGCCGAGCCGGTGCCAGCTGACAGGTGGAGCGACGTCTGGCGACGTGCTCGAGCCGCGCTGTGCCCTGAGCGGATCCAGCATGCAAAGACCCGAGCCGCGCGTACTGGCTGTCGAGTTGCCCAGCTGGAGTGGTTCCTGACGCTAGCTATCACCCGGGCCAGCTGCTGGACTCGTCCACGCTGCCTGAGCTACCAGCTGAGCAGCGCGCTGAGCTGAAACGATCGCCGTTGGCGCCGCGGCCGCGTAAGACGACAGATGCCGACCAGCGTCGCGGCGAGGCCTACCTCGAGCGAGTGGTCGCCAACCTGCAAGGCGAGCGCCCCGGCGGGCGGAACGCGGCCCTGAACCGCGCCGCATGGACCCTCGGTCGCTGGCTCGCAGCCGGCCTCCTCGACCAGATCCATGTCGAGGAAGAGCTCATCGCCGCGGCTGAGGCCAACGGCCTGGTTACCGACGACAGCGCCCGGCAGTGCTGGGCCACCATTCGGAGCGGTCTCGGTGCAGGTCTGCCAGAGCCAATCGACCTAGACGTAAACACCTGACCACGAATCGTTGAGACGCTTGATGGCGGCAGCAACTGCGCGGTCGAAACCGCGGGGGGTTGCTCTCTGCCTCAGGCCCTATTGCCGCAACTCGGAGAACGAGGCCGACCTGGCGATAAAACGCCCGCCAGGGCGACCGTCCGCCGCGTGGCCGTAGTTCGCGAAGCTTGGTCGCGGTTTGCCCTTTTACCTGCGACGAATGTGGAAAGGGAAGCTCAGTGCCGAACTCCCGAAGTTCCGTGAGCGCATTCAGCATCGCGTCATGCTCGGTTCGGGAACGCCGTCGCAGGCTAATCAACTCGCGGTCCGCGTCTGGGTGAAGCTCGACCCTCATCGCATGGCAACTATACCTCACGCGTCATATTTCTAACCATCCGATCAATACCGCGACGGTATTGATTGTGACGCGAAAACTATTCCGCACGCGGTATAGTTTAGTGAGGGTGCGCCGAGCCACTAGCGACGGCGCACTCCAGGAATAAGAGGTTCCCAAAATCATGACCACCTGGCGTCCGTTCGAGGAGGTCCTGCAGGAGGCTCTGCAGGACCCCGAGACACGCGCGGAGTGGGATCGCACCCAACTCGCGCGCGAAGTCTCCATATGGCTAATCAGTTATCGAACAAAGCACGGGCTGACACAGACCGAGTTAGCGCGGCAGCTTGGTTGGAAGCAGCCTATGGTTGCGCGTCTCGAGACCGGCGAGCGCGAGCCATCCTTCGGGACGCTGCATCATCTCGTTGAACGGTTGGGCAACTCCGCGCGGATTGAAATCAACCCTGAGGGGATAAGCGTGCGCTTCGTCAAACGTCGCAGTCCCCGCCGGACAAAGGCCCGCGGACGTGGCGCACGGCGAAACCACATAACGCAGAAAAAGGCCGGTCCATCGAGGGTGCTGCAGCCCGTCTGAGTATCCTCCGTCTTTGTGCTCGGCGCGCCCAGTCCCATGCTCGCAAAGATCGAGCATTAGTTGACCTGCGGCGAGCGGCGGATCTATGAGCCGAAGTTTGACGGCTTCCGCGGGCTTGTGGCACAGAACAACAACGGACGCGTGCAGACGCTCAGCCGCAACCTGAGAGACCTGGCACCCCCAAGTGGTCTCAGCGCAGGCCTGCACAGCCGATCGACTTGGACGTCGACCGCTAATGGTCGCTCAACGACTGCGTGCGACAAGGCCGAGAACACCCAGCGCAAAAATCGGTGCGCTGAACAGGATCATGATCGCGACCCCGCCGGCCTCGTAGGTGACGGCTTTTCCAATCATGAACGGCGCGCTGAGCACACTTAGAGCACCAACGATAAGCGTGTACCACGACAGCACTGAGAGCCAAGCACGCATACAACCTCCAGGCGCGATCAACACTGCACGCGCACGCATGATCATCGGCATCCGGCGCCAAGCATTGAGGTACGGACCTGACCAGGATCACGGGCGCGCGTGCTCCGGGCTTGTTCGCCCGCCGAGGACCTCCCTGTGTCCTCGCGCTCTCCAGGGCCTACTGCTCCGCGGGCCCCTGCCCCACTACGCGAAGGCGGTTCGCGCCTAGACTTTTAGGGGATGGGCCAGGAGGCGACAGACACACCCTCGGCCGCCGCGTCAGCCTGGTACGACGCCGGCCAGGTCAAGCCGCGGGATTCTGTCTAACCCGCGCTGCAGCGCGTGCACGGGCTCATCTCGCCAGTGCTGAGCGAGGCGCCCGCGGTCGCCGAGGTGCTGGTGCACGGGCTCGTGCACGCTGCTGTTGTCGCACCTGGCCACGGCGCCGACTTCGCACGCGTGGCCAAGCGTCTTGGTCTAGTCGGCCGATGCGACCGACCACAGCCGGGCCAGAGTTGGCCGCGGTGCTCGGGGAGATGACGAAGAAACTGAGCGCGTACCCGCACTCCAAGGTCATGCCGGGCAGCGGCCCGACGAAGCCGCAAACGACGCGCGTGGTCAAGCTCGAATGCCCGGGCTATGGCTACATGGCGCTCTGCTCCTGAGCGTGTCCCCAGGGGCAAACTGGCGGCCTGGTCAGACCGGGAAGCGGCTGATGGCCTCGTCGTAGCTCTCCTGGGCGCCAGCCAGGGAGAGCCGGCTGTAGATCTCGAGCGACTTTCGGCTGGTGTGGCCGCTGTACGGCTGGATCAGGGCGTCGTCGAGGCCTTGGGTCTTGAGCCAGGTGAAGAGGAAGTGTCGTAGCCGGTGCGGGGGCATGTTGTGCTCCAGCCCGGCCTTGTCGGCGTAGCGGGCGAGCAGCGCCCGGACTCCCGGGTGGAGTAGGGCTTCTTCGAAGCGCCCGTAGGGGTTGCACTGTTCACGAACACAGGAAGTCGGCGAAGTGAACTGCGATACGCGCGTTTGGTCGCCGGTGCCAGCGACTTGGTGCGAATGTGGTTACCCGGTCTGCGGATATCGAGGCTCACGAGCTTACCGACGGAAGTTTCTCCGTTGCTATCGATATGCCTCCATGCGGTTCGCGCGGAAAGAGCTGGCGCAGCGGCACAGACCGGGGCAGCGGCAGGTGGGGTACCCGGTCATGACTGCGCAGGCCGGGCGACTCGGGCGGCTCGCGTTGCGAACGTGCCCGAGCCTTGAGAGACCGGAGCGTGCGGCCGCCGGCCTGGTCCTGGTTAGCCGCCCGTAGACGCCGCCGGCATGACCTCCGTCATTTGCTGGTCGATCCGCTGGTCCACCTGCGTTTTGCGCTGGGTAGCCTGGTCCGCGGTCAGCTCACCGGACGTGACGTTCTGATCGATGCGCTGGTGCGCGGCATTCTTCAGCGCCGTGGCGATGTCGGCGACATTCTTGCCATGCGCCTGGGCAACCTGGGTCAGTGATTTGCCTGGGAGCTCTTGCTGGAGCTGGGACACCGGGATGCCGAGAATCTGCGCCGCGGTGGCCAGATTTTTCCCGAATCCGCCGGCGCCGCCCCGCTCACCGCCGCCGCGCGCCGGTCTGACCTGGGTCATCTGCTGGTCGATGCGCTGATCGACTTGCTGCTTCTGCTGCGTGGCCTGAGTCGCGGTGAGCTGCCCGCTGGTGACCTCCTGGTCGATGCGCGTGTGGGCTGCATTCTTGAGTGCCGTCGCAACGTCGGCTGGATTCTTCGCATGCTCTGTCGCCACGTCGGCTAGCGACCTGGTTGCCAGTTCCTGCTGCAGCTGCGTGACGGGAATACCGATCGCCGTGGCCGCGGAGCTCAGGTCCATGCCGCGCCCGCCGCGCATGCCGTGGCCTGACCCGAAGCCGCCGCCAGCTGGAAGCCCAGCATCGGTGCGTGCCTGCGTGACCGCCGTCTGGAGCGTAGCCGAGCTGACGCCCAGACGCTTGGCAAGCGCATCGATGAAGGCCTGGTATCCCGGCTGAGCCTGGCCCGCCGCGGCCGTGCCCGAGGTTGGGGTCGAGGCTGTCTGAGCAGAAGCGATGCCGACTGCGGAGCCGCCGAGCAGAAGCAAGGCTCCGCCTGCCGCCAGGCCGCGCCTGGCTGAAACGAATGATCGAGACATGGTCGTCGTGAGACTCCTTCAAGGTTTTGAGGGCTCAGGTGTTGGCTGCCCTCGAACACAAGGTAGGCGGCCTACATTGGAAGAGCCTGAGTTGGTGCGTGCTCTGCCGATTTGGGCAGTTTGCCCTGGCAATTGACCCCGATGGTGGGCATTTTGCCCAAAGGACCTGGCAGGTCTTGACACGACGACCGCCCATCACTAGGCTTCGGTCATTCCGACCACAGTTGATCGTAGGCATTGAGTGACCGACCGTACTTCCAGCTCGCCCGAGCTCGACGAACTCGACCTGCGCATCATCGGCCAACTCCAGGACGATGGCCGCAAGCCGACCGCTGAGATCGCGCGTGCCCTGCGCGTGCCGCGTACTACCGTCGCCCGCCGCGTCGAACGGCTCGTCCGCGACAGAATCGCGACCATCGGCGTCTTCGCCAATGGCTCGAAGATTGGCCTCCCGGTGCACGCCATGATCCTGTTGGAAGTCGCCCCCAACAAGTACGATGCCGTCGTCGCGGCAATCACTTGCCTCGACGCCGTGCGCTGGGTCGCCGTCACGTCGGGACCTTTTGATGTCCTGATCGAGGCGATGCTGCCCTCCAACGAGGGCCTGCGTCACCTCTTGCTCGAACGGCTGGCCCGGATCGAAGGCATCACCCGCATGCAGACGGCGCAGGTCCTCCGGGTGGCCAAAATCGCCTTCGATTGGCCGCGCATGCTGCACGCCGAGCAAGCCACATGAACGAACTGCGCATGGCCAGGCAGGTCGGGCGCGTGCCCTCGATGGTCGTGCCGCTGGACCGCGAGCAGCAGACGCGCTTCGAGCGCTTGATGGACGCCATCACGCTGGTCGACATGCACGAGCATCCGATGCTGCTCACCGAGAGCGCGAGCGACTTCGGCACGTACTTTCGCAGCCACGCCTACCAGTGGGGCTACGAAGCGGTCCAACACGGCGGCTGGACCACGGTCGGCACCGCCAACGGGCTTAGCTGCTCGGCCAACAGTACGGACGGCTCGTTCGCCCGCTTCGAGGACCTGCTCGAGGAGGTCGCCCTGATGCAGGCCGACTTGAGCAAGCAGCCTGATGTCGTCCGCGTCAGCACCGCTGACGATATCCTGAGCGCCCGTCAGCGTGGCGTCATCAGCTTCCTGCCGACGGTCGAGCACCTGGCCCTCGGCCACGAGCTGCATCGAGTTGACGTGCTGTACGGAGCTGGTGTGCGACTGGCGGGTGTGACCTACACGCGTAAGAACTACCTCGGCGATGGCCAGAACGAGCGGACCGACGCCGGGCTCAGCGAGCTGGGGGTCGAGGTGGTCCGACGCATGAACGACCTGGGCATGGTCGTCGATCTGTCCCATGCTGGATCCAGGACCGCGCTCGATGCAATTGAGCAATCGCAGGTGCCGGTGGTATTCAGTCACAACGCCGCGCACGCCATCTGGCCAACTCCGCGAACCCGACGCGACGCGGAGCTCGTCGCCTGCGCCAACAAGGGCGGGTTGGTTTGCGTGACCGCGGTGCCCAACTCGCTCAGCCAGGATCCGCGTCAGGACATCAACTGCGTACTGGACCACTACGACTATCTGGTCGAACTCGTTGGCGTCGACCACGTCGCCATTGGCACAGACAC
>JAABUQ010007838.1_pt1 | contig 15248 bp, 13 predicted proteins | sample 5560001 | NCBI WGS metagenome assembly JAABUQ01 (sample SAMN10711888, study PRJNA513371) | rock metagenome | isolation source: Antarctica rocks | place: Antarctica: Victoria Land, Finger Mt nord | collected 2015-12-18 | reverse complement strand
CTCGATGAGCGCCGGGCTGGAGTGCAGCGCGCACGACAGCACGAACGCGTCGTCCTGGTACGCGCCGGCCGGGTCCAGGTTGGGCGCCTCGGCCGCCGCGTGCTCCGCCGCGGCCGCCTTGAGCAGCACGGCGATGTCGGCCTTCTCGAAGCCGCCGTCGCGCGTGAAGAATTTGAAGCCATTGCGGTTGTAGGGCAGGTGCGAGGCTGTGATCATGACCGCGCCGTCGAACTCATACCCTGCCGCCCGCACGGCGCGGGCGTCAGCCGCGGGCCTTGTGGCACTGGCGGCATCATCAGCAGTCTGCCGCCCGCCAGGCGCGGGCTTCAGCCGTGGGCCTTGTGGCATTGGCAGCGGTCTGCCGCCCACCAGGCGCAGGTGTCGGCCGTGGGCCTTGCGCATTGGCAGCCCGCCGCATGGCGACAGCAGCGCCCTGGCCGCGCGGTGCATGAGCAGGTGCGGCGCTTCACAGGCTCTGCGCGCAGGACGCGCCCTGCGCCGCATTGACACCCTGCCCTGACGAACCCTGGCGGTGCTGCATGACACGAGCACCGCCAGCGTGGTTCCTCAGGCCGGAGCGCGCAGAACGCGACCTGATCCCTGCTCACACCCTGCCCTAGGCCATACCTGCGGTGATGCACGACATGAACATCGCCGGCGTGGTGGCCAGGCCGAAGCGCGCCACGCGCACGCCCTTGCTGGTCAGCCCGGCCGCCAGCGCGGCGGCCAGCAGCGGGCCACTGATTCGCGGGTCGCGGCCCACCTGCCGCACGTCAGCAGAGTCACAACAGAGAGCCTGAGCAAGCCCCAAGCGTGTCATCCATGAAATCAGCGGAGCAAGGGGGACGACTGGCTTGTGGGTGCTTACTTTGGTGGTGGTTCCTGCAATCTTGTCTGTCAGCTTCGCATGCAAGCCACATGAGTATGTGTCGGCATATGCAAGGTGCCTCAAACTGGTAGAATGTAGCAATTATGGTTGACCTAACAGACATTGCCCAATACTTTGCTCAACATGGGTAGCGTCTGCCAGTCACCTCGCCTCAGCGCGCTTAAACAGCCGGCATTACCTGGGACACCGAATGTGTTTTTTGGTGCAGTGTGTTGCCAACGGACAGTGCATGTGAGGTCCGGAGCACGGCAGGACCGCACCGACACGCGCAGCGAGGTGGTGGGCACATTAAACCGGGCAGCCAGCTGCTCGGCTAGGCCCGAGCCGATGAAAAATGCCGCCGTCGCTGTGAGGTTGCGCTTCTCGTCCGGCACGCCTGCCACAGCAGGCTGCTTGCGGCCTTTGCGCCAACTCAGCACCAAGGCAGAGGTGCCATCGAGCATGGCCTCGAGCACACCAGCCCAGCTAGGTGGCGCGCTTGACCCGTGCGGTGACACAGCCAATGCGAGGCCCCGGAAGCGGCTCGCAGGGACGCAGCTCCGAGCGCCTTGCGCGCACTCTGCCGCGCACTCGGCGGCGTGCCAGGACTGCCATCAAAGCAGAGCGCCTACGGCGCTAGCGCTCACCTTCGACCGCGACGCCGCGTATGTCGCTCCCGTTCTGCAGCCGCTTGTACAAGGGGAACACCGCGTCTGCGCCGCTGACTGCGTGCTCCGCAGGCGGCGCCGGCGCGGACACGGCCGCAGCTGCGTGTTGCACGGCCTCGCAGCGCCCCCGGACTGCGACGCAGCAGCGTGCCACCTGACCTAAACTGCCATAAGCCAACAGGCACGCTGCCTGATCGAGCAGGAGGGCAGACGTCTTGGCACAGCGAGCGTGCAGCACGTGTGCACGCAACGCAGCGCAACCCCTCATACACTTGCACGCACCAGCTCGTGAGCGACACTTGTGGTCTGGCGCGCTGTGCCTGCCAGGCCGCCTGGCACTGCCCGCTTGTGTGTGCAAGCAATGTGCAGGCAACCGGGCCGCCCGGTGCAGCCGCTGACGCAGGCACAGCACGTCCTGTCGCACAATCACATTGCCCGCCATTTCGCCGCAACAAGGCGCGCTCCACAGCTCCACAAACGTCCCCCTTCCGTATCTACAGCCCCCCGGGGTGCAAGAGCGCGAAGTTTAGGCAGAGCTGGACGCGGGCAACAGTGCAATAGGGCATGATGAGGGTCTGGTTTCTCCGTTCAAACCAGAAATACACTCCGTTCTGTATTTCTCCTTCAGCGGGAGACAGGAAGAGCGGGCACCGTCTGCGGGTGTGATGGGGCGCGTGGGGCACCCGCAGCGGTGCTTGGCGCCGGGCGCTGCGCTATCGCTGCATGGGCTAGTGCCGCGGCGCACTGCGGGCTTGCGGCGGCACTTGGCCCAACCGCAACTTCGAGCACAGGCGTGCAGGCAACTGCGCGAGCGGGGGCGCCTGCACATCTGCGCCGCGGCGCTGGCGGATGCAGAGGGCGGTCACGAAGCGCGCGGGTGGCTGGAGAAGCAGCGGCAGAGCGTCAACGAGCTGCTGACGCCGTTCTCGGACAAGGCCATCAACTCCAAGCTGCTGGCGCTGTGCTTCGCCCAGGCGCTGTGCTCGGTGGCGACGCTCATCCACGACACCTACCTGCCGATCTATCTGCAGGATGTCCTGGGCCTCTCCAACACCAAGGTGCGCTTGTGCCACACCTGCCGCCTGGCTGGGACTGTGGGAGGTTGTCGGCGTGGCGAGCGGCGCGCAACTTCCTCAACTTGAGCGGTGCAGCTTTGTGTGCTTCCAGCACGGGCACTGTGCTCCAGCACACTCAGGCAGGAACCAGCAAGGCTGCTGTGTGCAAGGTCGTGGTGTGCGCGGGTGAGCGCGTCGGGCAGCTAGTCACAGGCATGTTGCGGTTGCGCGCGCAGATCGGGAACCTGCAGGCCGTTGCGCAGTTCCTGTGCAACGCGTCGAAGAGCCTGAGCGGCACGCTGGCGGACGTGCTGTCCCCGGCGCGCATGATCATCTTCGGCACCGTGCTCACCACGCTCAACAAGCCGATGTTTGCCGGCTCCGGCGCCGTGTATGCTGCCTTCGGCACCGTCGCGACGCTCTACTGGGTCACCGCCGGTGAGCGCGCCTGCCCCAGTCGGCTGGCGCGCCGGAGCGGCTGCCAATAGGCGCCTGCCGGGATGGCCGGCGCAGTTTCCGCCTCCCTCCAGGACGAGCCGAGCGTCCCGCGCCCTGCCTCTGTCCATGGCCATGCTGTGCAAAATCACGGCAAGGCGTGAGGCCGCAGCCTCAGGCTCCCACAGACGACACAGGTACGCGTTCATGCGTCTGCATGCCCGGCGTGTCCTGCAGCGCAGCAACGTGGTCGGCAACACAGCGCCCGGGCGGGCGTGGCGCGCGAGGGAGCCAGCATGGTCACACAGCACCCAGGGTGGGCGCGGTGCGCGAGGCAGCCGGCGCCGCGCGCGCAGGCAAGGTCTTCGACCGGATGAGCAAGGGCATCAGGGAGGCGCCCGGCAAGGCGCTGATCGGCGAGCTGGCCGCAGCCTCTGGCGACCGGCCCGAGGGCGCCTTTGGTGCGCACGCGCGCATCGCGGACCCCAAACCTAAAACGAGAGAGGTCACACCTCCTCCACCGGACCCGCCACTTGTCCCACCTTGCCACTTGTCCCAGCGCAGCTTGCTCGGGCAGGACCAGCATGAGGACCGGGCACGAGGACCGCTCGTCGCTGGACACAGACCAGCACACAGCTGCAAAAGGCTGCTGCCGCATGATGCACAGCAGTAGCTTGAGCGTTGGCTGGACGCGTGTTGCCATGTGGCGGCCCGTTTGCCGCGGCTCACGAGCGGGCGCCCGCAGCGCGCGGTCACGGCGCGCGTGCAGGACCCCGGGCTGAGCCGGCCGCGCGCGCGGCGCAGGGCTGCGGCAGGCGATGGCCACCGCCGGCGCGCTGGTGGGCGCGTCCATCGCCGGCCTGGCATACAAGCTGAGCGGGCAGAACTACATCCTGACGTTCGCGCTCGCCACGATCCCGGCCACGCTCGCGCTGGTCATCACGTGCTCGGCGCGCCCCGGGGGCGCTGCTTCTCGCCCCAGCTCTGCGGCGCAGTGCCTGTGATGCAGCAGGTCCCGCTCGCAGCCAATGTATGCACATCTTCCTGTGCGATGCGCGTGTTCCGTGTAAAGCATGACAGGTAAGCATAACAAGACACCCCACGAGGCACCGCAGCCTTCCTGGCGGAGGGTGGCGGAGGTGGACGGTGAGGTGCTGCGGGGCGTTGGCACGGCCACCCCGGACAGCACGTCTGTCAAGCAGATGTGTAGTGAACCAGCCGGATGCGCTGCAGGCGTTCGGGGACATGGCGAAGTCGGCTGGGGCTGCTAAGAAGAAGGCCAAGGGTGCGTGGTCATGCCACCTGTGTCATCCTGTGCCTTGGGCGCCTTGCACATACGTACAGGGCGACCGGCCGCCGGCCGCACTGCTCACTGTACACTGACACTGTGCGGCATATTGACGCCATGCCGGACTGAGCAGGATGGCAGTGCTCCCGTGTGACAGTCCCTGCGCACCACGTGCGCACGGAGAAGTTGCGGATGGCCATGTAAAAAGGGCATCTGCGTGCGCTTCAGGCAGCTCAGACACAGCATGCATGCTCGCTGTGCATGCGCATGCATGACCCATGTCGCCATGCGAGGCTGTATGCGGCGGGCTGAAGGGTGGCGCTTGTGCGGCGCGCAGCGGCGGCGGACGCGCGGCCCGACAGCGAGAAGGCGGGCGATGTGCACCTGTCGCTGCCAGAGAAGGCGTGCTCCGCCCTACCCTAACCCTAACCCAGCAGGCACTCTGCCTTAACTCACACCTAGTCGAAAAGGCGCAGCCTGTGCCCAGCCCAGGGCGCTGACCCCGAGCCTCCCCGCACGCCCCTACTGTGCGCGATGCGGGCGCGGCGTTCCTTGGCAGGCATGCGCGGGAGAGAGGAACGAGCATGGCCGAGACGCGCAGGTGCTGGCGAGGCAGAAGCGGCTGCGGCCAGCCAGCACTGAGCGTGGCCGTGTTTGAGCCCTGGCCGCTGGGTCTGTGGCCCCCACCAACCCTAATTCTAACCGCAGGTGCGCGCGCTGACCGGCGCGCTGCAGCCGGCGTACTGGCAGGCGCTGATCGTGGTCTCGCTGCTCTACTTCGCGCGCTTCGACCCCTCGTTCATCACGCTGCGCGCCAAGCTGGCGCGCCCCGCCCCCTTACAGCCTAACCAGGCTCCCCGGGCGCAGCGCATGCGCCTCAGGGTGTGATGGGTTTCATCGGATCCTGGCTGTGCCCCGGCCACCTTGATATGTAGGAGCATGCGAGCGGCGCGCGAGCTTGGCTAGTGTCTGAAGTCCTCAAGCTGGCCCGACGCCCGGCAGTGCATGAACAGGCTGCGGTGTCAGCACGCGCGGCCCTTAGCGCGGCCGTGCCTGGCTCCTGGGCGGCGCGCGGCGGCGCCACTGCCGCGCGCCTGTCTGCGGCCCTGGCCCCGGGCCGACCGGCCTGAAGCGCGCACAGAAGTGATGAGTAAGGCGTAGGGTTAGGTGCTATGACAACTCCTCTAACCCTAGCCCGTGCGCGCAGGTAATGTCCAAGGCGCAGCTGCCGCTGCTGACCAGCATCATGATGGTTGTGCAAGCCTTCCTGGCCGCGCCCGCCGGCCTGCGCGCCAAGCGCTCCATCGCCGACCGCAACCAGGTGCGCCCGCGTGAGTGGCGGCGCCGAATGCGCGGGCTCGGGGCGGGCGCGGCTGCGCGCGCCGCACCGACTGGCGCCAGACCAACGACACTTGCAGCCCTGGTAATTTAATGATGTGGAAGCGCCGCTCGGGGCCTGCGAGCCAGTGCCATGAAAAGCTGGTGCGTGTGAGCAGGCATGCATGCAGGGACGTGTGCGCCGTCGATGGTTGACAGCCCGCAAGCAGGCCTGCACACCAAAAGCAGTCCTGCTTGCTCGGCGGCGCCGCCGGCTGGAAAGAGCGCGCCTGGCCCTTCTCACCCTAACCCTATCCCTGCGCAGGTGCTGCTCGTGGGCTACGCCGCCATGATCGCCGCCGACCTGACCTTTGCGCTGGTGCCGACGGTGTACGGTGAGCTCGCTCCCCGCCTTGACCGAAAGGACAAGGCCGCATGCATGACATGCACCCGTGTGCACCCTTGCCTTGTCCGACGCTAGGGCAGTGTAGAGCGCCACTTCGTGAGATGGAGAGCTGCATGCGCCAGCCATGAGGGCCAGCGCTGCGTCCTTGTGCACAGCTGGCACAAGGCTCCAAGTCCGCTGCAGGGGCCCACACTTTTGCAGCCATGTCCGGAGATGCACGCATGCTTGTGGAGCTGGCCAGCGTGGGATGCTGGGCAGGGCTGTAGCATGGAGGACAAGCGGAAAGGATCTGGGGCGCTCCCGCCTGGGCCCTGCCCAGGCTTCGAGGTCCAGCAGCCAATGGCCTGCGGCACGCCGCGCAGGCATGCTGCTGGGCTCGCTGTTCGTGGGCGTGCACATGGCGCTGACGCACGGCGTGACGCTCGGCATGGTGGCCAGCTACATCCCGGCCACCGAGGTGCCCGGCATCGGCCGCATCACGGGCACCTGCTGGTCGTTCACGGACTTCATCTTTGGTGCGCGGCGCGCCCGCGCGGGCGCCAACCCTCGCCCCGCTGCTCTCTTGCTACATGGTGGCCACTCTGTCAGCCCAGGCACTCTGTAAGCCTGCGCCTGCTTTTCCACAACTGCCCTGCACTCACCGGGAGATGTGTCCTACTCCGTTTGCGTCTTTCTTCAATCTGTGAATTAAAACAATGAGTGGGCGTTCCCGTTGTCATGTGGTGCGAGCCTCCATCCCTCCATCCCTTAGCTGCAGCGCCTGCATCTGCATTTGCTGCCTCAATGCTCTGATCGGTCGCCCAGTCGTTTACCGCCTGCCAATCATGCGCAGGCTTCACCCTCGATGCAGATATGCTATGCAGCCGCCTGCGCTCGTGGCATTGCATGCCACCTGCAGGAGTCAGGCAGGCCATACGCAGGCGGCAAGCCAGGCTGCTCGCAGCCAGCGTGACCAGGCACGGGCGTGCAACGACAGGGCGCGGAAGGGGGAAAAAAATAAACTCCCGCTGGCCGCGCAGGCATCATCCTGGCGTACAGCAACTCCGTCGCCGGGCGGCTGTCCGACATCACCGTGCGCGCCAACATCGGCAACGTCGGATGCTTCTTCGGCGGCACCGCCGCGACGCTGCTGTCGGGTGCGCGTCGGCGCTGCGGTGCATCCGTGTCCCCTGCTCTAAGATTGACGCGCATGGCAAAGCAGCCGCTGCACGGTCCCGAAGGCCTGCGCATGGTTTGCGGCGCAAACTCTGCGCGTCCCGCCCTGACCCTGATCAGCATTGTGCTGACAGCGAGCCGGCGCACTGTCCCGGCTGGGCGCGGCGCTCGATGCAGCGCTGCAACACGCGCCCGGGCCCGGCACGCGCAGGGCCCGGCAGGCTGCCAGCGCGCTCCCTGCGGATTTGCCCACGCATGGGCTGAGGTTTGTCGTGGCGTCTGCGCAGGCACAGCGCTGCTCGCATTCTGCGCGTTCGGCAGCCTGGGTAAGGAGCCTGAGCGCAAGGCGCCCAAGGCGGCCTAGGGGCTACCGGGCGTGCGGAGGGGGTGTGAGAGCGGGGTGCGGTGTCTGCCTGTGTGCCCGGTGTACCCAGCTGTTTCAGTGTGTGAGCGAGCATTGAAGCAGGTTTTGTGTTTCTTGATGCTGTGCGCATCTTCAGACTCTGAGCTTTTAACGGTTCCATGGCAGGGGCCGGACACTGTTTGCAGGGCATGGAAGTTACCGTGACCTATTCTTGAGGGTCTTCAATCATATACGTGTCTGAGCTGGGATGGTTGGGGAAATACAGCAGCAACGCTGAGGCATGCTCTGAAGTATAGGGTGCAATGCTGCACACGCATGTGCTCAGTGCCATAACCTGTGCGCACCATGGCTTACCAGAGTAGCAGGCGCATGCGGGGTAAGTACACAAAAGAGTATTCTGGGAGCAGCATGAGAGCAGGGACCCGGCTTGGCTGCTATGTGCGCATTGGTCTGAGGCAACAGCTGTGCCAAGGGTGGTTTTACACGGATTCACTGCACAGCAGGCGCATTGTGCATCAGCCCCTCTCGCAGGCCCTCATAAAATGGACAGAGTAGCGGAAATGCAGGCAGGAGGTGTGTGCTGCATGACAGGCGTCTTGGCAGCCCGCATATCCAAATGAGCACTGAAATTGGCGAGCATGCGGGGCATCAGCTCATTGCTGTCGCCCGCGCGCGCCGCCGCGCTTATAACGACACACCCGAATCCAAAATGAAATGCCGCCCGCTACGCTATGCATGCGGCACCGCCAGAGACGCCCGGATACTCGCCGCATGCCTCTCAGCCTCCTACGACATGGTGGTACACGCAGCCGGCCCGCCCGAAGCTGCACCCTGTCAACCCCTCTATCAAGTGTTCACCCCAAAAAGCAACCCAAAGTCAGGACCCCGCTCTGCCGCTGCCTGTGGTCCACGTGCTGCGCGCCGGTCAGCCGGCGGCAGCGCTCTCAGCAGCCGCAGGCTTTGCCGCTGCGGCCGCAGGGGGCTTGGCGGTCCTGGCGGCGGGCTTCGTGGCTTCACCCGCCAGGCTCTTGTCGCCGGGCGTGGCTGGCGTGGGTGGCTTCTTCGGTGTCGCGGCGGCCGCGGGCGGCTTGGCGCCCGCAGCAGCGGGCTTGGCGCCGGCGGCGGCCGGCTTTGCGCCTGCCGCAGGCGGCTTGGCGCCGGCAGCCGCAGGCTTTGCGCCTGCGGCGGCGGGCTTCGCGCCCGCGACTGCCGCGGGAGGCTTGGCGCCCGAGGCGGCGGGCTTGGCGCCCGCGGCGGCTGGCTTCGCGCCCGCGGCTGCCGCGGGAGGCTTGGCGCCCGCAGCTGCGGGCTTGGCGCCGGCAGCGGCCGGCTTCGCGCCCGCGGCTGCCGCAGGTGGTTTGGCGCCCGCGGCCGCCGCTGGAGGCTTTGCGCCCGCAGCGGGCTTTGCGCCAGCAGCCGCAGGCTTTGCGCCTGCAGCGTCTGCAGGAGGCTTCGCCCCAGCGGCCGCAGGCTTGGCGCCCGCAGCGGCGGGCTTTGCGCCTGCGGCTGCCGCCGGAGGCTTGGCGCCAGCAGCGGCAGGCTTTGCGCCCGCGGCCGGCGGCTTCGCGCCGGCTGCGGCAGGCTTTGCACCCGCGGCCGCGGTCGGAGGCTTTGCGCCCTCAGCGGCAGGCTTCGCGCCTGCCGCCGCCGGCTTTGCGCCTGCGGGCGCGACGGCCGGCTTCGCGGACGCGGCGGCGGGCTTTGCGGCAGGCTTGGCGGCAGCCGGGGCGTCCGCGAGCATCCGGCGCGCCGCGTAGCTGCCAGCGGGCATGTCAGCAAGGCGGCTGCCTGCGCGTTTGAGCAAGCAGCACACGTCACCCTCACTCCTTGTGAAAGCATGAGAAGCAGCGGTTGCCGGACTTGTCATCCAGGGTGTGAGGGGAGCTTGGGCAGAACTGGCAGGACTGCGCAGGGGCGCAGCAGCAGCCCAAGCGCCCCACGCCAGCGCTCCCCACAGCACTCGACGACGCCGAGGCAAATCTTGCAGCCTGCTTCCCCAGCCTGTGTGCTACATGCGCGTGCCTCTACCGCGTGAGGCATACATTGGGCAGGACAACCGCGCTCCGCCACAGTGTGACATGGCCAAGCGCACCAGCGGGCAGGGCGCGCGCGATGCGCTCGCTCAGGCGGCGGCTGGCAGTGCTCCGCGCGAGCGCCGCCGGCGCTGGCGCTGCCCAGTGGGGCGGCAGCCGCCAGCTGGCCTCCTTCACGGCGGCCCAGAAGTCTGCGCTGCCCGTCGCCGGGTCGCTGAAGCGCTCGGCCTTCTCGGCCAGGCGCGTTGCGAGCGCCGCGCTCAGCGGCGGCAGGCTGACACCTGCAGCATGAACTTGGGCGTCAGCGCCTGAGTGTGGGCGAGCCTGAGTGGCCCTGCACCCGCGCGGCGCGCGCCTGCGGCGCACAGGGTATCAGCATGTGCCAGTGACAGGGACCCCGTCTGCATGTATCGAGGAGACAGGAAGCCGCACAAGAGGCGCACGCATGCAGCGCATATCGACAGCAAGGGCTAGCAAGACACAATGGTCACGGTCTGTGCTGCCAAAAGCGGGCGGCGAGCTAGGCAAGCGACCTTCACTGGCCGCCTCCGCAGGCGGGCGGGCGAACGCACCGTGCGCAAGCAGGCGCCGCAGCCCGCCGACGGGCTCCACGGTGACGAAGCCGGCGTCTGTGGTGACGGGCGCCGTCGTGGGCGTGTCGCTGGGCGCGGGCGTCGGCGTGTCGGTGCCGTTCCCGGGCGCGCCGGTGCCGTTCCCGGGCGGGCCGCGGCGGAAGCGGCGGTCGCCGTCGCGGTCGCCGCCGCGGCCGAAGCGCCCGTCGGGGCGCCCGCCGCGGTCGCCGGCATAGGTGCCGTTCCATGTGCCGTTCGCGCCCCAGGAGGAGCCGTTGAAGCTGCCGTGCGTGCCATTCCACATGCCGTTCCCGCCGCCGAAGCTGCCCCAGGTGCCGTTGTGCGTCCCGTTTGGGCCGCCCCAGGCCGAGCCGTTGAAGGCGCCGTGCCGCGTGCTGTTCAGGCCGTCGCCGTCCCAGGCGTGGCCGGTGCCGTTGGAGCTGCCGGCGCTGCGGTTGAAGCCGGCGCCGGGGCCGCCCGGGAAGCCGCCCGGCCCGCCGCCCCCGCGCCCGCCCGCGCCGGTCAGGTTGCGCCAGAAGTCGCCGCTCCCGGCCGCGTTGGCGCCCCAGAAGCCGGCGCCCTGCCCTGACCCTACCGCGGCGCCGGCGGCGGGGGCGGCGGTCGCCACCGCGACGGCGCTGCGCTGCGTGAGCCGCGTGGCCGCGGCCAGCAGCGCCGCCTGGAGCGAGCTGCCGGTGCTGGCCTCGCTGGCCGCCTTGGTGAAGGCGGCGGCGGTCACCGGCGCGTGCGTGCTATGCGGTTTTTCAGGAAACCCGCCGCTGCCGGCCTGTGTGAGGCGCCGGCCGCCGTTCTGCAGGCCGCCCGCTCCGCTGCCTGAGCAACCCCATGCAGGCTGAGTGCAGGCTGAGCGCATGACCCGCTGGTGGGTGGTGCGCATTGGTTGCCAACCTGCACCGGGCAGCGCTGCTGCACCCCTGAACATGCAAGCGTGGTGCCAGGCGTGCGCGCCTGCGGCGGCATGCAGGCATGCGGCGACCAGGGCTGCGAGCAGCCACGGGCGCGTCATGTCGCCGAGCCGGGTTTCCCGTCTCGGAAGGAGCAGACCCTGCTCCCAGATGTCTCTGCACACTTGTGCTTCTCCCTCGCTGCTTGTCCCAAGGTGAATTGCAAGTCGACAAGTCACAAAAAAAGATAAAGGGGCGCTGCCTGGATCGAGCTGGTCCGCACAACGGGTAGCGGTTCCGATCGACAGCTGATGCGATGATGGGCGGTTTTGAATTTCATGCGGAACCCCCCGCTGTCCTGCGAACCCTGCCTGGAACAGCAGTTAATCATCCGCGGCACCACTGCGTGCTCGATGCGTTCTCTGGACTCGCGGGCACACGCACAAGTGAATGTGTACACCTTGAGCTGAGCTTGAGCGGTTTGCCTCTGATCTCTCTGCAGCAAGCACCGCCGGCTGAACCGCCAGCCCCGCCGCGTGACGGATATTTGTCAGCACACCGGCTTATCCAGCTCTGAGTATACCTGTTGTCACGGGCTACGCGGCAAGCACGGCGAGCACTTCCAACATCACAGCCGTTGGGGGCGTAAGAGCCACCTCAGCAGCCAAGGCAGCGCAGCGTCAGGAGGCCGAGCGAGCCTCGTGAGCCTTTTGTGTGAACTTGAGCCGGGTTCTGCCTGCACGTCGGCGCGGAAGGCCTGCACGATGGCTACAACGCAGCTCCCCCTCTGCCGGGCGCTCCTGGCAGCCGTGCTGGCAGTCACGGTGCTGGCTGCTACTACAGCAGCTGACCCCCAAGCAGGTGGGTGCAGCACCTGGGCAGCTGCGTGTGCTGGGCGTGTGGCCTGGGCCAAGCTACTGGGCTGCCTCCCTGCGTTTCTGGCCGGCGCGCTCAGCTGGCGCCCGGCAGCGCTGTGCCGCCCCTGTGCCCGGCGCACAGAGCAGCCCAGGTCCAACGTGCAGGTTGGAGCGCATGTCCTTGCTGTGTGGGCAGGCCGGCGCCGGCTGCCAGGCGTCAGCCACGCACCGCCCGGTGACCAGGGAGGGGGCCTGGTGCCCCGGTCAGGGCGCCCGGTGCTCGGCGCGCTGACGGAGCGGGCGCGCCCGCGCGCACAGGCCGCCGCATGCTCCGCGGCGAGGAGAGCGCGCGCAAGCTGGGCTCGATGGGCGCAATGACTGCCACGATGCGGCCGCTCAACAGCGCCGGCAGCGTGAGCCTGACGCTGGGCGGCGCGTCGGCCACGCTCTCGCCGGCCTCGCTCTACAGCACGGCTGGCAGCGTGGCCAGCATACATGCCACGCCCGCGCCGACCACGGCCGCATCGGTGCTCACGCTGAACCAGCCGAGCGTCATCAGCGGCGTCGCCACCACGGCCGGCGGCACCACGCCGCAGCTGCTGCAGGCGCGCCGCCCGGCCGCATCGCTCTTCATGCAGGGGACCGCTGTCAAATAGCCGTGTGCTCATTTCAGCAGTCCCGCCGTGCCCTGCAGGCTGCAAGTGCTATCGCCGTGAACAAGCCCCTAAGCGCGGTGCGGCGGCGCGCGCAGGGACAGAGCTCGCCCTTCGGCGTGGCGTTCTACGACGCGAGCGGCTCCAAGGCCGCCGGCGCGACCGCCAGCACGACCGCCAAGGGCAGCACGACCGCCAGCACCTGGCCGGCAGAGTCCGCCACCACGTGGCCGACCAGCGCGACCGTGGGCGCGTCGGGCACGGAGGCCTCGGGCGGGCAGCCGTGCAACGCCATGTCGCTGTACAATGCGCCCGCCAACTGCGGCCGCGTGGCGACCGGTGTGACGCTGTCGCCGACGCCGGTGCCGACGCCGCCGGCCGGCCCCGTGTGGGTGCCGGTGCGCCACCACATGTGAGGCGGCGCCCGCCGAGGTGCCCAACACGTCCGTCATCAGTGTCCAGTTTGGCACCGGTATCAGTACGGGCAGCAGTGCCCGCCCAGCAAGGGCTGGGGTAGGCATCGCCGGCCAGGCGCCCGCGCAGCCGTGCGGAGCAGCCACTGCCTGCATGCGCAACACCGCCTCAGCGGATCGATTCATGTAGATGATTCTGCTCTGCTTGGTACCTGTCAGGTGACTCAGTACATGTGCACGTTCTGAACTGGTTGCAGCAGCACTTTTTCCTTCTCTGGTGTCTAGGTCGCTCAATCATCTTACGCTTTACTTTTTTACCGTGGGCGCCGGCACTTGGCCTTGGTGGTGGTGCAGCTTTCAGGCGCATGCGGCCTCTCAGGGTCTCTTTGCTTGACACCCATAGCGGTGTGTTGCCTGGAGACTCTGAACTTGGTGGCAAGCTGACCTACTCAGGTTGCTGGGCATTTTTCGGCCCATTTACTACCCATCCAGGCTTGGCATACTGCCATGGCCTGCATGCGTGGCGCGTCCTGCAGGCACATACAGCTTTGCGGCACATTTAGTTGTTACGGGGCGCCCGCTTAGAGGCGCCCAGGCCCTGAGCGGCATGCCGGAGCGATTTGATCTGCTGGGAGACGCCAACCGCGCAGGAGGCCTGCAACCACGACCTGCCTTGCATGCTTTATTCTTGAGCTGGTGTGATGTGGCTGAGCAACTGACAGCGGCTTTGGTGTGTGCATGGGCATGGAGGGGAACAGGGCGGATGGCTGTAAATACATGCCAGACCTGGGCTCAGTTGCCTCCCGCAAGTCTTACATGCAGCATTGTCTCTTGAGGTGCATGCTGTGCTGCCCACAGCACTTGGCACTGATGAAAACGGGACGCTGCTGGGGGTGTGCGCGCTGGCTGTGGCGCGTGTCTCCCAGTCATCACATAGTCGCGGAAAGCGCTGCATCACTTGCCCGACCAAAGAAACTGCCAAGACCGCATGCTCAGAGGGACACTTGTGGAGTGTCCAGGACCCCGCACCTCTGCAAGGAAGTAAGATGGAAATTGGCAATGCGAGGCATCTGGCATGAGCTGGCCAGCGAGCATTGCCAGCAGCTGCAGTGTGAGCAAGCAGTGCTACTGCGTCCACCTTTGCCCCCCAGCTGACACTGCCAGACGCTTGCACTGTGTCCGTGACCATATGGACAAGGACGGACGTGCAACCCCGCCGGTATGAACAAAGCTCAGCCTACGACGGCGCCGTAATGTGAACGGCACACGCGGCCGCTCCCCCGCCCCGAGCGCGCCCGCGATGCGCGCCTCCAGCCTGCTCGCGCGCGGCTGGAAGCATGCCGACTGGAAGAAGCTGGCGCTCGCGTCGGCGGCCGGCCTGCTGCTCGGCGCGCTGCTGCTGCGCGGCTCAGATCGCTGGGGCACGGCGGCGCCCAGCATCCTCGACGTGCGCGCCCGGGCTGTGTGCTGCCGCAGCGCCGCTCTTCTGGAAGCTGTGCCTGTGTGGTGACAGGCGGGGGCAGCGCACAAGCTGCCCCTGGCGAGGCACTTGCAGAGCGTGGAGATGTTGCGCACCACCCGCGGATGGACGCTGTGGTGTGCACCTGGCCCAGGCACTGACACGTGCCCAAGCCTTCACGTGATAACTGTGACTGTATGTTGCGCTGCACTGCGCCGAACACAAGCCTGGTCTGCAGACTGCTCTGCTGCCGTTGGGCGCGCTGGCGGTCGAGACAGCCGGGCGCTGCCGAGCCTGCTGCGGCCGCAGTGACAAGGGCCGCGTCTGGGCTGCCGTCGCAGAGGCGGTGGGTTGCTTGCACAAGCAAGAGCCAGTTGTGACAGCCCCATGCATGGCTGAAGCCAGAAGGTCAGCTTCGTGGCTGGCTGTGTGAGCTGGTGAGACAGACTGGAAATGTTGCCACTCGGCCAGCCAGAGGCTGCTTCGCCTGGCGGCGGCGCCGGGGCTGCGCTCGGCCATCCGCCGCGCACACAGCCGCCCGCCCGGCCGCACCGGGCACCGGCAAGCCTGCGTGCTATTAAAGCAAGGCAGGAGCTCCACGGCTGGCATTACAGCGTGCTGTGTTCCGCGCCAGGTCGACGAGGAGCTGCCGGGCCTGGCGGCGGCGGTGGGCGCGGCGCCGCGCATGGCGGCCGTCGGGGACGCGCTCGGCTACCTGCCGAGCGCGGAGGGCGAGCCGCGCACCAGCTGGCGCCCGGTGGAGTGGATGGAGCTGCACGAGCAGTACCTGAAGGAGGTGG
>JAABUQ010007837.1_pt1 | contig 15251 bp, 17 predicted proteins | sample 5560001 | NCBI WGS metagenome assembly JAABUQ01 (sample SAMN10711888, study PRJNA513371) | rock metagenome | isolation source: Antarctica rocks | place: Antarctica: Victoria Land, Finger Mt nord | collected 2015-12-18 | reverse complement strand
AGTGATGCAGCTCATCACCGACGTTGGGCATGTCGAGGCGCCCCACGAGCTGCCCGTAGCTCGACGACGCCGGATCGAGATCGAGCACGGAGAGCGCATCGGGCGCCGAGTCTCCGTTGGATCCCGTGTTCAGGGTCGCGACATAGGCGAGCGTCTCCGCCGGTGCCTGACCAGCTTCGCGCGGCGATGCGTAGAACGTCGGATCGGGCTTCAGGAGCGCCATCGCGCCCTCCCTCGTGGTAGCGGTCGTGACCGGGCGAAACGTAATGTACACATACCCTATCGGGTTTAGCGATTTACGGTCCCCTGGGGACGTTCGGCGCGTGGGCCGCGGCGGGCACCCGAACGCCGCCGCGTTTGTGGGGCCATCGACGATGGTCTATATTGACGGATGTGAATACGAAGGCCATCGAGCTCGAGCCCAAGCGCGCCTTCGGCCAGGGGTACTGCTCGAACGTGGGCCTCGAGCTAGCTACGAACGAAGTAGCCGAGCTCACCCTCGTCATGAAGGCCCTGGCCGACCCTGTTCGCATGCAGATCGTGGACGTGCTGCGCCGTTACGCCGGGGAGGTCTGCGTCTGCGATCTCCAGGACCTGTTTCCGATCTCCCAGCCGACGCTCTCCCACCACCTGAAGAAGCTGCGCCAGGCGGGAATCGTCGGCGTCGAGCGGCGCGAGCAGTGGGCCTACTACTACGTCATCCCCGAGGCATTGGAGGAGCTGTCCGCATGGCTGAGTTGGACCGCCCCGTCTGAGTCCACGGCCGAGTGTTGCTCACCCGCCGCACAGGCGACGTGCTGCGAACCGTCCGAGAAGGCCACCTGCTGCGGAGCGGCGGCTCGCGGCGACACCTGCGGTTGCTCCGCGGGCGCGTGAGCGTCGAAGCGCCGTCGCTCGCGCGTCGGGCGCTCGCGGAGGGGCTTGGAACGTTCGCACTGGTGTTCGCCGGCTGCGGCGCGATCGTCTCGAACGCAGGCGGTCATGGCGCACTCGGTGTGGTCGGCATCGGCCTCGTCTTCTTCCTCGTCCTGCTCGCTGCGATCGCTTCGCTGGGCCACGTTTCCGGTGCTCACTTCAACCCCGGGGTGAGCGTCAGCTTCTTCCTGACGCGGCACCTACCGGCCCGCGATCTCGCGGCGTATGTGGGAGCTCAGTTGCTAGCCGCCACGCTCGCGGCGCTGCTGCTGCTCGTCGTTTGGCCGAGCCGTCTCGCCGACTTGGGCGCGACCGTCCCGAGCGTGAGCACCGGACGTGCCCTGCTTCTTGAAACCGTTCTGACGGCTCTGCTGATGCTCGTGATCATGAGCGTGGCGACTGACACACGCGCGGTCGGCGCGCCGGCAGCACTCGCCATCGCCGCGAGCATCGGACTGGCCGCCATCGCCTTTGGCCCGGTGACCGGCGCGTCGCTCAACACGGCACGTTCTCTCGGTCCGGCAATCGCGTCAGGCCAGTGGCACGAGTTCTGGGTCTACGTCGTCGGTCCCTTCGTCGGCGCACCGCTCGGCGCCTTCGCCTACCAGTTCGTCCGGGATGAGAACCCGAGGCGTCCGGCCCTCAAGCCCGACGTCGAGTCAGAGGAGCCCGATGGCGACCGCCCTGTTCGTCTGTCTGCATAACGCCGGACGCTCGCAGATGAGCCAGGCTCTCTTCGAGCGCGCCGCGGCCGAAAGGCATACCGCGCTGTCAGCGGGCACCACCCCCGGCGAACGTGTTCACCCGGAGGTTGTCCAAGTGATGCTCGAACTCGGGATCGATCTGTCGCGCCGTCGACCGCGGTCGCTTACTCGTGAGCTCGCTACTCAAGCCGACCTCGTGGTAACGATGGGCTGCGGCGACGAGTGCCCCTATCTCCCGGGAATGCGCTACATCGACTGGGACCTCCCGGACCGAAGGGAAGGCCGGTAGGGGAGGTCCGCGCGACGCGGGATGACATCGCTCGCCGTGTCGCTGCACTCGTTCGCAAGCTTGATCGAGAGCGGCGACACAGCCGGCAGACCGCCGCAGCCGCCCCGCCTGCGTACCCACCTGGGACGGAACCCGGGGCGGCCGCGCCCGAAGCTCAGTAGTTACGGGTTCGAGTACCGTCCCGCTTACCTTTGCTAGCGGAGAGAGGGGGATTCGAACCCCCGAACGAGGTCACCCCCGTTACGCGATTTCCAGTCGCGCCCGTTCAGCCGCTCCGGCACCTCTCCGTGCGAGCCTGGCGAAGCCGAGACAGGGTACCGGGGTCGGGCGGCGCGGAGACCGGCCAGACTAGGCGGCGCGGGCGCGCGGGCGGCGCAACAGGCTCGCGATGAACCGCCCGACTATCACGTAGACCACCACGGCGATGCCCCAGTTGACGGCGATCGCGAGTTTGGGGTCCTTGGGCTTGAAGATCCCGTCGAAGGGTCCGACGAGGAACTTGGCCGCGTCGTGGATGTCCTTGACGATCGTGTTGCCCATGTTCGCCTTGAGGACCGCGAAGAGGATCCCGAGGACGATGAGCAGGGCGACGATGCCGGTGATGACGTCGACGATCACGGCGAGGAGGCCGAGGAGGCCGTAGACACCGGCCGCGGCCCCGCGCCCGCGGCGCGGACCGTCGGCGACCTCCTCCTCGCCGTCCGCCGCGCGTCCTCTCCCCCGACCCAAGCGTGCCATCGGGCCGAGTCTATTGAGAACGTCGACGGCGTGCGCGACCTCCACGCCGGAGCCCCCGCGGTGGACGACGGCTCGGACCGAGCGCGTCGGCCGACGAATCTGGCAGAGTCGGAGCCGGCGGCCACTCGTGCGAGACGGAGAGAGCGACAAGGACGTAGACGCCAAGCCCCTTCGGGCCGCCGGAGGGCGCAGGACGTGGTCGACGGCTACTCCCAGCAGGTCTCCTCCTACTGGGAGGACGTCTACGCCGACGAGGGCCTGCGGGGGCTCGTCTACCGAGAGCGGTGGCGTCGCGCGCTGCGGTGGGTGGCTGAGCTTTGAAGCTCAGACCGGGACGTTCGATCTGTTCGTCGCCGTCGGAGTGATCCCATGGCTGCACTCGTCGACTCGAGTCGTCGCGGAGACAGCTACCCATGCGACGGTCCGCGCGCCGGTTAACCACCCTCTCCTTCGCGGTGGCGACTCATTCGGAGGGCACCGGCGCTCGAGGTGGGGGGGAAAGTTTCACGGGGGAGCGAAAACGCCGCCCACCGAAGGCAGACGAGAAGCGGAGGGGGAGGGATTCGAACCCTCGTCGGAGGAGAACCCCCCGAAACGGTTTTCGAGGGCGATGACGACCTGCCCACTTGCAGGACTTTTGCAGCTAGGGAGCCAAACGACCAGCCCGGCGAAAGTTGCAGTCTCAGACCGTTACACGGCGGCGTGTCGAGTGGACACGAGGCCCGTCGCCCCGCCTGACGCTTGTCGGCCGTTGGGCGATGCGGCTGCTGCAGCTCCGCTGCTACAGCCGGCGGGGGCGCGAGGTCCGGGTACCCGGCGCCCGCAGGTGTATCTCCGGCCAACGTGAGCCTCGATGCGCCGCCTGCGGATCGTCCACGCCGCGTAATACGGCCGAGCGTGTCAGCCGGCCGCTGAGCCCGCGTGGTGCCGAGCTGAGGCGGCATCTTGCGCCGCTAGGCGAATGTAGGCCTCATGGTCGTGAGTTAGAACCGCGAGCGCTCGCTCACCCGAGGGGCCGGCCTGTCGGGCGACGCCAAGGAGGGTGGAGCGCACGAAGCGCGAGGGATCCTCGGCCAGCGCTAGCGTGGGCTCCGCGGCGACGAACCCTTCATCGCGGGAGACCAATAGCCGAAGTGCCGCGCCCCGGACGCGGGCGTCGGGGTGCTGGAGATAGGGCACGAACTCGGGGCCGAGATGGAAGGCCGGTAGCCGCAGAAGGCCTTTGAGCACGGCGTTGATGAGGTTGGGATCCTGGGACGCGAGTGCGCGTCCGAGAACCTCGCCGAGTTGTTCCTGGGAGCTGTCGGCATCGGGGGTAGTGGCGGCACAGAGCGCCTCGATCGCCGTTGCCCGGAGCTCGCCGGGCCGCCCGAAGGAGATGCGAAAGCGCGAGAGCGGATGGTCGCTTTGTAGCTCGTCCTGCCATTCAGAGCTGTAAGCGCCCACGGCAAGCGGGAACAACCCTTCGCGAACGCGTTCGAGCTGGCGCGGCTCGAGACTCTCTGCGAGGTTCAGGAGCGCACCGGCCGCGGTAGCGCGGCTCGGATCGAGCTCGCCCGCATCGAGGGCGAAGCGGAGCAGGCGCTCGGCAAGGTGCTGCCGAAGCTCCGGATCGGAGTATCGGCCCAACACGCCGAGGGCTTGCAGCGCGACCATCTCCGCCGAGCGCTGACCTGGGACCGGCTCCGGGTCAGGTTGTTCGACGTAGCGCCGCACACGCTCAGCGCACCGCTGGCGGAGCTCGAGATCGTCCTCGCCGAGACCGGCGTAGGCCAACAGCTCGAGCGCCTCGGCGTTTCCTTCCAGGGCCGCCTCCTTCGCCCGCGCGCGTAGATGATCTTGACCGTCTTGCAGCCGCTCGATCAGATGCGCGGCCTCGTTCTTGACCGCGTTCGCATCGTCGGCAAGGCTCGCCTCGAGCAGAAAACCTGCCTCATCGGACCGTCCGAGGCGGGAAACGAGACCGAGCGCGCGGACCGCTTCGCGATCGCTCCATCCGCCCTGACGCACTTCCGAGCGGAGGGTCTCGAGCGCTCTTTCGAGCAGGCTGCCTGGCGCCGCACAGATAACTGCTGCAAGCGCTCGCCTTGCCTGATGAGCCGTCTGCGGCCCTGGCGCGAAGTAAGACGGCCGACTTCCGGCCTCGACCAGGTCGGCCGCAATCGCTGCCACCTCCCCGTCAGGCATCTGGCCGCCGAGCTCGGCTAGGACGGCATAGCTGGCTGCGCGCTCCCATGCTGGGCCGTTTAGGCGAAGCGGCGCGACGATGTAGTGCCACTCCCAGGACTCCGCGGCCTTGGCGATCTCGCCGGCCTTCTTCTCATCGCCGCAGAAGATGTAGTGGGCGAGCGCGCGGCTGCCCTCCCCGACATCCTGAAAGAGGCGTGCCAGCAGGTCGTGAACCTCAAGCATCCCGCGCAGGTTGCCTGCACGGCGATGCGTCGCAAGCGCCAGCAGCAAGCAGCGCTTGGCCTCGAAAAGGCGCTTTCCATCGAGCAGTTCGCGCACCCCGCGGTCGACCAACCGCTGGGCCCGCGCCGCCGCGCTGCGGGGATCGCCGCCCAGCTCGCTCGCGATCGCCCGTGCCCCATCGGGTCGCCACGCGAAGCGCCCGGCAAGCTCCCAGCCGACGTGCTCGGCGAAGTAACTCTCCGCCAGCTGCTCGTCCCCGGTGCCGCGAACGTTGCCCCAACGGGTAGCGGCCTCGCGAAACGCCTCCGCGGACTCTTCAGGACGCTCGCGCCGCGAAAGGAACACGCCGCGCCGTTGAAGGACGAGCGCGCCGATCGCATCGGGGCGCCCGCGCGTCCAATCAATCAACGCGCCCCACTCCGCTTCAACGCCGCGCCCGAACTCTCCGGCGGCGTCAAGGCGATCGAGCTCGAGTGCTAGGCGATGGCCGGCCTCTATCGGGAGCCGACCTGCGACGTCCGCGCCGATGTCAACCACCTCCTCGATTCGACCGAGCACACTCAGGACCTCAATCAGCGCGGCGGCCCACTCAGCTTCCTCAGTGCTATCGCGGGTCTTATCCCAGGCCTGGGCCAGCACCGGGACGATCTCGTCCTCGTGCTCGGGCCACAGCGCCCTGGCCATGAGTCCCTCGGCTAGCCAATGCTGGCTCTCGGGCGCGACCTCCCGGGCCCGTCGAGCAGTGAACTGAGCGCCGTCCGCGTCGCGCGCCAGCTCCGAACGAGCGACGGCGACATAGAGCTCGAAGGCGCGCTGGGGCTGCCCTGCCTCCTTGAACTGAGCCGCCGCTCGTTCGCGCATCAACTCTGCGCTTACGTCCCGTCCGGCTTCTTCGAGTGCCGCGGCGAGTTCGAGGTAGATCTCGCCCGCCCGCTCGTGCTTCTGGGCCTCGCCGAGCTCGTCCGCCTGCCGCAGCGTTGGCCCGAGCCCGAGCGCCTCGACAGGCCCGTGAAGGAGCGCGAGCGCCGTCTGCGCGCGCGCCCGATCCCGGGCATCGTCTACGGCAGCCTCCTGGATGAAGGTCTGCGAGACGACGAGATCGCCGCGCACGCGGTTGCCGCTGATCTGCTGGCGCTGCTCCATCGTCACCTCCTCTCTTGCGAGACCCTGACATCACCGCCGACGCGGTTTCCTTCCATCATCACGAGCTGACCGTCGTCGCCCTGGTCGATGGACGCCCGATCGCGCCTACGGCGCCGCCAAATCTGACCGAGGTACATAGCCCCGAAACCAAGCGCGAGGACGAGCGGAATGCTCAGTTCCAACCGGTCGCCGAGCCATAGGAGGATGTCCACCATCGGGCTTCGAGTGTAGGCGCGGGCCCGGTCCACGCAGCACACGACGGGAAAGGTCCCCGCATCCCCTCGGCGTGCAGTCGAGATCAACTTCCGGGCAAGCAGCCAAGCGAGGGAGCCGGGTGGGTGGGCGTTTGGTCGCCTACGATCGCGCGGTGGACTCAACGACTTTCAACGTGAAGCAAACCGCACCGATCAGCGGCCCGGCCGCGATGAGGGCGCGCTGATGTTCCCGGTTATCGGCCTGTCCTCCGAGATCGGCTCGCTGGTGCGTCACGTCAAGAAGCGCCTGCGCGACGGCGACGCACACGAGCTCTTCAGTGAGGAGATGGCCGAGGAGCTGGGCGACGTGCTCTGGTACGTGGCCAACCTCGCGACGAAGCTCGACCTGAGCCTGGCCGAGGTGGCCAAGCGCAACCTGCGCAAGGTCCGCGACCGGTGGCCGACGGAGGGCGGAGGTGAGTATCCATCGCTACCCGACGAGCGCTATGCCGAGGCTGAGCGGTTGCCGCGGCGGACGTCGGTGCGGTTCGTCGAGGAGCGTGATGGCGACAGGGCGATCGTGCGGCTTTTCGGGGCCGAGGGCAAGCAGCTCGGCAACCAGCTGACCGACAACGCCTACCAGGACGACGGCTACCGTTTCCACGACGTCTTCCACCTCACTTTCGCGGCGATGCTCGGCTGGTCACCGGTGACCCGGTTCTTCTTCGGTGTGAAGCGCGACAGCGATCGAGCTGTCCGCGAGGTCGAGGACGGTGGTCGAGCGACTGTGATCGAAGAGGGCATCGCCGCCTTCGTCTTTGACTATGCGCGTCGCGAGCGCTTTCTCGAGGGCGTTCAGCACGTCGATTTCGCCTTGCTCTCGACGATCCGGCGCCTGGCATCGCATCTGGAGGTGGGAGACCGAACGGCGCGTGAGTGGGAACGAGCGATCCTTCGCTCGTTTGAGATGTGGCGGGCTCTGCGCGAGCACGCCGGCGGGAACGTACATCTCGACCTTCCCGAGCGTACGATCTCCTTCGAGCCACCTGCCCAGGCAGCGCCTCGAGCCGGTTAGGCGCCGAGCTTGATGAAGACGCCGGTCCCGTGCAGGTGCAGCAGCGGGCGGTCGGCGAGAAGTTCGTAAGCGGCGACGCGCTCCCCGATCGTGTCGACGTACTCCGCGCTCGTGGCGACGTGATCGAAAACGATCGCGCCACCCGGCACCAGCTCCTCGACGCATAACTCAAGCGCGGCTTGTGTGGGGCTGTAGTTGTCGGTATCGAAGAAGCACAGGGCGAGCGGCTCGCCCCTGAGTCGCTCATAGGTCTCGGTGATGTCACCGGGCACGAGCTCGACGCCGTAGGGCTCGGTGTAGGCGCGCACGGCTTCGAGGTCGGTGAAGACGCACCGGGGGTGGGTGTAGAGGTCGAGCAGCGACTGGCGAGCCGGGAAACCGTCCCAGGTGTCAAAGCCGATCACCTTCGCGTCGAGCCCAAGTCGCTTGGCGACCCGCGCGAGCCAGGCGGTCGTTCCGCCCTTGAACGCGCCGAACTCGACGATCGCGCCGCGGAGGCCGTGGTCGGCGGCGGCTTGCAAGCACTGGAAGAGATGGACGCGGGTGTGCGGCGAACCGGTGGCGTAGGAGGGAACCAGCGCGGGGGCATCGAGCTCGGCAAAGAGCGCGTCGCGAAACTCGAGGTGGCCGGTACCGGCGATCACCACCTCCGGTGGTGGGCCTCTGAGCACGCCGAGGTGATCCCGCGCGGCTCGAAGCAGGTCCTCCTTCTCGGCATCGGCGCAGATGACGAGCAACTGCGGGTCGCCCTCGCCCAGCTGATCCAACGGGCGGAACGGCGGCTCGGTTCCTTCCCGCTCGTCATAGATCCCCGTGACCTGGTCGCTGAGGCCAGCGTCGGCGAGGACGCCGTGCAGCCGCAGCGCGGTGCCGCTGGCGCCGATCAGCGCGACGTGGCCGCCCGCCTGCGCGGCGATGGCCGCCAACGTCCTGCTGATGATCTCGTCGGTGAAGTCGCTTGAGGTCCGGTGCGTGCCTTCCATGGCTGCGACCTCCTCGCGCAGCGGGTCAAGGCGCCGCGGATCCTCGGCCGCGAGCTGCTCGAGCAGCCTCAAGCTCGCCGCGGTGAGGGCCCAGCCGAGCTCGACCTTGCGCTCAGCCGAAAAAGCGCCGCTCGGCGTGTCTTCCGACTGAGCGATGAGCGCGGCTTCCAGTTCCTCGAAAGCGGTCCGGATACGTACGGCTGCCTCCTCCACGTCCCTGGGCGGCTGGTTAGCCGTCGCGACTTCCCAGTCGCCGAGCGCCGAGAGGACCGCCTCGAGACCGGCGGCTTCGTTTTGGGCGCTGGCCCGGCTCGGATCCAGGCCTGGCGCGACCGTTGCGAACGCTGCGGGTTGTGTCTCGGCGAGCCAGGTCAGGTACTTGCTGGCGTAGACGCAGAGGTCGGCGACGGTGTCGATCAGCGGTTCGGCGGTGGCCGGAGTGTCTTCGGGGAGCGCCTTGGTGAGGCGGTCGTACTTGCGCGCCAGGTTGGCGAAGATGCTGATCACCTCGCCGCGCTTTCGCCAGGCATCGCCGTACGCGGCCGCCTTGTGGCGGTGAAGCCGCGCGAGCAGGTCGGCGATGTCCGGTAGGGAGGCGGCGCTTGGCACGGCTCGCATTGTCCCAGTGGGACTCAGGCGGCGAGCGGTAGGTGCTGCGGTTCGAGCGGCGGAGTCGCGGGCGCCGCGGCGCTGCTCGTCGTCGAGGCAGGGATGCGGTCGTTGATGCCCCACTTCCGTGGATAGAAGAGCGGCAGCGGCTTTCGGCTTGGGCTGAAGCGCGCTTTGATCCGCACCCGGTTGCTTTTGAGCTCGGGGAACCTCATCCGCGCATACTTGTCGGTTTCGCAGAAGAGCCCCTGGCAGTCGATCGCGCGCAGCGGCTCGCCGAAGAGGCCCTCCCATTCGAGTCCGAGGCGGTCGAACTCCTGCGCTTGGCGCTCGACCATGCGCATGATCAGCTGGGCCGGCGTGTAGTCGCCGAAGTCGGCGAACACCTTCTTGAGTCCCCGCATCGCGCCGGGGCCCGGCATGGTGAACTCATCTTCGGAGAAGTCGAGGTGCTCGGTGTAGTTGAGATCGATCGCGAGCTGGTAGGCCATGAAGGGCCCGATCATCGGCCAGCTCAGCAGCGCCTCGTAGACCTCTCGCAGCGAGCCTGCGTGGCCGAGCGCTGCGCCCAGCCGGCGGGGTCGAAACATTTCTTCGACGAGGGCGAGGTGGTTTCGATGCTTTGTCCGGTGGCCGTAGGCGTCGTAGGCGCACAGGATGAAGGCGCCGGTGTAGATCGACTGGTGGCGGCGGAGCCGCTCGAGCACATCCCCGAGCGCGGTCGGGTTGAACGTCTTTCGCGTTAGGCCCCCCGTCGCCGCCTCGAGCGCTTCCCAGGTGGACTCCTTTGAGAAGAGGCGAAACAGCACCACCCGCAGAAAGGCGTCCTCGGGCTTCATCGCGACCGCCTGCGGCGAGTAGATCACCTCGCTGATCAGATACTGGCTGACGCGATCGGAGGCGCGGAATGCGTTGCAGAACTTGAACTCGGCGAGGATCGGGTCCTCGGTCCAAGGGCCTCGATCCTGCTCGAGGCGGCGGTAGAAGATGCGCTGGCGCTCGGCTGCAAAGTGCCAGTAGGTGTCGTAGACGGCGGGCCTAGGCGTGGGCGGTTGCACGGCGCCAGCATGCCAGCCTTCGCCGACGACCTGCTCGCGGCGGCCCGCCAGCCGCTCTCCTCCGCCAGCTACGCGGGGTGCTCGAGTCGCTTGAGCCACTGCTTGGCGGCCGTCTTGGTGGTGCTGTCGAGCTCGACGTGTCCAAGCGTCAGCAACAGCTCGCCGACTTCGAGGTCGGCGGCCGCGGCGATGTAACGCTGCAGCTCCGCGAGGCCGAGGAAGTTGCCGTACCCGCGCGCGACAAGGTGCTCGTTGCGATAGATCGCCTGCATGTGCAGCTTGCGCTCGTGCAGGTGAACCGAGAGGTGGGCGAGACAGGGGAAGCTCATCGGCTGGGTATCGCGCGCCTCGTTGTAGATGTTGATCTCGTAGCGCGAGCTCTTCGCCCCGGTGTTCTTCTTCTCGTCGCGCAGCTTCCGCACGGTGTTGGTGAGCTGATCACCCGGCTCCTCGTCCTCGCCACGGGGGTAGGCGACGATCCGCCCGAAGTAGGTTCCGCGTGCGTTGCCAGGGAAGCCGAGCAGCCCGTCCTTGGTGTAGTGCTCGCGGTAGTGGGTGACGAGAGCGGCGGGCTCGGGGCGCTGGCGCGCCCAGCGGACCGGGAAGATCGTGTTGCGGGTGGTCTCGATGTCCGGCAGCTGCTTGCTCTCTGAGCGCTTGCGGTTTGCCTCGTCGACAAGCGCCTGGGCGCCGTCGCGAATCGCTTCGACCTCGCGACTCGGGTCGGTGATGCGAACGAGCAGATGCACTTGCCTTCGCTTCGGCGCGTCGAGCACGGCCGCCACGCAGTCCAGCCACGCCTCCGAGAGCGTCTCGGCGACGATGTAGCGGTCGTCAACGAGCGCCATCGCCCTCACGCTCCAGGACGTGCATCCGCAAGCCGTAGCTCTCCAGGTACCGCCTGCTCAGGTAACCGTAACCGTTGCGGCCCCATCGCGGACCCCAGGAGTTCTTGACAATCGCGCGCTCGGGGTCCTCCCCCGGCTCGGTGGCGCCAACTGCGAGCACGGCGTGCGTGCCGGGCGCCTTGCGGCCCGGCGCGACGTCGATCCTGGCGTCCGGGCGTCGCCAGGCGGCGGGAACGACACGCAGGCTCACCAAGACCGCGTTGCCGGCTGCGAGCTGCTCGCGGATCGCGGCGAAGCTCAGTGTCTGCATGCGCCGCCAAGCGGGAAGCTCGCGTCGATTGGCGCCGTCAAGCGCCGGCGCGGGACGCCCTGCCGGCCACTGCGGCGCACCGTAGGGCCAAGCCTGCTCGCTGGCGTGCTCGTGGGCCGCGAGCCCCTCAAGCGCCCAACGCACGGAGACCTCCTCGCGCCCTGGCACGGTCCCGATCTGGTGTGCGGCCCACATCGCGTCCTCTGCGGAGCGCAGCTCGCTGTCGGCCGCGAGCCACTCGTGAGCGCCGCTGACGGCGAAGGCGACGCACGTCGGACGATCGCCCTGGTCTCCTACCGGGCTTTGGTCTGCGCGGAGGTCGATCACGCCGCAGTCGGTCCTCCCCCGCTGAGCGCAAGCTCCGACGACGGGACCTGGATGCCGTGCAGCGGCGGGTTGATCGAGACGAGCAGCTCGTACTCCTCGCTGACGCCATCTGGCTCCCAAGCCCGGTCCTTTGCGAGCGCGAGGTGATGGACCGCTCGCTCGGCCTGCGGATCGACCTCAAATACGAACGACCGGGGGTGGGCTCCGCCGACCAGCTCCTCGGCGTCGTCGGCTTCCCTGTCGAGGGCGGGCGCGCCCTGGCTCAGCTCCGGCTCCCACTCGTCCTCGTGGGAGTCGGCGAGCAACTTGATCTCCTCGGGGGCGGCGCTGATGCGCCACGAGAAACCCGAGGAGGGGATCTCGCCTAGGGTGAGGACGAGCCGGTCGCCCGGGCGCGCTTCGACGGGCTGCTGGTGGTGGCGCCCGTCAAGCCACCAGACGTCGTTGTGCAGGTCGTCGGGCACCATCTCGCCGGCGAGGGCCCGCTTGACGTTGCGCGGAGGGATGCGCGCCCACTGCTCGGCGACCGGATAGTCGACCAGGCGAGTCGCGGAGAGCTGGCGGGCGGTGGCGGTGTAGCTCGTCCCCAACCACAGCGAGAGCGCGTAGACATCGTATGGATCGCGGGGGTGATCGACGCCGAGCCGCTTGAGGCCACGCCGCAGCAGCTTTCGGGGCATCAGAAACCAAGCCCCGAACGCCTCTGCTTGCTTTTCATGGTCGGGCCAGCGTTCGACGTCGCCGCGCCGCAGCGCCTCCTCCAGCTCGAGATCGACCTCGGAAGCGTGGTTGAAGACGTGATGGCCAAGCTCGTGACCAGCCGTGTAGCGCTGGCGCGTGCGGGGATGGCCCTGATGGAGCAGGATCCCGGCCGAGCGGCCACGGGGGATGTAGAGCCCCGAAATCTTGCCCAGCGGGGCGAACGCGAGGACCAAGCCGAGGCGCTCGATCGCGGCGAACACGTCAACCGGCTGGGTCAGGTCGATATCCAGATCCGCGTGCAGTTCGGCCGCCTGTGCGGCGGCCTGGGTGTGGGCATCAGCCCAGCTGATCATCGCGTCTGATCCCCGCGGCGATCGAAGTTCTGCAGGAAGAGCGCGAAGCGCAGGACCTCCTCCTTTTCCTCCTCGCCCATCTCGCTCGCCGCGCGCGCGAGCGCCTGGACGGTGGGGTCAGCCGCGCCCCCCGCCAACTCCTCGGTGGGATCGTTGCCGAGGAAGTAGTCGATCGGCATCCGGTAGAGCTCGGCGAGGCGCTTGAGCTCGAGGCTCTCGACGCGACGGGTCCCGCGCTCGATGTCAGAGATCGCGCTGCGGGGAATTCCAGTCTGCTGGGAGACGAACTGCTGGGAGAGGTTTACGAACTCGCGCGCCTCGCGAAGGCGCCGGGCCAGCTCCTGCGCGTCGTCGGGCTCGACGGCGATCTCAGGGCTCATCAGCTTGCTTCCTTGGCGGCGAACTCGGAGAACGCCTTGACCGAGCGCATCGTTCGCCGGCGCAGCTTGCGCTTGGGGATGGTGAGGCCGGTGCGCTTGCGGAACTCGACCAGGATGTCCAACATCGCCAGCGAGTCGACCGGCATCGTCGCGCCCTTGTCGACGAGCTGGCGGCGCAGATCGTCGGGGTCCTCGCCCTCCTCGTCCGCCAGAAGCTCGATGATCAGATCCTCGATGTCTTGCTTGGTCCAGGTGCGCTGCCGCTCGATAACAGGACTCATCCCGCGATTCCTCCTTCTTGTCGGATTTTCCGACAGCCTAGCACGAAAAGCCGACAGACGGTCGCGCTGTTGTACGCCGATCGCCGCGGCCGTTTAGGGGCAATGGAGCTGCCCGCCCCGCTGCTCGGGATCGATCTCGTGGACCCGCAGGATCTGGGCGAGCGGCTGCAGCGCAATCCAGAGCTTCGTGACGAGCTCTTCCATCAGGGCGAGGTCGCCTACGCCGAGCAGCAGGCGCGCCCAGTCGAGCACCTGGCCGCTCGCTATGCGGCCAAGGAGGCGACCGTTAAGGCACTCGGCATCGATGGATTTGAACCGCTCGACATCGAGGTCGTCGACGGCGGCGAGCTAACGCGACTGCGGCTCCACGGCGAGGCGGCGAGCCGCGCCGAGCGGCTCGGCGTTACCGTGAGCATCTCGTTGTCCCACCTGCCAGGCATCGCCGCCGCCGTCGCGCTCGCGCGCAACCCCCCGGGAGATAGTCCGGCGCAAGCCGGGGCCCGCCCTCACTCCTAACTTTCCTAACTGTTAGGATGTTTAGCACGATGCCGGAGCTCTCTGCCCGCCCGTTACTCGCCTCGGCGCTCGACGCGGAGCTGTTTATCAATCGCGAGCGCGAGCTCGCTGCGCTTGAGCGCAGCGCACGAGCCCGGCTGAACGCGCTCGTCGTCGGCGAGCGCGGCGCCGGCAAGACCTCGCTCCTGCACCAACTCGAGCGCCGGCTGGAGGATGAGGAGCAGCTGGCGCCAGTGTTCGTCGAGGGCGCGCGACGAGCCGAGCGCCCGGAGGAGCTGCTCTCGCTGCTGGCCTACCGACTCGATGCCGATCGGGCTCGTTTCTCGCATCTCGGCGAGGCGCTTCAGACGGTGGGACGACGCCCGCCGCGCACATCGACCGAGAATCTGCTGGGGGGCCTGGGGGCGATCCGTGACGCGATCAGGCAGCGCGAACGGCGCCCGCTGCTGATCCTCGACGAGCTGCCTTCAGGCGGTGTCGCGCATGTGCTCTTCGGCCAGCTTCGCGATGAGCTCTGGAGCCTCCCGGCGACCTGGGTCGTGGCCACCGAAACGGGCGAGCAAGCGGCATTGCTGCGCCCGCCCGCGAGCGCCTTCTTTGAGACCGTGATCAGCCTCTCACCGTTGCCCGATGACGAGGCGCTTGAGCTGCTTCGTCGCCGCACGACCGATGAGGAGGTCCCGTCGGTGCTGCTTCGTGAAGTCGTGGCAGCCGGCGAGGGCAATCCGCGTCGCCTGGTGGGCATTGCGCGCGATGCAGTGGTCGAGGGTCGAAACGTCGAGGATCTCGCCGGCGCCCAGGCAGCGGTGCGCGACCGCGCGCGCGAACTCGGCGAGGCGGCCCGGCGGCTCGCAGCATACCTGGAGGCAAATGGAGCGGCGAGCGCGTCTGACCAGCGGATGCTCAGCGAGCTTGGCTGGAGCCGAAGCCGCGCTACTCAGGTGCTGCGCGAACTCGAGCAGGCGGGGCTGGTCGAGCCGGCCAACGACCGGGGCGAGAGCGGGCGGCGCAAGGTCTACGCGCTGGTGGGAGCTCGGTGAGCCGGGAGCTGATCATCGCGTTGCGCCGCGAGGCGGCCTTCGATCCGACGCCGCTACCCGAGGACCTGGCGGCGCTCCACGTCCCCTTCGACCAGCTGGCCGGCGAGCAGCGGGTCGAGCGGGCGCTGCAGGAGGCCGCCGCAGCGGCCGATCGAATCGCGCTTGTCGGGGCGATGGGCTCGGGAAAGTCGAGCGTGCTCTCCTACACGCTGACACCTGCACGAGGGTTCGCTGCGCTACCGATCTCGGTCGCCCCCGAGAGTGATGAAACGGTCACCGACCCGGGCGCCTTCGCCCAGCACGTGGTGCGGGTGGTCAGCACCTGGGCTGGCGAGGTCGAGATGCTCTCCGGCTCCCAGCGCGACGAGCTGCTG
>JAABUQ010007836.1_pt1 | contig 15254 bp, 13 predicted proteins | sample 5560001 | NCBI WGS metagenome assembly JAABUQ01 (sample SAMN10711888, study PRJNA513371) | rock metagenome | isolation source: Antarctica rocks | place: Antarctica: Victoria Land, Finger Mt nord | collected 2015-12-18 | reverse complement strand
CGCGACGAACGGCAAGACGGCGAGACGGCGGAGCGTAACGTCGGCGTCGTCGGGATACGCGGGCAGGCCGATTGGGCCGCGCGGGTCGCCGTCGCGCACCGTGCCGTGAACGTAATCCCACACGATGAGGCCGCTCGAGAGATTGCCGTGCTGCGCGTCGCGATCGGCGAGATGGTGGATGCCATGGCGACGCGGCGTCATGACGACGCGTTCGAGCGCGCGCTCCAACGAGGGCGGCAATGCGACGTTCGCGTGATGGAAGAGGATCGAAAGCCCGAAAAGCGATTCCCACAGCGCGTACTCGTCGCGCGTCACGCCGAGCACGAGGACGATCGCGACGCGATATGCGGCGGAAAATGCGAGCTCGACACCGTGAATACGCGCGGCCGTCGTCACGTCGCAGTCACGGTCGACATGATGCACGAGATGGAAACGCCAAAGCAACGGCACGCGGTGCAGCAGAACGTGCCAGAGATACAACGCGTAATCGAGCGCGGCGACGGCCACGATCGCGCGCACGAACGGCGGTCCCGGCACGCGCGGGACTATGCCCCAGCTCCGACGTTTCGCAGCGACGATCGCACGCACGACGAGAGGGCGCTCGACGAGCGCCGTCGCAGCGAACGCGACCGCACCGAGCACGCCATTGCGCGCGAAGCGCATCGCTCGCGTTTCGCGCGCGTCGCGTTCCGGTATACGACCCTCCGCGAGCAGCAGCGACCCGGCGTGCAACGCCGTGATCGCCCCCAGGGCGCGCTCGACGCTAGTTCGCGTCGAACGAATCCGCTTCGCGAGCCGCCTGTCGACGTAAACGCTCGACCGCAACGGCCATCGCTTCGCGCAAATCGTCGGCACTGCTGCGAACGTAGAGTTCCGGCATCTCGGTGCGAATGCCACGTTCGTCGGTGACGAACACGCGAAAAGCGGCTGACGCGCTCATGCCGCGGAGACCGTGCCCGTCGTCGGCAACGCGTCGAGCGCTTCCGCTTCCTGCGCGATGCGCCGCGCCATATTGCCGAAGATGAGTTCGTGAATTGGCAGCACCGCATACCAGTAGAGATACCCGAATACACCGCGCGGATCGAAGAACGCCGTCTGCTGCAGCGCCGTCGTTCCCGCGTCGTCTGCGATCTCGAACTGCAGCCACGCGTGCCCGGGCAAACGCATCTCGGCGCGCAGGCGTAGCAGACGATCGGGCTCGTACGCTTCCACGCGCCAGAAATCGACCGCATCCCCGACACGCAAGTCCGTCGCGTGACGGCGGCCGCGGCGCGTTCCAAAACCGCCGACGAGGCGATCGAGAACACCGCGAAGTTCCCACAGACCGTCGGCGTAGAGCCAGCCGGCCGTACCGCCGAGGCTGGTAAAGACGGTGAAGAGCGAGTGCGACGTCGCGTTCGTTCGTTGCAGGCGCCGATCGATCAGCATGCCTTGCGTCGTACCGGCGAAATTGCCCGGCAGCGCGCGCACGTCGAACGCGCCGAACCACGTCGTCTCGGGGCCGACCGTCGAGTAGCGATCGAGCGCGCGATGCACGGCGACTTCATAGCCGACCGGTTCGATATGCGGAAACTCGCGTCGCGCGCGATCGTCGTGCACGATGACGGGATTGCGCAGGCCGTCGACGAGCGGCCGCGCGATCGAAGCCGGAATCGGCGTAACGAGATGAATCCACCCCGACGACAAGCGCGGCGTGAAGAACGGCACGACGACGAGTTTGCGCTGCAGGCCGCGGATGCGCGCGTAGGCGAGCATCATCCCCTTATACGACAGCACGTCGGCGCCGCCGATTTCGAAGATCGTGCTCTCCTGCGACGGTCGCTCGAGTTCGGCGACGAGATACGCGAGGACGTCGCGAACCGAGATCGGTTGGCACGGCGTATCGACCCACTTCGGGGCGATCATCACGGGTAGTCGTTCGGTAAGGTACCGCATCATCTCGAACGACGCGCCGCCGGAGCCGACGATCATGGCGGCGCGAAACTCCGTCACCGGCACGCCCGTGGAGCGCAACATCCGACCCGTCTCGTGCCGGCTTCGCAGATGATGCGAGAGCTGCGGACCTTCGACGCCGAGGCCTCCGAGGTACACGATGCGCTCGACGCCCGCATCGCGAGCCGCTTCCGCGAAGATCTTCGCAGCTTCGGGATCGCTCGCGGCAAAATCGCCGCGTGCACGCGTCATGGAGTGGACGAGATAGTACGCCACATCGACGTCGGCGAGCGACGCGCGAATGCTCGCGGCATCGAAGAGATCGCCTTCGACGATCTCGACGCCCGCGAAACGATCGAGCAAACGCGCAGAATCGCGCGCGACGACCCGAACGGTGTGACCCGACTCCACCAAACGCGGCACGAGGCGACCGCCGATGTAGCCCGTCGCTCCCGTCACGAGCACGCGCATCACGTCACTTCTTCCAATAAACGCGCACGCGGGAAAGCCCGAGCAGTCGCGCGAGCGGTTGGCCCGTGACGCCCGCGCCCATCTCGACGAGCGGTTCGCCGCCACGCGTGATCGAGAGCGTGAGCGTGCGCGCGTGGAGCACGCGCGCGAGCCGACGTGCGAGGATGGCACTCGACGCGACGAACCTGAGCCCGGGCCGCTTTGGACCGATGTCGCCAACCTCGGCCCGAATGCGCGACCCGTGCGCCGTCACGTCGATCGTGTGGGCATCGTCGAGCGTGAGCTCGAGACGACCCGTGACCTCGACGTCGCTCTTCACGACGAACCTAGTGGGTCTTCGCTTCGCTCGTGCGGATGCGCAGCGTGCCGTTGACTTTCCATTTCGCCGCCGGCGATTCGGAATGCGCCGTGCTCGGGACCCACACTTCCATATTGTCGAACGCGTACTCGATCGTCGCGCCGCGGCCGGCTAGGAATCCGTAGAGGCCCTCGGCGAGCTCGGGCCACGTCGTCGTGGGCTTCTGATTCTCTACCATGTGTACCTCAAAAAAAGAAACGGCGGTGTGCTCGTGAGATCACCGCACGAGCCCGTTCGTTCCCCGATTCGCCCGCGTTACACGCGCTCGGGCGTTAAGGTTGGCGTAAGGCCACGCGCCCGCGCACGACATCGCATTAGCGGCTGCTCGAAAAACGTCGTGAGCGCCCATGCGACGCCGATCGCAACCACCGTTGCGACACCACTGAACGCGATCCCCCAAGCGGGATCACCGTGTTCGCTCGCGCCTTGCCACGGCGGCAGATGTGCCTCGAGTAGCGAGCGCGCGATCTGCTGGTGGTACAGATACAAATTGTACGAAACGAAACCCAGAAACGTCAGTGCGGGGTTGCCGAGCACGCGGTACCAGAGCGGGATGGCGAAGAGCGTGCCAAGGGCGAGCGCGAAAAAACTCAAGCCCAGTTCCGTGCGGCCGAGCACGTCCCAGTGCATCGGCCAGCCATCGGCGAGACGCGCGTCGAAGGCACCGCGGATGGTGAGCGCGCCTGCGGCGAGGCCGCCGACGGCGACTGCGGTCCACAGCGGCCGCCGACGCGCGAGCTTCTGCGCGCGCGTCGCGACGGCGCGATAAACGTACGCACATGTCATGCCATAGGCGAACAGATCGATCGTCCCCGGCAAACGATCGATCTCGTGCACCGCATCGAAGTCCGCGTGCACGAGCGCCCGATACCCGAGCCCGATCGCAGCGAGCGCCGCGAACGTCGGCAACGGTCGACGTACCGCGCACCACACGACGAGCGGAAAGAGCACGTAAAATTGCACTTCGACCGCGAGCGACCACAACACGCCGTTGATGCCGCCCCACGTCGAGCCCCAGAAGATGTGAACGAACAGCGCGTGCGCGGCGATCTGCGCGAACGCATCACCCGGCGACGCGAAGTGCACCCAGCCGAGGGCGATGAACACGACGAGCGAGAGATAGTACGAGGGAAGAATCTTCGTGGCACGCCGCGCGACGAACTCGCGCAACGTCGGCACCGGACGGCCGTCGAACCGTGCGCGCGCGTATGGATAGAACAGCACGAAGCCGCTGATGAAAAAGAACAGATCGACACCGACGAATCCGGTTTCGGGGATCGCGTTGAAATTGAGGGTTGCGGCACCGAGATGAACGTCGGCGCGCAGCCACGTGATCTGCCAGATGTGATACCAGACCACGAGCGCGATCGCGATCCCGCGTAGTCCGTCGAGCGGCGCGAGATGATCGCTCGTTCGCGCGGTCGTCGGCGACGGCGTCGCCGTCACGCGGCGCGCAGTTCCGGATTTGCCGCCCAGATTGCAATCGCGATCGCGAGCGCCGTGGCGCCACCCGCGACGAGACTCCACTCGAGCCCAACGAGCGTCGCCAGCGCTCCGAGCAAAAGCGATCCTCCCGGCACGAGCCCGAGGATGATCATCGAGAACACCGCGATGTTACGGCCGCGCATATCGTCGGGTGAGAGCGACTGCAGCATCACGTTCGAACTCCCGGCAAACGAGAGCACCGCGCAGCCGATCACGGCCAGCACCACGAGCGCGACTGCGAAAACGTGCACGAGGCCGAGCACGATCGTCCCCGCGGCCATCGCGATGGCGCTGAGGAACCACACGAGCGCGCGGCGATCCGACGGGACGAGTGCGGTGATGAACGAGCCCGCGATCGCGCCGCCGCCGGTCGCGGCGAGCAAGAGCCCGAGCCCGCGCGCGTCGACGCGCACGACGTGCGCCGCGTACGCCGGCAGAAGCTGCGAGTACGGACGCACGAGCAGACACGTCACCACGAGCATCGCGACGACCGAACGCAGCACGTGATGCCCGATGAGAAAACGCACGCCCGCGAGGATCGAGGCGAACACCCCTTCGCGCACGGTCGAACTCGGTGGCGCGGGCGTCATGAACACGAGCGCGATGATCACGCCGAACGTCAGCACCGCGTTGATGTAGAACGACGCGGCGATGCCCACGGAGAGGATGAGAAATCCCGCGACCGGCGGCCCGAGCACGCTCGGTGCGTTGAACGCGACCGAGTTGAGGCCGATCGCGTTCCCGATCGCTTCGCGCGAGACGAGCAACGGCACCCAACTCTGGCGAGCCGGTGCGTCGAAGGCTTGCGTTCCCGACCGCACGCCTGCGAAAACGAACAGTTCCCAGAGCGACACGACGTGTGTGCTCGTGAGCACGGCGAGCACCAGCGCCGAGGCGATCTGCAAGCCGTTGGTTATGAAAAGCACCGAGCGTCGCGGGAAGCGGTCGGCGACCACGCCCGCGAGCGGCGACAGCACGACCACCGGTACCGCCGCGCTCGCGCCCAGGATGCCGACGTCGAGCGACGCGAGCGCGGGCGTCCCCGCCATTTGCACGACGAGATAGCCGAGTGCCGTAATCTGCATCCACGTCCCCGTGTTGGAAACGAGCAACCCGAACCACAGCAGCGTAAAATCCCGCGATCGGAACGGCACCATCAGTCCCGACGAACGCTTCGGTACCGATGTTTCGAGCGCGACGTCGGCGCGAGCTTCGACGTCGGGGCGTTTTGCGACGCTCACGTCCGGTCGCGTTCCGCCGCGCGAACGGCCGCTACGACCAATTCGACCGCTGCCGCGACGCCGAAGCGTGAGACGTCGAGCGTGAGGTCGTAGAACCGCGCGTCGCCGAAGACGATCTTATATCGTTCCTTCGCGAACGTGCGCCGTGCCGCATCGACGCGTTCGATGTCGGTTTCCGCCTCCGCGGACGATTGATCGAACGCATCGACCAAGCGCGCGATGCGCCACGGCCGTGCGCCGGTGAGGAACACGCGCACGAGGTCGCTGCGCCCTGCGAGGATGGCGCCCGCGTTGCGGCCGAGGATGACGATGTTCCCGGTGACCGCGCGTTCGCGAATCGTGCGTTCGATCTCGCGGCGCATCGACTCGTCGAAGTCGCCGGGCAGCGGCGTCGCCGCGGGCGAAACCGATTCCGGGGTGCCAACGCCGAGGCCACCGAGGATGCGCTCCGAGAGTGACTGCGGCTGCGACGCGCGCGCGGTCACTTCCGCGGGCGACGTGCCCAATCGCTGCGCGACCGTCTTGGGGAGGTCGTCGGTAAGGAGGTCGTAGCCGAGGGCGGCTGCGGCGCCGTCGGCAACGACGAGGCCGGCCGCGCCGTACGCGCGGGAGATGGTGACGATCACGGTGGGGAGCGAGATTCGAGCCGTGTCACCGTCCCCCGGGGCGAGGCGGGCGTAGCGTTAGCCATACCTTCGGCGCAGTGTGGGGTCTCGAATGCTCAAAATCGCAGTTTACGGCAAGGGCGGCATCGGCAAGAGCACCTTCTCGTCCAATCTTTCGGCCGCGTTCGGGCGCCTCGGTCAGAAGACGATCCAGGTCGGTTGCGATCCCAAACACGATTCCACGTTCACGCTGACCGGGAACCTCATCCCAACCGTCGTCGAAGTGCTCTCGTCGTATAAATTCAAGACCGAAGAGATCGAGCGCGACGAGATCATCTTCCGCGGGAAGTACGGCGTCGATTGCGTCGAGGCGGGCGGCCCGCCCGCGGGTGCCGGTTGCGGCGGGTACGTCGTCGGCGAGACGGTCAAATTGCTCGAGAAATTCGGCGTCTACAAACAGTACGATGTCATGGTCTTCGACGTCCTCGGCGACGTCGTGTGCGGCGGTTTCTCGGCCCCATTGCAGCACAGCGAACAGGTCATCATCGTCGCGACCAACGACTTCGATTCGATCTTCGCCGCCAACCGCATCGCGACCGCGATCGGGATCAAACACAAGACGGGCGGCGGACAACTCGCGGGCATCGTCGCGAACCGCGCGTCGAACGCCGAGCTCGTCGGTCCGTTTGCCGAGCGCATCGGAACCGTTTGCCTTACGTGCATCCCCGAGAACGACGGCGTGCGCAAGTCGCGTCTGACCGCGCAGACGGTGTTCGAGATGGACGCGACGGGCGCACTCGGCGCGCCGTGGATGGATCTTGCGAAGCGCATGCTCGCGGGCTTGCCGCTCACGTTACCGACGCCGATCCCCGAGCGCGAACTCTTCACGCAGCTCGGCGCCGATTACGTCCGCGACGCAAATATTCCGGCGCCTGCGATGGCCGTCTAACCCGCTACTCGTTCGTATGCCCTCGGCGGTCGTGGGTTTTGCGTTTACGGTTTATCCGGTGCGCGATCTCGCGCGCGCCGTCGCCTTCTATCGCGATCGTATCGGCTTGCGGCCGGCCGAGACGTTCGGTGATGAGATCGTCGAATTCACAGTCGGTAATGCCACGTTCGCAATCGATACGAACGCGGTTGCAGAACCGGGGACGCAATGCTCGGCGGCCTTCGAAATTGCGGGACTCGACGATCTTCATGCGTCGCTCGTCGCGCACGGCGTCGCGGTGGCCGAGATCATGGATTTTCCGCCGTGTCGCATGGCAATCGTGACCGATCCGGATGGCAATCGCTTTACGATCCACGAGCGGAAGGCGAAGGCTTCCGTCGCCGGGTAGGCAGAACGCTGACCCGCTTGTCCTCCGGTCCGTAGGTGTTTCATGGACGTTCGCCACCGTATGACGCTCCACGCCGTCGTCTCGACGTTCGCACCCGAGGATGCGCGCACCGAGCGCGTCACCACCTATGCCGCCGATGCGATCGACGGGCTGTCGCGCGGACGACGCGCCGAGCTCACGCAATTGCTCGACCTGTTGCTCGTGCCGATGCGTGGCTCGTACGCGGTGCGCGCGGCGACGCTCCGCGCGCTCGCGCATTCGCCCGTCGCGAAATTGCGCAGCGGCTTCCAGGCGCTCAAGCGGCTCTCGCTCTTTCTCGCATACGCCGAAAGCGACGACCACGATCCGAATCCGACGTGGTCGCGCATCGGCTATCCCGGTCCGCGCACCGACACAGGATTCGCGGATGACGCACTGCCGCTCGCCAGCGCGACCGACGGCGAGGTCGTAGAAGCGGACGTCGTCGTGATCGGCAGTGGTGCGGGTGGCGGTGTCGCGGCCGCCGCGTTCGCTCGCGCGGGCAAACGCGTCGTCGTGCTCGAGGCGGGGGGCGCCTACGACGCGCAATCGTTCCGCCAGCGCGAGATCGACATGTCGGCGCTCTACCTCGACGCCGGGCTCACGTCGTCGAAGGATCTCGGCGTCGCAATCCTCGCGGGTGCGACGCTCGGTGGCGGCACGACCGTGAACTGGTGCACGTCGTTCCGCCTCGCGGATCGCGTCGCGGCGGAATGGGAACGGGAGAGCGGGATCGACGGTCTCGCCGCGGAGCTCACGCCGCACTACGATGCACTGAGTGAGGAACTCGGTCTCGCGCACGTCACGACGCACAATAAGAGCAACGCCGTCATTCTGGACGGCGCGCGCGCGCTCGGCATTCACGGCGACGCGATGCCGCGCAACGCGTCCCCCGATTGCGGCGACGGCTGCGGGTACTGCGGCCTCGGCTGCGCGTACGGCAAGAAGCGCTCGACGCCGCACGCGTTTCTCCCCGACGTCGCGAGCACGGGCGGCGCGATCTACGCGAACGCACGCGCGGCGCGCATCACGCTCTCCGGCAGCCGCGCGCACGGCGTGACGGTCGAGCAGACGGTCGCGCCGGGCGATGTCCGCCGCTTCACCGTCGTGGCCGACACGTACGTCGTCGCGGGCGGCACGCTGCGCACGCCCGGGATTCTCGCGCGAAGCGGCGTGCGCCATCCGCTGCTCGGCAAACGGCTCTTCCTCCATCCGGTTTCGGCATGCTTTCCCGAGTTCGCAGACAACGTCGACCCGTGGCTCGGCGCGATGCAGAGCGCGTATTCCGACGCGTTCAATTACCGCACCGGCAACTACGGATCGAAGATCGAAACCGCGCCCGTTCATCCCGGCCTTGCAGCGCTTTCCTTGCCATGGAACGATCGCAACGATCACGCGGACGTCCTCTCACGCGCGCGCCATGCGGCGACGCTCATCGCGGTCACGCGCGACCGCGATCCGGGCTCCATCGATTGCGACGATGAAGCGCAGATCCGGTACGCCGTCTCGCCGCACGACGGCGAGAATTTACTCGCGGGTTTGGTCGGCATGTTCGATCTCGCCTTCGCCGCGGGCGCTCGGCGCATCTCGACGTTGCATGCACGACCGATCGTGATCGAACGCGCGGATTGGAATGCGACGGCGCGAGCCGACTTCGCCGAACACATCGCACGCATCGGCATCGCTTCGAACCGGCAAACATTCTTTTCCGCGCACCAGATGGGCACGGCCTCGATGGGCGCCGACCCAATGACGTCGGTCGTCGATCCGTCGGGACGCGTGTGGGGTTACGAAAATTTGCTCGTCGCCGACGCGTCGCTCTTTCCGCAGGCCAGCGGCGTCAACCCGATGCTCACGATCATGGCGATGGTGCGCCGCGTGGTCGCGCAACACGGCGGGGCGACGGGTGCGGCCGAAACCCGCGATCGAGCGGTCGCGCTCGCCTAACCGACACTAGTGCCCCGTAGCTAGCGCACGCTCGCGGCGCGTCCGAGTTCGTTCGGTTCGAGGTAGACGCGCGAGTTACCGTAGTCGAGATACACGTCGAAGAGATTGAGGAAACCCGTGCCGATGAGCCCGTCCTCATCGACGCCGTACGCTTGTCGCGAGGTGACGGCGTAGGCGAGAAACCCCTTGAAGTCGGCGGAGCCGATCTTGACGGAGTCGAGCTGATACGGTTTGACGTCGAACGCGCCGCCGACACCGTAATGCCGCAAATTACGCGCGGCGCCACCGCCGCCGCGGTCGACGAGCGCACTGCGGTTACGGCGCTGGAAGTAATCGAAGAGCGCGAGTGGCGCCGAGGCGCCCGTGTCGAGGATGAACCGTTCGCCGAGCGCGCCGTTGATCATCACGTCGGTCATCGGCTGCTGGGTACCGAGCCGAACGTCGAGCGCGAGCGTGTGCGGCGCGGTCGGCGCGGCGAACGTCGCGGGATCGAACGCCGTGACGGTGCCGTGCACGTAATCGAGTTTGAGCGCGAGCGCGCCGATGAAATCGAATCCGAGGAGACCGACGGGCTTCATGTCGCCCGCGTTGATCGGTGCGATGTGCGGCGTCGTGTGCATCACGACATCGTTGCCGACGAGTGATCCAACCGCAAGGTGCGGAACGATCACGCGGCTGCCGATATAGCGACCCGCGTTCGCACCGTTCGAAAAGCGGCCGTACTGCGTGAGCCCGAGCTCGCGCGCGACGTCGTCGTCGATCGTGATGCCGGCGGCGCCGGTATCGAGGAGAAAGTCGAGCCCGCGCCCGCCGATCGTCACGCGGACGTAAAACTTGTCGCGCACTTGTCGCGCCGGAAGCGCTACCTCGGTGCTACCGTCGGGAAGCGCGAAGACGGCGCGTCGCGGCTTCGCGATCGCGACGTCGCCCGGACGCACGTCGCGTGACTCGCTCGTGATACGATAATCGGCCGCGTTTTCGGGATGACCATCTTTCGCTGCCCAGTGCCACGCGTGCGTCGCCCCATCGACGCTGCGGAAGTCGTCGTATGCCGTCACCGTCGTGCCACTCGCCGCGACGTCTTCGTGACGGACGACGTGCCACGACGAATCGATGACGTCGCGCGAGCCGAAGCCCGACGCGTTGAGCCGCGCGATCGCGTACCCCGCGACGGGCGACGAGACGGCGGTGACGGTCGCGACATAGCGATCGGGCGTCGCGAAACCCTCGTCGTCTTGATCGAGCACCGTCTGACCGTTTTCGTTCTGATGCCACGATTGTTTGCCGACGCGGCCTCGTTGCGTAACGAAGGGCGGCTCTTCGGCGATGCGCCGGTAGTCGTCGCCGAGGCGATAGGTCGTACGCCGTCCGCGCACGCCGTCGCGTTTGGTGATGACGACAGTCTGCAGCGACGTTGTCGGCGGTCCCGCGGCGGCCTTGACGCGTGCCTCGATGACATCGGCGGTCGGCACCGACTGCGCGATGCCGACACCACCCGATAAAAGCACGAAGAGCGCGCTCGCTACGAGAACTCGCACGCACGACGCATTCTCACTAGCAACCGAGCTTCCTAGAGCGGCGCGTGTCAGCCGGCCGGGATGAGAAGGCCGGTGTTATCTTCTGGGTCGGCCCTTGGAGAAGCGCGACGAGCACGATTTCCGTTTTCAGTCCGAATGTAAATGCGAAGCCAACCCGATATCGGCCATGCTTCCCGGAGGCGACCGCACGTGCGAGTAACAAGGCGCGATCGCGTCGACTCATGCTCACGAAGCGAAGCTGATCGATCGAAAACCGCCGTGCGCTTACTGCGTAGTGCCGATGGTGCGGCGAACCGTCGTGCAGGACAAAGCGGATTCCATGGTCGCGAATGTCAACGGATCCGTCGTCGCGTTCGCGTTCCCGTAGGAGCCAAAATCATCCAACGGTCGCGGAGCGGGCGCGATACGTGTCGGCGGCACCATGCCGTCGGCTCGAGCGAACCATACCGCACCGTCGCGCACGTAAATCACGGCCGATCCGTCCGGCGTCCAGTGCGGCCAAAAGACGCGTCCGCGGTCGAGGATCCGCAGCGTCATGCCACGCGCGTTGGCGACGATCAGCGAGCGCGTGGATAGCCAGCGCCGGTCGAGTTCATTCGACGAACCGAATCCCCACGTCGAATCGCCGAGATCGTCCGCGCGCACGAACGCGAGCCGATCATCCGTAGGCGACCACACCGGTTGTTGCACGACGGTCTTTAATGGCATGCTCGCGTCGGCACACGATACCGGACGCAGCGAACACACCCGTAAGCGCTTCGAAGCCCACGCGAGGCGAGACGGGCCGTCAACGATAGCGACCATTTTTCCATCGTGCGAGCCGACGCCACCGGAAATGGAGAAGCCAAGCCAATGTGACGGCAGCCCCGGGCCAACGAGAAACACGTCCGATCCGTCGGCCGCAATCGAGGCACCGCGGTTCCGTCCGCCCGCTGCGAGGACGGCGTTATCTGCAAGGACCTCGTTGCCTGTCGGCACGAGTTGGCCGCCGGCCGCCGAGACTCCGAGCGTTTCGGCCGACGCGAAATCGGCTCGACCGTCGAGGACGGGAATCGCGCGAACTTCATCGCGGCTGCGGTCGAAGGCAGTGTAACGCGGCTGCGCGTAAGCGATGAGCCGCGTCGGTGTTCTACCATCGGCACTCCACGACGTGAGGGCGGCATAGGCAGCGACCGGTGCGAGCGTCGTCGCGGCACCATCAAGTGCGATAAGATCCGTCCGCCCATCCAGATAATGCCGCTGCGTCGTTCGCTGCGAGCTCTGCTCGTGAGGCGACCAAATTGACGCTAGTAGCACGTCGGCACGCGGCGACCAAGCAACGCCGATATCCGCGTACCCGCTCGAATCCTGCTCGATGCGGCGCATCGGACCGCCAAGTCTCCGCACATAGACGTCATGCGACGTGACCGCGGCGAACGCGCGTCCGTCGAACGACCAGGCCACGTGCGTGACGCCCGGCGGCAATAACACGCTCGACGATGCGATGGGACGGCCGTCGGATGCCAGCCGCTCGACGACGAGGTGATCGGGAAATCGGATCGCCAGCATCGCCGTTGGATCGCCCGCGGCGACGACCCGATCCGCGCCACCCAGTACCGCCAATACGAGCAACGCGACAACGAACGAGACGATCCGACGACGTGCCACGAATCGATCCTCCGGCCACACTCATCCGACATACGTGCGTACGCGACGAATGCGGCTCTCCACATCAGCTTAGCGCTCGAAGCCGCTCGCGCACAAGGGCATGATCGAGTGGCGACCTAGAATCGCCCGCCCACGCGTATACGCTCTCGCAACATCGCCGCGTGCCGACGGATAGCGGCTTTCGATTCCCCGTCGCGCTTGGCCCAATTTCGCAGCGGCATCGCCATCCGAACGTTTTTTGCGAAACGTGTTTCGTGCCTCGCCATGAAGTCCCAGTAGAGCGCGTTGTACGGGCACGCGTCATCGCCGATGGTTTGCTTCGGGTCGTACCGGCAGCCCGAGCAAAAGTCGCTCATCTTGTTGATGTAATTGGCGGAGGCCGCATACGGCTTCGTGCCCACGAAACCGCCATCGGCATGGAGCGTCATGCCGACGACGTTGGGAACCATCACCCAATCGTAGCCATCGACGAACATGAACCAGAACCAATCCGTCATCGCCTGCGGATCGACGCCGGCGATGAGCGCGAAATTGCCGAGCACCATGAGCCGCAGAATGTGGTGTGCCCAGCCGAGTTCGCGCACGAAACGGTGCGCCTCGCGCTGACACGCCATGTCGGTGTCGCCGTCGAGATAGAAGGCGGGCACGGGGAGATCCGCACCGAGCGCGTTGCGCTCGCGATACTCCGGCATGAGGCGCCAATAGGTCTGCCAGATGTATTCGCGCCACCCGATGAGCTGCCGTACGAAGCCCTCGACCGATGCGAGCCGCGCGTTACCGGTGCGATACGCGAGTTCCGCTCGCTCGCAGAGTTCGATCGGATGCAGCAAACCGACGTTGATCGCCGCCGACAAACGCGAGTGGTAGAGGCGCGCTTCGCCCGTGACCATCGCATCCTCGTAAGGACCGAACTTGTCGAGCCGGTGTTCGAAGAAGTCATCCGCGTACGCGAGCGCGTCCGCGCGTGTCGTCGGGATATCGAAATTTCCGATAACACCCGGGTGGCCCGCGAAGTGCCGCTCGACCATCGCATGACGTCGCGCACGTGCTTGCGATCTTCGAAAATCGGCTCCGCCGGAAAGCGCATGCCTTTCTTCGGTGGTTCGCGGTTGTCGTGATCGAAATTCCAGGCACCGCCGACCGGCTCGGCACCCTCCATCAGCAGGCCGGTCTTCACGCGCATCTTGCGGTAGAAGTTCTCCATCGTCACGCGGACCTGGCCGCGCGAGAAGAGCGCCGCGAACTCATCCGATGTCGAGACGAAGTTTGCGTGCGGCGTTACGTCGGTTGCAAGACCGTGTCGGGCTAGCGCCGCGCTCATCGCTTCGGTGACGCCGTATTCCGACTGCGCCATCATGCGCGCGCGCGTCGATCGATATACGGCGATGTGCTCGGCGAGCGGCGTTTCGAAATCGTCTCGTTCCGCATAATAGTCGACCGTCCGGCCGTCCGCGCGCAGGTCGTCCGCAAACCCGCGCATCGTCGCGTAGATGAAAACGAGCTTGCGCTTGTGGTATGGCTTCTGTCGCGAACGCGCGATCGACTCGATCATGAGGACGCGCGTGGTCGAACGATCCAGACCGACGAGCGCGGAGTTGCGCGGCGTGCACTGATCGCCCGTAATCCACACCGTCGTTCGTGCCGACATCGCGCTCGTCTCCACGTCACCTGCCATCAGCGATGGGACGCATCCACGCGCCGTTTCGTTGTACCGATGACGCGGGGCAAGTCCTACCGATGCGCGGCACGAAAGCGGCAGCGTGCCCATCATCGAGACGCGCGGGTTGCGCAAAGTTTTTCGGTCGGTCAAGCGGACTCCGGGCGCCGTCGGCGCGCTACGGACCCTCTTCTCGCGTGAGACGGTCGAACGCGTCGCGGTTGAGGGCGTCTCGATGTCGCTCGACGCGGGCGAACTCGTCGGGTATATCGGACCCAACGGCGCGGGAAAATCGACGACGATCAAGATGCTCACGGGCATCCTCGTACCGACTGCCGGCGATATTCGCGTCGCCGGACTCGTGCCACACCTCGAACGCAAGAAGAACGCGCGCAATATCGGCGTCGTCTTCGGACAACGCAGCCAACTCTATTGGGATCTGCCGCTCGTCGAATCGTTCGAACTCCTGCGCGCAATCTACGCGATCCCGCGCGAACGCTACCGCGAGAACCTCGCGGCGTTCACCGAACTCCTCGAGATGGGCGACTTCATGAACACGCCCGTACGCCAGCTCTCGCTCGGTCAACGCATGCGCGGTGACTTCGCGGCGGCGATGTTGCACGATCCGCGCATCGTGTACCTCGACGAACCGACGATCGGCCTCGACGTGCTGGCAAAGGAGGCGATCCGCGAATTCGTCGCGCGCGTGAACGCCGAACGCGGCACGACCTTCATCCTCACGACGCACGATCTCGCCGATGTCGAGCGCCTGTGCAAACGCATCGTGCTCATCGACGAAGGCCGCGTGATCTACGATGGCGGCGTCGAAGGTATCAAGGAACAGTACGGCACGCATCGCACGCTCGTCGTCTCGCTCGAAGACGTACCGGACACCGTCGCGGTCGACGACGCCGAGTTCGAATCGCGTGAGGCGAACACGGTGCGGCTGCGCTTCGATCGCAAGGCGATCAGCGCGGACCAACTGATCCGCCGCGTCACCGAACGCTACCGCGTCACC
>JAABUQ010007835.1_pt1 | contig 15254 bp, 11 predicted proteins | sample 5560001 | NCBI WGS metagenome assembly JAABUQ01 (sample SAMN10711888, study PRJNA513371) | rock metagenome | isolation source: Antarctica rocks | place: Antarctica: Victoria Land, Finger Mt nord | collected 2015-12-18 | reverse complement strand
ACGGCCAGGATGATCAGTCCGAGCAGCAGGCCGGCGCCGAGCACGCCGACTACCAGCGGGGCGCGACCTCGACGCCGGCGGCGTAAGACGAGTGAAACCGGGCCACGGGGGAGCGCCAGGCTGGGCATGCCCGCTCAGCCGTCGTTGCTGGCGGTGGGGTCGACCTGGGCGACCTGCCACCCGGCGCTTGAGGCGACGACGGACAGCTCGACGGGGTAGCGGCCGTGGCCGTCGTCGATCTGGGCCAGGGCCCGCTGCTCGTCGGCGGTGCGCGCGACGATGCTCAGCGCGATCACGCGGGGGACGCGATGGGCAACGTTGGGCGCGACGCGCGGCGGCTGGGCGAGCAGGTCGGCGCGCAGCTGGTCGGTGCTGGCCGGCAGCGGACTGGGGTGGCCGTAGCTGTAGGCCAGATAGCCGGCCAAGAACCGCCGGACGGCCGGGGCAGGGGAGCCCAGCGAAGCCTGCGCGGGCGCACCGCCAGCCGCGGCGGCGGGGGGCAGGCCCGACGGTGCGGCGGGGGTCAGCTGCGCCCGGCGCCGCGGTGGTCACCGGCGAGCAGGACGAGGGTGGCGATCCCCACGGCCAGGGCGAGGGCGAGGGCCCACGGTCGCCGGGGATGGGGCCCACGGCGGGTCATCGCCGGGCGGGGAGGCCGCGGCGGGCCTTGCGGCGCAACCGTTCTTGGTTTCGCTGCTCGCGGATCTGGGCGCGGCGGTTCTCGGCGAGCTCGTCGCGCTTGGCGGCGAGGATGTCGCCGGCAATGTGCTGGCGCGCGGTCTTTGCCTGCTTGCGGCCGGGGTCGAGCTCCTCGCGCTCGGGGACGCCTTCAAACAGGGCGCGGTCGCGGGCCATGTCGTGCTCGATGTGTCCGTAGCGCATCGCGGCGAGCTGGGCGGCGGGGAGGGTGGCCAGCTGGGCTTCGGGGATGCCGGGCTTCCATGTGCGCAGCCGCCAGGCGTGCTCGGGGTCATCAGGGGCGGCGGGCTGCTGGGTGTCGGCGCGCAGCTCGTCGAGCTGGAGGTCGAGCTGGCGGTCGGTGAACCGCCGGCCCTGCTCAACCTGGTTTCGGTTGCCGGCCTCGACGAACTTGCGCGCCGGGCCCTCGGCCAGCGGCGCCATGAGCTGGCCCTCGAGGTTCTTGCGCTGCCCGACGAGCTTGCCGCGCTCCTTGCCCAGCGCGGCCTTGCGCGCTGCGAGCTCCTTGCCCTCGGCCGGGTTCTTGGTCCGCTTGAGCTGTTGGGCGATGACCCCGCCCTCGCGGTCGTTGGCCCCGACGCGCTTGTCCAGCCCGGCGATCTTTGCTTTGGCGTCGTCGTGTTTGGCCAGCTGGGTGGTCTGGGTCTCGAAGCGGTCGTCGAGGCGGTGTTGGGCCTGGGTCTTGAGCTCGTCGCGGGCGGACTGCTTGACCGCCCCGGCTTCGCGGTCGCGGCGTCCGCGGATCGTCCGGTCGGGGAAGCGCCCGACAGCCCACATGCCCCGCCCGGTCCGCCGGCCGCCACGGGCGGTCAGCCCGACGGCACCGATGGCTTGGGGCAGGCCGTTGCGAGCGGATTGGCTGAGGGTCCGGACGTCGTCGCGGTTGTGCTGGCCGGCGGAGAGCTTCTCCAGCAGGGCGTTTCGCTTCTTGAAGGCAAAAAACCACGCGCCGGCGACCAGCGCCCACCCGATCCCGTAGGGCAGCGCCGAGGCCACGGTGGCCAGCACCCCGGTGAGGGTGATGACGATCGCTAACCCGAGGGCGTAGATGGCGCGGGCCAGGACGGTGAAGGCCAGCAGGGTAAGCCACTTGCGAAACACGGCGCGGCCGCGGCGCCCGAACGCGGGGGCAAAGCAGACCAGTGGCGCGGCCAGGATGAGGGCGAGCTCGGCGACGGACTGCACGAAGAGCATGGCCACCAGCCACCCCATGAGCAGTACCGCGCACCACAACCCGAAGCACATGGCAGCGACGATCGCGGCGCGAAAGATCGTCGCCCCCGAGGTCTGGAAGGCGACGCGCTTGGGGTCCTTGTGGATCCCGGCGACCTGGGCCCTGAAGCTCTGGGTGTGGTCGGGGACGCAGATGTCACACAGGCCGAGGAACGAGTGCCCGGTGCCGGGGAGATCGTTGCCGGCCAGCGCGTCGTATTCGGCGTTTCGCTCGTTTGAGTCGACGCCGTAGCGCAGCCACCGCGCCCCCCAGGTCAGCCCGCCGGGTTGGCCTGGGGCGTGGGATTCACACCAGTTGACGTCGCCGAACTCGATCGCACACCACGGGCGGGTCACCGCGGTGTCAAAGATCTGGCGGGAGGCGTCGGCGACGCCTTGGTCGGGGTGGGAGGGATCCCCGGCGGCGGCGCCGGCCAAGAAGCCGCCGCCGGCGTTGTTGGCCAGCGAGGAGAACGGGCCGAGGGTCTCGACGGGCTTTTGGATGACATAGACGCCGACGCCGATGAGCACGATCGCCGCGGCGGTGCCCAGCACGCCTTCCTTGGTGTCGCGGCGCACGATGGCGTGGAACATCGCGCCGAGGGCGAGGATGCCGATGGCCACCGTCTGCCAGGAGCGTCCGAGGACGTCGTTGTGCAGGTGGTCCAGCGCGATGCGCAGCGGGGCCAGCGCGGCGTGGACGATGTCCAGCGAGAAGGCCCACTGCAGGGCGGTGAGCACCAGGTTTAAGACCAGCAGGGTGACCGTCCAGATCGCCGCCGCGACCCATTGGAAGGCGGCGGCCAGGTCGTTTTCGAACTTCGTGATTCCGGTGTCGATGTGCCAGTCGAACTGGTAGTGGCTGACCGGGTAGGCGCTGGTCACCGATGCCGACTGGCGGCAGTTGGCCGCCGCGGGGCCGGTCAGCGCTTGGCGACACGTCGGGGAGTTGCCGGCGAACTTGGCCATCCAGTCGGGCTGCTGACCGGGGGCGGCAGCACGAGCGCCGCCGACGGGGAGGGCCAGCAGCAACGCGACGCAGACCAGCAGCGCGCAGACCGGGCGGCAGCGGCGGCCGCGGCGCACCGCGGCGGTGTGGCTCATGCGCGGGCCGGCAGGCCCCGCTCGACGAGCTGGTCGTCGGGGGTGGTCGACAGCGCGGCCAGCAGCTCGGGGTGGGCATCGAGGTCGATCTGGACCTTGGCGACGCGGTCGTCGAGGTCGCGCATCAGACCGCGCCCCTCTCGGGCGCGCAGCAGCCAGCGGCGCAGGGCCTCGTCGCCGGGGTCGAGGTGCAGCATCCGCAGGCCGGCCGCCGCCTCCTCGCTGGTCTCCTGGCCGAAGACAAAGCGGGTGCCGATCAAATTCTGCGACTCCAGTGCGTCGGAGGCGAGGTGGGTGACGAGGATCGGGGTGGCGAACTCCGAGCGTCCCCAGCGGTTGAGGTGCTCGATCAGATCGCGCCCGGTGGCGTCGCGGAGCAAGAACCACGCCTCGTCAAAGCCCAGGACCTTGTGGCGGGCGCGCTCGGTGCCCATCAGGTGCATGGCGTAGGCGGCCAGCAGCCGGACGACGGCCACGCCGGTGCGCTGGTCTTCGGTGAGCTCGTCGCGCGGCGTGCCCGGCAGTGGCCGCGGGAGGCGGCGGATCTGGATGTAGGTAAACGGGGCGGCGCCGGCGACATCGGCCTCGTGCTCATCGGAGGCAAAGCCCAGCTGGGCCAGCCCGCCGTCGCGGTAGACATCCAGGGCGTCGGCGACCTCGCGGGCGGTGCCATCGCCGGCGGCGAGCTCTGAGATCACCGCGCTGCAGTGGCGTCCGTGGCCGTCGGGGCGCTGGGCGATGGTCTTGACCGCGCGCTTGACCGCGGTGCGCCAGGTCGGTGGGTAGGGGTAGAGCAGCTCGAGCAGAAAGCTGGCGGCCAGGTCCTCGGCTGAGCCTTCGGGCGCGATGCGCAAGGGGTCAAGCAGCCCGGCGTAGCGGGCGTCGGCGCCGAGCTCGATCGCCTCCACCGCGTCGCTGCCGAACTGCTCAGCGATGAGGCGGTGGACGGCGTGGTCGCCCTTGGGGTCGATGTCGACGCACCGTGAGCCCAGCAGGAACGCCTGGTAGAGCAGGAGCTGGAGCAGCATCGTCTTGCCCGACCCCAGCGTCCCGGAGAGCAGGGTGGCCGGCGGGCGGTTTGATCGCGACGCCTGCTTGAGGTCAGCCAGGACGGGTTGGGCTGAGCCCTCGGCGGTGTGAGCGATCAGCAGCCCGGACTCGGCGCCAACGGCGTGCTGGGCGACGACCATCATCCCGGCCATCTGCTCGAGCAGCAGGTGCTCACAAAAGTCGGGGACCTGGGGCTCCTGGCCGGGGAAGTGCCCGCAGAACAGGCGCAGCTGCTCGCCGTAGGGCTGGTGCAAGGCGACGGGCTTGTAGGCCTCCTTGAGCTGGCCGACCCGCACGGCCCGCTGCTCCGCGGTCCGCGCGCCGATCCGAAACGAGCTCAGCGCCAGCAGCAGCGGGGGCCGTGCGTCTGAGTCGAGGTAGGACTGAAGGGCGCGGGCAGCCTCGGGACGCTCCTCGGTCTTGTAGCTGGTGCCGTGCTCTCCGGCGGCCTCCTCGGCCAGGATGTGGTTGGCGTGGACCAGCTTGTCCTGGACGAGCTTTGCTGCCTGCTCGTTGGGGACCCACAGGGCGCTGAAGTTCACGTCGACGGGGAAGTCGACGTCATCCAATGGGGCGTAGAGCAGCTCGGCCTGGCGGCCGGGAAACTCGGCGGCGGTGGGCATCGCCCCGAGGGTCAGCAGCGCCTGGTAGCTGTCACCGCGCTCTGAGCGGATCCGAAGCCCGCGGTCCTGCACGAGGATCGGGGAGCGAAACAGGCGCAGCACGTCGGCCTCTGAGGGCTGCCACTGCACCTCGTCGCCTTCGAGCATGACCAGCGCCTCGGGGCGGTAGTGGACGTCGAGCTCGGGCTCGCCGACCCCGAAGCAGAACGCCCGGCGCACCAGCCACTGCACGTCGAGGGTGGTGGCGCGCTCAGCGTCGAAGTACTTGCTCACGACGCTGAGGGTGCGCTGCTCCCGGGTGGCGATCTCCCGCCGCCGCGGCTCAGACAGCGCCCGGGTGTCGCGCGCGACGGTCATCGAGGTCAGCTCCCGCCAGGCGCGGCGGGGGTGCAGCAGGCCCTCCCCGGCGCCTTGGACCAGGCGGTCAAGGGGTGAGGGCTCGGGGGCGGCCAGGCGGACGGAGAGATACAGCTCGGGGCGCAGCACCCCACGACCGCTGAGCGCGCGCTCTTGCTCGAGCAGCGCGTCAAGGGCCTGGTGGCGGCCGTGGCGGCGGTCGGCCCCGGCCCGGGCCCGGGCGACGTAGTCCTCAGCTGACCACGCGCGTGAGACGCGGTCGAACTTGAAGTCGGCGCCGACCGCATAACCAAAGCTGGCCAGCTCTGACCACAGCTTGAGCTTGTCGTCGCCGGTCAGCCCTTCGTAGGACTCCATCTCGATCCGGTAGACCGCCCACACGTCGCGGGCGCGGTGGCCGAAGACGATGTTGCGATCGGCAGTCCGGATCGGCGCCTTCACAGCGAGGGCTCCTGGCTGAGCGCCGGGGCCGGGTGGATGACCAGCCGCTGGCCGGGGCGCAGGGTCAGCTCTTTGGCCTGCCACTGCGCGACGGTGGAGGTCTGGGTGAGCTCCAGCGTGTCGCCGTTTGCCTGGGTGCCCGCCTGGTAGCGCAATAGCACCCGCGCGGGGCCGGTCAGGGTGCCGGGGCGGTAGGCCGACCCGGTGGTATCGGGGAGAAAGCAGATGTCCTCGGCGAAGCGAAACTCGCTGCCCACCGCCGGGGTCGGCGCGAAGGCATCGATCTCCTTGGTCGCGCACGCGTGGCGCACGACGGCGGCCAGGAAGGCGTGGGCGGGGCGACCGTCGGGGCGGTAGCGGGCGAGCAGGACCCCGACGCCGACGGGGAGCATCACGTAGTGGATCGGCGGGGGCAACAGCCCGACGAGCACGCTCAGGCCGGGGATGGCGCCGGCGATGACGATGGCCACGATCGCCGCCAGGCTCCAGACCACCGCTGACAGCGCGACGCCGTTGGCGAAGGGCAGGCGGATGTGCTCGGCGCCGGGGACTCGGTGGATCCGGTACTCGAGGTCGAAGATCGCCCGGTAGGACAGCAGCGTGACCGTCCGCTGCTGCCCCCCCGGGGTGGCGCCGGGCTCAGGCATCGCGCCGGCGGCTAGCCGAAGATCTTGCCGATCAGCGTGTCGGACATGCTCAACCCACGCTGGGGGTTGATGACAAACCCGCCGAGCAGCATGACCATGGCCAGGAAGGTCACGATCGTGACCAGGTTCTTCTTGGCAAACGCGGCGATGGCCCCGGCGACGATCATGCACGCCGCCAGGGGGCGGGCCCAGTTGTTGAAGATCGACTGGGCCTTGGCCCCGCCGTTGGTGATGTCAGCCAGGGCGGTTGAATCCAGCAGCAGCACGAGCGCGCCGGCGGCCACCAAGATGGCCACCACGCGCCGGGAGACTGGCGGCGGGTCGCTGTCTCGGCCACAGACAAACGCGTGGCCGGCGATGAGGGTGAGTCGGGTGATCACGGCTGCCTCCTAGGGGGCGGGTGGGTTGATGGCCGCCACGTACCAGCGATCCCGTCGGGAGACGGCGATCAGGTAACGCAGCGAGTAGCTGACGCCGGCGGCGTCGTGGGCGTTGACCTCCGCGGCGAGCAAGCCCGCAGAGACCTGGGTCACCGCGGTGGTCTGGGTGAGCGCGAGATGGCTGGCCGGGACGGGCTGGGCGGCGCCGGGGAGCAGGTCGGCGGCCAACTGGGCACTGTCGCCACGCAGATAGGAGCCCAGCGCCCGTTCAACCACGGCGACCAGGCCGGGATCGGACACCTGGTCGCCGGCGCTGGGCGCCGACTCGGTGTCAAGGGCCGGGGCGTTGACCAGGGCGGGCAGGCCGGTGACCGCGACGGTGCCACCCTGCCCCTGGCGCACAGCCACGGCCAGATAGCGCGGTGCTGCGTCGCGGTCGACGCCGACCTCGACGGTGATCGTGCTCTGCCCGTCGCCACGGCTGACGCGCCCAGCGATCACCGTCCACGTGACGTGCTGGCCGCGGCCGCCGGAAAGCACCACCGTCTGGCTGAGATCGACGCCGGGCGCCAAAAAGCCGGCGAGCTGCTGATCGTGGCCGCTGGTATCTGACCCGTCGAAGGTCAAGAACGCCCGGGCGAAGTCCTGGGCAAACGCGTCGGCCGGCGCGACGTCGCCGCTGGCCGGGACCTGCACGGTGCGGCTCACGGTGGCCGGGGCCGGCGGGGCGATGACGTGGCGGACCCCAGCCAGGGCCAGCACGCCAATCGCGGCGAGGGTCAGCACCCGAGGGGCGTTGGCGCGAGCGCGCACGGCGCCGAGCGACTCGCGGCGCACCGCGACCGCAGACTCCGGCTCGCGGACACGGCGACCGCGGTCGATCACCGGCCAGCTAGCCACCGAGACTCAGCCCCCCACCGGCCGGCGCGCTACCGCCTCCACCTCCGCCTCCGCCGCCGTCTCCGCCGGCGGCACCGGAGGGACTCGTGGTAACCGGGCCCGGGCTCACTAGACGGGGCGTCGCCGGCGCGGCGACAGGGCGCGAGACGCTCGCCACCGCAGCGCGGGCGCGCTGGTCGCGCCGGCGTCGCGCCGCGGCCAAGGCCCGGGCGCGCGCCGCGCGCTGGGCCGCCACGCGCTGGCCGGCGCGCAGCTGCGCCCGCGCCTGGGAAGCGCCGGCGCTACGGGCAGCGCGCAGCTGCGCGGCGGCCGCCCCCGACGGCGCGGTACGCACCGGAGCAGAGCCCACGGTGGGCGTCGAAGCAGACGGGCGCGGCACCGGGACCGCCGAGCCGTGCTGGCCGCCGAGCAGGGCGACCACGGCCACAGCGACAACCAATCCCCCGACGAGGACGATGCTGCGCCCGGAGGCTCTCGACGCTGTGCGTGGCGTCGCGGGACCCGCGGCGCTCGCCGCCGGCGTATCGCGCAGCGACGGCGGCTCGCGGTCTAAGGGGGCCAGTGGCCGATCCACCTGCGTCGCTCGCCGACGCGGCGACTCCGGCTCATCGATGGTTGCCGACTCGTGGATGGTCGCCGGCTCGTGCGCGGTCGCCGGCTCGGGGTTGCTCGCCGGCGGGGAAGGCTGTTCGTCCACCTCGAGCTCGTCGAGGGCGACATCGGGCTGGGCAGGGTCAAACGCCGGCGTGAAACTCACGTGCCGCTCGGTGCGACGCACCGGCAGCGGCGGAGCGGGACGTTCAATGGTCTGCGTCGCCGACGCGCTCTCGACGGACGCGGAGGCCCGCCGCCGGGTCGACGTGGTCCACTCACCCGTGGCGTCGTAGGAGTCCTCGGCCTCCAGCGGCTCGTCCTCGAAGAGAAACGAGCCGGTGCGGCTGGGGCGGCGGCGACCAACCATGCCCCGTACTCGTCACGCCAGCGGCCGGCGTTGGACGGACCCCCACAATTCGCCGCCCACGCCCGGGTGCGAACATGTGTTCGATGACGGCGAGCGGGAGCGCGTACACCTTGTTTCGCCGCTCGCTCGAGCAAGGAAGTGCGCGGATGGTCCGCTTCCACGCCGCCGAGCTCTCGCGCGTCGATCTCGACGACGCGCTCGCGGTGTGCCTGGTGCTCCTGCGCTCAGAGCCCGCGGCGTGGGACCGCGCAGCGGGGCGGTGGCTCGGGCGCGTGTGCGTTGAGCAGGGCCTGGGCCTACGCGACGCGATCCTGGCCGGCGTGTGCCTGGACGCACTGGGCCGCGGGGAGCAGGAGGCGCCTACGCCCTTCGCGGGCTGTGCGAGAGACTCACGCTGCGCGGCGCGCTCCCTGGCTGGACCGTTGGGAAAAACAGCAATCCGCGGCGGCGTCCACGGCGCCTTAGTCGGACCTATGCAGCCGTCAGTGGGCGCGCTGGTAGACGGTGGGCTGGCGATTAGGGGGCTTGGGGTGGCGCACCCCGAAGGCGACGAAGACCAAGACGGGACGGCCTGCGGCGTCGCGTGCCCCGGTCAGCACCGCGCCCACTCGCTGTCGTCGGATCCGGGGATGCGGACCTTGACGCAGGCCGCCAAGGCCGAACCGCTGGAGTGTTCGTCGGTGGCTTGCAGCAGCTCGCTGAATGCGAGCCCGCTGGCCTTGACCTGGGCACGCCAGCGCGTCGCCTCTGCGCGCGCCTCAGGTGTTCGGGGTCCGCTTCCCCACGGCTGCGTGGGACCAGGGGGCGCTCAGCCGACGACGAGCGTGCGCGAACGGCGTACGACGACCCTGCGCTCCTGCCGGCCCGTGACCGTCAGGCGGTAGCGGCCGGGGACGAGCCGGGCCGCGCGGACGGGTCGCAGGCGCAGGGTGCCCGCACCTCCGCGCAGCGTCCGCGGCGGCCCGGTGGTGGCCACCACGGCCCCGCCGCGCGTGAGCACGCCGCTGAGCCCGACGGTCAACCGGTCCGAGCCCGTGAGGCGCACCCGGAGCGCGGCGCCGCTCCGCGAGCGCAGCGCGCGTCGGAGCGTCGCACCGCGCAGGCGCGAGGCTAGGCCGGTGCGCAGCGCCAGGCGCAGCGCGACGGCGCGGCCCAGGGAGCCCGCGTCGCCCCGGGCGATGGGGGCCATCGGCGGCACCGTGCCATGACCAGGCCCCTCCGGCGGTGCATCGGCGGCGGGCGCTCCGGGGGTGCTCCCGGCGGCGGCATCGACCGCGGGCACGGCGGGGGCGCTCGGGCTCGCGGGCGGGCGGTTGAAGACGTCGGCGCCGAAGGGCACGAGGCCGGCCTGGGCGGCGTAGCCGAGATGCTCGGGGAGGCCGAAGAGATCCTCGAGCGAGCGCAGCGTCGAGTAGTGGTTGTACGGGGTGTGCGTGACGGTCCCGGGCTGGATGTACGGGGAGAGCAGCACGGTGCCGGTCCGGCCGCCGCCCGGCCCGACCTGGCCGGGCATCGGCGTGTTGAGGCCCATCGGCTCGTTGCAGCAGGCCGTCGCACCGGCCGGCGTGCCGATGTCGCCGGATTCGTCGAGGGTGACCATCAGTAACCCGTCCTTCTGGAAGGCCGGCGAGGCGAGGATCACCGGGATGTACTTCGCGAGCCACTTGTCCGCGGCGATCAGCCCGCCCTCCTTGGTGCCGTCGACGTTCGTGCCGACGCACGGAGTTGCGTCGTGGCCGTCGTTGCAGAGGTTCGGGGTGATGAACGAGAAGTTCGGCGTCGTGGCCACCGACCGAAGGTCGTCGGCGATCGGCGGCAGCGCCGTGACGTGCGCGGCACAGCGCCCGGGCGAATCGAGGACCGAGTGGAAGTAGACAAACGGGTTGTGGCGCGCGGCGTACTGGTCGTTGGCCTTGGCCGCCTGGGTGCCGTCCTGGCTGTCGAGCTTCGGGTTGCCGCAGGTGGCGGGCTCGCGGGTCGGGTCGTTGCCCATGTCCTCCATGTAGCCCTTCCAGGTCAGGCCCTTCGCGTCGAGCTGGTCGCCCAGCGTCTTCACCGCCGCGGGGTAGACGCAGCCCTGGCCCGTGGCCTGGCCGTCGGCGGCGATGATCCCCGGCCGGACGTCCTGGTAGAGCTGGCAGTCGGCCTGCGTGTCGGCGTTGGGCGCCTGGCCGGACATGAGCGAGACGTAGTTGTCCAGCGAGAAGTGGCCCGTCCCGTAGTACTGGTCGAGCAGCACACCCCCGCCGCGCACCGTGTTCCACAAATAGGAGGCCGTGTTGTTCGTAAAGGCCTGGTCGTAGGACTTGTTCTCCAGGACGACGACCCACACGTGGCCGACGGGCGGCAGGGTCGCGGCCAGGGCGACCCCGGGTGCGCCGGCGACGGCGACGGCGACGGCGGCGAGGACGAGGGCGGCACGGCGCGCTCGCGCGCGCCCGGTGCGGCGCGGCGCGCGCATCAGCCCGCGTCCGCCGGGCCGGCCGCCAGGGCGCGCAGCACGCTGCGGCGTGCGTGGAAGGCCCGCATCGCCACCGCGCCGCGCCGGCGCTCGTCCGGCGAGGCGTTCGGCCCCGGGGGCGGCACGGGGCGGCGATCGCCAAACACCGACAGCCAGACGATCCGGTCGGAGATCGTCTGCGGCACGAGATCCTGGTGGTCGAAGGGCATCGCGGCCGACAGGAGCGCTGCGGAGCGCGCCACGGGGGTCGCGGGCACCATGTTGCGCGCGTCGATCGCCTGCTGGGGCCGCACGGCGTCGTAGGGTTTGAGCTGCTCGACCGTCGGTGCCGGGGCGTTCACGAACGCGTCGTAGAGCGGCGTCGCGAGCGCGTCGTTGAGCGACAGCGGCTTGAGGCCCACGATCGCCATCGCGGTCCGCAGGAACGAGTACTGGTCATAGCGGGTGGTCACGAGGCCGCCGCGAGCCCAGGGGGAGACCACCAGGGCCGGCATGCGGTGGGCGTCGACGTGGTCGGCGCCGGCCTGCGTGTCGTCCTGGGTCACGAAGATCGCCGAGTCCTTCCAGATGGCCGAGTGCGAGATCAGGTCGACGATCTGCCCCACGGCCAGGTCGTTGTCGGCCACGAGCGCCGTCGGGGTGCTCCCGCCGGCTGTGGTGCCGTTCGTGTGGTCGTTGGGGACCGTGAGGTAGTTGAAGGCCGGCACGGCGCCCTGGGCGAGCTCCTGCATGAAGTTGCGCTCGAAGACCTGGTAGCGGCTGGTCTGGGGGTTGAAGCCCGTCGGCGGCGTGATCGGCTTGGCGGTGGGGACACCCGAGTCGTAGAAGCACTGAGCGCTGGCGGCGCAGCCGTAGGTCGCTTGGCTCGGGTAGCTCGCGTCCTGCGCGGCCGTCACGACCTGGGCCGTCGGCCGGAAGCCGTTCTCGTTCATGTTCGCGGCGTTGCCGGCGAAGGTGCCCGCGCTGGCCTCGCCGTAGTAACGGAACGACGCGGCCTGGCGCGCGGCCTGGTCGAAGGCCGAGAACTCCGGGGCCAGCGCCACGTTGTAGAGCCCGTAGTCGAAGGCGCGGCCGCGGCCGGAGTAGTTGCCGGGCGTGGACTTCTGGTTGTAGTCGGTGGCGTAGGCGCCCGAGGTGATGATGTGGCCGTCGATCGAGACCTCGGAGTCGGCGTAGACGTGGTCGAGCAGGCCGAAGCGCCGGGCCAGAGCGTGCAGGTTCGGCGTGACGCCCTCGTTGGCCTTCGGGCTGCCCGCGACGTTGTCGCCGAAGGCCTCGAGGTTGGCCTGGCCGTCGCCCTGGGGGCCCGTGCCGCCGACGCCCTTGCCGAGCACCTGGTCGTAGGTGCGGTTCTCCTTGACGATGTAGAAGACGTGCTTGATCTTGTCGCTCGCGCCGCCCGTCGGCCCCTGGACCGGGGTGCCCGCGGGCGGGGCCTGCGCGTCGGCCGGCACGACCTGGGCGTTGGCCGCGTCGTTGAGCGGCCCGGCGATCTCGTCGTCGCTCGGGAGGTCGAGCACCCCGGCGCGGCCGTTGAGCTTGTTGAGCACGTAGTCGGGGCCCGACGCGGCGGGGCCGTCGGGCGTCTGGGTGCCGACGCCGCCGCCGGACGTGCTCGGCTGGGTCGGGTTGGGCCCGGCGCCCAGGCCCTTGCCCGCGAGCCACACCAGGCGCTTGCCGTTCGGGGTCACGCGCACGTCCTGCGGATAGGCGGCCGTCGGGATGCGGCCGATCAGGGAGAAGGCCGGCACGCTGCGGCCGGCGGTGCCCGGGCTGCCGGGGCTGCCCGGGCTGCCGGCGGTGCCCGGGCTGCCGGGGCTGCCCGGGCTGCCGGCGGTTGCCGGAGCGCAGGCGCCACGCGCCGGGAGCGCGCGACGGGCCTGCAGGGCGGTCCGGGCGAAGGCCCGCCGGGCGGCGGCGCGGCGCCGCTGCCCGGCGCGCGAGGAGCCCGCGGCGCGGTGCGTGAGCGCGTCGCGCCGCGTCGCGGCGCGGAGCACCGCGAGGCGGTAGCGCGCGTCGTCGGCGGCGTTCGGGCCGGCGCAGCCCGTGCCGCGGGCGCCGACCAGCAGGGTGCGGCGCAGCGGCGCGAGGCGCGCCCGGTAGGCGCGCGCGGCGGTGCGGCGGGCGGCCGGGGTGCGGGCCGCGAGCAGGCGGGCGCGCTCCTGGCGCCGCGCGCGGACGCGCGCGGCGCGGTAGCGCAGGATCGAGGCGGTCGAGCGCGGGGCGTAGACCGTGCGGGCGATGCCCTGGGCGGTCCCGGGGCGCTCGACGCCGGCGGCGGTCCCGGGGCGCTCGACGCCGGCGGCGGTCCCGGGGCGCTCGACGCCGGCGGCGGTCCCGGGCATCACGCGGTCGGTCAGCGCGATCGCCGCGACGGCGTCCTCGTTGGCGTCGGCGACCAGGAGCGTGCGGCCGTCGGGCGTCACCGTCAGCGCGACGGGCGAGGTGCCGAGCACGTCCGAGCGGCCGACCGAGACGTAGCGGATCGTCTTGAGCGTCGTGGTGTCCACCACGGCGACGAGGTCGCGATTGGCGACCGCGACGTAGAGCCGCGGGCGCGTCGGGTCGAGCGCCATGCCCTCCGGGTGGGCGTTGAAGTCGCCGAGCGGCGCGCCCTTGCTCGCGGCGGCCGGGGGCCCGCCGACCGGGATGCTCGCGGTCGTCGTCGCGCTGGCGAGGTCGACGACCGAGACGGTGCCGGTCAGCTCGTTGGTCACGAAGGCGCGCTTGGAGCCGCGGTCGACCTGCGCGGAGAACGGGTACTGGCCGACGTCGGCGAAGCGGACGGCCTTGGTCTTAGTGTCCACGAGCGCGACCTGGTCGCCCTGGTTGAGCGCGACCACGAGCGTCGCGCCGTCCGGCGAGACGTCGAGGCCCTCGGGGTAGACCTTGGTGGTCGGGATGAGCGAGTCGGTGCGCGCGCGGCCCTTCGGCGACGCGGGCGCCACGTTGATCGTGCTCGCCGCCTCGGTGCCCCTGCCGGTCGCGGGATCGACGGAGAACACGTGGATCTCGTCGCCGCTGCCGCCCTTGGTCGCGCCGTCGGGCATCGCCTTGTTCCCGGTCGCCGCGCCCGTGACGTAGGCGGTACGCCCGTCGGAGGCGAAGGCGACGCCGACGTAGGCGCCGGGGAGCGGGAGCGTCTGCACGACCTCGCCCGAGGCGACGTCGACCACGCTCACCGAGTCGCGGTAGTGGCCGGAGTTCGCCGCCCAGTAGAAGCGCCCGTCGGGGGTCAGGGCGCCGCCGGTGGGGAAGACGCCGAGCGTCGTGAGGCGCCCGGCAGGGGTGAGCTGACGCCCGTTCTGGGTCTGCCCCGAGGCCGGGCCGATCTCCCCCGGGCCCGCGGCGAGCCCGGTCGGGGCGAGGACGGCGAGGGCGGCGACGGCGACGGCGACGGAAGAGCGGAGGATCCGAGCAAGGTAGTTCGATTCCTTCGAAATGCTGTGACGAGGCTGTGACCGAGGTCGCGAAAACCGCAAAACCGGCGCACGGGCTCCTCCCGGCGCCCCCGGCGTCAGTCGCGGTGGGCGACCGCGTGGGAGCTCTGAGGTCTGCACGAGCTTGACGCGCGGCCGTCGTGGTCGCGCCAGCGCGCGCACCACACCGACAGGGTCCGGGCCAATGCGCTGATGGGCGCAGGCGTCCGGTGGGCCGGAAGCGAGCCCCGAAGGGGCTTGTAGGCCTTGACCGGCGGCTGGGATGCTCAAGCGCGATTGGACAACGCCCACACTGCGTTCGGGGGGCAGGGGGCTTGGTGGCCCGGGCGTGGGCGCACGGAGCGGACGTGTCGGATCGTGGTGGTCGCGTTAGCTCGTCGCCGCGCCGCTGGGGCAAGACCCGAGTCGCGCAGCGCGGACAGCAGCGCTCGGAGCGCGTCGAGCCGGTCGGGGTTATCGACGGTGATCGATAGGCGACGGTCCGAGGCGTCGTAGTCGAGCATGAAGAAGCTGCAGCACTGACGTTCGATCGCGGCCGGAGTCGCGGCAGCAGGCCGACTCGTCGGCCGCCGTTGGTGATAGTGCGCAGCATCCCTCGCCGAGCCAGGTCTCGCGGCCTTCGCGCACGGCGAGCGCGGCGATCGCGAGCGCGGTCGCGGGGTCCAGCCACCACGCGCCGAGGACCGCGTTGGCCAGCAGGCCGACCAGGACGCCTGCCGCCATGTAGGCGCACAAGCGGTTCTGCGCGCCCTCGCCGGCGGTCGCCGCGGACCCGAGCTGCTGACCGATCCGCTGCTTGGCGGCGCCGAGCAGCGGCATGATCACGATGCTCGACACCGACAGGCCGATCCCGACCCAGCTGATGGACGGGTGAGTGCCTGCGATCAACGTCCGGATCGCGTCCTGTGCGATGTAGGGGGCCAGCAGGAAGAAGCTGATCGCGACCAGCTTCTGCGCCCGATCCTCGGCCTGCTCGGAG
>JAABUQ010007834.1_pt1 | contig 15254 bp, 16 predicted proteins | sample 5560001 | NCBI WGS metagenome assembly JAABUQ01 (sample SAMN10711888, study PRJNA513371) | rock metagenome | isolation source: Antarctica rocks | place: Antarctica: Victoria Land, Finger Mt nord | collected 2015-12-18 | reverse complement strand
ACCCCGCCGGCGCCCAATGCATCCAACAGCGCGCCGCAGGCGGAGAACAGCCTGCCGGAGAACGCCGAAACCTCGACCTTCAACCTCGCCGGGGCACGCCTGGGAAGGACGCCTCCCGTTCCGGCCCCGGTCGCCAGCGCCGCCCAACCCGCACGCTGACTCACGGGCCGTTCGCCAAGCACCGCACCAGACAGGCCTGGTGCGGTGCGGCTTCATTCAAGCCTGTCCCACGCCCACTTGCCGGCACATGGAAAGCAACGGGCAAGCCGGGCATCTCGGCCGTGGCCCGGTGCAGACGTGCTTGCCAAAGGGCACCAGGCGCTCGTTGATCTCGATCCAGTATTCCTGCGGCAGCTTGCCGGCGAGTTCGGCCATGGTGCGCTCGGGCGTGGACCCGGCGACGTAGCCCCAACGGTTGGCGACCCGGTGGACGTGGATGTCCACGCAGATGGCAGGCTTGTCGAAGCCGACCGCCAAGGTGAGCGCCGCCACCTTCGGGCCGACGCCGCGGAACGCGGTCAGGCCCTCAGGGGTGTCCGGGACCTCGCCGCCGTGGCGCTCCAGGATCGTGCGGGACAGGGCCAGGATGTCGCGCGCCTTCGGCTCCGGGAAGGTGGCGCCGCGGAGCAGGGCGATCAGCTCGGCTTCCGCCAGCGCCGCCATCGCCGCGGGCGTACGGGCACGGGCGAACAGGCGGCGGCAGACGGGAATCGTGGTCTCGTCCAGGGTACGGGCGCTGATCAGGCTGGCCACGAGCTGTTCGTAGGGGGTGTGGTATCCCTCGTCCCGAAGCTGGAACATCGCCGCCTTGGGCAGGCGGGCGCAGGCCGCGCGCAGGCGGCGGAACACCTCATGGACGTCGAAGGGTTCCTTGCTCCCGGCTGCGGCGTCCGGAGGCGAGGGAGCGGGGGCGTCAGGCAAGCCGATACGTTCCTTGCTGTACATCGCTCTTGGCATCGGTCCTGTCGGCCATTCCCATCCTTCATCGCGGCACCAGGCCTATAAGCGCCGGGCAGGACTCGGGTTGCAGGGAAGACGGCCTGGCCCTTGCCCAACACTGTCGCGGAGGACGTCGATAAAGGCGCGAAGGGCGGGCGCCATATGGCGCTGCTGCGGGTAGCAAAGGAAAAATCCCGGGAATGGCGCGGACCATTGCTCAAGAAGCGGAACAAGACGTCCGTCCGCGATCCACGGCGCCACCACCTGCTCGATTGCAAAGGCGATGCCCAGGCCCTCGACCGCCGCCGCAACGCTGAACTCGCGCCGGTCGACGATCAGCGGGCCATCGACCGAAACGGAGAACCAGCGGCCATCCTCGCAAAACTCCCACGCATAGGGGGTCGGCTGCCCGCGCCACCGCCACAGGATGCAGTCGTGGCGCAGAAGATCGCGTGGCGCCTGCGGCTGCCCATGACGCGCCAGGTAATCAGGCGAGGCGACGGCGACCTGCCGAAGCTCAGGCCCGAGGCGCACGGCCACCATGTCGCGTTCGATGACCTCGCCCACCCGGATGGCGGCGTCGAATCCCTGGGCGACAAGATCGATGACGGCGTCGTCCAGCATCAGGTCAAGGGTGATGCCGGGGTAATCGCGGCGGAACCGGGCGAGCATCGGCTGGATGAGCTGGTTGGCTGCCACGGCAATCGAGTGGACGCGCACGACGCCGACGACGCGGCCTCCCCGGTCACGCACCTCGTCGAACGCCGCGCCGATCTCCTCAAGCGCAGGCCCGGCTCGACGCAGGAGGGCGGCTCCCGCCTCCGTGAGGAACACGCTCCGCGTGGTGCGGTTCAGAAGCCGGCTGCCCAGCCGGTCCTCAAGCCCGCGCACGATCTGGCTGAGCGCCGACGAGGAGACCCCAAGCGCCTTGGCGGCCCCCGTGAAGCTCGACGCGTGCGCGACAGCCACGAAAGCCCGCAGGGCGGCGTAGTCAGAAGACTGGATGCCCGGCATTCGTTAGCCCAGCTTACAGACCCAGTAAGCACAGTGTCCATTCTCTCTCTCCTTTTCGATCCCGACATCGGTTTTCGCAAGGAGGGCATGATGAACGAACTTCCCCAAAGCTGGTCGCTGGACGGCAAGGTCGCCGTCGTCACGGGAGCCGCGCGAGGCATCGGACGCGCGACGGTCGAGCTTCTGCAGGCCCGGGGCGCCAAGGTGGTCGCAAGCGACCGGTCCGACACCGTGAAGGACCTTGAAGCCGAAACCGTCGCCACCGTGACCGGCGACGTGGCCGACGAGGCGGTTGCATGCCGCACGATGGCGCTCGCCGGGCAAAGGTTCGGGCGGCTCGACATCCTGGTCAACAATGCCGGCCGCACGCTCAACAAGCCGCTCCTCGACACGAGCCTGGAGGACTGGGATGCGGTCCTCGCCACCAACGCGCGGGGCAACTTCCTGCACTCGCGCGAAGCGGTGCGGATGATGGCGGGGAGCGGCGGCGCGATCGTGTCGGTGGTGTCCGTCGTCGCCGCGGTCGCGATGAAGGAGCTGTCCGCCTATGCCGCGTCCAAGGGCGCGATCACCCAGCTCACCAAGGTCATCGCGGTTGAGTACGGCGGCCGGGGCATCCGCGCCAACGCGGTCGCCCCGGGGGTGGTGGAGACCGACATCCTGCAAAGCACGGGCGTGCAGGACAGCCGGGCGACGCTCGCAGGCTATGGCGGCGCGCACCCGATCGGCCGCGTGGCCCAGCCGCCCGAAATCGCCGAGGTGATCGCCTTCCTCGCGTCTCCCGCCTCAAGCTTCATGACCGGCGCGCTGGTCATGGCCGACGGCGGCTACACCGCCCTTTAAGGAAACCTGCCCATGACGAAGTCCATCCTGGTCATCGCCGCCGAACGCGGCTTGGGCCTTGGCCTCACTCGGCAAGTCTTCGACCGCGGGTGGAGCGTGACCGGCACCGCGCGAGCCGGAGCCAACACCCAGGAATTGCAACAAGTCGGCGCCCCCGACCCGGCGCGGCTGTCGCTCGCCGAGATCGACGTCACCGAGGCCGGCCAAGTCGAACCCTTCCTGGCCAAGCTCGGCGAGCGCCGCTTCGACGTGATCTACTTCAATGCCGGCATCTACGGCCCGCTGCACCAGAGCGTGACGGAGGCGACGGACGCCGAGTTCACCGAGATCATGCTGACCAACGCCTTCGGGCCGATGCGCCTGGCGCATCGCCTGCTGAAGCGGCTGGCGCCGGACGGTTCCTACGCCTTCATGTCCTCCCATCGCGGCAGCACGGCCATCAACCTGGAAGGCGGGCTCGAACTCTACCGGGCGAGCAAGGCGGCTCTCAACATGCTCGCCCGCGGCCTGTGGGCGACCAACCGCGACAGGGGCGAGCGCGGCCTGACCGTGCTCTCCATCCATCCGGGCTGGGTCCGCACCGCCATGGGCACGCTCGACGGGACGGCTGAGCCCGAGATGGAACTGGAACCCAGCGTGCGGGGCGTGGCCGACGTGGTCGAGCGGCACATGGGCTCGGGGGAGAACCTCTACCTCGATTGGGAGGGCCGGCCGCTCGGCTGGTGAGGCTGGCCACGAGCTGTTCGTAAGGGGTGTGGCAGCCCTCATCCCGGAATATGCTAAGGATGTCCCACCGCATAGGAGGCATTGATGACGCAAGTGACGGTTGGCAAGTGGGGCAACAATCTGGCGGTGCGGCTGCCCGGCGACATCGTCCAGGCGATCAGGCCTCATGACGGGGAGCGCGTCGAGGTCGAAATCCAGGACGGCGGCATCATCATCCGCCGGGCTGAACCGCGCGTGGTCCTTGAGGAACTGTTCGGAGGCAAGACAGTGGAGGAGTGGCGCGCTGCTTATGCCGGTGCCTACGACTGGGGGCCGGATTTGGGCCGCGAGATCGTCGCCGAATGAGTGCGCCCGGCTACGTGCCGGACGCAGGGGGCCTGATCTGGACCGACTTCGACCCGACACGGGGCAGGGAGCAAGCCGGGCGCCGGCCTGCCCTCGTTGTTTCAACCGCGGTGTTCAATGCCAACACGGGGCTGGCGGTGGTGTGCCCGATCACCTCAAGGGTGCGGCCGTTTCCCACAAGCGTGGTGCTGCCACCTGGCTTGCCAGTCACAGGCGAGATCCTGACCAGCCACGTGCGAAGCATCGACACGCTGGCACGACTGGTTCGCTATGCCGGCGCATCCGTGCCGCCGCAGGTCGCGCGCCTTTTCATGGCCAAGCTGCAAAGCTTCATCATGATCTGACCTGCCGCCCGTCGCCCCCCCGCAGCCCAGCGTCACGCCCGCACGTAATTGGTCGGCATGCTGTACTCGAACACCGGGAGGCCGTCCAAGGCCCGCCGTGCCTCGCCGCCGGGATCGCTGGCGACCTTGCTGTCCATGTCCAGCATCATGGTGCTGCGCCCGGCGCCCTCGTAGTGGGGCCAGGGCGGCAGCGCCGGGTTGCTGGGGTTGCCGGTGCGGGCAAAGGCGACCCAGGCCGCCATCACCATTTTCGTGAGCGGCGCGAGATCCGGCCCGGCGCCGACCAGCCCGGCCGCGGCCTCCGTAGTGCCGAACACGAAGGGAACCTCCGCGGTGTGCGGCGTCTTCAGCACGCCGCCCATGACCGGCGTTTGCCAGTCGAACACATAGGCATACACCGGCGCCCGCGCCGTTCGCGATTGCAGCGTCGCTTCGCGGGTCGTATTTCGCCGGTAATTGTAGTCGGTGACGATTGCGGCGAGCAGGTCGCTTGGCGACGAACCCGGCAGGGCCGCGCGGTAGGCGTCGGTGATGCGTCCGGTCTCAGTGTCGTCGATCTGCAGGAAACGGGCGAGACGCCGGCGCACCTCGGCAGCGTCCAGCGAGAAGTTCCTCGGGTCGGCCGCCATGTAGAGCGTCACCTCGTTCGCCGCGTTGCCGGCCATGAACGGGATGTCCGACGAGAGGGCCGGGGCGGCCGGATCGAACGGGTTCTGCTCGAAATGCGTCCCGTCGAGCACCGGGCGGAACGGGCGCGGCGTCGCCTGCAGCGCCGCGACGAGCTGCCCCATTGGCACCGCCTGCAGCGCCGCCCCGGTGGCGCTGCCGATCCCGAGCTGGGCCGCAAGCCCGTGCGCGAGGCGCGCAGCCTCCTCCTGGCCCGCGAGCCGCAGGCTGCCAGAGCAGCTTTGGGCGATGGCCCTATGGAACAAGCCCCGCGCCGCCGGCATCGCGAGCAGGGCGCTGACCTTGGCGCCGCCGCCCGACTGGCCGAAGATGGTGACGTTGCCCGGGTCGCCGCCAAAGGCAGCCACGTTGCCGCGCACCCATTGCAGCGCCGCGACGAGGTCGAGCACCCCGGCGTTGCCGGACGCGGCGAAGCGCTCGTCCTTGTCGTCGAGCCGGAGGTATCCGAACACGTTGAGCCGGTGATTCACCGTGACCACCACGACATCGCCCTGCTTGGCAAGATTCGTGCCGTCGAAGCCGGGGGCGGAGCCGGCGCAACTGCTCCAGGCGCCGCCATGAATCCAGACCATCACCGGGCGCCGGGCGCCGTCCAGGCCGGGGGTGAAGACGTTGAGCGAGAGACAGTCCTCGCTGACCGGCTCGATGGCGCCATACCATGAACCCAGCGGGTCCGGCGTCGCGGGCGGCTGCGGGGCGGAGCTGCCGAAGCGGACGGCGTCGCGCACGCCGGCCCAGGGCGCCGCGGCCGCTGGCGGCATGAAGCGGGCGCCCTCCGTCGAGGCCGCGTAGGGGATGCCCTTGAAGCTGCGCACGCCGCCCGCCGCGGCGCCACGGAGCTTGCCGTCCGCGGTCTCGACCACCGGGTCGGGGCTTTGCGCCCGCGCGCCGACCACTGCGAGGGCGCTGCCGGCGGCAAGCCCTGCCGCCCAGGCGTTCAGCACGGCGCGCCGGTGGATCGGCGTCGCGGCAGGACTTGCTTGACGGTGTTCCATCTCGACGCTCCTACCGATGCGGCGCCCGCGAGAACGGCAGCATCGCCGACAGGCCGCCATCGACCGCCAGTGCCTGCCCGTTCACATAGGACGCGGCGTCGCTCGCCAGGAACAAGGCGGTCGCCGCGATCTCCTGCGGCACCCCGTGCCGCTGCAGGGGATTGAGCTGGCCGATCCGGCCTTCCGAGCCGCGCGCCCGCGCCGCGTCGAACAACGGCCGGGTCATGCCGGTCTCGATCAGCCCGGGGCACACGGCGTTCACCCGCACCCCCGTGCCGGCGAGCGACCCCGCCGCGGTCTGCACCAGGCTGATCACCCCGGCCTTGCTGGCGCTGTAGGCGGCGCCGGCGGCGTTGGCCCGCAGCCCGGCCACCGAAGCGGTGCACACGATGGCCCCGCGGCCCTGCGCCACCATGTGCGGCGCGGCGTGCCGGATGGCCAGGAAGGCGCCGATCAGGTTGACCCGCAGCACCTCCGTCCAAAGCTCGGCCGTGGCCTCCAGCAGCGGCGTCGGGCCGCCGGACACGCCCGCATTGGCATACACGATGTCGAGGCTCCCGAACGCGTCCAGGGCGCGCTGCACGTAGGCGGCCGCCTGCGCCTCGTCGCCCACGTCGGCGGCCATGGCCTCGGCGCGTCCGCCCGCGGCCGCGACCTGCGCCTGCGTTTCCCGAACCGCCTGTTCATCGCGGTCCACCGCCAGCACCGCCGCGCCCTCGGCCGCGAACAACAGGGCGCTCGCGCGGCCGATGCCGCTGCCCGCCCCGGTGATGATCGCATGACGCCCAGCCAATGCATTCATTGCTCAACGCTCCGCATGGAACACCCACCTCCACACACGCGCCTCAGCCTATGGGCAACCCGACCGCGCCGGCCGCTGCACGGAGGTATGCATAGCCGGCCCGGGCGTAGGTCAGCGGGTGCGCCCGGGCCGGGTCCTGCTCGGCCTCGACGATCAGCCACCCGGCATAGCCGGCTTCCGCCAGCGGGCGCAGTGCTGCGGCGAAGTCCACCTGGCCGTCGCCCGGCACCGTGTAAACGCCCGCCACGACGGCATCGAGAAAGCTCCACCGCTCCCGCAGCGCCCGGGCCAGCACGTCCGAGCGCACGTCCTTGGCGTGGACGTGGTTGACGCGGTGCGCCCAGCGGCGGGCGACGGCGGCGGGGTCGGCGCCGGCAAAGGCGAGGTGCCCGGTGTCCAGCAGCAGCCCGACGCTGTCAGGCGTGCCGGACAGCAGGCGGTCGATCTCGGCCGCCGTCTCGATGACCGTGCCCATGTGGTGGTGGAAGGCGATCCGCACGCCCTCCCCGGCCATCCAGTCGCCGAGCCGGCCCAGCCGGTCGAGGAAGGACGGCCACTCGTCGTCGCGCATCACCGGGCGGTCAGCGACCGGCACGTCGCGCCGGCCCTGCACCGTGCCGGAGGTTTCGGCGAACACCATCACGCCGCAGCCGCAGGCTTGCAGTAGATCCAAATGCGGGCGCATCGCCGCGATTTCCGCCTCCACGCCGCGATGCCGCAGCGCCGCGCCATACCAGCCGGACACAAGGGTCAGGCTGTGCCGGCCCAGCACGGTCCGCAGCGCCGCCGGGTCGGCGGGGAACTTGTTGCCTTTCTCAATGCCGGTGAACCCGGCCTGCCGCGCTTCCGCCAGGCAGATTTCGATCGGGGTGTCGCCGCCGAGTTCAGGCAGGTCGTCGTTGCTCCAGGCAATCGGGTTGGTGCCGAGGCGGACGGTCATGCGTAGCCACCCTGCGCCTTGCGGGCCGCGGCGTAGGCGGCGTGCGCGGCCTGCACCTCCGGGCGCTCCGAGACTTCCGGCACCGCCACGTCCCACCACGCGCCGCCGGCCTGGGTCGTGGCGGCCGGGTCGGTCTCGATGACGATGACGGAGGTGCGGTCAGCGGCGCGGGCGCGGGCCAGCGCCGCTTCCAGGTCCGGGATGCCCGCCACCCGCTCCGCCCGCGCGCCGAGGCTTTGCGCGTGGGCCGCGAAGTCCACCCGGGCATCGTTTGTCCAGGCGTCCACGGTTGCCAGCAGGTTATTGAAGGACTGGCCGCCGCAGGCGCGCTGCAAACGGTCGATGCAGCCATAGCCGCCGTTGTCGAGCACGGCGACGATCAGCTTGCGGCCCAGCATCACCGAGGTTTGCAGCTCGGAGTTCATCATCAGGTAGCCCCCGTCGCCCACCATGACGAACACCTCCCGCCCGGGATGCGCCAGCTTCACGCCGAGGCCGCCGGCGATCTCGTAGCCCATGCAGGAGAAGCCGTATTCGAGGTGGTAGCCGCCGGGTCCCGGGGTGCGCCAGAGCTTGTGCAGCTCGCCCGGCAGCCCGCCGGCCGCGCACACCACGACATCGCCAGGTTGCGCCGCGCGGTTCACCGCGCCGAGCACCTGGGCGTCGCTCGGCACCGCCGCGCCCGGCGCCGTCGCGGCGTCCACGGCGGCGGTCCATTCCGCCACGAGCGCCGCGGCCCGCGCCTGCCAGGCCGGGGGACTCGCGTGATCGCCGAGCGCGGCCGTGAGCGCCTCAAGCGTCACCCGGGCGTCGCCGACCAAGGGGACGGCGCCGTGCTTCCCGGCGTCGAACGGCTGGACGTTGAGCTGGATCAGCCGCGGCCCGCCGGGCAGCAGGGCGCGCGATCCCGTGGTGAAGTCCTGCAGCCGCGTGCCCACCGCGAGCACCAGATCGGCCTCCCGCGCCAGGATATTCGCGGCGGCGCTGCCGGTGACGCCGATGGCGCCTGCCGCCTGCGCATGGTCCCAGGGCAGCGCGCCCTTGCCGGCCTGGGTTTCCGCCACGGGAATGGCGTGCCGGGCGGCGAAGGCTTGCAGCGTGCCCGCCGCCTCCGCGTACAGCACGCCGCCGCCGGCCACGATCAACGGCCGCTCGGCCCGGCGCATGGCGTGGATGGCGTGGGCCAACTCTTCCGCATCCGGCGCGGGGCGGCGGATGCGGTGGGTGCGGGTCTCGAACAGCGCCGCCGGGAAATCGTGGGCCTCGGCCTGCACGTCCTGGCATAAGCTGAGCGTGACCGGGCCGCACTGCGCGGGGTCGGTCAGCACGGCGACGGCGCGGGGCAGGGCGGTCAGCAACTGCTCCGGCCGGGCGATGCGGTCCCAGTAGCGCGACACCGGGCGGAAGCAGTCGTTGGCGCTGGCGGTGCCGTCGCCCCAGTCCTCGACCTGCTGCAGCACCGGGTCCGGGCGGCGGCTGGCGAACACGTCGCCGGGCAGCAGCAGCACCGGCAGGCGGTTGACGTGGGCGACGCCCGCCGCGGTCAGCATGTTCATCGCGCCCGGCCCGATGGAGCTGGTGCAGGCCATCATCTGCCGCCGGTTGCGCGCCTTGGCGAACGCGATGGCGGCCAGCGCCATGGCCTGCTCGTTGTGCGCCCGCAGCGTCGGCAGCGCGTCGCGGGCGCCGAACAGCGCCTCCCCCATGCCCGAAACGTTGCCGTGGCCGAAGATCGCCCAGCATCCGGCGAACAGCGGCGCGTCCTGCCCGTCGAGCACCGTCCGCTGCGCCGCCAGGAAGCGCACGATGGCCTGCGCCGCCGTCAGCCGGATCCTCGCCATCGCGTCCTCCCGTTCAGGCGAGGCGAACCGCCCGCCCGCTCCTCATGCTGTCCAGCGCCGCGTCCGCGAGCCGCAGGGCTTCCCGCCCCTCGGCGAAGCCGGCCAGCGGCGCGGCCCCGGTGTTCACGCAGGTGATGAAATGGTCCAGCTCCGCCCGGTAGGCGTCGGCGTAGCGGGCGATGAAGAAGTCCTGCACCGGGTCCATCGCCCGCGTGCGCCCCTGGCCCCAGCTTTCCACCGTCGTGAGGTGCTGGTTGTGCGCCTGCAGCATGCCGGCCTCGCCGAACGCCTCGATGCGCTGGTCGTAGCCGTAGGCGCAGCGCCGGCTGTTGTTGATGTGCACCAACGCGCCGGAGGCCGCGCGCATCACCACCATCGCCGCGTCGACGTCGCCCGAAGCCTCGATGGCTGGATCGATCAGGTTCGCCCCCATCGCCTGCACTTCGACGATCTCGCCCGCGAGGTAACGCGCCATGTCGAAGTCGTGGATCGTCATGTCGCGGAACAGCCCGCCGGAGCTGGCGACGTAGCCCGGCGGCGGCGGCGCCGGGTCACGGCTGGTGATCACGACCTGCTCAAGCCGGCCGATCTCGCCAGCGGCCAGGCGGTCGCGCAGCGCGCGGAACGACGGGTCGAACCGGCGGTTGAAGCCGAGCATCACCAGCGGACGCAGCCCGGCGATGGCCTGCCAGCACGCATCGACGCGGGCGATGTCGAGATCGACCGGCTTCTCGCACAGCACGGCCTTGGCCCCCTGCACGCTGCGGGCGATCAGGTCCACGTGGGTGTTTGTGCTGGACGCGATCAACACCGCCTGCACGCGGGGGTTGGCCAGCGCCTCGTCCACGGACTGCGCCTGGGACGCGCCGAGGTCCGCGGCGACCGCCGCCGCTGCCGGGCCGGCCACGTCGTAGCACACGGTCAGCTCCGCGCCGGGGTGGGCGTGAATGTTGCGGGCGTGCATCCGGCCGATGCGGCCGCAGCCGAACAGGGCGAAGCCGATCATGCTGGCTGCGCCTTTGCGGTTTCGTGCAGACCGTAGAACGCGATGGCGTTCTGCCCGAACACCGCGTCGCGCTCGGCAGGCGTCAGGTGGGCGGTGAAGCGGTGGGACCAGTCCCACCAGGTCGCATAATCCTGCCGGGTCGTCAGCACCGGCCAGTCGCTGCCGAAGATCAGCCGCTGCGGACCGAACAGTTCCAGGAGCGTGTCGGCATACGGGCGGATGGCGTCGAGCGGAGCGCCGGGCGTGGCCTCCGTCACCAGGCCGGAGAGCTTGCAGCGGACATGCGGGAAGGCGGCAAGGACCGCCATGCCCGCCCGCCACTCCGCATGGCGGCCCGCGGCAATTTCGGGCTTGGCGGCGTGGTCGATGACGAGAGGCAGGTCCGGGTGGCGCTCGATCAGGCGCGGCAAATGCGCGAGGTGGCGGACCCGGGCCAGGGCGTCAAAGGTGAGGCCCAATTCGACGACGGCACGGTAGGCCGCGTCCTGCTCCGGCCGCAGCATCCACTCGTCGTCCGCGATGTCCTGCCACATCGGGCGGATGCCGCGCAGCCGCGGGTCCTGCGCCAGGGCCGCCAGGCGGTCCGGGGCGTCCGGCGCCATCATGTCGGTCCAGCCAATGACGCCCTGCACCCGCGGGTCGGCGTCAGCGAGGGACAGCAGGAAGCGCGTCTCGGCCTCGGTCGCCGCGGCCTGCACCAGCACGATGCCGTCGATCCCGGTTGCGTCGAGCAGGGGTGCCGCGTCCCCCGGCAGGAAGTCGCGATAAATCGGCAGGTCGGGCGTCAGCCAATCGTAGTCGCCGCGGTCGACGCGCCAGTAATGCACGTGCGCGTCGATCACCGGATGAGGCCCGCTTGCCTTAGCTCCAGCCAGAGCGCGTAGGGGATGGGATGCGACATCAGACGAAAATTCTCCTCGACCTCCGCCGCGTCGCGGGCGCCGGGGATGACGGTCGCGACGGCCGGGTGCGACAGCGGGAATTGCAGCGCCGCCGCGCGCAGCGGCACGGCATGGCGGCGGCAGATGCCCTCGATGGCCTCCGTGCGCTCCAGGATGGCGGGCGACGCCGGGGCGTAGTCATACATCGCGCCAGGGACGGCGCCGGTGGCGAGGATGCCGGAGTTGTAGGGACCACCCAGGATGATGCTGATGCCGCGCCGCTCGCACAGCGGCAGGAAGCTATCGAGCGACGCCTGGTCCAGCAGCGTGTAGCGCCCGGCCAGCAGGAAGCAGTCGAAGTCACCGGCCTCCGCGAAGTCTTGGCACGCCTCCCACTCGTTCAGCCCGGCGCCGATGGCCCGCACGGCCCCCTGCTCGCGTAGCGACAGCAGGGCGCGGTAGGCGCCAGCCATCGCTTCCCGGAAGCGGTCACTGTAGGCGTCCCCGTGGTTGCGGCGGTCGCAGTCGTGCAGCAGCAGGATATCGACGCGGTCTGTGCCCAGGCGCTGCAAGCTGTCCTCGAAGGAGCGCATGGCGCCGTCGTAGCTGTAGTCGGTGCGCGGCGTGAACGGCGCCGGGCGGTCGAACAGGCTGTCGGAGGTGCTGCCGGGGCCGGCGGACGCGCCGCGGGGGAATAGGCGCCAGCCGGTTTTGGTGGACAGCACGATGTCGTCCGGCAGCCGCCGCCGGGCGGCGCCCATGCGGTGCTCGGCCAGGCCGAAGCCGTAGAGCGGCGCGGTGTCGAAGTAGCGGATGCCGGCGCGGTGGGCGGCCTCGACCGTTGCCATCGCGCCGTCCTCGGTCTGTGCGCGATACATGTTGCCGAGGCTCGTGCTGCCGAAGCCGAGCGTCGTCAGCTCGATGCCGGTGCGGCCGAGCGTGCGGGTGGGCAGGGTCATGGCCGGATCACGCCCTTGCGGACCAGGATGCAGCCGTAAAGCCGCGTTTCCCCGGTAGCGACGATGGCATAGGCGCCGGCGGCGCGCTCGTAGAAGGCGAAACGCTCGATGTCCTCGATGGCGACCGCATGGCCCTGCGCCGCGTCGAGCGCCTGCTGGAAGTCGGCGGCGACCGGCGGGCGGCCCTGGGACGGGGTCATGATCGCGGCGGGGCAGGACACGAAGTCGTCCAGCGGCAGCAGGGTCAACACCGCTTCCAGCAGGGACGGCGCCGGCAGGCCGGCGGCTTGGATCAAGCGCCGGGCGTGGGTGGCGGCGGGGAAGTTGGCATCGACGATGGCGAGCTCGTCGCCATGCCCCATCTCCGCCAGCACGGCCAGCAGCGGCGGCGAGATCAGCGGATGCAGGCCTTTCAGCATGGTCGCGTGCTCCCCATCGGTCGGCGTGGCAGCGCCGTCGCCATTCGGCGTTCATTTCCGGGAATAGCACGGCTGGCAGGCCGGGGACCAGCGCCCCCGTTCAGAACGCCCGCCGCCCGCGCAGCGCCGCCGCCAGCGTGCCGTCGTCCAGCACGTCCAGCGCGCCGCCGATGGGCACGCCCTGGCCGACGCGGGTGATGCGGGCCGGGCTGTCCAGCTTGCGCAGGCGCTCCGTCAGCCAATGCGCGGTGGTCGCGCCGTCCACGGTGGCGCCGAGCGCCAGGATCACCTCGGTCACGCCGCCGCCCTCCACCCGGGCCAGCAGCGGCGCGACGTTCAGGTCTTCCGGCCCGGTGCCGCCCAACGCGGACAGCGTGCCGCCCAGCACGTGATACAGCCCTCGATGCACCGCCGCGCGCTCCAGCGCCCACAGGTCGCCGACGCCCTCCACGACGCAGATCGAGCCGTGGTCACGCTGCGGGTCCGTGCAGATGCCGCAAGGGTCGCGGCTGTCGAGGTTGCCGCATTGCCGGCACGCCCGCACCGCCCGCGCCGCGTCGGACAGCGCGGTCGCCAAAGGCAGCATCCGCGCTTCCGGCTGCTGCAGCATCTTGAGCGCCGCCCGGCGGGCGCTGCGCGGCCCCAGGCCCGGCAGGCGGGACAGCAGGCCGATCAGCCGCTCGACCTCGGGACCGCCCATCCCGTCAGAACGGCAGCTTGAGGCCCTCCGGCAGCTGCAGCCCGCCGGTCGCCGCCTGCATCTCCTCGGCCATGATCGCCTCGACCTTCTGCTTGGCGTCGGCGTGGGCGGCCACGACCAGGTCCTCCAGCATCTCGGTCTCGCTGGGGTCGATGAGCTTCGGGTCGATCTTGAGCCGCTTCAGCGCGCCCTTGCCGGACAGCGTGACGCTGACCATGCCGGCGCCGGCGCTGCCCTCGATCTCCATGGCCTCGATCTTAGCCTGCATCTCCTGCATCTTGGCCTGCATCTGGCTGGCCTGCTTCATCAGGCCGGCTAGGTTCTTCATGCGTCCTCCTTCATCAGATCGAATCCGCGGCGCCCGGCGGCATGACGTCCCCGCTGTCGGCGTCGAGCGGCGCGAACTCCCGCCCGTCACCCTCTTCCGTCATGGGCACGATGTCCACAAGCCCGTACACGTCGGCCCGGCTGTCCGTGACGCTGGCGATCTCCGCGCCGGGGAAGGCGTCCAGGATGGCCTGCACCAGCGGGTGAGTCGCGGCCTCGGCCCGGCGCGCGGTGTCCGCCGCCTCTCCCTGGCTGGCCAATGTGGGTTCGCCGGGTTCGCGCGACAACGCGATGGTCCAGCGGGCGCCCGTCACCTCCAGCAGCAGGGCGGCAAGGCGGGAGGCCAGGTCGCGCGGCGCGTCCGGCTCCGGCCGCAGCTCGATGACCGGCGGGGCGAAGCGCACCAGGTGGACGGCGTGGAGCAGCAGGCCATGCAGCACCGGCTCGCGCTGCTCGGCCACCAGCATGGCGATATCGCGGAAGCTGGACAGGCGCGGGCCGGCCGGGGCCGGGTCGGGCATCGGGGCGGGCGCCGGAGCGGCGGCAGCGCCGTTGGCGACGGCGCGAACGGCGCCGCCGTCGAAGGGCGGCGCGGCGGCGGGCGCACGCGGGGCGGCTTGCGGCGTCTCCGTCAGCCGCCGCACCAGCTCGCCCGGCGACGGCAGGTCGGCGACGTAGCACAACCGGATCAGCGCCATCTCCACCGCCGCCCGGCGGTCCGGCGCCTGCTCGGCTTCCTGCGTGCCTTTCAGCAGCATCTGCCAGGCGCGGCCCAGGACGGGCATGGTCAGGCGGTCGGCGAGCGCCGCGCCGCGGGTGCGCTCGGCTTCCGGCAGCTCGTTGCCGTCGCGGAGCGCGGGGACGGATTTCAGCCGGGTCAGGGTGTGGGTGAGGTCCAGCAGGTCGCCCAGCATGAGGCCGAGGTCGGCGCCGCGCTCATGCGCGCGGTCGGTGATCGCCAGCGCCTGGTCCGGGCGCCCGGCCATCACCGCCTCCATCAGGTCGAACACCGCCGAGCGGTCGGCGAGGCCCAGCATGTCGGCGACCGCCGCGCCGTCGATGGGGACGCCCCCTGCCCCTTGCGCGATGGCCTGGTCCAAGAGCGACAGCCCGTCCCGCACGGACCCGTCCGCCGCCCGGGCGATCAGGTCCAGCGCGTCCGGCGCCACGGCCACGCCCTCCTTGGCCGCGATCCGCCCGAACTGCCCCACCAGCTCCGCCACCGAGACCCGGCGCAGGTCGAACCGCTGGCAGCGGGACAGCACCGTCACCGGCACCTTGCGGATCTCCGTCGTCGCGAAGATGAACTTCACGTGCGGCGGCGGCTCCTCCAGCGTTTTCAGCAGGGCGTTGAAGGCGTTGCGGGACAGCATGTGGACCTCGTCCACGATGAACACCTTGGTGCGGGCCTGCAGCGGGCGGTAGCGGGCGGCGTCGATCACCTCCCGCATGTCGTCCACGCCGGTGCGGCTGGCGGCGTCCATCT
>JAABUQ010007833.1_pt1 | contig 15254 bp, 14 predicted proteins | sample 5560001 | NCBI WGS metagenome assembly JAABUQ01 (sample SAMN10711888, study PRJNA513371) | rock metagenome | isolation source: Antarctica rocks | place: Antarctica: Victoria Land, Finger Mt nord | collected 2015-12-18 | reverse complement strand
CCCCCGGGGAGTACAGGGAGGTTTCATTGGGGATTATTGAGAAACAAGCCGTCAATGTGAGAATGTTTGGTCAGCCGAATATGACCCTGTGAAGCTTGTCCTAGTATGAATGAATCATGCTAATTTGAAGGTCTTGTGGAATAGTACTTCATGGAGGAGCTCAATGGGAAAGCCGAAGACTGAGTTACCAGGGCTTCGGCATCCCTCTATGCTAGAGTCTCTATACTAGAGTAAAAGAGGATCTAACGACAGTCACTGGGCCAAGGCCCAGCAACACACGCACGCATGGAAGCCTGCCAGTCCTCTTGGAATCAGAAGTACATATCCCATTGAGCAGGTCACCGAGATCGATAGATGCATCACAACCGACCGCCTCTACTTCGATTTCTCTTCCTGTTTCAAGGTTTCCCCTGAGAGACCGCCGAAGAGCTGTTGCACATGAGTCAGCCACGCAGTATCACATATTTCGAAGCGGGCAAGAGTGCTAGGCTTACAGTCTCCATCATCATCCCCGTGATCCGATACGGATCCCCATTACTCGCCGGCCTCCGATCCTCAAAGTATCCCTTTCCTTCCGCCGCACAGGCTCTCGGCACCCTCACCGACGCCCCACGATTCGCCACGCCCCATGTGAATGTGTCGATATTCGCCGTTTCATGCTCGCCCGTCATGCGATCGCGATTGCCCTCGCCATACACCTCGATATGCTCGACATTGCGCTTCTCAAGTTTCTCCATGGCGGCTTTGATGTGCTTCATGCCACCGTCAGCGCGCATCTCGGCGGTCGAGACGTTGGTATGTAGGCCGGTGCCGTTCCAGTTGCCTTTGATGGGTTTGGGCTGGAAGGTTATGACGATACCGAATTCTTCAGCGACGCGATGGAGGATGAAGCGGGCCATCCAGAGCTGGTCGCCGACTGAGGAAGCAGGTTAGCCGGCTTGCTCGTACGAGATAATTGTGACGAGGATAGGAGGGTGGGGTACTTTGTGGCTATTGAAATGGGCCAAGGGGTCACGTACGCTCTATACCCTCGCAGGGCCCAACCTGAAATTCCCACTGAGAAGGCATGACCTCGGCATTGATACCAGATAAGTTGATGTTGGCGTACAAACAAGCCTTGTAATGCGCTTCGACGACATCGCGGCAGAAGACCCTATTAGTTCCAACGCCGCAGTAGTACGGGCCCTGAGGAGCAGGGAAGCCGTTCTTGGGCCAGCCATACGGCCAGTTGTCGGGACCGAAGAGGGTATACTCCTGCTCGAGACCGAACCAGGGCTCGTGCTTGGCGTTGGCCTCCATCAGCCTCGCGGCCTCGTGGCGGTAGTTAAATTTATTGGGGCTGCCATCCCAGTCCCAGGTTTCGCACATCACAAGGATGTTGTCGCCGCCGCGGAAGGGATCGGGGTACATGGCGCAGGGGCGGAGGTAGACATCGGAGTTTTCGCCTGCAGCCTGGCCGGTGGATGATCCGTCGAAATTCCATTCCGAGAGCTCGTCAACGCTCTTGACGGGCTTGTCGAGTGTCTGTGTGACGGCACGGACTATTATTAGTATCTTGTAAAACCTCGAGCTCGTACTTTCGAGCTCGTGCTATGTTGCTGCGGCTCAAGGTTCGCATGGAGCAGCTGGTTCGAGGCTTGGGTGGGGCAAGCCCGGAATGTGGCTGGCCTTATCGGGGCATGCAGCACGATAAGCCGCCGCCCCACTGCCATCGCGACATGCAAAGCAAACAAAGGTTTCCCCTGTGCCGGCAGCCCGGCTGCAACACAATTGAAAGCGATGCTGACAGGAGGTGATGGACCACGCACGTACCTTGGTTTTTGAGCGCAAGCCGTTGGTGCCGTCAATCCAGACGTACTCGGCCATACAGGAGCCCTTCTGGTCGAGTGCCATGTATTTCATGAGCTACAGATTGTCAGCTGTAAGCTCTGGATGAGTGGAAATTGCAGTGCAAACTCACATTGGACGTGTTCGAGATCGTAGTTGATTCGGCCTTGTGACAGTGTCAGTGACTGGGAAGCTCCAGAGAGAACCGTAGCTTTACTGACCATGATTACGGTATCAGCGATCGATTCTGAGGTGTTGACCGGAGGCTTGTAGATGTTTAGGTAGGAAATGCACGGAGCTGCAGAGTTATCCGATCACTTGAAAGGAGGGAGGTTAGGTAGGTGTTGGAGTAAAGGAAGATCTGGGGGAGCAGTTGCGGTTTTTAAAGATCAAGACACGAGAAGCTCTGACCGAGGACATGGAATTTTGAGGGCTTGGAGCCAAGGCCGAAAGGACGGGGAACCAGGCTTGTCGCGGGTGCATATCGCCAAAGCAGGGGTGGATATAAATACACCCGCGTCATTGGTTGGCCGGACGCGCCACTCCAATGCTACCACAAACGCTCGCCCACGCTATCCGAACTTCTTTTGCGGTATCCGGGGAAGAAAGAGCATCCTGATTCCTGAATCGATCGTGTGGGGTAAGCTACACTTATATACGTATCTTTCAACTGATGACTATTGCTCTTTCCTCTATATTTGTCGCAGTCCCATCTTGCGGAGGTGATGTTATCAAGATGCTCTCCAGCAAGCCGGAACCACCTCAACAGGCTCGATCCGGGCCGGCACAGGAGCGTGAAGCAGCTGGAAAGGTGATAAGATCTCTTTCGATGCCGCCGCACCCTTGGCTTGCCACTGCTCCCGACAACGCCGCGTGCAGCACGATGATGCACTGGTACTTTGCATCCGTGGCTAGAGCCTAGAACAGCTCCAAAAGATGGGCCGATAACGAATCTTGTTGCGCAGAGCTTGCGTCCCTAATCGATCTGATATTGATTGTTCCTGATACTGTCCGCTTATCTACCCACTAAGTTGCTGACTGTGAGGTTCTAGCTTTCCATCTAACCGTCGGATGCAGCTCCATCTTGCAGCAAATCCTCCCTCTCCGCCTTGATGGTCATCTTGCATGGCCATGGAGATCTGAACAAAATGCGGCTTCTGCCCCACGCGACACTACCAGAAGTTGATAATGCAGATCATGAGTAATACCCGTCCATAGCTTACTTCTTTATCGTGCGACTATGATTGGTGCGAAACGCTAGGGGCAATCAGTACTTCGTACTTTTAGTCAATAGCATTAGCCAATCGCAGGTACTTTTCAGCTGTGTTTCAGAAGGGTTGTCTGCTGCTGTTAAGGCAAGCGAGCACGTGTAGGTACTCATAATGATACACTCAAATACTCCAATCTGATATCTAGCGGAATCAGCAGATACATTGGGAAAGCGCAAGCAACTAATCATGTTCCCTGCAGTGACATGGTGTACTTCTCAAGGATTCTTCCAGTTAGAAAGCCCCAATCTGGTGCATTTTCCGAAGCCTCCTGTTGAGCGTTTTGATCAACCAATGCACATGCGTGACGATCTGCCTTCTCAGCTGTAAGTCCACATGGGTTCTTCGACTCAATGGGGAGCCGTCAATAAGTAGTTTGCAAGGAGCGCCAAGAATGATCCTCCAAACCTTGCCACTGTACGAGATAACAATCTCTCTGATAGAGCAAGATGACAATGATCGTGAGGTTGAAGCTTTGACTCTTCATTTGAATGTCGGGATATAGTCGATGAAACCGTGAAAGCGCACAAGCCGCACCGGGTGTCAGTACCTTGCCTTCTCAAACCCGTGCAATACTGGATAAATTGGGTTTGATGATACTTTCTTGGACAAGTCAAGTCTGAACCTACCAGAACCCGTTCCCCAAGAAGTAATCAACCACATTTCTGTCTTAGGCATACGCGCGATACCAAACCCCGTAATTGTGTTATAGCTCTGAGTGTTCAATCAAGCTAGCATAGCGAAGAGACACCCGAAAAGACAGACTGACATGAACCTACCTAAGGTATGCTTCACCTGTAGCTTCGGTCCACGTGACTGCTCACGTGATCAAGTTTGTTGAATGCTCGAGCAGCAGCAACATCTCACCATGTCGACCGTCTAAGTCTTGCCGGCTACTTTCCTATTGGTGGTAGTCCGTTTGTCTTTGCAAGGCGCAGATCGGGTTTTTTCGTTGCGTTGTTGATGCGTTGATTATCGCTGGATGGAAGGCCAACTGTACGTTAATTCCTCGTTACACCGGCACTCAACCCGACCACCCAACCACGATGGATATCTGCGATAGTAGTTGGAACGGACAAATGGATTTCCCGTCCGATGCCTGATTCGCTCCGATTTGCATTGATTCTTTAATTCGTCTCCATCTTGCGATTTCCGCTTGCTTTCCCTAGGACACAGCCGAGCATCGATTGATAGAGTCCAGACAAATCACCGCCAAGATTCATCACTGTATGGGCAGCAACACCTAATTGTGCCAGCTTAAGCAGGCAATCAGCCACATTAGATAAAGAAAATGGAGGATGACGATCAGCTATACCGTGATTGTCTGTGTAGCAAACCCGTACCGACATCTAAAGAGCTACTTACCCCTTTGTTCTCCCGCAAAAGACAAAGGTACAAAGTGATTGTCTACTGTTGATACCAGAGCCGTGGAACTAGCAACAGAGATCTGGCAGTTTGTGCTTCTACTTTGCCAGCACAACAGCAACCGCCAATGAACAAAGACCATGGCTGATCCAAGCAGGAGAAATGTACTTGGAGCTGGACCTACCTCTCCACGCTGTTCTGATTCATACTAAGCTGGCATACCACCTAGAATATCGACTGGTCTTGAACCCCGACAGCACTCAGAGCAATTCGGATCGATCTTTGTAGTCCGTCTCAGGCATGTGCTACCTTGAGGAGACATATCACACACCTTGTGGTCACTGGGGTCCAAGGCAAAACCGAGAACCCTGCGCATCCGCCATGCACCACGGTAATCTCACAAATGGCTGCTGGAATAGCAAGGTGGACGGTGTGAACAGAGTCGCAAAGCAGTGTCGTCGCTGTGTCTATACACACAGAATAAGGTTAGGCCCTTTGCAAGTTGATCAGGGCTGCAACCCTGACGCAGGACAGGTTGCTGACCTCAGAGTGACAGGCGCGAGATGGCTCCTACTTTTCCCCCAGCAATTCGGATTGAGCGGGCGCCGAGTGGTTGGGAGAGAAGGAGGTGTGTCCATTCCATGAGTACCAAATCGGGCGAGGCTGACTTCCAGACCGTTACACTATTTCGTCAATCCACCGTTAACAACTGTGCTGGGGTGGAGGTGGGCTGTGTGATGATTTCTTTACATTTCTCGCAATCGCTCCTAATAGCAGACGACAAAGTAAAAGCCAAGCGGCATATGGAGTTGTTCATCAGTGGGCATTTCAGAGGGCGTCTTCGATACTCAAGCTTGGAAGGTATCATCGAGCTAATGAAGGCTTGCCACTCGTCAAGCTCGCAACGAGAACAGAGCACCAAGTCAGCCCAGGGCGCAGATGTCGGAATTGGCACATGCCACTGGACAGTGGACGCTCTCTAAAGCCTTGGTAATAAAATTAAAGGAATCAAAACGAAGATGACCGAGCACAAAGAAGCAGGATGAACTTGGATACTCAATATTCATACAACGCAACACAGGGGCGCTGGTATTGAAACCCCAAAATCGGGGATGGCTCGCGCTGATTGTCCGCACCTTAAGTTGGTTATTTCGTACCTGATGACCGGACCCTCTTTGATTCGTGCATGCACATGTAATTCACAAGGTTGTGGGGACGACCTTTGCACCAACGAAAAGATCGAGGTTCCTTGAACTGCCTTCTTGCATCAAGCACCACGTCCTTGGGTAAAGTAGACAATGCGGCATTCTTGTTTAGGGAGAGCAGGCGAGAAGCTCTCTTTTGCCGCCTAGCACGGAAAAGAGAAGTGTCACACACAATGATAGACCATCCAATAGCCGATTCTCGACAGGTAGTCGTTGTAGTAATCAAGCACAGAGGTACTCCGTGCGGTTGTTTTTGAGTGGCCATAAGCGGCCCCGCAAATTTAGGTGGGAACTCACCAAGCCGCTTATGGCCACTTACTAAAAACCGCACGGAGTAGATGTAGGATCGAGATATGGAATTTGCAAAGTATAAGGTGGCCCGCAAAAGTATTTCTAGGAGTACTTCTAGATCGTAGATCGTCATCGGCGGCCGCCTGGTCTCATCCCTGTTTGCTGCATTAGCGGCTGCCGGAGACTTTGATTCGAAACGGAGCTTAACTTAGATTGTGGTGGACAACAGTTGTCGACGGGAGGCCTCTGCTGTCTTGTGGCCCTTGTGGGCGACACGGTTTCTATTGTTACTGTCTCAGCAGCAACATTGTGATTTCTGCATTCGCTTTTTGGGTCAGTGGATGATGTGACGCATTTATTGTTGAGGTCCCCTGGTGAAGGATAAAGCATTCGCGAATGTATTACCCGAATATCGACCTCCGTAGAGCCAATCACATGTCACTGCGGCCGAATAAGACGAGCTCTAACCTCTTTACGCATTGGACTATACCGTCGCTCGCAGCCTTTTATTGAATGCCCTTACCAAGTTTCCATATACACCGTACACGTTAAGGTAGTGTCGCTCTGATTCCAGATCTAGAGTCGCTGTTGCGCCGATGGTGAAGGCTGCTTGGCTGATCCGAGGTGAGTGAATATGATTGTGAAGATAGCGGTCTAACTCTTTCAGTACCCGATCACCTCTCACTACTTCACAGTTCACTCCCTACCTCATGTCGTTCAACTCAAATCAGCCTCCTCTCAACACCTCCCATGTTTCCATAAGCCTTCGCTCCATGCACCCATGAGTTCATCCCATCCTAATCTGCTGCGACCAACACTGTCAGCAAGTCTTCGATTCAAGTCCCTTCGCTGCACCTCAATCGCTTGATATGCAGTTCTCACCAACATCGGACGGCTTGGAGTCCGCTCCAAAGGCAGCACAACGCCCAACCTCCAATAAAGACCGTACAGGCTCCACGTCGGCATCAACTTCGCTAGCCTCGCCTCCGCCCGTCGATCCTGAGCCAGCATACATTGCGGCTTCAGCAGCGTCGCAGGTAGTCACGAGCGATCGTCAGAATCAGACTGAAGACTGGTTCGAGGAAAGAGGAGACGAATTCGGCCAGGATACCGCAGTCGTATCGCCTGCCTCGCTCGCGCTGGTCAACGCCTTCCTCGATCAACTCCTTTTCAATTTCCTGGCCAGTGCGCGCTCGACGTCGATAACTTCACTAAGACCGGCAGTCTCGGAGGTATTGAAGCCCCGCTTGGCAAAAGACGCAATCCATGGTGCCGATGAGGAACTGCATGAATTTCTAGGAGGTGGGGACGAGGAAGAATTATCTGCTTTCCACAATGGTTTGGCGCTAAAAGGAGCATGGGATCTGAGCCTGATATGGAGGAGAACCCGGTTGCGATGCATGGTATACACACGTCTTGGCGACATGGAAGAGGAAGATGAGGAATCTTTCGTCGAGCGCGAACGTCTGGAGGAAACAAATGAGGGCCATCATCAGCTGTTTCGAGACTTTGGCGTTGTCTCCCCCGCTGCTGCAATTTTCTTGACCTCTATTCTTGAATTTGTAGGAGAACAGGCTTTGGTAGTAGCCGGAGAAGCAGCATACACCCGAGCAGAATATCAACGGGCGAGGACGTCAGTAGACGGCACACCAAACGGCAGCCGACAACGAGTGATCGTGGAAGAGACGGATATGGAGAAAATCGCCCTCAATACAACGTTGGGACGGCTTTGGAGGTCGTGGAAAAACCGAGTCAGGTCGCCCAGCATGCTTAGTGCCAGAACAACATCACGCGACTCTACGCGAGGAAAAGGAGCCCCAACTCCTAATAACAACCGGACAAGCAGCCATGTTGGCGTTAGCAATGTCGATGAGACCGCTTCCAGACCAGCTGTTGTTGAGGTCATGGGAAAGCCTCCTTCATCAAGATCGCCATTATCAGATTATACCAATGAAAATGTAGCAGATGACGCTGCAAAGAGATCTGTAGCTAGGAACCGGTTTCAAGAAGGCAGACCAACGGTGAATCCTGATGAGCGAAGACCCAGTAGCATGGTTGCCTACCCACCACGAGATGAGAAATTGTCACTCGCGCCACCTGGCAGCACTATGCAGCGTCGTAGATCGTCGTCCGTACCTGTTTTCTGTCCGTTACCATATGTCTATCCATCGAGCGATGCCTGCACCGCTCCAAAAGAGACACCTAGGACCTTCAACAACAGCTCTCAGTCTGCCCACGAGCAAGGCAAACCTCTAATGGCGGCCTCTACCTCAGATGTACCGAGCATTCCCGCGGCTGTCGCCACTATGTACGACGGTGAGCTGCATTCTGAGGAAATCGTTCAAGCTACGAATCGTGCTACGAAAGCCGCACAGGAGACACCTGGCATCAGCAAAGAGGAGTTCGATAGGCAGCTGATGGAATTGGTGCGGGAGATGGAACCTCGATCAACTCCGGACTCAGTGGACCGCGACAGCCAGGTTTCATCTGATGTCGTTAAGGATCAACAACGTGGAATTGCACGTCAGCGACGACCGAATGGTGCTGAAAGCAGCGGAGCCTTAGATGGAGACCAAGCGTGCTCTGAGAAGCCGGCAGGTCAAGGTGTCAAACGAAGTACAATCGAAAATTGGTGCGGTACACGAGATGCGTCCCCAAACTTCTACGAGAAGGTCTCACGAGTAGGAGAAGAGGAGATGATGCAAGGAGGACGATCACGTGAGGCTAGCGGAGATACTGTTGATAACGGATATGGACGAAAGTGGGAGCGTCAAGCACCCTATTTCTACCAGGGGCGTCCAGCCTCTAGCAAAGTCCAAGAGCCCAGTATTACACCCGGACCTGGTAAAGTGCTGCCAATCGAGGACCTTGTTCCAAACTCGGCCGCAGAGACTGTTCGTGCACAAGAAGCTGATAATGGCGCCCCATCTCTCACACCTCTGCGAGAGCTAATGGAAGCTGCTCATGATACTTCAGATGAAGCATCCTCACTCGCGCCGAGCCAAGATGCCTCTAAGCCTGATCATATCGCGTCTGAGCGTTTCCAGTATGCCGACCTTCCAAGGTCCGGGTCCATCTCGTCTCGGACCGTGTCGCAGGCCAAACCGACGTCCAAGCTGTCGGATCTCGGATCACAGTTTCCAGTTGTCAATACTGGCACAGACCGTGCAGCCGTACAACGAGTGATCCCGTCACCAATTTCCGCACGTGAGCCATTTACACCTATCGGACGCACATCCATAAGTAGCAACCGTGATTTGAGACCGGTCCAGACGTCTAGCTCAAGCACTTCTCAAGTTTCTCAGAAGTTGAAGGGCCTGGTAGGTAGGGATTCAAGCGATGCGAGACGGCCGGGTACTCCAAGGCGCTCCTCGGAGGAAAGTGGTAGCATGGCTAGCGACAAACGTTCTCTCAGCACCCCGAAGGCGGAAGATGCGCAGCGAAGCTTCGATCAATTGATCAAAAGTGATGAAACCATTCAATATACGCTCACACCGCAGAACATGCGAGAGATGGAGGTATGGAAAAGGTGCTGTAATTTGTGAATGAAGCTGAAGCTGACTTATCCCAGGTCCCCGATTCACCGCGATGGAACCAGAAACGTGCAGACACTGCAGAACTGGCAGAGTTCTTACGCAGGACAGGTCCCGAAGACTCTGAATCGACTCGTCCGATGTCTGGTCGCTCGAAGGTGTCACTCAAAGGGCTTAGCGGACTTCGCTCTAGTCCTGCAAGCAATGCCAAGCCCCCTGAATTGACACGTCCAACTCAACCAGTGCAAGCAATACCAATCCAAGCGAACGTCTCTTCCAGACCTTCGACATCACATTCTCAGGCTGGTGTTGCACGAGATGCAAGGACCAAAGACGAGAGCGTTAGGGAATTTGCAGACTTCCTTAGATCCACTGGACCCGCTCCGGGTGCAGTTTCTCCGCAAAACCCAGGACCACCGATAGCTGAACCACGACCAATCAAAGCCTTACCGGCGACCTCACCAAGACCGCCATCTCAACAAGGGGCGCCCAAAAAGATCGTGAAACCAAATCCCAGTACAGTCAATCAACCCATGGTCAACCACCAAATGCATGTAGCAGCGTCTCGAAGGCCACCACCAAAGCTTGAAGCGCGTGAAGCTGCTGCATCCAGCGATTCCACTTCTGATCTTGCCAACTTCATTCGTCAAGGTCCGGGTGATCGAAGTGAGGGCAGAGTGCGGCTGCCGCGCACAGGCGAGCAACCACGTCCGACAGCAGATACCAACGGAATTCACCAGATCAGCAATGGGAAGCCCAAAGAAGCAGAAAATTCTCGTTTGTCTGTGGCCAGCACACAACTGAGCTCTGCACCTTCCAAGTCCGTCCATTCCGTGAATTCTCGGACTGGTCTCCTCGACTCGTCGATTGCCCCCTCGGATAGCAAACAGCGGACCTCGGGGTCAAGGGAGAGACGATCCCCTCGACACGACGACCCACCCTGTACTGTCCGCAAGCATCGCCGCGTCACAGATCCGTATGCGATAGACACCGATAGCGAAGGTGACGAAGCGTATCAACCCCCACCACAAAAGCAAGAGGAAAGTCTCATGGACTTTCTTAACAGTGTGACGCCTCCACCAGCCCCTCCTACGTCTCGATTGACCTTTACTAATCCACCACAACATTCTAAAAGCCCTGCTTCTCACAAAAACCATTACCCGAGTATGCGAGAGCGCTTGACACGCAATGGCGTCTCAAGCGGCACTACGAGAAAACGCACTTCTCCGCCTTCTATGGGCGTTCCATCCGTTACCCGTGGCAAGAGTGAGACACGGCAGGCTAGGTCTATCACGGCTCGTGGGAAAGCCCCAGTGCCGCAGCAGCCACCTGTGGACCGCGGAAGGCCAGAAGCAGCGCGCTCGGACCCAGCTAATCGTATCAGAAGCCAGGGACCACGGGAGACCTCACCACATTTAATAACCCAAGTCGGTACAAAGTATGATACCTACCGGATTACATCGCCCACATATGCTGCACATGTGGACCGTGACCGGAAGGGGCCACGTCGTTCACCGATTCAGCATCAACCACGTGAGGAACGCGAGCCTGGCAGTGACATTAGCGATCTGGCCGAATTTCTGAAAAATTCGGGCCCACCTACTGCCGTTCCAGCTCCACGACCAGTCAGCCCGGTTAAGGAGAAGGAGAAAGAAGGGGGCTTCGGAAGGATGTTCAGTAGGCGGAAAAAGAGCGTCCACTGAGTAGCCGACGCGATTTGCTGTTCGTTGGTTCGAAAACTATCGATTCGGATGAGTGAGACGCATTACTATTGATGTTGCGAACGTGTACGCACGTCCCTACTGCTAACAAGCGACCTGGCGCATAACGAGATTGGATGATCAGGTGGCTCTTTATTTGCCATTGCAGGAGGTTTTGATGAGCGATTTGACGACAAGATGAGGAGCAAAATCATTGAAGTGGAATTCATGGACCAGGTTTCTGACATCTACTCAGATAGATGCCATGTGTCATGTAAATATTTTCCGATAGATATCCGAGCTAGCAATGACATACAGTAGAGCACGAATACTTTACTACTCACATACGCTACACGTGACTTTATGCAACACTTGATTGGAGTGGTCACGCCTAATTATCTCTCAAATCTCAACGGGTTCTTCACAGATGGCTACATATACGCTTCAATTGGCCTTCCTCCGCTCAGCCTATGGTGCTCTCGAGCCTGTGATACAACGTCTCATTCCAATGCAACGCGTCCCTTGAGCAGAGGCAACAAATATGATTTTCCATTTTCCCCCTTCACGACATCAACACTAGGCCATATGCTATACTTCACTTCTCTACAGCCGTGCTCGCCGTCAAGATAACTCGAAAATGGCAACCCCAAGTTCAACGCCCCGTGCTCCTTACCCGGCTTCCAAACCCACTCCTCGCTCCGCCGTTACTACTACCACGTGCAATGCAGCTCATACGCCTACACCGGCTTCGGTGACCTCTCCCCCCACTCCCGCCGCCGTCCATGCCGCAGCTTCTCCAATGTATCTGCGCGAAAAGCTCGCGAAGTCGAGCCCCCTTGGCCCAGGCGGCGTCAGCATGTCGCGTGTCCCTACAAGTGCTAGCGAAGCGGGGACACAGATCTCCATAGGCGCTTTCGAGGGTCTGGCCGAGAAGACAGGACTGACTCCAGCGGGGATGGGACTTGGAGATCTAGGGATCGTTGGAGCTGGACCAAATGGGGTCAATAGCTTGGCAGCTGGGCTAGGCATTGGTATGGGAGGGGTAAGGGATCAAGAGGAAGAGAGGAGAAGCAAAACGGAAGCCATTGTCTCTGTCCTTGGGACGAGATGGGGACGTGTGTGTCCTGAGGGTGTAGAGCGAGCGGCGAAGAGGGTGGGACTGGAATGTTTGTGGGAGGAGGGGCGGGGTGGGGCGAAGCGCACATTAAGCATTGCCGGTAATGATGTGCTAGTCGACGTTGAGTTCGCTGGGGCGGAGGTGCAAGGTGTGACATTGGAGTTGGCTGCTAGTGGGCAGGAGGTTGGCAAAAGAGCACTTGAAGGGGCTGAGGTGCTGAAAAGGGATCTAAAAGGAGAAGACGAGGGCTACGTATTCCTAGATGCATTCGTTGGCAACTTGGAGAAGTTAGCTAGGATGGACAAACTGGCCGAAGGGGGCATAAGCTGTTTTGATGCGGTGGAGGGCGTGAGGGCGGCACTGGAGAGGGTATTTGAATGGGAACTTGGCAAGAGGCAGGAGATGGGCAGCGATGTCAATGGTCTGATGCTCGAACGACAAGTTCTACGTCAAGGAAGTGGAAGGCCCAAGATACATACTAGAGGAAGAGTTGGACTGGCCGTACAATACTGGATAGACAGGAGTCTTCTGCCACCGGAGGGTCGAGAACCGGGAGCAATGGAAATAGACACCGACGGTGCGGATCCAGAAGAGGGGCTCACGGTCTATGCAGCGGTCCTCGAATGCGAGGCCTCTGCGTCTTCCCTGTACCCTCCAGTCCGGGTATCAAATTCATGGGTTTCTGACTCCGTCGGAGAAGCCACGGCTCAAGATCAGAGTCGAGTTGACGTGCAGCATTCCTCGATCGACTGGCAAGAGCCTTCGCCAACGCTCCTGAAATCAGCAAGCGACGGCTCGATGAACCTCGACGACCAGGATCCTCTTTTGCAAGTTAGAACCCCCAACGTACGCTTCGTTGCACGCCTAGAGCCTCCTGTCGTTGTACCACTACAGATAGCTATCGACATCCACCAATCTGTTGGCGCGCCGCTCTTACAAGAATCATTACAATCGACGACTTATGAGTCTCTACTTTTTGCCGATACCGCTGCACCGCCGAACCCTCAGGAACAACGCACAACTACCAAGACCGTAACATCCTTCGATAGCTCAGGAAACTCCATAGAGCATAGGCACAAGTATACACTCTTTCCTACACAGTCTGACTACGGCCGCGTCCTGGACTCTCTTCCTTTCTCGCATCCACGGCAAATCATTGAGATCCTGCCAATTCTCCGTCGATGGGTATTGATAGGAAGTTTGTTGCGGCGTGCCTTTGTCCCCGATGCAGTACCCGAGTCTCTCAAGAAGGTCGACGATGATGCAGCATTCGAAATGGATGTTCAGCTGGACGAAAGCATGACCGTTGAAGAGGAACTTGCAGCTCTTCTTGCCTCTCCCTCTTCACCTTCCACCGAAGACGACGTTGATCGAGCTGAAGGGTCGGCGCTCCCAGTGGACATCACTCTCACCACTTCATCGTCTACCCCGGGGATAGGGGTAGTCTGGCCGCAAGGGGAGATGCTCAAGACGGTGAATATCGGAATCGGGCTGAACGGGACTATAGAGGTGTATGGCGACCTAGCCGGGAAAGGGTCAGAAAGAGAGAAGACGAAGAGAATCCTCGAGATTGCAGAGGACGTAGGTGTGCTTGTCATGTGGATGATGAAAGGCTCGTGACAGCCCTAGATGACTGAGAATATTTGACCACTGAATCCCAAAGCAAAGTGTCCTTGACAAACAAGGGCATGCATCATAAATTGACGGAGACGAAAGCCGGCGCTGTCATGATGATGCATGAGACGCGCGATGGCATATGTCGCGACAACACTCACCCGATTTCCGGATTCTCGGAATCACATTGGCACAGCCTCGGGCATAACCAAGTCGTCAAAGAGCTGGGAGATTTGATCCGATGGCGCGTTCTGGAGTTTGGCGCGTCAGGGTGTGTGAAGGCTCACCCAAGTGAATGTCGATGTTGACCGTCGATCAGCCCTTTATTTCTCTTCGTTTCTACACACCGGCTTTTCTGCAGATGTGTACGCCATGCAGATGAGCTCGCAGCAGGATTCAGCATGGACATGCTGGCAAGTTTAACCATCCAGCCGGTACTACTCAAATGTCACTCGTGCGTTTCTAAACAATCGCTTGATATTTCAGAGCAATGCTGTGGATGCGGTCGCGGATTGTATGCCTCGGAAGCCAACTAGCAATCTGAAGGGGTGTCGCGAATACCAGATCTGGCAGACACCGAAAACTCATGATTCGTGTGTTCGAAGGAAAATACCATAACGAAGACTCAGGGGCGGTTAGTTATCACTGCAAAAATAGCGGATCTTGCTGCTCGTAACGTGGGTCTTTCTACAACTCTATTTGCCTCTCTAACTCGCGAAGGAGGCTCCGCCTTCTCCCCTTGTGAACTAACGAAAAACACACTTCAGTCTGGCAGCCCGATTCTATTTGCCTCTTGACTCCAGCTTCCTGCCCAGCTTATGGAACGTCCCTCGCATCCCGCCTATCCCTCCTCTTCTCCTCTCCTAGCTATGCCCTGCCCAACCCGCAAAGGCGGGCCTACTTGATTGACAGACATTCAGCCTAGAGCTACCTAGCCGAGCCAGGGCAGGGACCTGCATGACCCTCACCAAGCACCATGCGCCAACCCTCATCCACATAATCAACAACAACAACAACAATACAATAGCAGTAGTAATAGCAAAGCATACAGCCACCACCATACCCCCTTCTACATACAGCCCTCTATATCCTCAGATCCTACAGCCACTTGCATACCTTGTCCTCGCTCTGCAAACCCTCCCTCCAAACCCACTGTCAAGCCCTCTCTCCAAACCCCCACCTCCAAACCTCCTTCTAAAACCTTCCACTTTCATACCTCGTCCTCGTCCTCGCCCTCCAGAACCTCCTTCCATCACCTCTCTCCCCTGGGGGGGGGGGGGGGGGGGGGGGGGGGGGGGCGCGCGGGGGGGGCGCCGGGGGCGGGGCGGGCGGGC
>JAABUQ010007831.1_pt1 | contig 15256 bp, 10 predicted proteins | sample 5560001 | NCBI WGS metagenome assembly JAABUQ01 (sample SAMN10711888, study PRJNA513371) | rock metagenome | isolation source: Antarctica rocks | place: Antarctica: Victoria Land, Finger Mt nord | collected 2015-12-18 | reverse complement strand
CGGCGAGCACGGCCCGCGCCAGAGCCGCCGCCTCCGCCGGACCGGACATCACCGTGGGCGTCACCGCGCAGGTCATGCCTTCGGCTTCGACCGCGTCGGCCAGATCAGCGTCGGCCGTGTCGACGACGAGCACGGCGGCGTAGGGGGCCCACATCCGGGCGACGCCGACCACCGTCGGCTCGTGGCCCAACTCGGCCAGGATGCGGTCAGCGGGTCCCTTGAGGGCCCGTCCGGCGATGATGGGCGACACCGCGACCACGTCGGAGCGCCGTTCGGCGACGGCATCGCCGACCCCTGGCGTGGCCAGCACCGGACCGATCGAGAGCACCGGGTTGGAAGGGCAGATCACGAGCCGCTCGGCCGACGCAACGGCGGCGAGGACATCGGCGCCGGGCTCGGCATGATCGATGCCGTCAAATCGGACGGCCGACACATCGACATCGTGGTGACGGCCGACGAAGTACTCCTGGAAGCCGATCTCCTCGCCGGTGGCGGCCACCACCACCCGGGTCGCCACCGGATCGTCGGACATGGGCAGCACGCGGATTGGCAGCTCCCAGCGGTCGGCGATCTCGGCGGCCACCTCGCTCAGTGACGCCCCTTCGCCCAACCGGGCGGTGCGGTACAGGTGGGTACCGAGGTCGCGGTCGCCGAGCCCGAACCACGCCAACCGGCCCCCGTCATAGGCCCGCAGCTCGGAGAGCGCCTGCCACGTCTCTCCGGCCAGGCCCCACCCGGTCTCGGGATTGATGGCCCCAGCCAGGGTGTAGGTGACCGTGTCGAGATCGGGACTGATGTGCAATCCGTGGAGGACGGCATCGTCGCCGGTGTTGACCACCGCGGTGATCGCCTCGTCCCCGGCGACAGCCACCAGGCCGCGAAGCATGCGGGCGGCGCCGACGCCGCCGGCCAATGCGAGGATCACCGGGCCACGGTACCGTCTGGCGTCCATGACTCCCGTTGTCGGCATCGATGCCACCCCGCTGCTCGGTCCCCGCACGGGCGTGGGGGTCTTCGTCGACGGGCTGGTGTCGGCGCTGGCCGGCCGGCCCGATCTCACCCTGCGGGCCTACGGGCTCACGGCTCGGGGGTTCCGACGGCTCGGGGCGGTGCTGCCCGCTGGTATGGCTCTCCGAGGGTTGCCGTTGCCGGCGAGCGTCGCCCTGCGGGCATGGGCCGCGGTCGACATTCCGACCATCGAAGCTTGGTCGGGCCGGGTGGACGTGGTGCACGGCACCAACTTCGTGGTGCCCCCGAGCCGCCGGGCGGCCCGGCTGGTCTCGGTCCACGACCTGACGTCGCTGCATTTCCCCGAGCTGTGCCCCCCTGCCGCCCGGCGCTACCCCGACCTGGTCCGCCGGGCCGTGGGCCAGGGGGCGTGGGTCCACGCCGTGTCCGAGTCGGTGGCGGCCGAGACGGTCGAGCATCTGGGCGCCGATCCCGACCGCGTGCGGGTCATCTACTCCGGGGCGCCCCAGCCGACGAACCTGGCCCCTCCGGCCGGGCATGCCGGTGAGCGAACCCGGGGCCGTCGGTACATCCTGGCCCTGGGGACCGTGGAGCCTCGCAAGAACCTCCCCGCCCTGGTCGCAGCCTTCGACCAGGTCGCCGACGATCACCCCGACCTCGAGCTCCACATCGCCGGTCCGCCCGGGTGGGGAGAGGGAGCGTTGACCCGAGCCATCGAGGCCGCCCGGCACCGCCGGCGCATCGACCGTCTGGGCTGGGTGCCGGACCCGGCCGACGCAGTGGCAGGTGCCGCCGTCGTCGCCTACCCCTCACTCTACGAGGGGTTCGGCTTCCCGCCCCTCGAGGCCATGGCCGCCGGGGTTCCGGTGGTGGCCACGGCGGTGGCCGCCTTGCCGGAGGTCCTCGGTGACGCCGCCATCCTCGTGGCCCCTGGCGACATCGACTCGCTGGCGGGAGCCCTGGGTCGGGTGCTGAGCGACGACGCCCTGCGGGCCAGGCTCATCGACGCCGGCCGGATCAGGGTCACTCGGTACCGGTGGGAGCTCACCGGGGAGGGATTCGCCCGGCTCTACGCCCAGCTGGCGGCAACGACAGGGCCTCATCGGTAGCGGCCCCCTCATCGGTAGCGGCCCCCTGGGGTTCGCAGGCCCCCGGCGGCGGGGTGCGGCGTCAGTGGGGGAGCCGGTAGGCCCTTCCGCCGGCTGCCACCGCGTCGAAGAGGGCCAGGAAGTCGCCCGGGCCCGACGAGCGGAGCCGGGGTCGAGCCAGTCGTAAGGCGGTGCTCGACCCCGATTCCGCTACCAGGGCGAGCACGCCGTCGGCCAGGGCGGCGGCATCTCGGAGGGGAATGAGGCGACCGGCGCCGGCGGGGACGTCGGCCAGGATCTCCAGGGGCCCTCCCGCGGCGGTGGCGACAACCGGCGTCCCGGAGGTCAAGGCCTCGACCAGGCCCAGGCCGAACGGCTCGGGCTCGGTGGAGGCCTGCACGAAGACGTCGAGATCGGCCATCAGCTCGGGAACGTCCTGGCGGGCCCCCAGCCAGCGAACGCTCAGCTCGCGTGCCCGTCGCCCCAGCGCTTCGGCGTACGCCTCCTTTCCGGCCACCGGGCCACCGGCCACGACCACTTCGATGTCCGGGCGGGCCCGGCGCAGCAGGGGGACGGCGTCGAGGAGGACGTCGACGCCCTTCCAGGTGTCGATGCGGGTGGCCGCCCCGACCAGGGCGACGGAGTCGGCGATGCCCTCCCGGAGGCGGAATCGGCCGGCCCGGCCGGGAGCAAACTCGCGGGGGTCGGGTTCGTCGGTGATCTCGATCACGTTGGCGGGGTCCAGCTGGGCGGCGACGGCGGCGGAGATGGCGATGACCACCGTGGCGAAGTGGCGGGCCAGCCACCGCTCCATCCGCAGCGCCACGCTCGACTGCACGACGATCTCGCGGGCATGCCACACGTGGGGGCGGCGGACGATCAGGGCGACGGCCCACCCGTAGAGGGAGTGGATGGCGTTGGTGTGGATCACCTCCGCGTCGAGGCGGCGGGCCAGCCAGGCCAGGCGCACCACCGAGACCGGCCAGCGGACCACGAAGCGCATCCACCGGCTCGGCCGGCCCGAGGTGGTGATGCGCTCCAGGGCCACGATGTGCAGGACGGCACCGGCGGCGGCATACTCGGCGGCCAGGCGGGCCGGCCCTGAGATGGCCACGTGGCACTCCCAGCCGTTGGCCACCAGCTGGCGGATCATCCGGATCAGTGCAGTCTCGGAGCCGCCCCCGTCCCTGACCACCTGGACCGTGAGGAGACGCCTGGTGCGGGTTGCGCTCAACGTGGAACAGCTCCTGTACCGCTCACCGGGGGGCGTGGGCCGGTACACGGCCCAGCTGGCCACAGTACTGCCGGCGACCGGAGCCGGCGACGAGGTGGTCGCCTTCACCGCCCGCCACGCCCGGGCCGAGGTGACCGCGGCCATGGACCGTTTCGGCGTCCCCGGGCCGCCCCCGGCGATCCTGAGCCTGCCCCGCCCGGTCCTCTACGAGGCCTGGCACCGCTTCGGCCGACCATCGATCGACGTCGGGGTGGTCGACGTGATCCACGCCCCGTCGGTGGCGGTCCCGCCGCGGCGGGCAACACCGCTGGTGGTCACGGTCCATGACGCGGCGCCGGCGCTGTTCCCCGAAACCTTCCCCCGGCGCGGCCTGCACTTCCATCGCCTGGGGATGGCCGCCGCCGCCCGCCGGGCCGACCTGGTGATCACGGTCAGCCAGGCTGCCGCCGCGGAGATCGTCGAGCACAGCGCCATCCCCGCCGAGCGGATCCGGGTGGTCGCCAACGGCGTCGATCCGGTGACACTCGAACCCGAGGCCGCCGCCGCCGCCCGCACCCGGCTCGGCGTGGCGGATCGGCCGTACGTGTTGTGGGTGGGAAGCCTCGAGCCGCGCAAGAACGTGCGCACCCTCGTCGCGGCGGCGGCGCTGCTGGCTCGGCAGTTGGGGAATGGCGTCCCCGGCCGGCCCCGACTCGTCCTGGCGGGATACCCCGGCTGGCTGAGCGACGATGTGATCGATCCCGCTGACCGGGCCGTCCTGGGCCAGGACCTGGTGCAACTCGGGGTGCTCGCCGAGTCGGACCTGTGGGCCCTGTATGCCGGTGCCGCCCTGCTCGGATTCCCCAGCCTGCACGAGGGATTCGGGTACCCGGTCCTCGAGGCCATGACTCAGGCCACTCCCGTCGTCTGCTCCGACATCGCCGTGCTACGCGAGATCGGCGGTCCCGCCGCCCGCTACGTCGCCCCGACCGACCCGGGGGCGTGGGCCGAGGTGATAGGCGGCCTTCTTTCCGATCTTCACGAGCTCCGGGCGGCCGGCGTCGCCGGGCAGGCGTGGGCCCGGAACTTCGGTGTGGCCGCCTGTATGGCCGGCACCCGGGCCGTCTACGCCGAGGCGGCGGGCGCCGGCTGACGCTCAGAAGTGGCGATCCACCTCGTTGGCGTAGTGAATCCCGAGTTGGGAGTTGTGGGCTGCGAGCCAGTGCGACAGGGCTGTCGACCCGGTAGCCGGACCGTCGGTGTCGGCCAGGCCCGCAGCCATAGCCCGGTACTCGTCGGCGGTGAGCAAGACGTCGCCCAGGGCGATGCCGAGGAGTCGGGAGAACACCGGAACCGCCGGCCCGGGGACCGAAATGATGCGTGCTCGGCTTCCCACGGCGTCCCGGACGGAGTTCACCAGCTCCGTGAACGTGGGACGCTCCGGCCCGACGGCATCGCTGACGCTGTCGTGGCGCTCGGTGCCCTTCTCGACGCAGGAGCGGGCCAGGTCATCGACGTGGATGGGACGGATCCGGTAGCTGCCTCGTGCGCCGACGGCGAAGACCGGGAGTCGTCGCAGCAGCCAGGCGATGTTGTTGAGCAACACGCCGTCGCCGCCGAAGAGGATGGCGGGGCGGAGGATGGCGTAGGGCACCTCGGCTTCGGCCAGAGCCCGCTCTACCAGCGCCTTCCCCTGAAAGTACGGGTAGGGGGAGACGATGGTCGGGTGGGTGATGCTCACGTGCACGATCCGCTGGACGCCGGCATGTCGAGCGGCGTGAAAGAGGGTCCGGGAGTTGGCGACCGCCAGGGCGTGGTCGGTGCGCCCATGGGCGAAACGCACCCAGTAGGTGTTGTACAGGGTGGTCACGCCGGTGAGCGACTCCACCAAGGCGATGGGGTCTTCGAAGTTGAGGGGGCGAACCTCGATCGGCGAGTCCCGGGGCGCTCGTCCGGGGTGTCCGGTGATCGTGCGCACGTGACGGCCGGATCGAACCAACGCCTGGGCGATGGCCTTTCCCGAGTAGCTGAAGGCGCCGGTGACGAGGTCAAGGCCCGTGTCGATTCCTGCCTGGCCTGTCCGGTCGGTCGTATGCTCTGTCGTCATGCTCATGGCCCTGTCGTGTCCTTCGGTCTCGTTGGTGCGGCCATCCCGCCGAGCGCTTCGACGAGCGGTGCCAGCTGCTTGGCGTGGTCGAACAAGGCCAGGGCCGAGGTCCGATCCCCATCAAGATGACTGAGCAACTCCAGGCCCAGGTAGATGGCGACAATGCCGTAGGCGACCTCACTCGAGGGGATCACCGATCCCAGCGCGGAGGCACCCAGGGCCGAGTCGATCGCCCCTGACGCGAACTGGGTCCACGGCGTCATGCGAGCCGACACCTCGGGTCCGAGCCCTGGTGTGGAAGCCGCACCGGCGATCATCTCGACGAGGACGGTCACATGGCCGCGGTCGAGGTCCTCACCGAAGATGGCGGCGGCCACCTCGACGAGCTCTGCCGGTGAGCTGACCTGCTCGACGGCGGCGCGGTAGCGCTCGAGGCGGGCGTTGCTGACGGCATCGAGGGCGGCGAGCAGGAGGTTGGTGACAGAATCGAAGTAGTAGAAGACCAGGGCCTGGTTGCAACCGGCCCGGCCGGCGATGGCCCGGGCACTGGCACCGGCGAAACCCTCTGATTTCAGAGTCTCGGCGGCGGCATCGACCAGCGCCCGCATAGTGGCGGTTGATCGCCCCGTTCCCTCCGCCATCACCCGGCTGGATGTCCCGGACTTCGCCACGTTCGCCTCCTTATGAGCAATTGCTTTAAGCAGTTGCTTAAGATCATGGCACAGGCGGGCTCGTCCTGCAACCCCGTCAGCGTCGGCAGACGGCACTCCGACGGCGCGGATACCGTCGAGGTGTGCGCGTGCTGGTGACCGGGAGCGATGGCTTTGTCGGTCGTTGGTTGATGAGCCACCTGGCGGCATCGGGGGACGTCGCCATCGGTCTGGATCCAGCGGTGGACGTGACCGACGCGCCGGCGTTGCGTGCCGCCGTGGTAGGGACCGAGCCCGACGCCATCGTTCACCTGGCGGCCCAGGCCAGCGTGGCCCAGTCGTGGGAACAGCCCCTGGCCACGTTCGCGGTCAACGCCACCGGAACCTTGCATCTGACGGAGGCGGCGCTGGCATGCCCCCACCCGCCGCGAGTGCTCCTGGTCGGTTCGGCCGAGGTCTACGGCATCGTCGGCCCCGAGGACCTCCCGCTGCGGGAGGACCGGCCGCTGGCGCCGGTCAGCCCGTATGCCCTGAGCAAGGCTACCGCCGAGCAGATCGGCCGGCAGGCGTGGCTGGGCCGAGGGCTGGAGGTCGTCAGTGCCCGGCCGTTCAATCACAGCGGGCCGGGCCAGGCGCCGGGTTTCGTCATTCCGTCCCTGGCCCGCCAGATCGTCGACAGTGACCGATCCGGCGCCACCGCCATCTCGGTGGGGGACACCTCGGTCCGGCGCGATCTCACCGACGTGCGCGACGTGGTGCGGGCCTACCGCCTGCTGCTGGCCGCCGGAACGCCGGGACAGGTCTACAACGTCTGCCGGGGGCAATCGACCGAGATCGCCGAGGTCGGGCGCCGGCTGGCTGCCCTGGCCCGGGTCGACCTGCCCTTCGTCGTCGACCCCGACCGCCTCCGCCCCGTGGACATCCACGATCTCAGGGGAGACCCGGCCCACCTGCACGACGCCACCGGGTGGCGACCCGAGATCGACCTCGACCGGACCCTGGCCGATGTGCTGGCCTCACTGGCGGCCCCGACGACCCCGTCGCCCTGAACCGCCAGTGCTGCCGAAATCAGTGCTGGCCGAAAATCAGTGCTGCAGGCCGACGGCGCTGCGGATGTAGGACTCCTGGGCCTGAGCACCGGAGCGGATGGTGGCGAAAACGTTGCGGGTGGCGGCCGGGAGGCGACCCTCGAGCTCGTCGAAGCGCTCATCGATCTGCCTGCGAACCGGGGCGACCTGCTCGTCGACCAGCTTGGCCACCTCGCCCAGCTGCTCGCGGGCGGCGGCAACCTGGGAGCCGACCACGCCACTGTTGTTCTGGAGTTGCTCGGTCAGCTCGCGGCGGCGAACCTGGGCTCGCTGAAAGCTGAGAACGCCGAAGCCGACGGCGGCGTAGGCGGAATCCTTGACAACCTTGTTGATGTCGTCGATCGTGAAGTCGGGCATTGTGAGCCTCCTTGAGTGCTTGCTAGTGCTAATGCATTGTATAACAGTTGCAAGCACTCCGGCAACCATCGCCGGGAAAAACCTGAGCGGGCGGAATTCTGAGGGGACGGACGGAGCCCGGTGACCACTGTGACCCGTCGCCAGGGGGTCCGGCCGCTAGGCTCGCCCGCCCGGATGGAATCCCTACCCACGGCCCCGCCTGTTGTGGCGGTCGTCGTCACCTGCGATCCCGGGCCCTGGTTCGATGAGGCCCTCGCCGCCCTGGGCAACCAGGATTACGCCAACCTGTCCGTCCTCGTGGTCGACTCGGCCAGCGCCGTCGACCCCAGCCCCCAGGTGGCCGCGGCTCTGCCGAACGCCTTCGTCCAGCGCCTGGACAGGCGGGTCGGCTTCGGCGTGGCCGCCAACGAAGCGCTCGAGGTGGTTGAGGGCGCGTCGTTCTTCCTCCTCTGCCACGACGACGTGGCTCTGGAGCGCAACGCGGTCACGATCATGGTCGAAGAGGCCTTCCGTTCCAATGCGGGCGTCATCACCCCCAAGGTCGTCGAGTGGGACCGCCCCGAGCGGCTGCTCGCCGTCGGGGCGGGCGCCGACCGCCAAGGGATCGTCCACCCTATGGTCGAACCAGGCGAGCTCGACCAGGAACAGCACGACGCCGTCAGGGACGTGTTCGTGGCCCCCAGCGGCGCCACCCTCATCCGGGCCGACCTGTTCGCCAGCATCGGTGGCTTCGCCGCCGACATCACCCAGTTCGGCGAGGATCTCGACCTGAGCTGGCGGGTCCAGTTGGCCGGTGCCCGGATCGTCGCCGCCCCCGGAGCCCGGGTCCGGCACCTGGAGATCGAAAAGAGCGGGAGGCGGCGGGGCTGGACCGCCCCCCTGGACCGCCGGCGGGCGGCGGAACTGGCCGAGCAGCACCGCCTGCGCACCGTCCTCACCTGTTACGGGCGGGTCCGGCTCGTCCGCACCCTGCCCCTGCTCGCCCTCTATCTGGCCGGTGAATCCCTCTGGGCCCTGGTTCGGGGCCGCGCCGGCGAGGCCGGCGCCGTGGTGCGCGCCGCCGGCCGAGCGCTGGCCAATCCCGCTCAGCTGCAGGCCACCCGCCGGGCCAATCAGAGTCACCGGCGGGTGCGCGACGCCGAGTTGGCCCGTTTGCAGACCCGGGGCAATGTCCGGTTGCGGGGGTTCATCCGCTCCTTCTTCTCCGACGGCCCCCTCCCGGGCATCCCGGTTGCGCTCGGCGATGACGAAGCCGAGGCCATGGCCCTCACCCCGGCCGATCAGGTCAGCGGTTCGGGTCGGGATCTGTCTCCGGAGACGGCGGCATCGGTCACCTCGTCGATCGGACGCGGCAGCTGGCGGCTTCCCCTCGGCTTCGGGCTGGCCCTGCTGGTGATCCTGGTCGTCGGCTCCCGCTCGCTCCTCGGCCACGACCTGCCCGCCATCGGGCAGTTCCCCATGACCGCCGGCGGTCCCGGCGGGTGGTGGCACGCGTGGTGGTCCAACACCTCCCGGGGGGGTCTCGGAGGTGCGCTCCTCGGCGCTCCCGGACTGGCCCTTCTGGCCCTCGCCGGCACGATCTTCCTCGGCGCCGTCGGCACCCTGCAGCACGTCGTCGTCCTCGCCCCGCTCGTGATCGGGCCCCTGGGCGCGTACCGGGCGGCCCGCTGGTGGGGCTCGCTCCGGGGCCGGGTGGCGTCGATGGTCGTCTACGCCATCGTCCCCCTGCCGTTCAACGCCCTCGCCGGGGGCCGCTGGGCCGGTCTTCTGGCCTATGCCGCCGCGCCCTGGACCATCGCCGTGATCGGTCGTCTCTCCTCGCTCATGCCGTTCCCGCCGACGGAGACCCCACGCCTCACGGGGCGGCTGGTGGGCCTCGGCCTGCTCACCGCCCTGGTCGGCGCCTTCGCTCCCTCGTGGCTGTACGTCGTCGCGTTCATCGGTTTGGCCCTGTTCCTCGGGTCCCTTCTCGTCTCCCCGGCGGCCGCCGCTGTCCGTCTCGTGGCCGTACCGGTGGTCGGCAGCCTGATCGCCCTCGTCATGCTGGCCCCGTGGTCGCTGCGCGTCCTGGGCAACGGGACCGACACCTTCGGTGTCTTCCCGGGGCCGACCGTCGGTTTGGGTCTGGGGGAGATCCTGCGTTTCCATACCGGTCCGGTCGGTTCCGGCGTCCTGGGCTGGGGTTTCCTGATCGCGGCGGCACTGCCGCTGGTGATCGGCCGCTCGTGGCGCCTGGCGTGGGCCGCCCGCCTGTGGATCGTGGCCCTGGCGTGCTTCGCCCTGGCCTGGGCCGGGCTGCGGGGATGGATCCCCGTCCCGGACCCCGAGGTGGTCCTGGCCCCCGCCGCCGCCGCCCTGGCCAGCGCTGTGGCCCTCGGGGCGGCGGCCTTCGAGCTCGACCTCCCGGGCTACCGGTTCGGATGGCGCCAGGCGGCCTCGGGGCTGGCGGCGGCGGCCGTGGTGGTTGCTGCCATTCCCATGGTCCTCGCCTCTGGGGGCGGTCACTGGAAGATCCCCACCTCCGACGCCAACGGCGCCCTCGCCTTCCTCTCCGGGGAGAGCCAGGGCAACTACCGGGTGCTGTGGGTGGGTGCCCCCCGGGCTCTGCCGCTCGGCTCCCGCCCGCTGAGCACCGGGGTGGCCTACGCCACCTCGTTCGGCGGCGCACCCGATGTGACCTATCTGTGGAACTCCGCCCAAGTCGGTTCCACCCATCGCCTGGCCGACGACCTGGTTCTGTCCGGCCAACGGCGGACGACGACGCTCGGTCACCTTCTGGCTCCCCTGTCGGTTCGCTACATCGTCATCCCCAACCAGACGGGGCCGGCCGGCTCCGGCGGGTCGGCGGTGCCGGTCCCCGGCCCCCTGCTGGCCGGCCTGAGCCTCCAGACCGACCTTCTCCCGGTGTCGCCGGACACGTCCTACGCGGTGTATCTGAACGCGGCGTGGAGACCGGCGGGACCACCACCGCCCCTTCACGCCTCCTCCATTCACCAACTGGTCGAGATCCTCGACGTGGTGCTGTGGGGCGCGGCCATTGCCATCGTCATCCTCGACCGTCGCCGCCGAGCGGTCAGCCGGGTCGTCGAAGCGGTGCAGCCGCAGTGGTTCACGCCGATCAGTCGGGCCCGGCGGATCGACGCGTGGACGGCCGGATCGCGCTCGGGGTTGTCGTCCGGTGAATCCGACTACGACGCCGACGAGGTGTGGGTCGATGACTGACCCGCAGCCCCCCGGGGGGCGGTCGACCGGTCCTGGTGGGAGGGGGCCGGGGGGACGGTCCACTCGAAGCCCGGTTCGGCCCCGCCCACCCCGGGCGGAGCTCATCGGTGGCGTCCGGCGGGCACCGGTCATTGTCGCCATCGCCGCCCTCCTCGTCATGGGTGGGCTCGTGGACCGCAGCGGCATGTCCCACGGGAGTACCCAGACCGGCGCGCCCCTGGCGCAGGTTCCGGTCGCTGCTCCTGCAGGGGCGCTGTCGTCATCGTGGTTCTGCGCCGGGGCAACAAGTCCCAGCGGCCCGGCGCCGGGTTCGGTCGTCATCGCCAACAGCGCCGGCCGGCCCGTGACCGCCACGGTCTCGCTGGTCGGCGACCAGGGCCCCGGTGCCACCTCGACGGTCAGCATCGGGCCCAACAGCCGCAGCTCGATCCTCGAGAACCTCCCGGGATCCTCCCATTGGGTGGGTGCCGACGTGACCCTCAGCGGGGGGGCGGCGGCCGTCGAGCAGGAGGTCACCGGTTCGCTCGGCACATCCTCGACCCCTTGCGCCACATCCGGGGAGCGCACCTGGTACTTCGCCACCGGCCGGACCGCGATCAACGCCACTGACGAGATCACCCTGCTGAACCCCTATCCGACCGAGTCCGTCGTCGACCTCTCCTTCACCACCGATCAGGGTCTCGAAGCCCCAGCGGAGTTCCAGGCGCTGGTCGTTCCCGCGTCGGGCATGATCAGCGTCGACCTCGGCACCCATCTGCGCCGGCGGACCAGGATCGCCACCGTCGTCACGGCGCGAACCGGACGGTTGGTGGCCTGGCAGACCGAGGTGGTGACCCCGGTCCCGTCGGGCACACCGCTCATCGGGCCCGGCGGAGCTCCGCCCGGCGCCGTCGACCCCGCCTCGCCCGTGTCCGGCGTGGCGTTGAGCAGGGGTTCGTCGGCGGCCGCGACGTCGTGGACGTGGCCCGACGGGATTGCGGGTAACGGAATCGACGAGCAGTACGTGATCTTCAACCCGAGCCCCGGTACGGCCCAGGTCCAGTTGGCCCTCAACCTCGATCAGGGCACCGCCTCCCCGTTCACCCTCACCGTCGGACCCAACGAGGTGTCCACGGTGATCTCCGACCAGGAGGCGCGCGTCCCCGCCGGGGTCACCCATTCCGCCGTCGTCCGCAGCGTCAACGGTGTCCCGGTGGTGGCCGAACGGACGGCAGCCGGGGCGTCGCCGTCCCCTCGCACCGGCATCGGCGGCATGGCCGGCGAGCAGCTGGCTTCGAAGTCCTGGCTGTTCCCTGCTGGTAGCGCCAACGCCAAGTCCGACGAGTGGCTGGTCCTGTACAACCCCGGCACCGGTCCCGTGACCGCCGCCACCGCCGGTCTGGCCGGGGGGGCATCCACCCCCATCTCCGGCCTGAACGCGGTCGTCGTCGCCCCCAAGGCCCGGGTCGCGCTCCGGATCAACGGCCACGCCGCCACCCTCGACGCCGCCACCCTCGACGCCGCCATCACGGTGCAGGCCTCCGCACCCCTCTTCGTCGAACGTGACCTCTACGGGGCGTCCAAGCAGAACGGCTACGACACGAGCACAGGGGTGCCGCTTCTGTCCTGAGGCCCCGAGAGGCTCAGGATGGGGGTCTCTGGCGCTGCCACGACCCGGTCGGGACGCCCGCAGGCACCGCAGGGGTGGCCTCGGGGTCGGGCCGGCCGTTGGGGGCGGGCTGCCCGAAGGCCGGCACCACCGACGACGCGTCGTCGTGGATGGGCCTGCCGAATGCCTCGTCCACCAGCCGGCCAACCTCGGCGCCGCCGATCGTTTCCTTCTCCAGCAGGGCACCGGCCACCGCGGTGAGGCCCCGGCGGTGCTCGGTCAGCAGGCGGGTGGCCCGGGCCTCCTGCTCACGCAGGATCCGCTCGACCTCCTCGTCGATCACCCGGGAGGTGACGTCGCTGTACTCCCGGCCGCTGTGCATCAGATCGTCGCCGAGGAAGACCTCGTTGTTCTCCCCCCACGCCATGGGCCCGACGCGATCGCTCATGCCGAACTCCTTGACCATCTTGCGGGCCAACTCCGTGGCCCGCTGCAGGTCGTTGGACGCGCCGCTCGACAAACTGGAGAGGACCAGGGCCTCGGCGCAACGGCCGCCCATCATCACGCAGACGGCGTCCTCGATGTATTCACGCCAGTAGGTGTGACGTTCCTCGATCGGCAGTTGTTGGGTGACGCCCAGCGCCATGCCGGTAGGAAGGATCGTGACCTTGTGGACCGGGTCGGCATCGGGCAGGACATAGGCGAGGACGGCGTGGCCACCCTCGTGGAAGGCAGTCGCTTCCTTCTCCTTGTCGGAGAGGACGGTCGACTCTCGGCGCTGGCCCATCAGCACCCGGTCGCGCGCCGCGTCGAAATCCATCATCTCGATGGCGAGCGCACCGCGGCGCACGGCATGGAGAGCGGCCTCGTTGACCAGGTTGGCCAGATCCGCGCCGCTCATGCCCGGCGTGCCCCGGGCGACGACAGAGAGGTCCACATCGGGGGCCATGCGCTTGTTTTTGGCGTGCACGCCCAGGATGGGGAGCCGCTCCTCGAGGTCGGGGAGGGGCACCACGACCTGGCGGTCGAACCGGCCGGGCCGCAGTAGGGCCGGGTCGAGGATGTCGGGACGGTTGGTGGCCGCCATCATAACGACGCCCTCGGTCGCCTCGAAACCGTCCATCTCCGCCAGCATCTGGTTGAGGGTTTGCTCCCGCTCGTCGTGGCCACCGCCGAGACCGGCACCGCGCTTGCGTCCGATGGAGTCGATCTCGTCGATGAAGATGATGGCCGGCGCCTGCTTGCGGGCCGTCTGGAACAGGTCCCGAACCCGAGACGCGCCGACCCCGACGAACATCTCCATGAAGTCCGATCCGGTCACCGACAGGAACGGCACCCCCGCCTCGCCGGCGACGGCCCGGGCCAGCAGGGTCTTTCCGGTCCCGGGAGGACCGACGAGGAGGACGCCCTTGGGGATCTTGGCCCCGATCTCCTGGAACCGATTGGCCGACCGCAGGAAATCGACGACCTCGCGGATCTCCATCTTGACGCCTTCGTAGCCGGCGACGTCGCTGAAGGTCGTCTTCGGCCGTTCGGTGGTGTACACCTTGGCCTTGGAACGACCGATCGACATCACCCCGTTCATCTGACCCTGGGCCCGGCGGGTCACGAGGAGGAACACCCCGATGATGAGGCCGCCGAAGATCAAGTAGGGCAGCAGGCTGGCCCACAGGCTGGGGGCCCCGGTCGTCAGCTGCAGATCGGGGATGTCCTTCTGATACAGCTGCAGGGCGGCGCCGTTTTGATCCAGGCTGGGCCCCGTGACCGAGAACTGCTGGCCGTCCTTGCTGGTGTAGGTCAGCGTGCCGCTGGCCTTGTTGACGGTCGCCTTGGCCACCTGGCCGTTGTTCAAGGCGTTGAAGAACTGGCTGTAGCTCTGCTTGGAGGCGGTGCTCGTGTGCAGCACCTGGGCGATGACGATCGCCAGGATCAGCAACGTGACAACCACGATGGCGATCCACCGCCAATTGCTGCTGCTCGACGATCCGGAGGATGGTTGTCCCCCCTGGCGGTCTCCCCGACCAGGGCGCAGGTCTCCGGGCTGGCGACTCATCCCCTCATGGTAGGCGCCCCCGCCCCGTAGCCGTGGCAGGTATGCGCGTCGTCAGCATCGGTGGCCGGTACGATTCGATGGCATGAGCAGAGCGACCGTTTGCGCCCGACCCGGCTGCCAGGGCGAGGCGACGGCCTGGCTCACCTACGACTACGGCGGTCAGCAGGTTTGGCTCGACGGCGAACCGGGGCTCAAGGACGGTGATCAGTGGGGACTGTGCAGCGCACACGCCGGGCGACTGAGCTCGCCCCGCGGATGGGCTCTGATCGACCGTCGTCTGGGCCAGGCACCTACCCGGTACAGCCCCTCTGTCACCCTGGCCTCCTGACCCGCCAACCACGCCGCGGGCGGGCAACATAGGGGAACCGATGTCGTCCTCTGTGTCCTACACCACCCCTGTCGCCGCCACCTCCTCGTCCGGCCAGATGCGACCGTGAGCTTCACCGAGCTCCTGGACCGCCGGAGCAAACCCGGCCCGGAGCCGGGCGAACCCATCCCTCTCGACGGCGAGGAGTCCCCGCCGTCGTCCTCGCCCCCCTCGTTCCGCCCCCCCTGGTGGCGGCCCCTGCTCGACCGGCTTGCCCAGCCCGAGTCATTGATCACCCTGGCGGTGGTCGCCGTCTGCGTCATCTTCACCTTCGTCGAGCTCCAGCCATCGAAGATCTTCGCCAACACGACACCAGCGGGTGGCGACATGGGCGCCCATGTCTGGCTTCCGGCGTTCCTGAAGGACCATCTCCTCGGCCACCTGCGGGTCACCGGTTGGACTCAGGACTGGTACGCCGGCTTCCCGGCCCTGACGTACTACTTCCCGTCGCCGATGTGGGCCATTGCCTTGCTCAGCTACGTCATCTCCTACAACGTCGCCTTCAAGCTGGTCACCATCGCCGGCCTGGTGATCCTGCCCATCTGCGCCTGGGC
>JAABUQ010007830.1_pt1 | contig 15257 bp, 11 predicted proteins | sample 5560001 | NCBI WGS metagenome assembly JAABUQ01 (sample SAMN10711888, study PRJNA513371) | rock metagenome | isolation source: Antarctica rocks | place: Antarctica: Victoria Land, Finger Mt nord | collected 2015-12-18 | reverse complement strand
TAGCGCTGCGCTCGGCGGGCGCACCGGCGACACGCTTGGTGCCACAGTCGCGCTCGCCGAGGCGGCGGTGGCGGTAGCGCTGCTGGGCCTTGCCTGAGGCACAAGGGCCAACAGTCAGCGAGAAGGGGGGGCCCGCCCTCGGACGGCTGGGTCCCGCACCCGTGCTTGGGACTGCTCGCCCATCGCTGACTGGTGTCGAGACAAGAACCTGAGACAAATTTCGGCTCACATCTTCCCGAGGGAGACAAAACGCGCGTATTTACAGGTCTTTTGTAGCGCGCCCGAGAGGATTCGAACCTCTGACCTTCGGTTCCGTAGACGCGCGAATATAGGGCTTCTCGGCTCTGCTGAGCGACATCAGCTTCTCTGAGGTGCGCTCAGATCACCTCAGAATTGCGCAGTTGGGGACATGGTTGGGGACACGGTTTTCCGGCGCTTGTGCTGTTTGCGGGGGTCGGCTGAGGGCTGAGCGCGGGTAGCGCGGTCGCCCGTCGTCGGTCAAGCAGCGCCTCGATGGTTGGCTGGGGTGCGCGAGTCGTTGCGGTGCTTTGCTGGGGGTTCGCGCTGCTTGACGGCGCCGTCCGTCCGCGCTGGTTGGCAGTGAGGTCGGGCGCGGGGCGCCCGAGGAGCGGGCACAAGAGGGCGCACGCCGCCGTGCTCTTAGGGTTCCGGCTTATCGAGGGCTTGGAACCATGGGAAAGGGCGGTGGCGGCGTGCGCCAGCCAAGCGTATGGAAGATGCTGCTCGGGGTCGAGCGGGCGGTGGTCGAGGACGTCCGGCGTCGAGCTGGGGGCGATCGTGGTGTCGGTCCGCCCGAAGTCGCGGGAGAAGCACCGTTGCGGTGTGTGCGAGCGGCGCTGCCCGCGTGAGGATTGCGGTGAGGGACGCCGGCGCTGGCGGGCGCTGGACCTCGGGACGACGTTGGCGTATCTGGAGGCCGACGCTCCGCGCGTGTACTGCAAGGACCATCGGGTGGTCGTCGCCGCGGTTCCGTGGGCGCGGCATGACTCGCGGTTCACCGTCGCGTTTGAGGACCAGGCGTGTTGGCTTACGGTCAACACTTCTAAGAAGGCCGTGGCGGAGCTGATGCGCGTCACGTGGCGCACGGTCGGCTTCATCTGCGAGCGTGTCGCCTGCGAGGCGATCGCCAACCGCGACCTGTTTACCGGCCTGAAGCGCATCGGGATCGATGACTTCTCCCACAGAAGGGGCCACCGCTACCTCACGGTCGTCGTCGACCACGACAGCGGCCGGCTCGTCTGGGCCGCCCCCGGACGGGACCGCAAGACGGTCGAGAAGTTCCTGGACCTCCTGGAAAAGGAGCGCTGCGAGCAGATCGAGCTGGTGTCGTGTGACATGGCCGAGTCGATCGCCCTGGTCGTCGGCGAGCGCTGCCCCAACGCCGTTCGGTGCGTGGACCCGTTTCACGTGATACAGCTCGCGACAGACGCGCTCGATGAGATCCGCCGCGAGGTGTGGAACCAGGCGCGCCGCGCCGGCCAAAAGCAGGCAGCGAAGGAGCTCAAGGGCGCCCGCTTCGTGCTGTGGAAGAACGCCCACCGGCTCACCGATCGCCAGCAGCACAAGCTCAGCGCAGATCCAGCAGACCAACAAGCCGCTATACCGCGCGTACCTGATCTCCCAGCAGCTCCGGGAGATCTACCGCGTCGCCTACGACGAAGCCATCGAGTTGCTCGACGCATGGCTCACCTGGGCCAGGCGATGTCGCCTGGCGCCGTTCGTGAAGCTCGCCAAGACGATCACTCAGCAGCGTCCGGGAATCGAAGCCGCGATTCGCCACGGCTTGAGCAACGCACGAATCGAGCAGGTCAATACCCAGCTGCGTCTGATCACCCGCCGCGCCTACGGCTTTCACACACCCGAAGCCCTGATCGCCCTCGCCATGCTCACCCTCGGCGACCTCTGCCCACAACTACCCCAATGACCCCCGGAAACAGCACAAGGTCCGGTTTTCCAACGGTTCCTCGGCGGCCCCGTCCTTGCGAGCGGTCCTCCTCGACGCCACCGCGCGCGGTCGTGCCGTCGTGCCGATCCCGTGGATCCCCGCATCTCGACACGGGCGCGAGAGCTCACTCGAGCGGCGTTGGCCCGCCACCCGCAACGCGTACCTTGGAGCTGGCGGCCAGCGTCGCCGACGGCTTCCGCGATCACCGAGTCCCGACGCGAGGAGACGCCCTGATGAGCCTGATGTCCCGCGCGGTGATCGCCGCCGCGAGCGCGAAGCCCGACCCCGGCGGACTGGCTGGGTCCCCAGGCCGAGCACCTCATCAACGGCTGTCCTTCTGGTAATCGCGAGGGTCCGAGGCCCGCGGCAGTCGGATTATTTGGTCAGAATGCCGAGGCCTCCGCGTGTCTCCGGATGTCCAACGCCCGGCGGTGGCGGTGGCGGTGGCGGTGGCGGTGGCGGAGGAGGAGGAGGAGGAGCGACAGCGGGCTTGGGACCATCCATGGTCATTAGATGGTACTCCCGAGCGCGACGGCCCAGAAGACGAGCTGGAGCATGAGCGCCAGCGCCGCGGCGGCGAAGTAGCGGCTGAGCGCGTCGATCTTGGTCTGGTTGCTTTGCCAGAAGGTCTCAAGCCAATAGATCAATCGCCGGCGCACCTCTTCCTCCTCACCCTGGAACTCGAACAGGCTCTCGTAGGTCTTCGGCCCGCTGAAACCGAAGACGAAGCCCTCCTTCGGCAGCAGGACGTACACGAACAGGCCGATCGAAACCACCAGGGAAATGAGCGCGAGGGTTCCGAGCGTCCCAAGGCCTGCGGTGCGCTGGATGGTCTGAGCCCCTAGGAACGACGCTGTAACCGACGACGTCGCCAGCAGAATCCCGGCGCGACCTCGGATCTGCTCAACCGAGCGCTCCTGGAGATCAAGCGCCCGAACGGCAGCATCAAAGCTCAGCCTCGCCAGCAGCGTCTCCGGCATCCTGACCAGTCTTTCGCTCCGCCAGGACGAGAGCGACGTACACCTCAGGGCGCCCGAGGCCGACCGTCTACATCCGCGAGCCGCCATCGCTGCTGGTACGCGGCTCCAACGGATGTGTGCCCAGTACGCGTGAGGTACGCCGTCGCGGCCTCCGTCGAGGCAGGCCTCGGCTTTGATCTGCTCGGTCTTGCGCTCATAGGAGAAGGAGCCCGCGGCGATTTCAAGCTTGTAGTGCTTGGCCATCTTGTACTTGTTTGAGACCTTGCCGGCGCGCTCGCCGATCTTGCCCGCGTCGGCGTTGCGCAGCCGGCCGCGTTCGCCGTCGACCATCGCTTTGACCTTTGAGAGCTCGATCTCGGTCGCGGCGAGAGGGATGCTCGCGTTTGCGGGCGCGCTGGGCTGCGACGGCCGGATTACGGCACACCGCCAAGCGCTCATCGGGGAACTGCACGGAGGTGATCTCCGCGAGGTTCTGCTCGTCAAAGAGCGAGAGCTGCAGCTCGCCTGAGTCAAGCAGAGCGCGAACCTGCGGGGCTTTGAGCGTTGCGCCTGCTCTTCCCCTGCGCTCCTTCGCCGCCTGACATCACGGTGCGACCGCGTTAGCGAGTCACCGTCGGCGCGTGGCCGGTCAGGCGGCGCGGCGAAGCACGAAGCGGGCACTGTCGCCGCAGCCTGCGGCGTTCAGTCGGAGGGCGTGCTGGTGCCAGCGGAGTACGTCGCGGCGAGAGAAGGGTGAGCGTTCCGGCGACTTGGCCCAAGACCGCTTGTCGTGTAGGGGGATATCGCGACGGTATTGCTCGCTGCCCCAGAACTGCAGCGCGTGCGAGTCGTGGATGATGCGTTCGACGCGCAGCCCGGCGCGTTCGGCAAGCAGGTGCATCGAGCGTTCGGTGGGAACGAAGAGGTGGCGCGGCGCGTCCAGCCCGACCCAGTCGGCACCGTAGCGCCGCCAGGCGAGGGTCCCGGCGAGCGGCAGGCTCACGATGATCGCTCCTCGCGCCCGCACGTGGCGGCGCAGCCTGGCGAGCACGATCGCAGGTGATCCCATGTGCTCGAGTGAGTGATTTAGCAGGATCGCGTCGTAGCTTCCCTGGATCGCTTCGACGGGGGCCTTGCGAACCCATACCGACGGTGCCACCTCGCGCTCGGCTTCGACATGAGGATCGAGGCCGACGAGGTCGCGAAACCCAAGCCTCCATAGCCCGACCAGGAGCTGGCCGCCGCCCGAGCCTACGTCACACAGCCGCGATCGTGTGGATAAACCGAGTCGGCAAAGCGACCGCAATGAGCCCAGCGGCTCAGGCTGGCCCGGCATGTCGAGTATGCGCGCCGGCAGGCGCAGCAGCAGGTCAGAGCCCCACCGCCTCAGTAGGCCCGGCGCCGTGCCCGCCGGCGCAGCCGGACCGAGCGAGTAGTAATCGCTGGGGTAGTAGCGGGCGAGGTCAGCCGGCACGTCCACGAGCTGGACGTGGCCGCAGTCCGCGCACTCCTGGTAGGTGAAGCGGTGACGCAGCCCGAACATCATCTCGCGCGCCTCGACCAGGCGGTGGTCTCCGTGGCCTTGGCAGGCATCGCAGTTCACGACGCCCACGCTCCCAGGTAGGCGTCCGTGTGCGCGCTCATCTTCCGGCCCCGTAGTAGCTTGTGTGACGCCGCGGACGCACACCGCAGAGGACGACCCCGAGCACGGGGATTCCCATCCGGTTGAGTGCTGCGACCGCTGCGACGGCATCGTCCTCGCGAGTTCGGCCTGCAGCGATCACGAGAATCGCAGCATCCGAGCGCCGTGCGAGGCTACCGGCGTCGGCCGGGCCCAGAACCGGCGGGCAGTCCAGGAGAACCCGATTGTGATCGGCGCTTGCCACTTCGATCGCGTTGAGGAATTCCGGGCTGCGTACGGTCAGTGTCCCATCGGCGTCCGGTTGCGTCGCCGCCACGACCTTGAGACCGGACTGTACCTCGGTCGACTGCGGCAACGAACCGTTCGTGGCGCGTAGCACATCGGCGAGCGGCGCTCGCGAGGAGTCCGGGAAGGCGCGATGCTGGCTTGGGCGGTGTAGATCGCAGTCCAGGAGCACCGTTCCCTCGCCGTCCTGCGCGAGCGACAGCGCCAGGTGAGCGGCCACCGTGCTCTTCCCGTCCTTGGGCGCGGGACTGGTGATGAGCAGGCGGCGATGGTCGGCGTGCTTGCTCGCTACCACGACAGTGGCGGCCAGGTTGCGGTACGGATCGGCGACCCGAGGGATCGCCTGGCGTTCGCCTGCGCTCCTGCGGCGCAGGCGACGGGCGATTCTTGGCAGCTCCCCCAGCACCGGAAGCCCAAGTGCCTCCCGGGCGTCGGCCAAGGACCGGATCCGGCGATCGAGGCGCTCGCGCACGGTCGCGAGCGCCAGACCGAGCAGCAGCCCGGCCAGTCCCCCGAGGACCAGGTTGAGTGTCGCTCGGGGGGACACCGGTTGCGCTGGCGTCTGCGCCGGATCCACGACGTCCAGGCGCAGGCCCCCCAACCTGTTGTCAGCGCGACCCGGGGCACGGGCGGCCAGAGCAGCGGCGGCCGCGTCGGCAAGCCGCGCGGAGTACTCAGCGGTCGGCCCGTCGGCACGCACGCGGATGAGCTGCACCCCGGGCTGTGCCTCTCCCTGGATGTGCCCCACCACGCGTCCGACCGGGATGCGTAGCGCGGCGGCAGCGTCGGCCGCCACGGCCCGCGTGCTCGCGAGCTGGGCGTAGGCGGCACTGGTGTTCTGGGCCAGGGTCGTGAGCTGGAGGCTCGTGGACGCCGGGTCGATGGATGCAGAGTGCACGGCAGGCGCGACGCCCGTGACAAAGAGCGTCACGGTGGCCTGGTAACGGCGCGGCTGACTGCTGGTGACTACGCTCGCCGCGGCCACGGCCGCTAGGACGGACAGGAGAACCATCCAGCCCCTCCTGCGTAGTACTGCACACGCTGCGGGGATGTCGAGTGGCTCTTGCATGTTCCTTGACGTTCCTTTCTTTAGCGCGCGGCGGTTAGCACGGGCGCCCGGAGGAGAGAATCGGCATGTCGCTTGTCTTTCGTGAGCTCGCGCCAGGCGGCGCAGACCTCCGCCGCGATGTGGTCCCAGCCAAACTGACTGCCTCGCTCGATCGCCGAGCAACGGAGGCGGGCGGCGAGCTCACGGTCGTCTCGCATACGGGCGAGCGCAGCCTGAAGCTGATCGGGGCGGTTTTGTTCGACGAGCAGGCCGGCGTTGGCGATCACCTCGGCGACCTCGCCTACGCGCGTGCCGACACAAGGCACACCGCAGGACATCGCCTCGATGAGTACCCGGCCGAACTGCTCGCGCAGGGGCACGCGCATCCACGGAAGCACGTGGTGCTGGACGATCTCGATCGATGGCAGGGCGAGGACGTGCATGCGAGAGAGGAGCGCGGGGAGCTCGTCATGATCTGACCAGGGCACCAGCTCAACCTGACCGGGCCGCGCGGCGGCCTCCGCCTCCACCTCGCCCCGCAACGAACCGTCGCCGACGATTAGCAGCCGCAGATGGGCGCCGCGAGCGGCCGCCAGCAGATCGGCAAGGCCTTTGTGAGGCTCGAGGCGTCCCACGAAGCCAACCGTGAAGGGTCCCGCGGGAGGGTCAGTCGTCGACGTGAAGCGAGCCCTATCGACGCCGAGCGGCACGATTCGAGCGGGGCCCTGATATCCCTTGATACGCAATACCTCGAGTGCCGCGTTGGTGATGGGGAGAGCGAGGTTGAGCTTGCGGTAGGCGCGCCGCTCGAGCCACGGAAACGGCAACGGGAAGCGAATCTGGACGTTTTGCGCTGCGTAATGCGTGATCGGAACCCCCGGCCAGCGCCGGTCGCGAAGCGTAATTGTCTGTGCGGTGGACAGGTAGGACGGCTCACCGATCAGGTGGATGACCTCCGGGCGGCGCTGGAGCCAGCGCCACGATCCCGGTGCGTAGGCGATTGACGCCATGTGCCCGGTACGCTCCTCGCCGATCAGGTGCCGGGCGACGTGGAAGCGGAAGCGTCCCGGGTGGCGCCTTTCGATCCCCTCGAGCCAGCGCAGCGTGAGTTGGGTGACGTCAGCGACCAGCACGTCAAGTTCGAGGTTGGGCTGGGCGATCAGCGCGGAGAAGAATCCCTCCCAGTGCTCGGTGCGCTTGCCCACGGCTGTGACGAGCACCCTCACGGCTGCCTGCCGTCGACCGCGAGGGGCCAGCGCCGCGCGAGCGTGGCGATGCGCCACCAGGCGAGCAGGGGCCGACGCTTCCGGCGCCCGGTCGCCAGGACCATCCCGATCACAGCTCGCAGGATGAGGGCCGCGCGTAGCGCGGGCACGCTGGCCGGACGGTGGCGCGCGAAGAAGAGGAGCATGCTCGCGTACAGCGAAGGCCACACCGCGACCGGGTCGCTGCTGCTCGCGCCCCCGATGTGCCGCACCGTCGCGGTGGGGAGGTAGACGACGCGCGCCCCGGCGCGCGCCGCCCCCAGGCAGAGCTCCTCATCCTCGTAATACATGAAGTAGCCCTCATCCAGGCCGCCGATCCGCTCGATCAGGTCACTGCGCGCCGTTAGGCAGGCACCTGACGCCCAGTCGACGTCAAGCGGCCGGTCACCCGCGTCGCACGCGAGGTAAGCCCTGCGCAGTCGGCCCCAGCTGATCAGGCGACGGAGGCGCATTGGGATGGCGCCTGCTCCGAACCGCGACGCGATGACCGTGGCCAGCGTCTCGAACGCATGCACGCTCACAACGGGCTTACCGTCACTGCCCAAAACCCGGGGCGCGACGATACCGACATCCGTGTTCACGCGCAGGTGGTTGTGCATGTGCCGGGCGGCACCGGCCTCGACCACGCAGTCGGGGTTGACGAGCATCACCGTGTCGTGCTCCACGCCCTCGATCCCCTGGTTCACCGCGCGTGCGAACCCGACGTTGCTGCGGTTAGCGATCACCCCCACCGAAGGGAAGCGCTCGGCGACGAACGCGCCCGTACCGTCGCGGGAGTCGTTGTCAACCACTACCACGCGCTCCACGCTCGGAATCAGCGACCTGAGGCACGCCACTATCTCCGCGCGAGAGTTATACGTGACGACGACGGCGTGAATCCCGGGGAGACGCGCCGCGCTGGCCGGTCGCGGGGGACTGAGCTGTTGCCCCCTCGCGGGCTTGCGGTATGGCGCCTTGTTGCTCGCCGGAACGCGCGCGGCAGCCGCGCGCGTACTCGCGGGCTCGCTCTCGCTGAGTGTCCGGCTGGAGCGCCTCCGCGACAACAGTGCACTGCCGTCAGCCAAGGTGAGCGCGGGCAGAAGGCCCAGTTCCCAGTGCCCATCGGTGGGCCCGGCGAATGCCGCGGCTAGGAGGAACCCCGTTAGCAACGCCGCCCACGGCAGAGCGAGACCGGGCCCGCGCCCCGCCAGCACGCGCAGCGCAGGGAGCATCGCGCCAACGAGCGCAAGCGCCAACAGCGCGCCACCGTTGGCCAGCACGGTGACGTAGAAGACGTGGTAGACGGGACCTACGTCCTCGACGCGGAAGTTCGGTAGGTAGACCGACGGCGTCGTCTGTCCCATACCTGCTCCGAGTAGCGGAGTTGCCGTGAATGCCTGCAGGCCGACCGCAGCCTCGGGCAGCCGGTAGCCAGCCGATGCATGGAGCTGGCTGTGGACGGCCGCGACGCGCGATGGGAGGGCGGAGCTGACCGCGAAAAGGACCGGCGCGAGACTGGCGCTCAGAACCAGCGCCGCGAACACAGTCCGGCGTACAGGGCGTGTGCCGCGCACAACCACCACGATCAGCGCGATGGCCGTCGCGAGCCACACGGAACGGTACGCGGCAAGCGCCACGTCGGCCCCCAATAGCGCCGCGCAGCCAAGCAGCGTCCAGCGTGCACCGAGGCGGGCGGCGCGGCTCGCCGCGATTAGCGTGGGGACAAGCGCCAGTGCGGAGATCAGCCCACCGTGCCGGCCCGGCGTCACCAGGCCGATCGCGGCGAGGACCATCGCTCCGATAAGGAACAGCCTCATGGCACGCTGGCGCGCGACCGGCTCGACGAGCGTGACTGTCGTAAGCCAGTAGTACACGGGGATGACGCCAAGCTCATAGCCGGCGACGAGTGCGGCATGCGGGTTGTTGCCTTGCACGATGCCGTACAGGCACCCCAGGGCGACCAGCGCGGCAAACACCGCCATCGGCAGGTCTGTGGCCGCGCGCCGACGCGCCGGGAGCGGAGCCACGAGGCGGCGAATCATGAGCGCCACGAGCCCCGATGCGAGCACCCCGCCGTGAACCCCGACGACAGCCGAGACGGAGGCCAGACCGGCTGCCGTGGATGCAGCGGCTCCGCCCACGATAGACACGGGCAGCATCGCCCACGGCCAGACTATGAACGTTGCCACGAGCACGAGTGCAAGCGCCGCGAGGACGGGCGGTGCCCGCCCGCCGGCCGTGAGGAGCGGCAGTGCCGCGCCGGCCGCAGCCGGGACGAGCAGCAGCGGCAGCACCCGCGCCTGCGCGGTGTTCACGTCGCCTCCTCGACGCTGTCAAGGAGGGAGCGCAGCGTGCGCCCGCGAAGCTCCCAGGTGTGCGCCCGAGCGCAGCGGCGGCGCGCCCGGACCGCCGCTGGGTCGCCCTCGAGCAGCGCGTCGGCGATCCCCTGGGCGAAGGCGTCTGCGGTGGACCCCAGGTGATAGGGGACGTCAAGGCGCGCCAGAGCCGGAAGAGCCGTGGCCACGACAGGCTTGCCGGCGGCGAGGTACTCGAACAGCTTCTTCGGCTGCACGTAGTCAATCCGCTCCCCGACACGGTAGGGAATCAGGCACACGTCGAACCCGCGCACGACCCCCGGCAGCTCCTCGTATGGCACCGGCCCGACCACGTGGACGTTCGCCAGCGCAGTGAACTGCGCGGCCACACGGCGATCGACTGGTCCGGCGAGGACGAAGGTCCACTCCGGCCGGCCGCGCGCGACCGCTGCGACAAGACGGCTGTCAAAGGCGCGCTCGTCGACCGCGCCGATGTAGCCGATCCGCGGTTGGGGCAGTCCCTCCAGCGCCAGTGGCACCACCGATTCTCGGTCGAAGTGCTTCACATCACACGCGTTCAAGAGCTCCACCACCGGCCCCCGCCCGGGCGGGAGGTGCTGAGCCAATGCCGTCGAGGACGTAAGCACCAGATCCGCTGATCCCACGGCCTCGGCGAGCGCCGCCTGCAGGTGCCGCCGGTTCCAACGGCGAGTGAAGGTCCAATCGAGGTCGGCAGCGTCATAGATGCGCAGGCGCGCTTGCAGGCGGCCGGCCAAAGGCGCGGCCAGATCCTCGTCCAAGACGACGACCCGCTCGCCGGGGCGGCGGTCGAGCCAGCGGCGCAGGCGCCACCCGCTGTAGCAGCGATTGATGCGATTGGCCCAGGGCAGAAACCTCCCGAGCGGCAGGAGCGCCAGCGGGCGCGCGCGCCAGAGCGATCCTTCGATGGCCTCGATGCGTAGTCTCCACGCTGGCGTCAGCCCGGGTGCCTCGACGAACAGCACGCGCCGTCCCTTCGCGAGCTGAGCGGCGAGCTCCTGCTGACGGTTGCGCGGTCGGTCCCACGCAATAGCGCTGAGATACACAACCCATTCGGGCTCTGACGCGAGCTCGACCGTGCCCCTGGGTCGCCCTGACGAGCGCCGCGCGCGTCGCACGAGAGCGGCTGCCGCCAGGACTCCGGCTGCCGCGAGCGCGCCGGCGAGCCCGCGTGCGGCGATAGCCAGCGCCGCATGGGCGCGATCGACCCCGGCTGGCGTCAGCAGGCCGGCGGCGAACGCCGCACCACCCGCCGCCAGCGCAGCGGCCGTTGGCGCGCGGAGAGCCTGCGCCAGCATGGCCGCGGGACGCTTGGTCGAGCGATGAAAAGCAGTGAGGAAGCCCGCGGTCCCGAGGATCATGGCCGCGGCCGTGGCCACCGGCACCCCGATCGGGCCGAACACGCTCGCAAGCGCCACCGTGAGCACAATGTTCAGTCCTGCGGTCATCGTCACAAAGCGGGTCTCGCGGCCGGGCATGCCCTCCGCCCGACAGAACGCCGACGCCACCCCGGTCAGCGACCCGATGGCAATCGCCGGACACAGCGCGATCAGGCTTGCCGCGGCGAACGGGACCGGACGGCCAAGCCAGAGGACCACCGCGGACGGGGCGCACGCCGCGAGCAGCGCGGCGGGGACCAGCGACGCCGCGGCGACAAATCTTGAGGCTCGGACGTACAGGGCGTCGAGCCGGCTGCGCTCTCCCTGGGCGGCGAGCCGTGCCAGGGCGGGGAAAAGCGAATACAGCACGCAGAAGGGAACGAGCCCCAGCACGTTCGCCAGGCGCAGGCCGAGATCGAGGCCGCCGGCCGAGGCGACTCCGGCGATCCCGGCGATCACCAGGCGATCGGACTCCGCATTCAGCGCGCCGCCGGCCTGCGAGACCTGGACGGCCGCGCCGTAGCCCGCAAGGGCCTTAAGACCACCGCCGCGCAGGGCGCGAAGCCGCGGCGTCAGCAAAGGTTCAGTCCGACGCGCCAGGACCGTGAGCACAGCCGCCCGCACGGCCGCTCCAGCAAACGTCGCGACGGCGAGGCCCACCAGGCCGTCGCCGTCAAGCACCGCGAGTACACCAAGCAGCGCCGTGAGCGCGGCCGTCGCGGCGGTGACCCCCGCTGCCCGCGGTATCCGCCCGGTACCCTCGAGTGCCGCGCGACCCGCAGCCCCCCAACCGTCGACCACCACGCCCCCGATGAGGATCAGTGCGGCAACCCGGGCGGGGTTCCCAAGGGCTCCGAGGCCCACACTGGAGGCAAGCGCGGGCCACGTGGCCAGCACTACGCCCGCGAGTGCGACTCCGATGGCCGTCGGAATGACCAGCGCGAGCCCGAGCGCACCCTGAGCGCGCCGCAGCGCGGCGGCACCCATGTGCGCTCCGGAGACCTCGCGCAGGAGCGTCGAGCCGAGCCCGGCATCGGCGTAGGTGGCGATGCCCGCCGCGCCGAGCAGCACCGTCCACAGGCCGAATCCAGCCGGACCCAGACGAGAGAAGAGGATAGGAGTTGCGATCAGCGTGGCGAGCCCCGAGATCGTCCGCGACCCAATGAGCGACAACGTCCCGACGGCAATCCGGCGCCCACGCGCGAGTGCCAGCAAGCGCCTCACGAGCCGCTCCCGAACAGGATCGCGCGTGCCGTCGAAGCCATGATGCGCAGGTCGAGGCCGAGGCTCTGGCGCTTGATGTAGAAGAGGTCGTACTGCAGCTTTGCCAGCGACCCGGCCTCCGACCCGGCATAGCCGATGTTGACCTGAGCCCAGCCTGTCAAGCCTGGGCGCACGGCGTGTCGCGCGTGGTAGTAGCGCATCGCGGCCTCAAGGCGAGCGACGATCACAGGCTGCTCGGGCCGGGGACCCACGAGGCTCAGATCGCCGCGCACCACCGACAGGAGCTGAGGAAGCTCGTCGAGGCGCAGGCGGCGCAGGAAGTGGCCGACCGTGAAGATGCGGCCGGCCGACGTGCGCGCCCAGTGACCGTGCTCGCTGCCATGGGCAGGGTGCATCGTGCGGAACTTGGACAGCGTGAAGATGTCGCCGTCGCGCCCGACGCGCGGCTGGCGAAACAGGAGAGGCCCGGGACTTGAGAGCTTGATCGCAAGCGTGATGAAGGGAAGCAGCGGCGCGCACGCGGCAAGCACCGCTGATGCGACCACCGCCTCGAGGCCGCGCTTTACCGAGCCGTAGGCGCGCCGCTTGTGGATCGCGGCAATGTCGAAGAGGAACCAAGAGAGCGACAAGTCGCCAACCGCGACCTTGTCGAACTGCTGCTCGTAATAGCTGCGCAGGTCGCGCACACGGGTCCCGGACAGATTGATGCGCGTCGCCGCCTCGACGACCAACGGCGAGCGAATCGCTTCGTCTGACAAGATCAGGACGCTCGCCTGACTCATGCGCACCTCGCGCACGAGTTCCTCGCAAGCCGACACCGACTGGCAGGCGCGATAGCCGACGATGATCAGGTAAGGACGCCCGGCCACCTCGGCACGCAACTCGTTCAGCTGATCGGCCCCGCCGACGAAGAACAGCCGGCTTCCCGTCCCGCACGCCTGGTCGGCCCGTCGAAGCGCCTCCGGCGCCAAGAGAATCACAACCGCGGCTCCCCACCCAGCCAACGACACGAACGGCCGCTGGGACCACCCCAGCACCTCGCTCGAGACCCACCCCAGGAGGCTCACCGTCGTGGCTGAGCGAGCCGCGGCCACCAAGCTCTCAGCTCGACTCAGCGACAGGCGGCGCGATAGCGGCACCTCGAGCAAGAGCCGGGCCGCGGACGCCAGCAGCGCTGCGACCGCCACTACGGCCAGCAGCGAGGCGAGCGTGCGGGCGTGGAGCGTCAGAGGGACGGCGTACGCCGTCACGAGCAGGCAACTCAGCAGACAGCTGATAAGCGGACGCCTCGGCCAGCGTAACGAGCGCGTGACCGGCACCGCACAGATCTCTCCCGCAAGCTCTGCGGCGGGGGTTAACGGACGACCGAAGGGTGGGTCACGGTCTTCCGGCGTTTGGCGGTCCGTCCGGGCGAAAGGGTCGGCCGGCGCCGAAAGCCGCGGAGCGCTCTGATCGAGCAGATCGGTGTCAAATGGGTCGATTTGAGATTCACTTCGCCGGGCGAGGCAGACCACGAACAACGCGGCCTCCCTTGCCGCGATCAGAAATGCGCAAGAACGGTGGCGCTACACCCCCACCATCGACCGTGGGCCGGCCGCGCTTGAGAGATCGGCGAGGCCTAGCTACTTCGTTGGGAGATAGATGCGACTCTCCGAGCTGGTTAGCTCGGTGTTGGGCAACAGGATCGCGACGGTCTCATCGTGCGAGGCGGACCTCCGTTCCCTCGCGCAGAGCGGCAGGCGGCTCGTCTTCTCCCTGGAGAAGTTGACTGCCCGTCAGCGGCCAGGCCGCAAGCGCGGCTTGGCGCACGGTGCGCTCATGGTGTTTGCTCTCTCGGTCGATACGTGGGGGCGATGGGTGATGAGCTGCGTATGACCCGCGGCATGGATGGCACGGGTGGAGAGATCATGGGCGCCCGAGGCGAGGCGGGCGAGCTTTTGCTAACCGCTAGGGCGCCGGCTGAGGTCGTACTGGATGGAGCGCGGATCGCTGCGCTGCATGATCTCGGGCTGCTTGACACCGGGGCGGAGGAGGAGTTTGACCGCTACACGAGGCTGGCGACCGACCTGCTCGGCGTTTCGGTGTCGCTGGTCTCGTTAGTAGACGCAGACCGTCAGTTTTTCAAGAGCCAGTCCGGGTTATCTGGCGAGTTTGCCCATGCGGGTCAGACGCCGCTCAGTCACTCCTTCTGCCAGTACGCAGTGGCTTCCCAGCAACCGCTCATCATCAGCGACGCGCGGAAGCATCCGCTCGTAGCCGACAACCTCGCGATCCGTGACCTCGAAGTCATCGCCTACGCGGGGATACCGCTGGTGCTGTCTGATGGACACGCGGTGGGCGCGTTCTGCGCGATCGACACCCAGCCGCGCGACTGGACCGAGCAGGACATCAGGATCCTGCATGACTTGTCCGCCGCGGTGCGGACGCACCTCGAGTTACGCAAGGCCCTCGCCGAGCAAAGCGTGCAAGACCGACTCACAGGGTTGGCAAACCGGACGTTGCTCGGCGCGCAGGCAGAGCACTTCCTCAAGGCGGCGGGCCCAGCGGCCTCAGGATCGGTCGCCGCGATCTGCATCGGCCTTGACAGCTTCTCGCTGGTCAACCAGGCCTACGGCGCGGCCGCAGCCGACAGGCTGCTCCAACAGGTCGGTGAGCGCCTGGCTGCTGAAGCACGTGGCAGCGACATGCTCGGACGCCTCGGGGGCGACACGTTCGCGCTCGTGGGCGTGGGCATGGGCGACGAGCGCGCAGTGATTCAGCTTGCCGGACGACTTCGCGCCCTCGTTTCCGCCGCGCCCTTCGACGTTGATGGCCATAGCATCGGTATCAGCGCCACCGTGGGTCTGGCCAGCGGCACGGCGGAGGACCTGGGGGGCGACCTACTCGCGCGAAGCGACGACTCGATGCGCCGCGGTAAAGCAAGCGGAGGGGCTGTACAGATCGCCGTCTCGGGCTCGGGTGAGCCTGCGGCCCTGCAGCTTCGCCTCCGCGCGGCGCTCGGTGGCGCTCTACGGCGGGATGAGATAAAGGTAGCCGTTCAGTCCTGCGGGCTTTCCATAACAAGGTTCGCGCGGGTGGGCGACGAACCTTGTCGACATGGAGCGGTCAGAGGCTGAGGCGATCTATGACTCGGGGCGTGAGGCGTGCGTCGAGTTT
>JAABUQ010007829.1_pt1 | contig 15257 bp, 16 predicted proteins | sample 5560001 | NCBI WGS metagenome assembly JAABUQ01 (sample SAMN10711888, study PRJNA513371) | rock metagenome | isolation source: Antarctica rocks | place: Antarctica: Victoria Land, Finger Mt nord | collected 2015-12-18 | reverse complement strand
GTAGTACACGCGCAGGCCCTGGACCTGGAGAACCTCGCCGTCGGTCACGCCGCTCGCCGCTTGCGCGGGTTGGCGATCTCGTCGAGGCCCGCGCTGAGCAGGAACAACCCTGTGAAAAGGACGACGATGGCGGCGATGGGCGGGAACCACCACCACCACAAGCCCCGGAGCAGGGCGTTGAACGCGATACTCCAGTAGATCGTCATGCCAATCGTTGGCTCGTTCTGGGGCCCTAGCCCGAGCGCTTCCAGGCCGATCGAGGCCAGCACCGCTCCCGCGACCGCTCCCACGAAGCTGGCCGCCAGGTACGGCAGCAGGTTAGGAATAAGCTCACGGACGATGATCTCGAACCCGGTCATCCCGGAGAGCTTGGCCATCTGGACGTAGGCGCGCTCGCGAAACGACAGGACCTGGGCGCGAATGGTTCGGGTTGGGTGCATCCAGGCGAGCGACGCCACAACCAACGCCATAAGGTTGATATCGATGACGCCTTTGATCGAGTTGGCGATGATAATCAGAACGAGCAGCCCCGGCACGGTAAGAAGCGTGTCGACCACCATGCGAATGACCGTATCCAGGACGCCGCCCTGATAGCCCGAGACAAACCCTAAGACGATGCCGATGAGCACGCCGACGGTCCCGGCGATGAAGCCAACGCGTAACGTCAGCGGCACGCCGGCGACGAGCACGGCCAGCATGTCGCGCCCCTGATCGTCGCTTCCCAGGGGCAGGTCGGACGACGGCGGCTGGTCCGGTATCGCCGACGTCGGCGCCGCGTTCGCCACGTCGACGAAGCGCGGGCCGATGATCCCAATCCCCAGCAGGACCAGCACCAGGATCGCGCCCAGCACGAGATTCGGGTTGCGTCGGCAGTACGCCAGCAGCGACTGGCCCGTCGTTCTGCTCCGCGGAGCAGCCACCAGGAGCGACTGGGCGGCCACCTCAGCTGTTCCGGTACGAGATGCGCGGATCGAGGAACGGGTAGATCAGGTCGATGATCAGCGTGGCCAGGGCAATGGCAAAGATGATGATGAAGACGATGCCATAGATGACAAAGTAGTCAGAGCCGGTGATCGACTTGTACAGGAGCGTACCGATACCAGGCAGTCCGAACACGACCTCGACGAGCACCGAGCCGGACACCACCCCGCCGAGAGCGATAGCCAGCGACGTAAACTGGGGCAAGATGGCGTTGCGCAGGGCGTAGTGATAGAACACCCAGGCGTCGGGGAGCCCTTTGGCCTCGGCCATCACCATGTAGTCTTCCCCCTCGGTGGTGACCATCATGCCGCGCATCCCGAGGGCCCAGAAGCCGACGGCAGCGAGGATGATCGACAGGGCTGGCAGAATCCCGTGGTGGGCGACGTCCACCAGGAACGGCAGGCTCAACGACGGGATGGTGCCCGTGGCGTACCCGCCCGACAGTGGGAAGATCCGCTGCGAGATCGAGAAGAAGTAGACCAGGACCAGGCCCAGGAGGTAGTACGGAACCGACGACAGCGTCAGCAGTGGCGCGATCAGGTAGCGCAGCGCGCGTGGCGCCTTCGGCCACGCCATCAGCGCCCCAAGGAACGTCCCCAGGCTGAACGCGATGACAGTTGAGACGAGCAACAGCCCGATGGTCCAGGGGAGCGCCGCGGTGATCAGCGGCAGCGCCTTCGCCGGATACTGTGTCAACGAGTAGCCGAAGTCCAGGTGCGCGGCGTCCCACAGATACCTGACGTACTGCACGGGCAGCGGCTGGTCCAGGCCGAACTTCGCGTCGTACGCCTGCACCATCTGGGTGATGCCCTCCTGGCTGACGCTGCCGTTCCGCGACATCATCAGCAGCCGTTCGCGCACAGGGTCACCCGGCGACAGCCGCGGGATGAAGAAGTTCAGAGTCGCGGCTCCCCAGAGGACCACCACGAACTGGACCAGTCGTGGGACAACGTAACCTCGCCGCATCCGCCAGTGGTGGTTACGCCGCGACGGCCTTCAAGTTCAGCAGCACGAGCTCGAACGTGCGATGCCAGTTCGCGCTGTTGATGTACGGGCTATTCTTGTCGGGCCAGTTCGTCCAGTAGGTGGTGTTGACTGGGTTGCGGTGGTAGAACTGGACCAACGGGATATCCGGTAGCTCTCGCAACCAGATCTCCATCGCCGAATGGAACAGACTAGCCAGCTTTGGATCGTCGGCAGTCACGGTCGCCATCTGATCGACAATCTTGTCGTACTCGGCATTGCTCCAGCGGTACGGCTGGGTGGCTGGCTCGCCATTTGGCGCTGAGAACTGACCCTGGTAGAGGCGCATGGTAAAGTACGGGTCGCGCACGCTACCACCGTGCCCGAAGATATAGGCGTCTGCGTCCCCATTGAAGATGAGGTTGACAAAGTTGCTCGGCATCTTGAAGGATGCATCGAAGCCGCCTTTGCGCAGCTGCTGAACGACGACCGGCGTGACGTCTTGCTCAACCGGGAAGGTGATGAGCACTATCGAGAGCCGGTTGCCATCCTTGCTCCAGAAGCCACCTTGGTCCTTGGTGTAGCCTTTGGATTGCATGACAGTGGCGCCCTTGTCGAGACTGAAGTCGTCGACGGGATACTTCTGCAATAAATCCGCGATTCCCTGCGTGTAGGTATTCAGTATCGGAAAGCCAGGGTAGGGGACAACCGTCTTCTCGCCGGCGCCCTGGTACCCAATCTTGACAATCTCGTCACGATTGATCGCATTGTTGATGGCTCGGCGAATGTCAGGATCGTTGAATGGCTCTTTCGTGTCGTTGAATCCTAGACCAGTCGGCCACCAATCGACGTAGCCGTACGGCGGATCTTTGCCGCTCCAGCTGGCGATGGCCGGGTTGCGATCCATCGCCGCCTTGATGTTGCCCAGCTGCATCGAGAGCGCAACATCGACCTCGTTGTTGATCAGCATTTCGACCTGCTTCGCCTCGTCGTAGCCGGGCAGGAAGATCATGCGCTCGGGCGCGGGCAGCGGGTGGAATCCCGTCTTGGCCCCCCACCAGTCATCCCGACGGTCCCAGATCTTCTGCTGGGAGTCGGAGTAGACCATCTTGTACGGCCCGGTTACGACTGGCCAGCCCTTGTCGAGATCGAAGTTGGAGAACGTCTCGTAATCCTGACCCTGGAAGATGTGCTGTGGGACGATGAAGACGCCAACATCCTGGTGGAAGGTGAAGTAGCTGAAGATGAAGCGAGGATTCGGGTTGGTGAGGGTGAACTGGACGGTGTAGTCGTCCGGCGCCACCACGTCCTGGACCCACTGCTTCATATCGGTGGACCAGGTTAACTTCGGCGCTGTCTCGATGAGCATCTTGACAGTGAAGACGACGTCCTTCGCGGTGAAGGGCTGGCCGTCGCTCCACTCGACGCCCTTGCGAAGGTTGACGACGACTTGCTTGAAGTCGTCACTGAACTTGTAGGCGGTTCCGATCCACGGCATCTCGCCGTTCTTGCAGTCTACGCCCGGGGGTCCGCAGACGGCGTCCGTGTTGTAGGCGTTGTAGTAGAACAGCGGCTCCATGACCACCTGGTAGCCGCTGCGCGAGACCCCGAGCAGGAAGGGGTTGTGCAGTGCCACGTCGCTGAACTGTTGTGGCGCCTCGCCGCCGGTGCCAACGGAGATCCACGTCCGGTTACGGGGGACCTGCTTCAGCTTGCTCAGGTCACCGGCCGCGGCGGGCGCCGCGGTCGGCGCCGCTGTGGGTGGTGTGGTCGGTGCGGCGGGCGCGGGAGCTGTCGTCGCCGCGGCCGCCGGAGCTGTCGTCGCCGCTGTCGCTGGAGCCGCCGTCGCCGCGGCCGGGGCTGTCGTCGGTGCCGCCTGGGCGGGCGCCGCCGTGGGGCTCGGCGGTGCCGATGGGGCACACGCGCCAAGCAGCGCGACTACCCCGAAGCCGCCGATCGACTGGAGCGCGAAGCGCCGGGACACGAGGCGTCGCGAAACCATTGTTCTCTTCCTCCCCCCGCTAGCGTAGGACCGTATTCAGACGTGCGACCGACTCCATTCTATCCACCTGTCCACGCCAGCCGTGGCGCCGTGTGGTGATGGGCTGCTCGTTCGGCTGAGCCGGGCTCCGTCAGGCGGGGCTTATGCCGAGCTTCTCCGCGGCCATCGCCGTGCCCTCGACCCGATTCTTGATCTTCTGGAACGCCACGTCGCGCGCGTAGTCGGGCGAGCCGTGATTCGGCTTCTCGTCGACGCTGAACGGCGAGAAGCCGCAGTCGTCGGTCGCGCCAAGACGCTCTTTCGGGATGAAGTTGGCGGCTCTCACCAGAGCGTCGCACACCTCCTGCGGGCTCTCGACCCTCGGGTTCTGCGGATTGATCACACCGATGTAGCACATCTGCGGGACACCGTTGGCGTCGTCGCGGCTCGTCTCGCCGACCAGCTTGTACACCGCGTCGCGGTCGCGTTCGCTCGCCATCTGCATCAGGAAGTAGCCAGCATTCATGCGGAACATGCTCGGCAGCAGATCGCTGTAGGGAACGTCGGCGCTGTGGACCGAGTCACGGTCTCCGCCCGGGCAGGTGTGGATGCCGATGCGCGAGCGCTCCTCGGCCGTGAACCGGTCGATGACGCGGTTGTTCAGCTCGATGAAGTGCGGCAGCATGCCGGCGCCCGTCCAGGGGTTGCGCGGGTCCGCCCTGGTCGCCAGCCTGCCCTCCGTAAAGTCGATCGAGACGCGCGCTGCTCCGGCGGCGAACGCCTGGCGGATATCCTTCTCGGTCTCGTTGAGCAGGTCTTCCTCGAACTGTGACCGCGGATAGCCCGGCACCTCCTCATGCAACGGGTACAGCAGGAACAGCATGGAGGGCGCGATCACTGCCTGCTTCATCGGCCTGGTGGTGAGCTTGATAGATTGGGCCAACGTGTCGGCCGCGTACGTCTTGTACCGGAAAGGGCCGCCGGTCAGGCGGGGCAGCTGCCGGTGGTGGCCGTCGGCGAAGATGGCGAAGTACTGGCCACCACCGGCCAGATTGGGGGCCAGGCCGGTCCCTGCCAGCGTGTCCGCGAGCGGGTAGGTGGCAAAGCTCGACCAGCGCTGCTCTCCGTCCGAGATGATGGGTGCGCCGGTAGCCTCCTGGCGGCTGATCGAGTCGCGGACAGCCTCGTCCTGCTCCGCCTCCAGCTGCTCCCTGGTTATCGTGCCGGCGTCGTACGCGGCGTAGGCGGCCTGAAGCCGAGATGGCCGAGGTAGGGAGCCAACAGGCTCAGTGGGGATCCCGGTCTGGGTCCTTGGATCGTAAGCCATGGTCCGCGCTCCTTGGATGATGCTGATTTGATGTGATTAAGGATGAGACTGCTCAGTCTCCCTCGGTCTCAGCGCGACGACGCTACCTTCCCGTCGGCTGGCCGTCAAGCTGGTGCGCCCGCGGGGTGTGCCCGGAAGTCGTCCCGAAGAAGGCGGGCAGCCGCCACTGCGTTCAATGATCACCCCGTCCGTCGCCCAGCCCGGCCAAATGTCGGGCACACCCCGCCCGCGGGGGAGGGGGCCGCGATTGACACCCGCTGTCGCTGTTGCCGACAATCACCGGCCGCGCCACCACGGCGCCAGAGGAGGCTACCGTGCGCGCAGTCCGCTACGCTGGCGAGCGCCAGGCCGGCTGCTTCGAGCGGGCCGACCCCCGTCCGGCGCCGAACGAGGTGCTCATCCAGATGAAGGCCGCTGGCATCTGCGGCAGCGACCTGCACCACTACCGTCGCGCCGACCCGCGCTTCGTCGAGGGCGCTCGCGTGCCGGGCCACGAGCCAGCCGGGGTCATCGCCGAGGTTGGCGCGGACGTGCGCAGCTGGGCCGTCGGGGACCGGGTCACGGCGTACTTTCGCCAGGTTTGCGGCGCGTGCCACTACTGCCGCTCCGGACACAGCAACGTGTGCACCAATCGCCGCGGCTCCTATGGCGTGGGCCTCGGCACGCTCGACGGGGCCGACGCGGAGTACATGGTCGTCGAAGGGCAGTACCTGTTCGCGGTGCCCGACGACTTCTCCCTCGAGGACGGCGCCATTGTCGCCTGCCAGGGAGGCACCGCCTACTACCCGCTCACGCGCCTCGCCGCCAGCGGGCAGGACGTCATGGTGGTCTCGGGCCTCGGCCCCGTCGGCCTACTGGCGACGCTGTTCGGCAGCCGCATGGGCGCCGAGGTTGTCGGGATCGACCCGTCGGCTGACCGGCGCGCGTTCGCGGAGAAGCTCGGCGCCCGACGCACGTTCGATCCGACAGCCGGGCCGATCGGCGAGCAGGTGCGGGCGCACTACCCGCAGGGCGCCGACAAGCTGGTCGAAGCCTCGGGGGCGTCCGCGGCGCACGCGGCGATCGCCGACCTGCTGCGCCCGCTCGGGATGGCAGCCCTGGTGGGTCTTGGCAACGCCGAGCTGACGATGTCGCTCAGCGCCGTCGTCCACCGCGAGCTCGTGCTGTTCGGGACGAGCATCTTTCCGACCTTGCAGTACGACGAGATCTGGCGCTTTCTGCGCCGCCACGGGATCGCGCCGAGCCAGGTGGTGACGCACCGCTTCCCGGTCGACCAAGCCGCCGAGGCCTTCCGTCTGGCCGACACCGCGACGGCCGGCAAGGTGTGCTTCACGTTCGACTAGCCAGCGCCGAGCGCGTAGCGCGAACACGGGCATCCACCAGAGCTGGCGCAGCGCCGCGACTGATGCCGAGGAGTTCATGGGGTGGGAAGCGTCCCTGTGCAGGCTGGGGCTGCTCCTGGGGCGCCTGGAGCGCGCGTAGCTGCTCCTCGAGGCGCCCGATCGAGGGAAATACCTTGACCGTGGATCTCCTGGCATTGCTTCGGCCATAATATTTGCTTATTTAGCCGAATACTTTGTGACTAAAAAGAATAGCCCACTGTACGAAAACATACAGTGGTCACACAAATACGTGTCTTGATCGTGGATCTGTTTGCCTCGCGATAGCGACCGCGTTACACTAAAGTTTCGATGTATGCGGCTCCTTACCCTGGCGGTGACGTGAGCCAGCGTCAACCTCGAATCAACGCGGCAGAGCTCCTGCGCGCCCTCAAGCGAGACGGCTGGTTCGAGACTCGCCGCAGTGGGAGCCACGTCATGCTGCACCATCCAAGCAAGCCTGGTCGTGTCGACGTCCCCTATCACGCCGGTGACATCCTGGCTCCGAAGACGCTCGCTTCCATCCTTCGGCAGGCAGGACTCTCGAACGACCAGCTGCGCACCCTGCTGTAGCGCGCCTTGGCTCGACCGTGCCTCATCTCGTTGCGCACTCGCAACCCTATGCGGGTATGCTGTACTGGGTACGACCATGCAGGCAAGCATCCGCGAGTACGAGTACACGATCCTACTGGACCCCGATCATGAAGAGGGTGGGTACACGGTCACCGTGCCTGCCTTGCCCGGTCTCGTGACCCAGGGCGGGACGGTTGAGGAAGCGATCGCGATGGCGAAGGATGCGATCGTACTCTACCTGGAGGACCTAGTCGCCGACGGCGAACCCATCCCTGAGGAACGCGAGCACCTTCAGACGCACACTGTGCGCGTCGCAGCCTAGCTGTCGTCGCCCGCTGGCCTGCCTGGAATTACACCTTCCACTCGCGCTCCTCGCTCTCCTCCAGCCGAGCAGGAACTTATTGTTTGACGCTGCCTAAATGCTAAGACGTGTGTCTACTGCTGACTCGGGTAGCGCTACCTTGGAGCTTGGATCAGCTCGATGCGGACTTCGTCGGGAGCCTTCAGGAAGGCTATCTTCCCGCCGTTGGCACTGACGATCGGGCCCTCGAGAAGCTCAGCGCCCAGGGCCTTGAGGCGCTCGATCTCGGCGTCCATGTCTGGCGTGTCGAAACCAAAGTGCTCGAGGCCGTGGTGCGGCATCGCGTCGCCCGCGCCAAGCGTCTCGCCAGTACGAGCGCCCGAGATGTTGACGGCCATCCCGCCGTCCTCGCTGCGGCAGCGGATGAACCGGTCGCCGAAGACCCGGACGTCGTCGTTCACGATGGTGAAGTTGAAAGCCTTCACGTACCAGTCGGCGGTTGCCTTCGGGTCCGGCGCCTTCAAATGGATGTGGTTGATGCGGTACGGCATGCTGCTCCTCGGCGTCTGGTGGCGTGTTCGACGGGTTTACTCGCCGGCGTCGTCCTCGTCGAGCGTCGTGGTCCCGACAAGGTTGACCGAGACGTGGGTCATCGACGCGTTCGGCGCCGCGCCGTGCCAGTGCCGCTCGCCGGCCGGCACGAACACCACGTCGCCCGAAGTGACGTGGTGCTCGTGCTCGTCCGTGGCGACGATGCCGTCGCCCTCGGTGATGAGCAGCACCTGATCGAAGTCGTGGTGGTGGAGCCGGGTTCGGGCGCCATCGCGGAAGCTGATGGCGCCGAGCCGATGGACCTGGGCCTCCTCACCAACCAGGGGCTGGGCCAGGACCCGCCCCTTGAAGATGGGCCGCTGCTGCTCGGTGGGTGGCGGCGTGCCAATACGGACGACTCGCATAGGACCTCCTGCGCTGTTGTAGCAGACGACCGCTCGGGCGCTCCCCATGGCCGCACCGCGTCCGAGGGCCGGTGCCGGCCAGGCGGGTACGATGGCTTTCGTTCCAGGACAGACCAAGGAGGCACACATGCCATCACTCCAGTTCGGGGTCCACCTCGTCGCGCGCGGGAGCGGCGACCCGACCACTACCCCGTTTCCGAGCCACCGGGTGATGATGGAGGACGGGGTCCGCGCCGAGCAGCTCGGCTTCGACGCCGTCTGGCTACCGGACCACTTCTACTTCGAGCGGCCGTCTGGGCTCGAGACGTACCCCGAGGTCTGGACGCTGCTCACGGCCATCGCCGTCAAGACCGACCGCATCAAGCTCGGGACGAACGTCCTGGCGGCCACGTTTCGCCATCCGGCCCTGATGGCGAAGATGGCCGGCGCGATCCAGGAGCTCTCCGGCGGGCGCTTCCTGCTCGGGCTCGGCGCCGGCAACCAGGTCCACGAGCACACCGCTTTTGGCCTGGATTTCGCCCATCGGGTCGGCCGCTTCAAGGAGTACCTGCCGATCATGACAGGCCTTCTGCAGGGCGAGACGGTGACCTTCGAGGGACGCTACTTCACCCTCCGCGAGGCCAGCCTGCGGACCGTCGTGCCAGCCGTGCCCGTCTGGATCGCGTCCGGCGGCCCGCAGATGTTCGAGCTGACCGCCCGCTACGCGCAGGGCTGGAACATGGCCGGCGGCGGCACGGACCTGGCGGCGATCAGAGCCAAGTACGACGGGTTCGCGGCGGCCTGCAGCGCGGCCGGGCGCAGCGTGAAAGACTTCGACGTCTGCAAGATGACGTTCATGGGGATCGCGCCGGACGAGGCAGGCGCCAGGGCGATGGCCGACGAGCTGGCGACCAAGAGCAACGTGACGCCAGAGGCGTTGGCCGCTCGGACAGTCGTTGCCACGCCGGATGGCATCGCCGCGGCGCTCCGCGCGCTTTCGGATGTCGGCGTGAACCACCACGTCTTCGCGGTCGCCGAGTCGGAGCAGTGGCCGAACTACTGGGACGCTGTCGAGCTCGCCGCCCGGGAGGTCATCCCGCGCGTCCGGGCGTGAGTGGGCATCAGCGTTGGAAGAGTCGTCCAGCGCGGCCGGGTAGGGGTTCTCGGGAGCCAGGGCCGGGGTCGGGAGCGCGCGGCCGGCTCGGACCAGCCCACGAGCCGAGAGCGAGCGCCGGCCCGCCGAACGGCGGGTAGACCGCGGCCACCAGCAGCGCCGCCCCGGCGACCAGCGCCATCGTGACCAGCCAGCCGAAGGCGACCATCATGCCGATCAGGTCCTCATGCTGCTCGGTCAGGCGAAGCGAGCGGCCGGCGACGACGAAGCCGCCCTGCCAGGCGACGGCCACGGTGGCGCTGCGCACCCCGGGCTCGGGCTGCCAGGTCACGTGGTCCTGGCCACGGGCCCGGACCGTGCCGAACACCCCGCCCGGGTAGTCGGGCGGCTGGCCGTGCAGCGTGGCCGACGCGGCCAGCAGGTGGCCGCTCGGGTCGAAGATCAGCACGAACGGGTCGAGAGAGCGCTCCAGCTCGACCGGCTCGGCCCCGGCAACCGAGGCCGGGGCCGAGCCGGCGTCGAGCCGCGCGGCGGCGTTCTCCGCCAGGGCGACCTGCGGGTCGTCAGCCTGCTGACGGAGCCCTTGCTGGGCGGCGCCGTAGACGAGCAGAACGAGGCCAGTGGCCGCGGCCGCGATGGGCAGCCAGATGGCGACCGCTCGTGCCAGAACCGGCCCCCAGACCGGTAGATTCGACGACTGGCTCACCCCATGAGTCTGGCACGGCGACCGGCGCCGTCCAATGCACCGGCGCGATACGCCGGTGCAGCCCGCCCTGGCGCCGGTGGCGGGGCCGCGGCGCTCGGCCGACGGGACAGCGCGAACAGGAGAGGAATGAAGCTGAGCTGAAAGTAGCTGACGTCGATGAACCCGCTGAGGTAGGTGCCCAACGTCACGACGAGCATCACGACCGCCACTCCCAGGTAAAGGTCGTCCGCCCGCCGAGCCAGAAGTCCCGACGCCACCACGGTGAGGCCCGTTGCGACCGGCCACAGGGTGCCGGCGAGCGGCGAAACGTGGAGCTTGCCGGCATTCACGCCCAGCGGCGCATAGGTTGTGAAGATCGTCGGGTTCCAGAGAAGGAACGGACCGACGATGACGGCGAACGTTGCGCCCGCGACCAGAGACACCTTGGCCAAGGAGACAGGGCCAATCCGCCGCAGCAGGTAGACGATCACGACGCCGAGCGCGGGGAACAATCCAAGGCGTGTCCCCATGAGGCAGCCAATCCCAACGCCCACGACGGCGATAGTGCGCGTCTGAGGGAGCGCCTGGTCGTTCGCCTCGAGAAAGACCAGGAGGAGGATCAGCAGCAGGGAGTTGACGATGAGGTCACTCCGCGTGAGCACCTCGAGATAGACCAGCGGTGCCGAGGACAGGACGAGCAAGGAGATGGCCCGCGCCACGGGACGGCTGGCATAGCGTTTCCAGAGCAGCATCGCCAGGCAGACGTACGCGACCACCTCCGTGTAGCCGATGTTGCCCAGAACGATGAACGGAAAAGCGACCGCCGGCATGAGCGGGAACGGCGTGATCGGATTGCCGAGCGTCGTCGGGTAGGTGTAGGGGAACTCGGCCCGTCCGAGAGTGGCGACCCACGTGAGGAGCGCCGAGTCCCGATCCATGGCGACGCGGACGCTGGGCCGAACCAGCCAGAGGACGGCGAGCTGCACGGCCACAGTCAGACCGATGCACCCGATCAGGCCGCGCTGGATCAAGGCCCAGGCATGCGTCGAGGCGCGAGCCGCTGCCCAGGCAACTAGCGCGTACACGACCAGCACGCCCGCCACGTAGACAGCGCACACAGGCAGGGGTACCACCTGGCTCAGCCAGGGCAGGTTCGTCCCGATGAAACCTCCAAGAGCGGCTGCTTCCAGACGCCGCCCGACCCTCAGCCAGACACGGGCGCCAGGCCACTGTCGCACAGCCGCCGGCGCGAGGGACGTGCCAAGCGCCAGAAGCCCCGACCCGAGCGGCCAGCCCGTCACACCGGCAGTGTACGCACGTACGGGATCGAGGCCGCGCCTGGGCCGCCCTCCGACTAGCCGAGGGGGGTCACTCGACCTCGTACCGGGTGGGCACCATTGTCTGCAGGCTCTTGGGCGGGCGCTGGTAGCCACGCGTCTGGCGCGGTGGCAGCACGATGTGGTCGCTGGGCACCGGTCCGTAGGGGATCAGCGAGAGCAGGTGGCTGATGAGGTTGAGATGGGCGCTGCGCTTGTGGTCCGCCTCCACGACATACCAGGGAGAGTCCTTGATGTCGGTATAGGTGAACATCTGGTCCTTGGCCTCCGAGTAGTCGACCCATCGGGCCCGGGCTTGCAGGTCCATCGGGCTCAGCTTCCACCGCTTGCTGGGGTCGTTGATGCGGGCCTGGAAGCGCCGCTCCTGCTCCTCGTCGCTGACCGAGAGCCAGTACTTGATCAGGATGATCCCCGAGCGGATGAGCATGCGTTCGAGCTGGGGGCAGGTGCGCATGAACTCGTCGTACTCCGGCTCGGTGCAGAAGCCCATGACGTGCTCCACGCCCGCCCGGTTGTACCAGCTGCGGTCGAACAGGACCATCTCGCCCGCCGAGGGCAGGTGCGCGATGTACCGCTGGAAGTACCACTGCGTTCGCTCGCGCTCGGTTGGTGCCGGCAGCGCGGCGACGCGACAGGAGCGGGGGTTCAGCGGCGCCATGATGCGCTTGATCATCCCACCCTTGCCGGCGGTGTCCCGGCCTTCGAAGATCACCACCACCCGCAGCCCCTGGAACTTGACCCACTCCTCGAGCCGGACAAGCTCCCCCTGGAGCCGTTCCAGCTCGTTGGCGTACTCCTTGCGGGTCAGCTTCCGTGGCGCCGGAGCGGGCTCGGCGCCAGGCTGCCTCGTCTCGCCCGTCTGTTCGGCCATCGCAGCCTCTGTAGCTTAGCGGGTTCGCCCCGCGCCGGCTCCTGGCGGCGATCAGGCGATTAGGCCGCCCCGCGGCGGCGCAGATCGGTCCGGCCGGTGGTCGCGAAGCTGACCCGCGAGCACAGGTTCTGCACGCGATCAGCCACGCGCTCGAGGTTGTGCGCCACCCACAGCAGGTGCGTGCCGTCCTCGATCAGCGACGTGTCGCCCACCATGCGCTCTAGCAGCTGGGCGGAGAGCTGGTGATACCGGGCGTCCACGGCATCGTCCTCCAACGCCACGCGCTGGGCTGCCTCGACGTCGCGCCGCGCCAGAGCGTCGAGGGCGCGGTCCAGCATGGCGATAGCGCGCTCGGCCATCTCGACAATCCCGTCCAGGAGCTCGGCATCGGGCTGGTGGCCGATGGCGACGCAGATGCGGCCGATCCCGGCGGCGTAGTCGCCCATCCGCTCGAGGTCGGTCGCCAGGTGCAGCACGGCCACCAGGCGCCGCAGGTCGGACGCGGCCGGCTGCTGCGTGGCGATCAGCAGCAGGGCCCGCTCTTCGAGCTCACGGCGCAAGCAGTTGACCTGGGCATCGGCCTCGTCGACACGCTGTCCGGCGACGACGTCTCCGTGGCTGAGCGCCTCGACCGCGGACTCGGTGGCGGCCTTGACCATGGTGCCCAGGTCCCAGGCGCGCCACTCGAGAAGCTCGAGCTCCTGGTGAAAGGCGCGACGCAGTGGCTGCATGACCATGAGAGTTAGTATCGTAGCACGATATTGGGAGACAACATAGTGGTTCAGCTGCAACGTGACATCTTCCAGGGTCTGGTCCTGCTGCGGATTCTCCACGCCGCGGCGCACGAGCCCGTCTCGGGCGTCGAGCTGGGCGCCCAGCTCGACGCCGTCGGCCACCGGGTGGGTCCCGGCACCCTGTACCCCCTGCTGCATCGCCTGGAGAAGTCTGGCTGGCTCAAGAGCACCGGCAAGACCGTCAAGGGCAAGCGCCGCCGCTACTACCGCATCACCAAGAAGGGTCGCGGAGCGCTCGTGGAGGCGCGGCCCAAGCTGCTGGCGTTTGTCGCCGGCATTCTGGGGCCGTCGGTCCTCCTTTCCACCGCCGCCGCCGCCCCGCCACCGGTCGTCGATGTCGATCATCTGCGTGTGCTGCTGGAGAGCGACGGCGCCGCACCGATCCACGAGACGCCCGTCGCGGAGACACCACAGCGGCGGGCGGGAGGGCGTTCCCGCAAGGGCTAGCCTGCTGCCGCATGAACCAGAACGAGAACGCGAACGAGAACGACAGCGACAAGGGCCAGCTCGCCGTTCGTTTCCTCGGCTCGGGCGACGCCTTCGGCAGCGGGGGCCGGCTACAGGCTTGTATCTCCGTGCGCGCGGCCGATGGCCACGTCCTGCTCGATTGTGGCGCGACCTCTCTGGTGGGGCTGCGCCGAGCTGGGGTGGACCCGGGCACGGTCGATGCCGTCCTGGTCAGCCACCTGCACGGCGACCACTTCGCTGGCATCCCGTTCCTGGTGCTGGACGCGCAATTCGGCCATCGTCGGCGGCCGCTGCTGGTCGTCGGTCCACCCGGTGTCCAGGAGCGGGTTGTGCAGGCGATGGAGGTTCTGTTTCCGGGGTCCGCTGCCACCCGTCGGGACTTCGATCTGCGCTTTCTGGAGCTGCCCGAGCGGGCGCCGCGCGCGGTCGGGCCGTTCACCATCAGCGCCTACCCGGTTGCGCACGCCAGCGGAGCGCCCGCCTACGGGCTGCGCCTGGCGCGCGGGAACACAACGATCGCCTACTCGGGCGATACCGAGTGGACCGACTCCCTGGTTGACCTGGCGCGGGAGACTGACCTGTTCCTGTGCGAGGCGTACTTCTTCGACAAAGCGGTCCGCAACCACCTCAGCTACGCCACCCTGGCGGCGCACCGCGACGAGCTCGGCTGCCGCCGTCTGGTGCTCGTCCACCCGAGCGCCGACATGCTGGCGCGACGCGCCGAGGTGCGCGACGAGATCGCCGAAGACGGCCAGACGCTCATCGTGTAAGACCACCAGGCCAAAGCTTCTCAGGCCGCCGCTGGCTAGACGAGGCGTGGTCATACGTTATCAGGCGACTTTGAGGAAAGGCTTGAGACCAATGCGGAGATGCGGAGGAGGAGGTCGGCCTGGGAGCGGTGGAGGATGGCGAGCCGGTAGACGAAGATGGCGCCGAGGGCGACTCGGCCAAGCACCGGCCGAGGCAGCCGATCTGGGCCTACCGAAGAGAGGCCGGCGCGTGCGCTCCCGGAGGGCAAGAACGGCTCTGGCTCGGTCGACAGCAGCGCTGGAACGGTATCCGCGGCCGGGCTACGCCGTTTCCGCGGGACAGTGCGTCTGGACCCGCGGCGGGCGCTGCGTGACGCCGACGCCGTGATGACCGATGTGGTGCAGCACTTCACGTCTCTCGTGAACGCCGACGTCGAGATCACACTCGAAATCGAGGGCCGCATCCCGGGCGGCGCACCGGACAACGTCGTCCGTACGGTGACCGCGAACGCCGCGTGCTGCGCTTCGAGGCCGCGGCATTCGAGGAGGACTGATCTACCGCGTCTTGCGCAGCTCAAGACAGCGTTCGGGCATTGGCCGGATCCCCAACTCCTCAGGGCACCCTAATGATCCCGCTACCCCAGATACGCCCGAGACTCCACTTCTGCGTTTCAAGCGCGGACACGCGGCTCCGGTGGCGGCACTTCGTTGCCCAATCCGCTTGATCCACTCGTCCTATCTATCCCCGACAGCAACCTTCGTGCCCGCGCTCATGCTAGCGCCATCTACGCCAACTAAG
>JAABUQ010007828.1_pt1 | contig 15261 bp, 16 predicted proteins | sample 5560001 | NCBI WGS metagenome assembly JAABUQ01 (sample SAMN10711888, study PRJNA513371) | rock metagenome | isolation source: Antarctica rocks | place: Antarctica: Victoria Land, Finger Mt nord | collected 2015-12-18 | reverse complement strand
TGATAGTCTTCTTGTCTGATAAGCTTGTAACTACTGATTCCAAAGCGACGATAGAGTTCTCCAAATATCCCTTGATAGTGATTCTTCCCTGCATCCTTCCCCGCCATCAGTTCAGCAAGTGCCTTGACCGTTGTAGAAATCTCTGCTGCTTGTTCTTCTGAAATTACAGCAGACGGCAACATACGATGTTCAACGGAGGAAAGCCGACGTTGCAGATCACCTACGACAACCGCAGCGCGGTCTACTCGTGCATTCACTGTTATGACTTGTCCTTGCATCTCTATTTGTTGTTCTGCCATCTGTGCCACTGCGAGTGCGAGATCACGAACTTGTGTAAGAGAAGTAGAAGAAGCTGGAGAAGGTGTTGAAGGAAGCAACTCCGCTTGAAAAGCACGCCATAATATCTTAAAACACTCTTCCCTATAACGAGTTAATTTCGGAGCAATCTCAGGTTTCACACGGCTGACACTAAGCCCGAATAACCAACCAGGAAGATATTCCAATTCCAAACAAAGCATTTCTCTTCTTCGATTATCAGCACCAGTCATTACTACATTTGAACTGTGTCTTACAAGAACTTCATCGCGCAAAATACGCAAACGTTGAGAACTCCACTCAAGGCCAAGATAATCGGCTATTGGCCTAAGCGCGATGTAGGCATTGTCACCAACAACAGCGACAGCTAGTGTGTCGTCGTAGAAGTTTACTTCTTGCAACCTATGAGGAACCAGTGCCTTTTCAGTACTCATAAAAAACTCCTCTTTCCCAACCGTGTTCATAACGAACATGGTTGACCTGCTAGAAAGATGATTCATCCCCTTCTAGTGCCAACCATTATCGTCGTAATAACGGTTGATACCATTACAATAACCAATGCCATCAAAATGAGAATATCACATGCTCACTCTATTGTCCTTGAATGTTATCTAAAGCGATGGTAAGCCATTTTTGAGCCTCTTTAACTTCTTCTACAGGACCTTCAAGTGGCAAACGTTGTGCTTGAGAGACGAACTGTTCAACGGAGTCACAAGAGTTAGCAAGGGTGCGTAAAGAAGTAAATATCTGCCATTCAGGAGTTGCAGGGTCACGAGCAATTGACTGTTCTTTGTTGAGATAATCACGAACTTCTTGTATTGTTTTCATACTATTCTCCTTGTCAATGAAAAGAACCACTTAGAGATACGTACTACACTTTTCACGAAAGAAATCATCATCATCGCGATGAGCTACTGCGACAAGTCTGGCACATATTTGAACAACCCGCGCCAAGGCATATCCGCCCACTTCGGCAATCGCCACAGTAGTACCACTGGGCCGATCACGTCGCCAAACATCGCCAGGAACGAGCCAATCCCAACTCGTGTAGGCCGAGGTCGTACAAACAATGAGCGAAGGATATGCGCCATTGAGCCAACTTGTGCCAGCGAGATGACCACTACCAGGAGATCAACGTAACAAGGGGTAAAAGAAGCGGAACCTCTTTTACCCCATCGAGATGAGGAAGACTAATGAATTAATCCTCATCCTCATCCTCATCAGCTTCAGGACCTCTTTGTATCATGTCGATCAGCATGTAACTATTCACCTCCTTCCAACTACAATGCTTGCTTGTTCTTCTTAATCGGTTTGTGTACCGACTGTGCCTATGAATATTGTAACTCGATGATTACCTTTCATAATAGCTGCTAGCGGCCATTAGGATACAAATACTGCCTAATGCTTAAACATCTTGAAAAGCCGTAATGATCAGCACTAATAGCCAGTAATAATTCATCAAATGGCCGCTAGCGGCTGTTTAGCAAGAAGTAGAACCTGTTATAATAAGCGAAATGTGTGCTGAGCATATATAACTGACTACAAAATTGTACTATTATAGTAAGGAGACAATAAAATGGTAACAATGACAGGAGTAATATCTAAGATGACAACAAAAGAAGTGCGCGTCCCAAAGCTATTTCCGACACACACTGTTCGCGAGGTGTTGATCGTCGAGAAATGGCATGTGCAAGAGGGCGATATTATTCAGCCAGATGCTCTTATGGTTTCACTAGAAACACCTCCAGGGTTCTTCGATATCCCTGCACCTCCTGAAGTAACCGTGCCGCATCGCGTTACACGCCTTTATACACCAGAGGGTGGAGAGATCCGACTGAATGATCCTCTCATCACTCTGGAACCCATTTCTGAAAGTGAATAGCTTCCCTTGCCTTCAAATAAATCGCTAAGAACGACGGTACCCTCTACCACAAAAGTAGAGGGTACCGCTTGTTAGGTAGTTGTCTATACGCTAGCCGCTGCCATCGTCGTCATCGTCTTCGGGGTCGTGTGGTTGGTCTGCATATTCAAGCAGTTTCCAAAGCTCCATATGATGTCCTCTCCTTCCGATGTGAGATAGACCTTACCTTCATACAAGCTTACACTACTTAGTACATTTTTTCAAGCCCTATAGCATATTTCAATTAACAAATTGCGAGATGTATTTTTCTAGATTGGGATCAGTTGCTAGCCGTCGATGAGGAATTGTCGGTTTCATGATTCCCAATTCTGCTAAATCACCTAAATGATGCAGTCCTACTGATCCAACCATCACCTGCTCAAAGGCTACATTTTCCTCATTGAGAGCTTTGGTAACAGAGAGGTAGCCCCGGAGATAGACACTATCTTTAGTAGAGCATATTCCAGGTTGAGCAAGGTGGGTAACACCTCGCCATGTGCGAAGACAGCGATTTTGTGCGCTTCTTCGTGCATCTTCTTGAATCTCGGCTAGCGTCAGCTTCTTTTCTGAAAGTAAGCTTCGTAGTGTGTTTACATCTTCTAGGAACAAACGTAACTTGCTAAACGTGAATGGCTCAGAGACTAGTCCGCATGCCAACCCTGTAGCAAGAGTCCCGATCCAAGATTTATTAGGTTTACAATGAGAACCCTGCTGATCTACCTCCTGGGTATAATGGAGGGCTAACCCTTCCTCAGTTTCTAAAAATCCTTGCAAACCAGCAGAAAGTATTGCCAACCGAGATTTTGCTCCAGCATTGGAGCGAAATGCATGTGTTTCAATCTCATGAGCCAACAGGTCTCTAACTTTTGCAAGGCTTACCCATTGTTCCTCTCCTGGTAATATAAGTTGCTGTAGGTTAAGGCTAACGCGAGCGTGATCTGCAGTTATATCACGTTTGACAGTCCAGGGAAATTGGTACGTCCGAAAGACATCTGCAAAAAAGAGACCCACCGTCTCTGGTGAGAAGAGTTTCTGTGTCTCATCAGCAGGAGTCTGCTGTATTCTTGTTCTTTGCCCTAGTGCCTCATCTAAGGGTTCTAAGTTCATTGGTTTGATTAACCATTGACTTGTCTGCTGTATGATGTGCTTACTTAATTGCTCAGTCTCATTGCGTTGTAGTCCACGCCTTAATATATCTGTTAGTTGGCGAATTGCCAGTTCCATTTCAGCCATACTTGGAGTAGAATTTAAACGCTGATTATAGGTCCAGAAAGCATCGTCATCTTGATGTCCTGTTGCAGCAATCATGTTTAATTCATCTAGTCGCTCGTCAATTGTATCTAAGTAAAGCCGACGGACAATCACGTTAGGTTCTTTCTGTTCTATTTCTGCTCTTAATAGCGATAAATCCGTTAGCTTCGATAGTACTTCTGCTTGTGGGATAAGCGGATAGTGAAAGTGAGGTTCTCGTTGTTCCTCAGAGGATTTTACCAGCTCTCGTTTTCGAGATTGAGCAATGATTGCGGCCATGCGCTTTGAGGCATCTTCATCCTCTTGGTGTTGTACAATACTATTCCACTCTAGCTGTTCTTCTTCAGAAAATGATCCAGCTGGAGTGAGCCATTTGACATCACTGTATGATGCGAACTGATGATATTTCGGGTACCAACGCCAGTCTAACTGATGATGTGGGTTTGTTTTCTGCCAGCTTTCGACAAGCCGCAAACCTTCTGTTGCTGTTGCTGCTGATACGTCTCGTGATGTTCCTTCGACCAGAGGAATACCCTCAATAAAAAGTGCTTTTGCTTCATCAAGTTTTCCCAAAAGTAAGAGTAGTTTGCCCCTGTTGATAAGCAACATCCCTTTTTCTTTAAGGGCGGAGCTTTGATCGGCATCAAGCAGTTTCAGCATTATCTGCAATGCACGATCATTATACATGAGTGCTTCTTGAAAGTTTCCGGTCTGGCCGAGCAGTTGACCATAATCATCATAAGAAACCGCAAGAGAACTTGGAACGACAAATCCCGCCTCTTTTAGCTTTAAGCAATCTTTCATTGATTGCTTAGCTGCTTCCAGGTCCCCAGTGGTTCGCTGATAGTAAGATAGGTCGTTAAGCAGCCTCGCTCTTTTAAAGCGCATATAGCTCTGTTCTATCGGAGAGGTGAAACGTTCTTGTTGTTGTAATAATGCCACACATTGTTGATGTACAGTGACAGCTTCTTGCTTGAGACGAAATGCATCCTCTTGCAGTTTTCTTGCTGATGCCTCATCTGTTTCCTTTTTAGCTAGGGCATCCTGGTGATCTCCCCATCGTCCCAGTACATATGCTCTCCGATCAAGCAGTTCCGTATAAGTGGTTGGCTGAGTGCTTTGAAAATCTTCGTACTTTTTGCATACTTCGTCAATTAATGACCAAGCTTCAGCGTGCTGTTTGGCATTTATCAGGTAACGGAGCTTATGGTAAACGAGATGGAATATAGTATGTGGCTTGAGTCTGACACTTCCAGTAGTCATGACCTCATAGAGGTGCAGATACGCCTTTTTGCGTTCCGCATTGCCCAAATCCTTATCAAGCGCACGAGCCAGCAGATGATATTGTATGAGCAGTCCTCCCACTTCATCTTCTGTCGAGCAATGCCAGTTGAAGGAACGCATGATCTCGTCGGCGATACGAGCGAGGCGCGGAGCATGTCCGAACGCGAAGCTAAACCATCCATATTCAACAAGTAATTCTGCGGCCTCCATAAGATGCTGCTGTTTGAGATGAGCCGCCACCAGTTCGCTGATTAGCATAGCCTGTTCTTGTTCGCTCTGGAAGGTTCCCTGCTCTAGCCAGACCGTATAGGCATGAATAAGCTGTTGTTCGGTCTCTGTTAGGCGCTTGTCGGCTAGAAGCTGGTGAATGGTCGCTTCACGCGCTAGTGGCTGCAGAATGGCTCGCTCGTCCTGCTCCATTGCGTTACGATCAATGAGTGATGCCTGGAGGAGTTCAGCGAATGCATACTCTGCTTGCTGATTGATTTCAAGGAGCAGTGGGAATGGTAGTGCCATTGGGGTGGCTGCTAACGCTTCGAGGACCTGAAGCGCGTCTTGCGAGAGTCGTCTCCCTATAACCTGCTGCAGGAGCTGGCGGGCTTCGACGTCAGCAGTCCCAAAGATGTGCGTGTCTGTCAGTAGTTGCTCAATGAGTTGTTGATGTTCGCTATTCTTTTCCTGCGCTATTTTGTTGCGTTGCCAGCCAAAAGAGAAGCGTGGTCGCTGAAGGTTGGCCGCGCGAAGTTCGATCATCAGTGCATTGCCACCACAACGATCCGTTGCATCTTGCAAAAGTTTTTCAGGGACATCAGTAAAACCTAAGCGTTGCCAGATATGAATCCCAGTTTGCCGATCAAGGCGTGGCAGTATCGCTTCCTCTCCATCAACGACAAAGCTTCGTTCTCTCCCGGTCCAGAGCGGCCATTGGCGTGTTGTCATATAGATGAGTGCCTGATGGGTCGAGCTGAGGTACTCCGCAAAAAACTGTTGCCACTCGCGTGGAAGCTGGCCGTGTTCATCGATGATGACCTGTGCATCATCGAGAAGCAGGATAACACGCTGTTCCATTACCTCTAGGTGCTTTATTACCTGTTCAACACGCTTCGCCAGAGGCGGTGTTTTGCTCGCTTCTGGCTCCGAGACGTGTAATTCTGCGAGGATTGTTGCGAGGAACGTCTCCAGGTGGTCCGTTGGTGTGATGTCAGTAGCTGTCGAAAAGGTATACAGAATAGGCCAGCATTCTTCGCGATCTAGGAGGTTCTGCAACAGCAGCTTCATGCCAGAGGTTTTGCCTATGCCCATCATCCCCTGTATCACGACGAGCTTTTTCGCAGTTGTATCTAGGTACGAGAGCATTTTCACAAGCCAGGGTTCGCGCCCGACGATATGGCTCGTATCGAGTGAGCTTTTTTGTTGTGTGCGTTTTTCAGTTGTCTGCCCTTCCGCTTCAATTTCCCGTACTGATTTTGTATCTTGGTCAAGTTGTGCAAGCTGTATTTCGAGCAGCCGCCATTCTCCATCGGGCCTCACCTTTGGCTTTTTTCGCTGGAGTCCTTCCAATTTTAACCGAGCGAGACGAACGTAGGTGACTCTTTCTTGTGGAGAGAGCTTGAAGTCATTCCCAGTGAGTGCCGCATATAAGGGGAGTAGCTCCTCATACTGGGCGGCACGCTTGCCTTTTTCCATCTTTCGATACATATCAGGAGTCAATGGAGCAACATGATGCTCTTCAAAAAAGTAGGAGAACGTACTGACTAATTCACTTTGTGGTATCTGCTCTCTCTCTCGCAAATAGCGCAGGAAAGCCCCGAAGGTATTGATATGCACTATTGGCTGGATGGGATGTGCAGAACGTAATGGCGTAACTTTTTGCATTCCTCTATTCCTCTTTGGTCGTGTTTTGCTCTACCAGGCCAAGGTGCTTTCTTCACCGAACTTCTTTCCCTCGGCCAGTATAGCATACCTTGCCCTGTTCTTCATCTGTTCTGGATGCTCGCGTGACAATTGTATTGTCCCTGGTTTGCCCTACTCTTGAGTGTAGCAAAAAAGAGAGATGGCTAATGGCCGCTAGCGGCCATTAGCCATCTCCAAAGAGCCACTTCTTCTTGGTTGTCCTTTTCTATTTTGAGCTTCTTTCAGCTTGTGAAGCCTCACGACATATAAATCTTTTATTCTGTCTATAGGCAAACACTTCTAACTCTATGGGTGTCACTCATGGCCCACACACAGCCTATAGGAACATGCAAATGGCCGTTATAGGCCGTCATGAGAGTCCCTGCAACTGCTACACTCCTGCATAGGTGGTGCGAGATGACGCGAATGAGCGGTTTTGACCTTACCCTACGTCAACAACGCACCATCTCCTGTAAACACAGCAGCAAAAGGATTGGTCACAATGGTTGTAGCAAAAGTACACAGTGGGCTTCATCCCCTTGACCTCTCAAAGAGCACTGTCGTTTTGACTGGACTTTCGCCATCGACGCGTCTCAGGCGCTTGGCACTTTATGAACCTTTAAGGAGGCTTAAAGCATGTTGACACAGACAAGTAGTCCTATTGGACTTGAGGAGCAGCAAACGCTCCACACACAGACGGGCGGCAACGGCAACGGCAGTATCATCACCATTGCGCCATCCATCTCAGGACCAGATGATGACGAGCCACGAACCGTCATCCTGGGGGCCCAAGCTTTCCTGCTCCGACAGCGCATCAAGAACCTCTTAAACGTTACCGACCACCGTAACGAAATGAAGCCTCGAACCTCTCTCCGCGAGCAGCGTGCTTACGCCATCTTCGGCACAGAAGGGGGTGTAATGTGAGTGATAGAGACATTCTCGAAGAGATGCAAAAATCCGGTTCACAACGCTACAAACCCTTCGGTTCCAACGTGCAGGCGCAAACGAGAGTCGCTACCCTGGATGGGACGCGCAAACCAGTACAACGAGCCAGCCGCACCTCCGAGCAGCCGCTCGTGAGGCGCACTGCTGACTATTCGGAGCCGAAGACTCGGATACCGCGCTCTGCTCAACAGCAACCGCAGCCGCGCCGCACCACGCAAGCGTACCAGCAGCAACGAAGAACCGTCGAGGTCGATACCAACGCTGATGTCGAAGTCGTGCCCAGCGTCAGAACGCGCCGTGAGAAGGTTCAGCTGACCCGCAAGCTCCCACCGAGCGACCAAGGATATAGAAGACTCATTGTAGGGGTAGTCTTGGGGATGATTGTTGTGTTGTGGCTTGCCTGGATTGCAACAACAGTAGGGGCAAGTTACTGGGCCACACACGTCACCGATCCAGGTATCTACGGTCCAACGCATGGCAACGTGGTTAGCGGCGTCTTTGGTGGAGGTGATAGTCAAGAGCATCCAACGAAATTGATTGCGTTCAACAATGACGGCCATGTAGAGATTATCAAAATCATAGCAGGCGATCCGAAAAAGACGCAGATCATTCCTGGGTATAACCTGATCGCCTCGGGCTTCCCCGATCCAACACATGCGGTGGTTGAGTTAAGCGTAGACGACCACCACAATGTCATCGTCACCGTCTATGGCAGCACCTTTTATGCTCCATTCCAACGCTACTTCTCCAAGCCCATCACCCTGTATAACGATGGCAAGGGCAACCTCAAAGCTCAGACGGGAGGCCAATAACATGTGCCGCTGCAGAATCAATGCTGATAGAAGCGTGGTCGTGTGCGACTCGTGTGCGGCCCGGATGATGACCGCCCTCCTGGGCCTGCTTCCCGAACAGGACGCGGCCCAGATAGAGACGCCAACACTTCTTACGCCGGTGGAGCATCGCGGGATGATGAGTGTCGTCAATGGATGGCTGGATACGCTCCAGCCAGAGGGGGTGCAAGCATGAGTAGTGTTACAGAAGAGACTCTTGTTCACCCCCTGCCCTCTCAGTCGTCGCGTGCGATCTGCAAACGCTTGTCAGGGCAGTACTGGCGTTTGGCAAGACGACAACCTACCTTCGCTCATATTGTGACCTGTTTTCGCGATCAACCTGCGGTGCTGCCGCTTCAATGCAGTGAGGCGATAGCACACCTTGACGCGTTACGTCGTGCTGTCTCCTCTATACATGATTTTCTGGTGTTGCTGGACCCGGAGACCACGCGTCAACTCCACCCTTGGATGTCCATCGACAAGCTCACCATGCTCGACTCTTTGTTGTCGGAAGCGATCTTGACGATAGCGATGTTCACCCCTATATGCCAATCGCTAATGCATGAGCGCGTGGAACTGCATCTGTGTATTCGATCACTCTTGCTACGTCTTCACGTTACCTATCAGGACACGCTCAGTCAGTTGGCTGCCCTCATTATGCAGGAGCGAGAGGTGCAGCAATGATCACGACGAAACGTGGAGGCTACTGGGTGACGGACGCCACCGAGGTACTCGAAACATTCATTACGCAAGCCAGCGAACGATACACCGCCCTTGAGCAGGCCCTCGAACCAATCACGGCCACGGTGGTCGATCTGGATCGGAATTGGACGCCGCGCTGGGCCGATTACTGGCACGCGAAAACGAAAGCCCTTGCATCCCTACGTGCAGCAACAAGAACCGCCCTACAGCTTTTTCAAAGAGAGCAGAGTAGTCCGTCCTCGCCCGTTCCTCTCGTTCTAGCGGCTACCTCGATTGCCTATACGTCTTCTTTGCGTAGTGCCGAGGTCGCGATAGAGGAGGCAGGTATTCTGATCATTGCTCATAGTGCGGTGAGCCGCTCACTGGACGAGAAGCATATTCGACAGCGACAGCGCGTGTTGCAGGCGTTGCGTGAGGTGGACCAGGAGGTGCGCGAGGCGATTATGGTGGGCCGCGCCGAGTTGGACCAGGCACCGATGTTGCAAGTACGGCTCACCTATGCACCTGGAGAGATGGCGGCAGAGCAACACTCCTGGCATGAGACATCCTCAGAAGGAGGTGAGTAGTGGGCATCCAAGAGACCGTGCGACGCCAGGAGGAACAGCTTGCGGCCCAGGCCAAGCAGCAACCTCAAAAGCAGCAACCTGCGGCACAGGCGCAACCCGCTGCTGTCGATCTGCACGCGTTCCGGCAGATTGTCGAGGACGTGGTACATGCTCAGCTCCAAATCATCCGAGCAGAGCAGCCTCCACAGCAAGGCCCGCAGCCGATAGACATGCAGGCATTGCAACAGGCGATGCACTCTGTTGTTCGCGCTGAACTGCAAATCGTTCAAACAACCCTGACTCTCCTTGTCCAAGCGATCCAGGCGCAGACCGACGCCTTGATGGGTGACGACGACGTGGATCAGGAGCAGGACGATCTCCTTCCCACTGCTCCATCCCATTGTACCGATGACGACGAGGACCTCGAGGGCGAGCAGGTCTATCCCCCCAATGAGGATGAAGACGAGGGTATCGACGAAGAAGGGGAACCCGACGAGGACGAGGGAGAAGGAGGAGAAGGAGGAGAAGAAAGCTACCCTCGTAACCCGCTGAGACCAGAGTCGCCGACGCACCGACTTCGGCGGCCAGGGCCAGTGGGTATTCACCTTGGTGGAAACACCGCTCATTCCAGTCAAGGCACGCGAAGATGGGAGCCGAGCTATGAGCAGTGATCTCTTGTTTCTCACCTGTCCACCACGCGTCGTGAAACCGCTTGTCGAGGCATTGACGACGCAACTGGAAGCAGAGCAGAGTGCAGCACGAATTTTCAAGTACGGCGTGCTGTGCAAAGGCGGCGACGGATTTCTCATCATCGCAGTTGCACACCTTGAAGGGTTTTCGACGAAGTTCTTTGAGTCTATTCGACACGAGGAAGCGATCACTGGCTACGTCACGTTGACGAGCGGCAACGACTCAGGCACAGAGAAGGAGGCGCACCATGACAACACTCAGTAAGATTCCGGTATGGCAACAGGACGAGCAGGGAGACCCAATCCCACCACCACAGCTTCCACCTGACTTTATCCTGAGAGCAGAAGCCATTCCATTAATGAGCGTCAATGATGGACGATGGATTGCACGCGTCTATCACTCGCTCAGTGCCACTGAAGGTCTACTCATTTTTGAAGACCAGGAGAAAGTAGTGTATCTGACGCCGGATGAGGCGATCAGCAGTCTTGCGTACTTCATTCGCGAGGCGGCGGTGCTCATTCCCCTCTGTGATGCCACACTCTCTCAAACACACTTGCGGACCATTCAGAACCTGCACGCGCTTTGGCTCATGGAGGAGAAATACAAAGCACGAGCGGTGCTGGCAATCAACGGACCAGACCTAGAGAAGGAGGGGCAACGATGACTACACTCACCATCCAGACCACGATATGCCAGGAGGCAGAACGGGCGCGACTCCTCAAAGATATCGCTACGATGCAGATCGAACTTGCCCAGGTGCAGGCCGAGTTAGCGCGATGCTGGGCGAGAGTTTCTGCCAACAATCGGCATCTTTTTACGTTGACCTTTGTAGGTGGACAGGTGGTACTCCTCGAAGTACGCGGGGCAGCCGACCACGAGCAGGCCCGCACCGTCGCGTGCAATGCGATCAAGCGATGTCGGTACGTCGTGACTGAGGGCGATCAGACCGGAGGCAACGCACACTACTTTTACTGTTGGTGCAGCATCGAGGCACAAGCGGAACCGCGACGACGCGAGCAAGAGCAGATGCACAGACGCGCTGCTTACCACAAGAGCGAGGTCCAGGAAGAAAATTTTTGTAGGGAGTAGAGCAAAAAGTCACGGAAGCCTAGACCACCTTTTTGGACCAGATTCCGTGTGTTGGAGCAGGGTTGCACTAGTGTAACGATAGTGCTCGAAAGTGTGACGATAGTGTGACGATAGTGTGCATGAAATGTGGCTGATGGGGGAATGAGAGCGCGAAAGTGTAATGATAGTGCGCGAAAGTGTGACACTAGTGCAACCCTCCACCTTGTAGACGTAAGGACGAAATGATGGACTTTTTAGAGGAAAGAGAAGATGCGATGAGAACGTATGCATTTGGATGGGACTTCGGCAACACCGAGACGGGCGCGGTGATGATTGTGCGTGGCAAGCAAATCCGTTTCACCACCCCAACAACCTTTGTCCGTGTCGATACGACGACGATGCAGAGCCTTGCATCGCTGGAGAGCGGTGAAGAGGTGGAGCAGATGAACGGCCGTAGCAAAGCAAAAACGAAAGGGAACGTCGCACCATCGGTCGTTGCGGTGGACAACCCAAATGGACCGCCCTCAGTGATCGAGCCAGATACAATTATTGTCCAGCTCCAGGGCGAGTCGATGTCCTTTGCGTTTGGGCATTATGCGCTGTTGCAGAAAGGCGATCCGTGGACTGGACGAGGTGATCATCAACGCTACGCCAGTAGCTATGCGTTGCGTGGTATGCTTGCGGCCTCGGCGTTGATGCAGACCGACAAAGAATACGGTCTGTATGTTGTCGCGGGATTGCCAGCCGGGTACTACCTTGACCATCCCACACTGCGCGATGCGATTAAAGCGCGTCTGAATGGAACCCACACGTTTACCCTCGATGGTGGTCAGACGTGGCGCACCGCGCACATCAAAGTTGCAGCGATCATGATGGAAGGGGCAGGCGCACTCATCACCTATCCCAACTTGAGCAAAATGAGCGAAGCGGCAGTGATCGACATCGGTGGTGGGACCTCAGATTTGTACGCGCAACTTGGAGCAACGCCTATTGACGACTTCTGTAAAGGGACGCCAGTTGCGGTGGAGAGTGCCACCACTATTCTCAAAAAGTCTTTCTTTCAGGAGTTTCAGCGTCAACTCGCCGACAAAGAAGCTCGCGACATCATGCGTGCCTTTGGTTCCGGCAAGAAGAAACACTTCCCTCAAATTGCGGCCTTTGGGAAGCTTGTCCCAATTGAGACCTTGCAGACCATGGTTGAGGAAGCGGTGGCAAGCATCGCCGAGGATATCGTGGGCTTCATTAGCGCAACCTGGGGTGATGCTATCGCTCGCTTTACCCCTATCCTGCTCATCGGCGGGGGGGCCTACTACTTTTTCGATGCGGTGAAAAACCGCATTGAACATGTCATTGAGCATGCCGATCCGACGTTCGCCAATGCCATCGGCTACGCAACGCTTGCGGCACGCAAGCTCTTGAAGAAGACCCAGGAGGCCGCAGCAGAGAAGGCAAAGGTCGTCGTCGTAGAAGCAGGAGTCGTCGTCGTAGAAATCGGATCAGGAGCAGAACTCCAAGAAGTCGGAGCAGGAGTTGCGTCACAGGAGTAGCACATGGCGACCAATAAAGAGAAGTACCAAATCATCTGCACTCGTGTTGGACTCACTCGCGACTCCTGGGCCTTAGCGCGCTTCATTCAGGATTGTGTGGATCACCATATGGACGACCAGCCTGGGAAACTGGTCGCCCTACGGCTCACAGAGTATTACGAGTTGCTTGATCGACTCAACATCTTTCCAGGTGGATTGGCGATGATTTCCCCGTTTCCAGGGATTGATGGACAGCAGGGACCACCGCAGGGGAATGGGAACACCCCCACAGGTCGTGGCGCAAAGAAACCTGATGAGGATGATGAGGACGAGCAAAGCAGCACTGGTGCTACGAATACAGACGACAGCATTGATGATGCTGTGTTGGACCAGTGGGGATAAACAGAGAACGTAGAAAGGGAAGTCACGACCGCGCAGCCCCCTGTGCTCCACGACTTTCCCTATGAACACCCGTTTTGACGGGATGTTTCAGGCGCGTCTGGACCTGTTGTAAAAGACCGCAATCCAGACGAATAGTCACTGCCCTGAATGCGCGGGAACCGACTCGCCAAGAGAGCGCACAGTTCGTAGCACCGAAAGCTACCAGGGCACCACCTTCCAAGCTGGAAGGACGACGCAAGGAGTATCTGCATGGCCTGACAGGGCCAAGCAGCACTCCTCGCTTCAGGTAAAACCGTTGTGAAGGACCTGCTCACGTTAGCTGCGGAAAGCAGGCCCTTCCAGGCAAGATGTGCCCACTGCTCATTGTAACATACGCACATCTTGTCGGAGAAAGTAGGCAAGAGAACATGTTAAAGGAAGCGTACCCGCCGGAGACGTGGGACGAACTCAAACAAGGGTGCAAAGAGGGTGCAGGCTGGCAGTGCGAATATCGCTATCCCAATGGCAAACGTTGCCGCATGAAAGAGAACCAGATTCGCACGAGCAAGAGTGGTCGTCGCTACATTGTGTATTTGCATGCGTCGCATGTAGAGAACGCCGACCCAAGCAACCTTACTCCAAGCTTAGTGTGCCTGTGTGCGAAACATCATATGCAGATGGACCGTCAGGCGGAACTGTGTGAGCGGCTGAGCAGCCGACGGCGTGGCTATCAACTCACGACGACAGAAAACTTACTCAGAGAAGTCAATAGCACTGGCGTCACGATTGTCGAGGTCGTCGATGGCTACGAGTGGCGCATAGGTGGGACTGATCTCACAGGGAAGCGTACCACCGCTGTTGCAGCGGTTGGAAGCGCGATTCACCAGATGCGCTGCTTACTGGAAACGATGCAATTTCCATATAAGCAAGCGCAGGAAGGAGAAACGCGATGACAGGAGCGATACAACAGATGCCATGCATGGTGGATACCTACCAGCGCGAACCTGTGCTCACGGCTGCACAGGAGCGAACCTATATAGCGCAAGCGCAACGTGGCGATCAGGACGCGATTGACCACCTCGTCCGAGCCAACATTGGATGGATTGCGAAAATTGCAAAGACGATGCCAATGGAGGGCGTGACGCAACAAGATGTGCTCGAAGACCTGATCCAGGAAGGGTGCGTCGGGTTGGTGTATGCAGTGCAGAAATTCGACCTCGCCTGCCCCAATCGTCTCAACACCTACGCGACGTGGAAGATCAAGCAAGTGATGCATCGCTACATTGAAAATACCTGCACGCCAATTCGTCTGCCTGTGTATTTGCACCCGATTAAGCGGTCCCTGAAACAAGCTGAGAAGAAGAGCCAGGATGGTCAATACGATGCAGCACTTGCAGCGTATCCTGCACAGTCGGTTGCGGAGGTGCGACGGGCAACGCGTACTGTCCACTCCCTCGATGCGCTCCTGATCCAGAGCAGATCTAGCAATCTCACCTTGGGTGATCTGCTCGCCGACGACGCTCCCTCGACGGAAGAGATGGTGCTTGAGGCGATGCAACGTACCGACATCGAGGCCGCTCTTGGCATCTTGAATGTGCGAGAACGACGCATTCTCAGAATGCACTAAGGGCTAGATGATGGGATTGAGCGCACCCTCGAAGACATTGGCAAACGCGAGGGCGTCACCAGGGAGCGGGTGCGCCAGATCAAGACAGGTGCTCTCGCCAAATTACGACAGTCACGGTTTGCCAGGAAGTGGTTTGCATAAGTATCTATAGAGGAACGAGTACTCCTATGGAACATTCTTGTGCGCCATCTCACGTAGTAGAGTATTCCTGCAGAGCAGGGAGGAATTGGAGAGAGATTCCTCACGTCAACGGACCTACCTTACGTCGAAAGACAAGGGGGAAAGGAGCATGTCAGTCAAAGTG
>JAABUQ010007827.1_pt1 | contig 15263 bp, 12 predicted proteins | sample 5560001 | NCBI WGS metagenome assembly JAABUQ01 (sample SAMN10711888, study PRJNA513371) | rock metagenome | isolation source: Antarctica rocks | place: Antarctica: Victoria Land, Finger Mt nord | collected 2015-12-18 | reverse complement strand
ACGCGAGAACGCAAATCATCAGAATAAGGACGTGCCATTGCCGCTGGCCTCCAATCCAGCCAGCAGCTTGAATCACATCTCAGCCCGCGCCGGAATCGTGATTCGGACAGATACGAACGTGCTCTAAGCCTGCGCGGTCGGCCGAACGACGATCTCGCCCACGTCGACCTCGGCCGGCTGCTCGATCGCGAACGCGATGGCGCGGGCGATCGCATCCGGCGAGATCGCCATCTTTTCCATCACTCCGGCGATCTGGGCCTTCATCTCCGGGTTCGTCATGGAGTTCGCGAAGTCCGTGTGAACGAAGCCCGGCGTGATGATCGTCACGCGCAGCTTGTCACCGGCCTCCTGGCGCAGACCCTCGGAAATGACGCGCACGGCGAACTTCGTGGCGGAATAGACCGACATGGCCGGCCTGGTGATTAGCCCTGCCGTGGATGCGATGTTGACGAACTGCCCGAAACCCTGCTCGCGAAAGACGGGCAGCGCCGCCGCGATGCCGTACAGGACACCTTTCATGTTGATGTCGATCATGTCCTCCCAATCCTCGACTCGAAGCTCGTCGAGGAGAGAAATCGGTCCGACGCCAGCATTGTTGACGAGAACGTCGAGCCTGCCGAACCGCTCGCATGCCAGCTTGACGAGACTGGCCAGGTCGCCACGGCGCTTCACATCCGTGGGTGTATATGCTGCTTCGCCACCTGCTGCCGCGATCTGGTGGACGACAGCCTCGAGGCGATCAGCTCGGCGCGCACCGAGTATCAGCTTGGCGCCGCGCTCAGCGAGCAAGAGTGCGGTCGCCTTGCCGATCCCGCTGCTCGCGCCGGTGATGGCGACGACTTTGCCCGTGATCCCTGACATGGATCTCTCCTTATTCTCGGCTCGGTCCGGTAACCATGAGCGACCGAGTTTGACCGCTTACGGTGCGTCGCCACAATCCCTCGGTAGATAGCAGGCAAGGGCGTCGCCCTTGACCCACCGGGGCCGCAGGCCCAGACCCCATTTCTTCAAACGATTGGATCTCGAAGGCTGCGCCTTCGATGGGGTTCAAGGGGCGAAGCCGCGTGGCTAGATTGCCTACCTGCTTCGGCATCAACAGCGGGGAACAATTCATGGCGCGTACGGCTCTCGTGGCGGGTATCTCGGGCATCGTCGGCAACAACCTGGCACGCCGGCTGGTGCGGAACGGCTGGACCGTGCATGGCCTGGCTCGGCGCCCGGAGAGCGGTGTCGACGGCGTGCATCCGATCGCGGCGGATCTGCTCGATCCGGCGGCCCTGCGCACCGCCCTCGCGGACGTGCGGCCGACGCACGTGTTCATCACCACCTGGCTGCGCCAGCCGACGGAGGCTGAGAACATCCGGGTCAACGGCGCGATGGTCCGCAACCTGCTCGATGCACTATCGCCGCACGGGAGCGTCGGGCACGTTGCCCTGGTGACGGGCCTCAAACACTATCTTGGTCCGTTCGAGTCCTACGGGAAGGGCACGCTGCCGCCGACGCCGTTCCGCGAGGACCAGGAGCGTCTCGACGTCGAGAACTTCTACTATGCGCAGGAGGACGAGGTGTTCGCCGCGGCGGCACGCGACGGGTATGGCTGGAGCGTGCATCGGCCGCATACCATCATCGGCTACGCGTTGGGCAACGCGATGAACATGGGCACCACGCTGGCCGCCTACGCCACCATCTGCCGCGAGACCGGCTGTCCGTTCCTGTTCCCTGGCTCCGCCATCCAGTGGAATGGCCTCACGGACGTGACCGACGCGCGTCTGCTGGCCGCCCAGCTCGAGTGGGCCGCTACCACGCCGGCGGCCCGCGACACCGCCTTCAACGTGGTCAACGGCGACGTCTTCCGCTGGAGCTGGATGTGGGGCCGCATCGCCGGCTGGTTCGGCCTGACGCCCGCGTCATTCCCCGGCAAGGGCACGCCGCTGGAGCAGCAACTCGCCGATGCCGACCCGATCTGGCGTGAGATCGCCGATCGTCATGGCCTAGTCGAGCGGGACCTGAACCGCCTGGCCTCGCCCTGGCATACCGATGCCGATCTCGGGCGTCCGATCGAGGTGGTCACCGACATGGCGCGCAGCCGCAAGCTCGGCTTCACGGCCTTCCAGTCCACCGAGGACTCGTTCTTCGACCTGTTCGCCACCCTGAGAGAAGGCAAGCTGATCCCCTGAACGCCAGGAAGCCGGCCTCCAGGACCGCCCTCCGACCGAAGGAGGGCGGCCACTCGCGGCGTGGAGCCTACTACTCGGAGGCGGTCAGGAACTTGTCCACGTTGTCTTTCGTCACGACGTCCAAGCCGACCATGTTGACGACCGGGACCTTCTCGCCCTTCTTCAGGGACGACAGGATGTCCATCGCCTTCTGGCCCATCTCGTAGGGACGCTGGCCGACCAGGACCTGGGCATAGCCATCCTTCAGCAACTGGAGCTCGACCGGAAGCGTATCGGGCATCACCAGCGGGAACTTGCCGGCCTTCACCTTTTCCATGTTGGAGTCGACGAAGGCCTTGTAGGCCTTGGGAGCGAACAGCGCCCAGCCGCCGACCGGGATGATGGCGCCGATATCGGGGTTGGCGGTCGCGAAGTCGGAGAGCTGCTGGTCCGCCAGGGCGGCGTCGTCGTTGCAGAAGGCAGGAGAACCCTTCACCTCGGTCCAACCCGCAGGTTTCAGGATCTCGTAGAGGCCGGCGAGACGGTCGTTGAGGTTGGCGGCTGCCGGGCCACCCGATTGCGTGGCGAAAGTGGCGGGCTGCGGATGCGCCTTGATGAGCTGCCGGCCGAGTTCGCGACCCATCTCCTTGTTGTCGGTGCCGACATAGGCCTGCCTGTCCGACTTGACGGCGTCGGCGTCGAAGGTGATCACCGGAATGTTGGCATCGCGCGCCTGCTTGATGACGCGTATCACGGAGTCCGCGTCCGCGACCGAGATCGCGATGCCGTCCACGCCCTGCGTGATGAAGTCCTGCATGATCTGGACTTCCGTCGCCGGCTCGTGCGTCGCCGGCCCCTTGTAGATGCAGGTGACGCCGGTCTTCTTGGCCTCCGCCATGCAGCCGTTGCGCGAGAGGTCGAAATAGGGGTTGTCCATCCCTTTCGGGATCAGGGCGAACTTGTAGGCGTCCGCCGCGTGGGCGGCCGATAGGATCGAAGCCGCCGCGATGGCGCCCAGCAGGATTGTCTTCACGCGCAACCTCCCATAGCTCGGTCCTTGTCAAGCGCGGTACCGGGTGGACCTTTCCCCGGCCGCTACTCGGGTTGGCGCGTGCGGATCTTGTCGACCAACACGGCCAGGATGATGATCGTGCCGACGAAGGTCTGCTCCCAGTAGGTGTCGGCGCCGAACAGCGCGAGCCCGTTGCGTATCACCTCGATCAGGGCGGCGCCTAGGATGGCGCCGACCGGTCCGCCGATGCCGCCGGACAGGTCGGCACCGCCGATGACCGAGGCGGCGATGATCTTGAGCTCGTAGCCGGTCGCGAGGTTGGCAGGCGCCGAGCCGAGCCAGCCGACGATCAGGATGCCGGCCAAACCCGCGCTCATGGCGCACAGCACGTAGACCGAGATCTTCACGCGTGCGACTGCGACACCGGTGAGCTGCGCCGCGCGCTCGTTGCCGCCGAGCACGAACACGTAGCGTCCCCAGCGAGTATGACGCAGCGTGACACCCATGATCACGCCGAGGATCAGCAGGTAGATCAGGGAGACCGGTATGCCGAGGATCTTGCCGTCGGTGAGGGAATAGAAGGTATCGACATACGGGCCGGACGGCGCCTGGCCGCGGCCCTGCGTGATCACGTAGGTGATGCCGCGGCAGATCGAGAGCATGCCCAGCGTGGTCACGAACGGCGAGAGCCTGATCTTGGCGATCAGCAGGCCGTTGATCAGCCCGACCAGTGCGGCGATCGCCATGCCGCCCGAGGCCGACACGATCATCACGGCATAGGGGATGCCGGCGAGCATGGTCGCCGACAACGCCTTCATCAGGATGGCGGTCATGACGGCGACCAGCGCCATGACGGAGCCGACCGAAAGATCGATCCCGCCGGTGACGATCACCAGCGTCGAGCCTAGCGTCGCGATGCCGATATAGCTGAAGTTCTTGGACGTGTTCAGCAGGTTGCCGTACGACAGGAAACGATGCGTGAAGGTCGCGACCAGCAGCGTGATGATGACGAACGCGATCGCCACGTAGGCGGTCTGCGAGGCGAAGGCGCCGCGCCTGTACCACCGCACCGTGCCGATGTTGCCGAAGCTGACGGCCTGGCCCACGTCCTGCGACATCAGGCGTACTCCTTGGCGCCGGTGATCAGGGCCGTGACTTCTTCCGGGCTGGACTGGCCGATCGGCTTGTCGGCGCGTTTCTCGCCACGACGCAGCACGACGACCCGGTCGCAGACCGAGAACACGTCGGGCATGCGGTGCGAGATCAGCATGACCGCGACACCTGAGTCGCGCAGGCGGCGGATCAGGTCGAGCACCTGGGCGACCTGGCGAACCGATATCGCGGCGGTCGGCTCGTCCATCAGGATGAGCTTCGCGTTGGCCAGTCGGGTGCGGGCGATCGCCACGGCCTGGCGCTGGCCACCCGACATCTGCTTGACGAGGTCCCGGGGCCGGGTCTCGGACTTCAACTCGTCGAACAGGGCCCTGGCGCGCGTGTTCATCGCCCTATGGTCGAGGAACGAGAACGGACCCAGCTTGCGCACCAGCTCACGGCCGAGGAACACGTTGGCGGAAGCGGTCACGTTGTCGGCGAGTGCGAGGTCCTGGTAGACGACCTCGATGCCGGCCGCGCGCGCGTCGAGCGGCTTGTTGAACCGGTGCTCCCGTCCATCGAAGTGGATGGTTCCGTGGGTAGGGTGATAGTTACCCGCGATGATCTTGACGAGGGTGGACTTGCCGGCGCCGTTATCCCCCATCAGGCCGACGACATCGCCCGGACTTATGGAAAGCTCGACGTTGGAGAGCGCACGGATGGCGCCGAACTCCTTGGAGATGTTCGACAACCGAAGGACTGCGCCGGCTTCCTGATGCGCGACGGCGCTGGCGCTCACCTGCGTTCCCTTCCCGACTCGGTTCTTATTGTCCAATAAGATAGATGCGAGTGGTCGCGTAACGCAACGTCAATTGGGATCCCGGCCGATCCTCTACTCCACCAGGGTCCAGCTTCCGTCGACCTTCTTGAAGGCGATCTGCCCGGTCTTGGTCTGGTTCTTGTTTATCGAGGTCACCGCACAGCTGTAGACGCCGTTATCCTTGGCCGAGCAGTCGGCGTTGGTCACGTCGAAGTCCTTGACGTCGTAAGGCCCGCTGAAGATGCCGAGCGTCTTGGCGGAAGCCTCGCTGTTCGCCTGCTGCATGCGGGTCTGGATGACCTGCTTGATATCGGCCTTGGTCGGTCCGCCGAGCTGGTCGCAGCCGGCCAGGGCCAGCAGCGACGCGCCCAGCGAAGCCGTCATGATTGATTTGCGCATTATCGTGGCTCCAGACTGTTATGCTGTCATAACGATCGCGGAGCCACCTCGGTTGCCCGTCATGGCGCGTAGGCGGCGACCGGCACCGGGTGCGCCAGCGCGCCGCGCGCCACCAGGAAGCGCTGGAACGCCTCGTAGCGGACCACGTCGAGCTGCGCCGGATCGTCGGCCAGCGCAGGCAGGGTGGCCTGCCACGCCGCCTTGTTCAACGGCGTATCGAGATCGGGATGCTCCCGGACGAACGCGCGCCAGACGAAGTCCGGGTCCTTGCGCAGGCAGGCGACGCCCTCGCGCAGCGCCGCCAGGAAACGCCCGATCCGCGCATCATGGGCATGCGCCGTTCCCGCCACCAGGATCAGCTCGTCATAGGACGGCACGCCGTGCTGCTCGGGATAGAAGGCCAGCGGCGCCAGGCCCTTCTGCCGCAGGTCGATCAGCTCGTAATTACGGTCGCCGCCCATCACCGCATCGACGCTGTGCGTCATCAGCGCCTGCTCGATCTGGAAGTTGACCTGCACCCGGGTAACGGCGTCGGGCCGCAGCCCGGCCGAGGCCAGCATGCCGTCGAGCATGGATTGCTCCCCGGCGCCGACCGACAGGCCGACGCGCTTTCCCTTCAGGTCCGCCAGCCCGCGGATACCCGATCCCGGCAGCGTCATCAGCACGTTCAGCGGTTGCCGCATCAGGGTGCCGACACGCACCACCGGCAAGTGCTGCTGCGCCATGAACGGCAGGTCGACCTGATAGCTCACCGCCAGGTCCGCCTGCCCCGCCGCGACCAGGCGCGCCGGCGACGAAGGATCCGCCGGCGGGATGAACGACACGTCGAGTCCGTGGCGGTCATAGGCGCCGCAATACTGCGCGGCGAACAGGGATTCGTGGTTGGCGTTCACGAACCAATCCAGGATCACGCTCAGCTTGTCCGCGGCGAGGGCCGGAGGGCCGAGTCCGACGCAGAACAGGCCGGCGATCAGGATGCGACGCGGCATCATGCTCAGAACCCCGCGCTGGCGGTGAGCAGGGCCGCGAACCCGCCGCCGACCAGGTAGCTCGGCGAGGTGCCGGGGACCGGCGTACCATGGCGTCCGACGGTGTCGCGGGCGTTGATGGTCGGGCTGGCGACGCCGGACAGGAAGGCGTTGTCGGTCACGTTGACCAGGTTGAGGCGAAGCTCCGGGTGCTGCGCGTGTCCCAGCGTCGGCAGGCGCACGCCGAGCGTCATGTCGGCCTGGGTGTGCCCCGCGATCCGCTCGTCGTTGGTGAAGCTTGCATACTGCGACCCGATATAGCGCAGCGTCGCGACGCCGAACAGGGTGCCGTCATCGTAGGTCAGCCCGGCCGCACCCTGGAAGCACGGGCTGCGTACCGCGACCTTGCCGGCCGTCGGCAACAGGTCGCCGTTGCTGGCGATGTCGTTGTCGATCGTCGCATGGAGGTATTCGCCGGACAGGTACGGGCTCAGATGGTGCCAGGGCCGCAGCCCGAGTTCCGCATCGACGCCACGCGAGATCTGGCCGCCCGCATTCACCGTGCCGCCGATCAGCGCCCCGTTCAGGTCCAGCACCGTGGTGATCTGCCGGTTGGTGAAGTTGTAGTTGAACAGCGTCACGCCGCCGACCACCCGCGCATCCGCATAGCGATAGCCGAACTCCTCCGAGATCGAATATTCCGGACGCAGGTTGGTGTTCGCGGCACTCGCGATGGCGCCGGAGGAAGGATTGTAGGCCGCGAACAGCGTGCTCTGCGCGGGTGCCCGGAAACTCGTGGTGACGTTGGCGAAGAACTGGCTGGCCTGGTCCGGGCGCCAGCGCAGGCCGATCCGCGGCAACGGCTCGGCGATGTTGATCGCACTCCGGTAGGCGGCCCCGGGCAGCCCGTTCCAGCCCTGCCGGGACAGCATTGCCTGCTTGAAGCCGACATCCAGGGTCAGCCGGTCGCCGTCCAGCGCGATATGGTCGCTCGCGAAGATCGCGTTGGTCTGCGCGATCATGTGCGTGTCGGAAGCGAGCAGCTGCCGCCCGTCGGCCAGCCTGATGGTGCTGCCCGGCGCTTCCGCCCAGCTGTCGGACGGGGTGCCGTCCAGGCTCAGCGCGCTGAAAGGCTGCGTGTCGTGCTCGTCGACATACTCGTACCAGGCACCGAACGTGAGGTGGTGGCGTCCGATATCGCGCTGCAGCGCCGCGGTCGTGCCGCTGCGCCAGGTCTGTCCCCTGTAGTCGGCCAGCACGACCGCGGCTCCGTTCACCGTGCCGGGCAGAGAGAGCGTGTCCGGCAGCGCCTGCGTGCCCTGGTACAGGCCGCTGGTGGAAAGCAGCGTGCCGCCGGGCGAGTTGCCGTAGCCGTACTGCGCATAGGGCGTGACCGTCAGGCGCAGTCCCTGCGCCAGGGTGAAGCGCGAAGGTGCCGCCGCATAGACCAGTCGGTAAGGCTGCTGATACAGGCGCCAGTAATTGGTATCACCGGGGGTGAAGGTGCCGCCGTAATTGTTCGAGCGGCCATAGGCCTGCCAGTCCGCCAGGGTCGGCTGCAGATACGAGGTGGTGACCGCATCGTGCCAGGTGAGCAGCAGGCTGGCGTGGTTGCCGTCGCCCCAGTCGCGCACCAGCTTGAAATCGATATGCTGGCGCTTGTCGCGACCGGAACCGCGCGCATTGTCGGCCGCCGTATGCGAGTAGGACAGGTAGGCGCGCAGCCCGCTCGCGCCCAAGCTGCCGCTCTCCAGCCGGACGAACTCACGGTTGGCGTGGAACGAGCCGTAGGAGGCGTCGATGAAGCCCCCCGCCTCATGCGACGGATCGTGCAGCGTCAGGCTGAGCAGTCCGCCCGCCGCGTTCAACACGGGCGCATCCAGGTCGGCCGAGCCTTGCGCGAGCGAGATCTCGTCGATGTTCTCGCTGTCGGCGAACTGCGACGGGTACGAGTTGTAGAAGGCGGCGTCGTTCAGCGGCATGCCCTCCAGCAGGCTGCCGATCTCGTCCTGCGCCAGCCCGCGCACGCTGAGCCCGACCTGGGTGGACAGGCCGAGCGGGTCCGCCGTGGCAGCGTTGGCGCCCGGCAGCAGCGAGACCAGCTGGAACGCGTTGGCGGTCGGCGCCTGGCGCTGGATGAAGTCGCGCGACACCGCACTCACCGACCGCACCTCCGAGCGCGGCGCGATCAGCCCGCCGCCGGGCGCGTTGCCGTGCACCCCGTCGGCGCTGTCGAAACCGGCATGCCCGGTCACGACGACCTGCTCGGCCGCGGGCGCGCCGGCGCCCGAAGCGGCCTCCTGAGCCGAGGCCAGCTGCGCATAAAGCACACCCATGAGGGCACCGGTGCAGACGGAAAACGGACGGACGGCGTCCATCGGCATGCCTCCCTTCGCTGGAATGACCCAGATCAGGTTCGACGGGTTTGATCTCAGTCCGCGTTTGCGGACACCCCGGTCATGCAACTGTCATTCGGCCAGGCCGGCTCCCGCGTCAAGGGTGCCGCGGCCGCTGGATCGGCCTAAACGGCGGTGAGGCTTCTACGCAGGCGCGCGATCGCGCCGGGCAGGCCGCGCACGGTCATGACCCGGCCGGTGGCGTCATAATCCTCGGAGAGCACCCGCGTGCTCTCGTAGACGTCGCCGAGCAGCGCCTGCTTCGCGTAGGGCAGCACGAGCTGGTCCTCCACCATAGCGGCCTCGAAGAACCCGATGATCGTCTCGCGCAGCGCGGCCACGTCCTCCGGCGACCTCGCGCAAAGCATGATCGCATCGGGGTGCTTCGCGCGCAGGGCGGCACGATCGGCCTCGCCGACGCGATCGATCTTGTTGAGCAGCAGGCGCGACGGCACGGCCTCCGCGCCGATCTCGCGCAGCACCTCGCGGCTCACCTCCAGCTGCGCCTCGTAGGTCGGATCGGAAGCGTCGGCGACGAACAGCAGCAGCGACGCTTCGAGCGCCTCGGCGAGCGTGGACCGGAACGACGCGACCAGGTCGTGCGGCAGCTTCTTGATGAAGCCGACGGTATCCGAGACCAGCACGCGCGGCTTCGTCTCCGGCTGCAGCGCGCGCACGGTGGTGTCGAGCGTCGCGAAGAGCTGGTCCGCGACCAGCACCTCGCTGCCCGTGAGTGCGCGCATGAGCGACGACTTGCCGGCGTTCGTGTAGCCGACCAGCGCGACCCGGAGCTGGTCGCGACGCGCCGAGCGACGCTGGTCGTTGTCCCGCTGGATGACTTCCAGCTGATCCTTCAGCTCCGCCAGGCGATCGCGTATCTTGCGTCGATCCAGGTCGAGGTCAGACTCGCCGGCGCCCGGACCGCGCTGCCGCTCGCCGCCCGCCGAAGACTCCCGCAGTCGCGGCGCGACGTAGCGCAGCCGCGCCATCTCCACCTGCAGCTTCGCCTCGCGGCTGTGCGCATGGCGATGGAAGATCTCCACGATCACGCCGGTCCGATCGAGCACCTGCGCACCGGTCGCACGCTCGAGGTTGCGCGACTGGCTCGGCGAGATCTCGTGGTCGACGATCACGAACTGCGGCTTCGGCGGCGCCTCCGGATCGGGCTCGGTACGCGCCGCATCTGGCTGCTTGCCCTCGACATGCTCGAAGCGCTCGCGGGCCTTGGACTTCTGCGGCACCGCCATCGATCCGACCACGCCTGTCCCGCCAGTGATCGCCGCGAGTGCCTCGAGCCGCCCCTTGCCGAGCACCGTCCCGCTGCCGGTGCCGTCGCGCTTCTGCGACATCGTGCCGGCGACCTCGTAGCCGAGCGTGCTCACCAGACGGCCCAGTTCCGCAAGGCTTGCCGCGTGCGCGACGTCGTCGACGCCCGTGGCCTGGATGCCGACGAGGATCGCGCGCGGCACGGGGGGCTTGGTTTCCATCGTCTAGGAGATAGCACGAGCGCGGGAGTGCTGCATCACCGGGAGCAAGATCGGTCGTCGCGTGCGCCGCGGCAGGCGCGGCTAATCCCTGACAACACGATGCGGGACCCTGGGCATGGACGCCGTTCTTCCGAAACGCCACCCGAACATGCGGCTGCTTCCTGCCTCTCGCGGCGACCACAGCGCCAGGACAACAAGTCCGGCCAACGCCAGCAGGCCGCTCCTGAACGGTCCGCGAAGCATCAGGCCAGGATACTGTCCGCCGGCGAGGGGCCAGACGCTCAGCGCGAAGATCGCGGCCGATAACAGGAATGGCCAGGCCGCCCGCCGCTTCACCCCTGCATCCAGGAACAGCACCACCGGCAGCACCAGGACGATGTAGTAGTGCGACCAGGCGATAGGCGTGAACATGGTTATCGCCAACATCGAGAGCACCGCGCCCACGGGCGGCTCGGCCGGCCGGGTCGCGCCACGTCGGCAATCGAGCGCGCCACCGATGATCGTGGCCAGGATCGCCGTGGACAGCGAAACCAGTTTCAGCGCCGGCGGCAGGACCCCGATCCGCCATGCCAGGAGCTCCGGCAGCGTGGAATGCCGCCCGCCCCACCAGGCGGCCAACGACTGGTTGTTGTAGGCGACGAGCAGCACGTTGGAGATACGCGACAGCTCGTGCACGTAGTCGATCGTCAGGCCGGTGCCGACGGCCGATACGGTGAGCACCTCCAGCACGATCATCGACACGCCGAAGGCGACGGCGGCGCGATAGCGCCCGACGATCAGCCAGTAGATGACCAGGAAGCCCGGCGTGATCTTCACGATGGTCGCCAGTGCCAGGACCACGCCGGCGGCATCCGACCGGCCTCGTTCGGCCCAGACCAGCGCCAGCACGGCCAAGAACAGGAACAGCGCGTGGTTCTGCGCCAGGAATACCCCGTAGCGGAACGGCTGCGTGCACCAGAGCATCGCCAGCACGAACACGATCCATCCTGCGCCGCGCAGGCTCGTTGCCCAGTGCCGCACGGCGAGCAGGACCATGCCGCCCAGCGCGAGCAGCGACAGGAAGACGAACAGGCTGCAGAAAGGCTTGAACGCGATCGTCGTGCACACCGGCCGCAGGGCGAACACCCAGAGCGGCGTCTGCACGTAGGGATGCAGTATGCCCCTCACGCCGGCGGCCTGGGCCGTTTCCCTCCATACAGGATCTTCGACGATCGAGAAGTCGACCGGATCATGGCTGAACAGCCTGTCTCCGTGACCGGAGGCGAGCAGACGGCATCCGACATAGGAAGCCGACAGGTCGTCGCCACGGCCATGCGAGAGCGACATCGTCCCCAGGATGGCGAATACGACGATGATCCAGCGGCCCATGCAATCCCGTCCCCTGTTAACCGGCACCACTATAGACATGACGGCACAGCTGACAAAATTACAACATCGCCGTCAGTCCGGCGTCAGGCGACGCTGCTATCCAACGTTTCACAGAAGTCGAGCCTCGCCGCCAATCGGTGGTGAAATGCTGATGGTTGATCGACGAGAGGGATTAGTGGCTCAGATCGATGCGGATAGTTTGAATACTGCCCGGGATGTTCACGGCTTCCGTGTATTCATGCGCAGCGGCCCATGATGCGCGCGAACCGGCGCGGCTTGGCGGCACTCGCCTGCTTGGGTCTGCTAGCCGGCTGCGTGCGCTACCACGCCCATCCGATATTGCCCGGTATCGAGGCGGACGATTTCTCGCGCAGGCGGCTCGACAGCCCGGAACTCCGGACGCTCGCGGCCAGGTCGCTGCCCGCCACCGCGCCCGGCGCGACGTCGTGGGACCTCGACCGGTTCACGCTCGCGGCGCTGTACTACCATCCGGACCTGCTGGTCGCACGGGCGCGGCTGGCGACCTCCGAGGCGGCGGCCAGGACCGCCAGGCAGCTGCCCAACCCGACGATCACGATCCTGGGCGGACCTTCGGCGCAGGATATCGGCTACAGCCTCACCCTGCTGTTCGAGACCTTCGGCAAGCGCGGCTACCGGATCGCGCAGGCCGAGAAGCTGTCCGCCGCGGCGCGCTGGAACGTCGCCGGCGCCGCCTGGCAGATCAGGAGCAACCTGCGCTCGGCACTGCTCGCATACTGGTCGACGCGTAACCGGCTGGCGCTCGCCAGGCGACGGTCCTCCGCCCAGCAGCAGCTCGAAACGCTCCAGCAACAGCAACTGGAGCAGGGCGCGATCTCCTCGACCGACCTCGCCCTGCAGCGTGTGGCACGCGCCCAGACCGACCTGGCGGTCAGCGACCTGGAGCGGCAGCAGGCCGAGAACCGGGTCGCCCTCGCAGTGGCGATCGCGGTGCCGGTCGAGGCCCTGGAGGCGATACCGGTCGACCTGTCGGTGTTCGACAGGCCGCCATCGATCCCCCAGCTCGGACCGGGGACGGCGGTGCGCCGACAGGCCCTGACCAGCCGGGCGGACCTCGAGGAACTGCTCGCGGCCTACGCGGCATCCGAGGCCGCGCTGCACGGCGAGATCGCCAGGCAGTATCCGAGCCTGACGATCTCGCCCGCGTACAACTACGATTTCCGCAACCGGTTCGAGATCAACCCGTCGGTCGAGCTGCCGGTCTTCAACCAGAACCAGGGTCCGATCGCCGAGGCCGAGGCACGGCGGCGGGAGGCCGCGGCGCGTTTCCTGGCCTTGCAGGCGCAGGTCATCGGGCAGATCGAGCGCGCCGACGCGAGCTACCGCGCCGCGACCGGGACGCTCGCCAAGGCCGATCGGCTGGCCGGCCGCGAACGGCAGCGGCTGCATCAGGCCCAACGATCGTTCGAAGCGGGTGCCGCGGACCGGCCGACGCTGGTCACCGCGGAGGCGGAGGCGGTGACCGTGGCGGCCCTGCGTTTCGATGCCGTGGCCCAGCAGCGCCAGGCGGTCGGACTGCTCGAAGACAGCCTGCAGCAGCCGCTTTTCGAGCGCGCTTGGTCCGGGGGGACACATCGGTGAGGCTACTGGTCCGGCTGGCGGTCGCCGCCCTGGCGGTGGCACTCTGCGTGCTGGCGATCCGGGGGTTCATCGCCGGCCGCGGCGACGCCACCCACGAAACCGAGCAGGACCGCCCGGTGGAGGCACCGTCGCGGGTCATCGAGGGGCCGGGCCAGGCCATCGTGGAGCTCGACGAGCCGACGCGCAGGCGCAGCGGCATCGCGGTTTCCGGCCTGTCGCCGGCACCCTACCAGGTGCTGCGGCGCGGCTACGGCGTGGTGCTCGAACCGACCGGGCTGATCGCGCTGAACGGCAGCTACGCCAGCGCCCGCGCGCAGCTGCAGATCGCGCGGGCCAGGCTCGCCGCCTCGAAGACGGTGTCCGATCGCGCCCGCATCCTCTACCGCAACCAGCAGAACGTCTCGCTGGCACAGCTGCAATCCGCCGAGGCGGCCCTGCAGACCGACCAGGCCTCGCTCGCGGCGGCGGACCAGCAGGTGCGCACGCTGGCCGCCACGGCCGCGCAGGATTTCGGCCCGGTGCTCGGCCAGGCGCTCCTGGACGGCGCCGATGCGACGACGCGCCTGATCGAGCAGAAGGACTTCCTGCTGCAGGTCACGCTGCCGGCCGACGTCAGCCTGGTGCCGCCGTCGCTCGCCACGATCCAGCTCCAGGACGGGTCCGCGCTGACGGTCCGCTTCATCTCCCCGGCGGCGCGCACCGACCCGCGCCTGCAGGGGATGAGCTTCCTCTACGGCGCGCCCGCCAGCCGCTTCGTGCTGCCGGGGATGAACCTGCCGGTCTCGCTTGCCTTCGGCGGCATCGGCCAGGGCCTCGCCGTCCCGCCGACGGCCATCGTCTGGTGGCAGGACCGGGCCTGGGTCTACCGCCAGGTCGGCGACGGTCGCTTCGCCCGCACGCCGATCTCCACCAGCGTCCGGTCGGATGACGGCGGCACCGTCGTCGAGGGACTGCCCGCCGACACCCGTATCGTCATCCAGGGCGCCCAGCTGCTGCTCTCCGAAGAGTTCCGCGCGCAGCTCCAGGCCGGGGACGACTAGCCGTGTCCGGCTCCAGATCAGGAACCCAGGCCGCCCTAGTCGGCCTGGCCATCCGCTTCCGCGGGATCGTGCTCGCGCTGGCCTGCGTCCTGGTCGCCTACGGCCTCTACGGGCTCGGCCGGGCGCGCTACGACGTGTTCCCGGAGTTCGCGCCGCCGCAGGTCTCGATCCAGACGGAGTCCGCGGGCCTGGCGCCGGAGCAGGTCGAGACCCTGGTCACACGGCCGATCGAGGCCGCCATCGGCGGGCTGCCCGGCGTGGCGCGGGTGCAGTCCGCCTCCATCCAGGGCCTGTCGGTCGTCACCGCGTTCTTCGACCCCACCGGCGACGTCTACCGCGACCGCCAGAGCGCCGGCGAGCAGCTCGCGGTCGCGGCACGGCAGCTCCCGGCCGGCGTGCAAGCGCCGACGATGACGCCGCTGACCTCCTCCACCGGCCTCGTGCTGGTGGCCGGGCTGAGCTCGTCCGAACGCTCGTCGATGCAGCTGCGCAGCGTCGCGGACTGGACCCTGCGCCCGCGCCTGCTCGCGGTGCCGGAAGTCGCCGAGGTGGACGTCTTCGGCGGCGACGTGCGCTCGCTGCAGGTGCAGGTGCATCCGGATCAGCTCATCCGCTTCGGCCTCGACCTCAACGAGGTGCTGGCCGCGGCCCGCTCCGCCACCGGGCTGCGCGGCGCCGGCTTCATCGACACCCCCAACCAGCGCATCGTGCTGCAGAGCGAGGGCCAGTCGCTGACCCCGCGCGACCTCGCGCGCACGGTGATCGTCCAGCACGGCGTGGGGGTGGTGACGCTGGGCGATGTCGCCAGCGTGGTCGAGGCACCGGCACCCGCGGTCGGCGGCGGCGCCGTCGAAGGCCGGCCGGGCGTGGTGCTCGACATCTCCGCGCAGTACGGCGCCGATACC
>JAABUQ010007826.1_pt1 | contig 15264 bp, 16 predicted proteins | sample 5560001 | NCBI WGS metagenome assembly JAABUQ01 (sample SAMN10711888, study PRJNA513371) | rock metagenome | isolation source: Antarctica rocks | place: Antarctica: Victoria Land, Finger Mt nord | collected 2015-12-18 | reverse complement strand
CCGCGCTGCCCGGTCGGTCGAGGAGGGCCCAGGGCACTAGGTGGCACACAAGAAAGGCGGAGGCTCATCGCGCAACGGCCGGGACTCCAACCCGCAGATGCTGGGGGTCAAGGCCTACGGCGGCCAGACAGTCACGGCCGGGGCCATCCTGGTCCGCCAGCGCGGCAGCAGGATCCAAGCGGGCGCCAACGTCGGCCAGGGCCGTGACCACACGCTCTTCGCGACCGAGGCAGGTGAGGTCACTTACGAGCGGGTGGGCAAGGATGGCCGCCGCGTCTCGATCGCGCCGGCCGGCTAGCGGACTGACCGGATCCCGCCGGCTCGGGCGCTGATGCCCGAACACAACCAACACGGTTCCTTCATCGACTCAGCCAGCGTCCACGTGCGCGCCGGCAGGGGTGGCCGGGGAGCCGTGTCTTTTCGCCGCGAGCCCTATCAACCCCGCGGTGGCCCTGACGGTGGAGACGGGGGGCGGGGCGGTTCAGTCATCCTCTACGCCACCCGGGAGGAATCGTCGTTGGCCGCCTACCTCCGCAAGAAGCAGGTGCACGCCAACGACGGGGAGGCTGGTCACGGCGGCCTCAAGGCGGGGAAGAGCTCGGTCGACCTGCGGCTGCCAGTTCCGCTGGGAACTGTGGTGACCGACCAGGCAACGGGTGAGCTGCTGGCCGACCTCGCCAGCGAGGGGGCGGAGGCGGTAGTCGCTGCGGGCGGGCGCGGTGGCCGCGGAAACGTCCACTTCAAGAGCTCTGTCAACCGCTCACCGATGACAGCCGAACCCGGCCAGAAGGGCGAGGAGCGAGACCTTCGGCTGGATCTCAAGCTGATCGCCGACGCAGGCTTGGTGGGAGCGCCCAATGCAGGCAAGTCGTCGCTGCTCCGCGCCATCTCCGCCGCCACCCCAAAGGTGGGGGCCTATCCCTTCACCACCCTTGATCCGGAGTTGGGCGTCGTCCAAGCGCCAGGGGGCACCCGCCTGGTTATCGCCGACATCCCCGGCTTGATCGAGGGGGCCGCCGTGGGGGCGGGGCTGGGGCTGCGCTTCCTGCGGCATGTGGAGCGGACTCGCATGCTTGTCTATCTAGTCGACGGGGCGGCGCCAGATCCCTGGGCGGATTTCACGATTGTCCGGCGGGAGATCGCTCACCACTCGGCCGAGCTGGCGAGCCAGCCCGCCCTGGTGGCTGTCAACAAGGTGGATCTGGACGAGACGCAGCGCCTGCGGGAGAGGCTGCGGGCGGTCGATCTGCCGTCCGGCGTCGAACTCGGAGCGCTGCACTGGATCTCAGCCCAGACAGGAGAAGGTGTGACCCAGCTGGTGGAGCAGCTGGCACGCAAATTGACGGCTGTGCCCCAACCAGCGCCGGCATTGCAGGCGGAGCCAGTGATCCGGCTCCGCCGCCGCCGGTCGGCGCCCCAACCGTCGGCGGTGGTGAAGGAAGCCTGGGGCTACCGGATCGCCGGCGCGGCCCTCGACAGGCTCATCGCGGTCACCGACTTCGATTCCGTCAGCGCGCTCCAGCGCTTCCAGCTCCAGCTGGACCGAATCGGCGTTTCGGCAGCGCTGGAAGAGGCAGGTGCGCTGCCCGGCGACACGGTCCGCGCGGGCGACCTGGAGTTCGAATACCAGCCGTGAGAGTCGGCGTGCTGGGCGGCACCTTCGACCCAGTGCACCGCGGCCACGTGGCGCTGGCCAAGGCTGCTCTGCAGTGCGCCAGCTTGGACTTGGTCCTCGTGGTGCCCGCCGGCGAACCGCCCCACCGAGGGCAACCAAAGGCCAGCGCCGCTGATCGTCTCGAGATGTGCCGCCTGGCCCTGGCCGGTGAGGAGCGCATAGAGGTATCGGACATTGAACTGCGCCGGCCCGGCGCGTCCTATACCGTTGACACTCTGCGCGGGCTGCAGGCGGAGCGGCCTCGCGACGAGCTTCACCTGATTCTGGGTTGGGACGCCGCCCGTGACCTTCGGTCCTGGAAAGAGCGGGACGAGGTCCTGCGGCGGGCTCGACTTGTGATCGTCGATCGTCCTGGTCTACCCGGCCCGAACCTCCAGGACCTGCGGGAGTCGGGCATCAACCCCAGACGGACGCTTGTCTGCCGCCAGTCGACTCCTGACATCAAGGCCAGCGACATCCGCCGCCGCCTGGCGCGGCGCGAGGGAGAGCCGGCAGCCGACCGGCTGGAAGCGTCCGTCGCCGCCTACATTCGCGAAAAGCATCTATACGGAGGCGACATGCCCGAATCACCCGAGCTCCCTTCCCGCCAGCTCGCTGAGCTGCTGATCAGCGCGGCAGAGTCGAAGCAGGCATGGGACCCGATGATCATCGACCTGGCTGGAAAGACGACCATGGCTGACTACATGGTGATCTGCGACGGCGAGACGGATCGGCAGCTACGCGCGATCGCCGAGGAGATGATCGACCAAGCCCGGGAGAGGCGAATCAAGCCTCTCTCGGCCAGCGGGCTGGACGCCGGGGCCGGCTGGATTCTGCTCGACTTCGACTCGGTACTCGCCCATGTGTTTCTCCCCGGCGAGCGCTCCTACTACGATTTGGAGGCGCTCTGGCAGGCAGGTTCTCGACATCGAAGGCAACGGAAAACTGCGTTGGAAGACGAGGATAACGCGATAGTATGACTGGCAGATGGCAGAGGCTGAAGATACCAGCGATGAGGTCACGGTCCTTTATGTAGAGGATGACCCCATGGTGGCCGAGATGTACAGGCTCAAGCTCGAGCTTGACGGCTACCGGGTGGTGATGGCGAAGGACGGACTCGAGGGCCTGCGGCTGGCCGAAGAGCGCTCGCCTGATCTCATCTTCCTTGACATCCGGCTTCCGGCAATGGACGGCCTGGAAGTCCTGGAGCGTCTGCGACAGTCTGAACGCACGCGCCAGGTGCCGGTTGTGATCCTGTCCAACTACAGCGAGACTGATCTGAGGGAGCGCGGTCTCAAGCTGGGTGCCCTGGACTATTTGATCAAGAGCCAGACCACGCCCAACCGTCTCTCGAGCTCAGTCCAAGGCTGGCTCGGGGAGACATGAGCATGGTCAGCAGCGAGTTCAGAGGTGGAGGCTTCGACCTCGACAAGCCGCTCTACACGATCAGCGTCGCTTCCGAGATCCTGGAGACGCACCCCCGCACGTTGATGCTTTACGAGGACGTCGGCCTCGTGCTTCCCTTCCGAACCACCACCAATCGCCGCCGCTACTCGCAGCGCGACATTCGCAAGCTGCAGGTGATCCAGCACCTGACCCGCGAGAAGGGCGTCAATCTGGCAGGCGTCAAGCACATCCTGACTCTGTTCCAAGCACTCGCGGGCAATGCCTTGAAGCCGCCGCCAGACCTGGAGGACGTCTTCGGGCGCTACGCCGAGATCCTCTGAGCTCGTGGCCCTCTCCGGTTGCCGGTCGAGATGTCCGGCGGTTCAGCACTTGGGAGGGGGTATGCGGGGGAGGCCCCTCCTCCCCTGCATGGGTCCAGTCTCCGCGTGCTAAAGCGCCTCGGCGTCGACCTCACCGCTGAGCTCATGCCCCCCTCCGGCAGCGCCTTCGAGATGTCCGGCGGTTCAGCACTTGGGAGGGGGTATGCGGAGGAGGCCCCTCCTCCCCTGCATGATCCGGTCTCTGCGTGATAAGGCGCATCGGCGTCGATCTCACCGCCTGCTGGCGTCGCCGCGTCGGGATGGTAACGGCCTCAGTCGAGTTGACGCGGGAGCTCATCGCCCAGCGGGGAGTTTGTGAACTCACTCTCTTCGCCAGTTGCGAACCGGTAGCCGGGCTCGATGCGGGCGATTGCCAGCTTCGGCTCTCGTCCCACCGGCACGAGCTGGCCAACAAGCTCTGGCTGCGGGCGGCCGAAGCCGCCGCCGGCCTTGACTGCATGCTTTACCCTTACTGGCCGCCGCCACCGCTGCCCCAGCGCCAGGCTCCGGCCGCCGCCTTCGTGGTGCATGATCTGGCCTTTCGGATCCGCCCCGAGGAGGTTCCCTGGCAGCAGCGCGCCTACCTCGGCAGCCTGCTGCCGCCGGCTCTACGCCGAGCGGCGCTGGTGCTCACGCCTTCGGAGGCGACGCGGCGGGACCTATTGGAGCACTACCCGCTGCCCGGACTGGAGACGCGCGTGCATGCCATCGGCCTGGGCGGGCGGCCCCCCGGCGCCAGCCCCGGACGGCTGCCAAGCGGTCTTGAGCCGGGCTTCCTGCTGGCGGTGGGCACCGTCGAGCCGCGCAAGAACTATCACGGCCTGCTCGCCGCCTACGGTCTGCTCAAGACACGTGGCGTGAAGGTGCCGCTGGTGATAGCCGGAGGACCTGGTTGGGGCTACGGTGACCTGCCGGAGCGACTGGCCCTGGAGCCAGGGGTGCGCCTCCTGGGTCACGTGGACGACGCCGCTCTGCAAGCGCTCTACCGCCACGCCTCTGTGCTCGCTTATCCCAGCCTCTACGAGGGGTTCGGTCTGCCGCTGCTGGAAGCGCTGGAAGCCGGTCTGCCGGCTCTGGTCAGCAACGCCGGCTCTTTGCCCGAAGTGGCCGGAGGGGCGGCACTGACTGTGGATCCACGGCAGCCGGAGGCGATAGCTGACGGTCTTGAGCGGCTGCTCGGGGACTCAGATCTGCGGCGGCGTCTGAGCGTCGCTGGTAGGGCCAGGGCCGAGCACTACACGTGGTCGGGGATGGCGGAGCGGGCTTGGCGGTTGCTCGACAGCTTGAATTAAGCTGGTCGGCGCGTGGACATCCGCCGACCGGTCAGAGGCCGCGCAGACAGGTATTGCCGGCGCTGGTCTTCAGGCAATCGCTCGATCGCGTAGCGGAGCATGGTCCGCGGCATCGTCGGCGCGTGCTCACCTAGGAAGTGCTGCAGCAACCTCGCGTCCACCTTGCCCATCTCGCGCAACATCCAGCCCACGGCCTTCTGGAGGAGATCGTGCTCTTCGCTAACCATCGCTTCGACGAGCCGGTGCGTCTGGGCAGGCTCGCCCCTGCGCAGGAAATACAGAGTGGCCACGAGCGCCGCCCGCTTCTGCCATAAGCCGCCAGCCGCCAGGCGCTCCAGCCGGCCGCCGTCATGCTGGGCGACGTACGCGCCGAGCACCGTTGGGGCCGTCACATCGATGATGTCCCAGCTGTTCAGGCCGACCCCAAGCTGATCCACATACAGCTCGAAGAGCGCTCTCTGCTGATCCTCGCCTGCTTTGGAAACCTGCGCAGCGATCGCCAAGGTCCCCGCCAGCCGTACTTCATGCCATTCGCTGGACAGCAGTGTCCTGATGTCACCGATCGACAGGCCTTGGTGGTACCTGCGCACGACCCTTCGGATGAGCGGCACGCGAACTCCCAGAAACCGATCGCCTTTACCGTAGCCACCGGCCTCAGTACGAAAGAAGCGCTGCGAGAATGCCGCGGTTGCAGCGTTTTGCAGAGCTTCGATGTCGGCTCTGACCGAGGAGGCGGCATTCATCTAAAGCCCAAACGCTCCGCACCAGACAATCGCACCCGCAGAACGCGCAAGAGTGTATTAGCTGGGCCGTGCTGCCTTTGCCGGCGCGGCCCTCGCCGGCTCGGCGACTGCGGCCGCAGCTGCGCCAGAAGCCGCCGCTCCGGCTGCCGGCTCGGCGGGGATTGAAGCCAAGGTTGTGAGCGGCACCACCTGCTTGAAGCCGGCCACCGCCCCCTCCCAGTCCGCCAACAGCGCAGCTGCCCTGGCGCTACCAGTGCGCTGACGATGCTCTTCGACGAGCGTTCTCAGCGTGGGCAAGTCAGCGGGCGGCACGGGCCTCACAGTCACGCTGTCGGGATTGTGCTGGGCCCACTCGCGGATGTAGGTCACGCCGCCCGTCATGCCTGCGCCGACGTTCCAACCGACAGCTCCGAGAGCGACCACCACGCCGCCCGTCATGTACTCGCAGAAATGGTCGCCGGCACCTTCCAGGACTGTGGTGGCACCCGAGTTACGGACGCCGAAACGCTCCCCCGCCCGGCCGGCCAGGAAGAGCCGGCCGCCAGTGGCGCCGTAGAGGCAGGTGTTGCCGGCCAGCACCGGATCCACGCTGGCATCTTCGGCAAAGGGACGGATGGCTATGACTCCGCCGCCCATGCCCTTGCCCACATAGTCGTTGGCCTCGCCTTCCAGCGCCAGCTCGACGTCTCGGTCCAAGAAGGCGCCGAAGCTCTGGCCGGCGCTTCCCTGGTAGGCGCGGCGCTGACCGGGGCTGAGATCAGCGCCCACAGTGCGGTCGCAGTTCTGAATCCGACCGCTGCTGGGCGCCACCGCGGGTGGCTCGCCGTTGCGTCGCCAGAGCCGCCGCCGGGGTGCGGCCGGATCGGCCTGGGGCTGAAGCAGGAACCCCACATCCAGGTCGGGTCGCTCGCCGCTCGGTTGGAGCAGTTCCACCCGACCCACCACTTCGTCAATCGAGCGAGCACCTGCTTGAGCCAGATACTCGCGGGCCTCTTCCGCAATCAGTGTCAGGTAGTTGATCACGTGCTCGGGCCGACCGGTGAACTTGGCGCGCAGATCCTCCCGCTGGGTGGCGATGCCTGTGGGGCAGGTGTTGAGGTGACACTGACGGGCCATGTCGCAGCCCAGCGCTACCAGCACGCCTGTGCCGAAGCCGAATTCCTCGGCGCCCAGCAGGGCGGCGATCACTATGTCCCGGCCGCTCTTCAGGCCGCCGTCGGTCCTCACGCTCAGTCGCCGCCGGAGGTCGTGGGCGACCAGCACCTGCTGCGTCTCGGCCAGGCCCAGCTCCCAGGGCGAGCCGGCGCCCTTGATGGAAGAGAGCGGCGACGCTCCGGTGCCGCCATTGTGGCCGCTGATCAGCACGTAGTCGGCCCGGGCTTTGGCCACACCGGCAGCGATGGTCCCCACGCCCGCTTCGCTGACCAGCTTGACGCCGATCCGGGCCCGCGGGTTCACGGTCTTCAGGTCCAGGATCAGCTGCGCCAGGTCTTCGATCGAGTAGATGTCGTGGTGCGGCGGTGGTGAGATCAGCTGCTGGCCAGGTTGAGCATGGCGCAGGCGGGCGATCAGCTCGGTCACCTTCAGGCTGGGCAGCTGGCCGCCCTCCCCCGGCTTCGAGCCCTGGGCGATCTTGATCTCGATCTCCTGAGCCCGGCGCAGGTAGACGGGCGTCACCCCGAAGCGCGCCGAGGCGATCTGCTTGATTCGATTGTCGCGAACCGGCTCGGGATCAGAGTAGTAAGCCGGCTCCTCGCCACCCTCACCGGAGTTGGAGCGGGCGCCCATCTGGTTCATCGCCTCAGCGAGCGCAGCGTGCGCCTCGGGTGAGAGGGCGCCCAGGGACATGGCAGTCGAGATGAAGCGCTTGCGTATCTCGCTGGCCGGCTCCACTTGCTCCAGCGGCACGGTTTGGCTCGGCTGCCGGATCTTGAGCAGATCGCGCACGTCCTGCGGTGGACCCATGGTGGACAGCTCCCGCCAGCGAAGGTACTGCTCCTGGTCGCCAGTTTCAGCTGCCTTCTGCGCCGCCCGCACGGCCTGTGGGTTGTAAGCGTGGAATTCGCCTGCCTTCCGGAAGCGGACGCGGCCGTAGTCGGGCAGCGCGTCCTTGCCCGTTGCTACGGCGTCACCTTCCCAGGCCGACCGGCTCCAGGCCTCCAGCTGCGTTTGCAGGGAGGCCAAGTCGTCCCCGCCCAACCGTGAGGGGACCCCCCGCAGGCAGAGCTGCATCACCTCGGCACCGAGGCCCAGCGCCTCCAAAATCTGCGCCCCGCGGTAGGAGGCCACGCAGCTTATGCCCATCTTCGCCATCACCTTCAGCAGGCCGTGCTCGAGCGCATGCCTGTACTGCAGCTGGCCGCCCTCGCCCTCATTGGTGTTGGCGGTGGCAAAGCCGAGGTAGGGATGCACAGCACTGGCCCCGACTGTGATGAGGCAGGCGAGGTCGTGCACATCTATGACATCCCCGGCGACGCTCACGAGGTCCTTCTGGAGACGCTGACCAGATGCCAGCAACCGCTCGTGAACGGCGCCGGCGGCGAGCGGGGAAGGAATGGGCAGCCGATCGGGCCCCGCGTTCCGATCGCTCAGGGTCAGGATGCCGTCGGGCGCGTGTTCGGCCTGGTCGCAGAGGCGGAGCAGCGCATCGCGCAGCGACTCGCCGGGGCTGATGGTCGCGTCCAGTACAAGTGCCGAGTCGAGCACGCGGGCGAGTTCGCCGGCGCCCAACACCGGCGACTCCAACTCCAGCAGCGGATGGCCTTTGGCGCTGATCGCCGGATGATGGCGAAGGCGGAGCTCGTCGCCGGCGATGTTGCCGGGCAGCAGAGTTCGGCCCCGAGCGCCGAGGATTACCCGCAGCGACATGACCGAGCGCTCCCGGAGCGAGTCGATCGCCGGGTTGGTGACCTGGGCGAAGCGCTGCCGGAGGCGGTGGCTGACCCGACGGGGCGTACGACCCAGCGGCGAGATCGGAGTGTCGTCGCCCATCGAGTAAACGGGGTCCTGGCCGGTCGCCGCCATGACCTGGACCACCATCTTCACGTCCTCCGCCCCCCAACCATGCAGCAGCTGCTGGCGCACCAGATCGTGAGGCGTTTCGACGTCGCGATGGCGGCGCTCGATCGGCACCAGCACCCGGTCGGCCAGCAGTCCGTAATCCTGCCGCGAGGCGACGAGGCTCTTCGCCTCGGCGTCGCGGTGGACCGTGCCATCGCGGACGTCGACGAGGAGGAGCTGGCCCGGCCCGAGGCGACCGCGCTCGATGACGTCGGCGGGTTCGAGCGGCACCACGCCGGCCTCCGAGGCCGCGACCACCAGCCCGCTGCGCGTGATCTGATACCTGACCGGCCGGAGACCGTTGCGGTCGAGCGCAGCACCGGCCACCCGGCCGTCTGAAAAAGCCAGCGCTGCCGGGCCATCCCAGGGCTCGAATCGAGTGGACTGGAAGCGGTAGAAGTCGCGCACCCTGGGCGCCATGTCACCTCGAGCTTCCCACGCGTCCGGCACCAGGGTCATCAGCGCTTCGGCGGCGTCGAAGCCCTGCTGGACCAGCAGCTCCAGGACATTGTCCAGTGCGGAGGAGTCGGAGCCTGCAGCCACCACGGGTCGCAGCTCCTCAGTCAGTTCCGCCTGGCGAGCGCGCATGAAGGCTCGATTGGCTGTGATGGTGTTGATCTCGCCGTTGTGGGCCAGCAGACGGAACGGCTGAGCCAGCCGCCAGTCGGGCAGCGTGTTGGTCGAATATCGCTGGTGGAAGACCGCCAGCTGGCTCTCGGTGGCGGAGTCCTGGAGGTCAAGGTAGAAGGCGGCCAGATGCGTCCCTGCCATCAAGCCCTTGTAGACGATGGTGCGGCTGGAGCAGGATGGGATGTACATCCGCACGCCCTGCTTCGTAGCCCGCGATTCAGCCAGGCGTCGGGCCCGGTAGAGCAGCCCTTCCCACTCGCTGTCGCCGCAATCCGGCCGGGTGATTACCGCGTGCCAGATCTTCGGCACGGTGGCCCGCGCTCGGCTGCCCAAGCTTTCGAGATCGATCGGCACCAAGCGCCAATCGACCACGCCCAAACCCTCCTTGGCCAGACCCTGAGCCAGCGTCGCCCGCGCTCGCTCGTCCCAATCGAAGAGCACAGCGACTGCCGTGTCGGCTGGGAACAGGCGGCGAGGGATCTGGATCAGGAGCCCGGCGCCGTCGCCACTCTTTCCATCGGCGTCGAGCCCGCCGCGGTGGGCCAGGCTCGCCAGGGCACCTGTGCCGAGTGTGACAACGCGATGGGTGGGCGGGGCCCCGGGGGTCGCGACGAAGCCCATGCCGCAGGCTGCTCGATCGGCGCGCAGATCACCGGGCCAGTGGGCGCGCGAGGGCGCAGAGGCAGAGGCCATCGCGTCGAGCCTAAGGAACGTCGGGCCGAGGCGGTCGTGGCCAGGGGCCAAGGTCTGCCCCGATCTATGGTGTTCGGACCACAGGTTCGACTCAGATAGCTGTCAGCTTGCTCAGCCGGTCACCTTCAGAGCGACGCGAGCCGGCTGAACGGACGTCACCGTTGGGATGGCGGGGATGAGACGCTGCAGCCTGCGGCGACTGCCGCACGCGCCAGTTCGCCATCCCAGGTGGCGAGCAGCATCGACTTCGCCTCGATGCTCAACGCCGTCGCCAGGTGGACGGCGTGGTAGGCGCGTAAACTGTAAATTTCGGCGAGGTTCCCCGCGGCGTGCGCCAGGCCAGCGTCGAGGCCGATGATGTTCAGCTCGGCGCAGAGCTCATCGATCCTGTTCCACCGCGCGCCGCAGCGTATGCGAGTTGATTCTGTCTCCCTTTGAGCGGCGCCCGCCGCCGCCCGCGCCTCGGGATAGACCAGCTGGCTCGACACTATTGATTCGGCGTGATCCGACAGCTCCACTGCCAGCTCTGACCCCGTCTCGTCGAACAACAGCTTGACCAATGCCGACGTATCGAGGTAGACGATCAGCGCCGCTGCTCGCCAACGAGATCGGAAACGGGGCCGCCCGTCCTCAGCAGATCGCGACCCTTCGCTCGCTGTCGAACTCTTTTCGGATCACTAACCAAGCCACGGGCACGCAGGTCGGCGAGTGGGTCAGGGGCGTCCATGCTCGACAGCCGCGCCACCCGACGACCGCGCAGAGTGACCACCACATCGCCGCCAGAACCGACGTGGCGTAGGTAACGGCTCAGTTGGTCGTGTAACTCACGCACGCCGACCTTTGCCCTCAGGTCTGTCCGACGTAGCGTCATGAAGATGAGCATCGCGCCACATCGGGAGGTTGTTATCGGTTCGAAGGCACCTCAGGCATGCTGGCCGATTGGTCAACTCCTGCCGCTCGGCAGCGCTTGGACGAGCAGACCGGCGGCAATCAACGCCCCGCCCAGCCAGCCGATCGGCGTGGGCCGCTCATGAAGCAGCAGCAGCCCCAGCGTCGCGGCGGTCAGAGGCTCCGCCAGGCCGAGCGTAGTGGCACGGGCTGCGGGGACCGCGCGAAGGCCGCGTCCGAAGAGCAGGTACGCGAGAGCCGTCGTGATGAACCCCAACCAGCCGATCAGTAGCAACCCGGGCAGCCCGGCAAGTTGCTGCAGGTTCTGACCCAGCCAGAACGGCACCAGCAACAGTGCGCCGACGCCGAAGCTCGCGGCAACTACAGCTCCGCTCGAGAGCCCCGCTCGCAGCAGTCGTCGCGCGCTGACTGTGAAGCAGGCGTAGGCCAGGCCGGCGCCGAGGGCGGTGGCGACGCCGGCGGGCACCACCCGCGCGCCCGGCCCGACCAGAGCCAGCACGCCCGCCAGGGCGAGCGCTGTGGCGGCCGCCCAGCGCAGGCCGGGACGTTCGCCGATGAGAAGGCCCAACAGCCCGGCGAACACAGGGCCGGAGCCGATGGCGACCACCGTGCCGAGAGCCACGCCGGTGGTCGCCACTGCGGAGAAGAAGAACAGCTGATAGGCGGCCACGCTGACCGCCGCCACTGTTGCAGTCAGCGGCCGGCCAAAGAGAACCCGAAGCAGCGGCCGAGGCCCCCCGCTGACCAGAGCGAAAAGTACCAGGGCGAGACCGCCGACGGCAATGCGCAACGCGCCCACCGCGAGGGGCGCCGCCTGGGCTCCGGCTAGCGCCTGGGCGGTGCCCGTGGTGCCGAAGAGGATAGGCGCGATCAGCAGCAGAAGAGTCGCCTCTCGCAGCGAGAGGCCAGGACGGGAGGTGGTCTGCGCCCCGCCGCCCAAGTCAGCCGGCGGCTGCGGCTGGCCGCCACGTTTGAGGGGTCCGGTTCATCCCGGCCCGCACCCAAATCCGCGATCCCAAGGCAGTGGCGATTTCACTCGACCAGCCGTTTCGGGCAGCGCAATACCTCAAGCAGGACGCGCTGGGGCTGCAGAAGGGGAGGCCTGCCGACCCTCTCGCCTCCGCCTTTCCTTGCCGTCGCCGAGCAAGCTGTGCACCCGCAGCGCCACTGTGAGGTTGAGCCTGATCTCGGGATCCTCCAGGGAGGAGCCGGTGATCTCACGGATCCGCTCCAACCGGTAGCGGAGCGTATTGGTGTGGATCCGGAGCCGGCGGGCCGCTGCCTGCTGCTCACCTTGCTCCAGGTACGCCTTGAGCGTAGCCACCAGATCGGCGCCCCGTTCCTCGTCGTACTCGACCAGCGTGCCGAGATAGCGTCGGGAGAACTCCACCAGGCGGTCAGGGCTGACGCCAGCCAAGAGCCCTGTCAATCCCAGCTCTGGGACGGCGACTATCTGGGCCCAGCGCCGGAAGCGGGCAAGGGTATCCATCACGGCTCGCACCTCCCGGTGAGCTGTAGCGACACCGGCCGGAGCCTCGACCGCCGCCGAGTAACCGACGGAGACAGTAAAACCTGGCCGCCAGTCGCCGAGCGTCTCCCGGACCTGAACCGCCAGGGCGCGCAGTCGAGCCTGCGGGTCGCCGGGTTCGGGGCCGAGCGGAATCAGCGCGACGACGCTGTCGGAGCGGGCTTGGAGGAGAGCGCGGGGATGAGAAGCGCGCACAACTCCTGAGACGCGGCGATACAGCTCGCGCTTCACCGCCTGGATCGACTCCTCAGTCAGGTTCCGGTTGCGCAGGAAGCCCCGAAAGTCGTCGACATCAGTGACCAGCACTACATGGCGCCCCAGCAGCGGGTAACGCAGGTGCCGGGAACGCCGCTGGGCGGCGGGTTCGTCACCATAGGTGCCGTGGATCAAGTCGTCGACGAACTCGCCCCGCACGTGCTCTTCAGCCTCCGCGACCTCTCGCTCCTTGGTCAGTGCGAAAGCCATGACGAGAGCCGCCTGCTCGACGGCCATATAGGCGAGTTCCTCGTTGTCGGGCGGCTGGTCCAAGATGGAGATGACACCCAGCAGTTCGCGGGCGGCCATGATCGGCGCGATGATGCGCGGCCGCTGCATACCGAGATGGGGGAATGCCGGCACCTTCATGGGATGCCTGTGCTCGGCGACCTTACGGAGGACGCTTTGGATCTCGGGGTCGTAGAGCACCCTGGGCGGGGTGCCGTGGTGGTGGATGGTCTCCCGCCGGTGAGCGTCAACGCTGCCACCGGCGTGAGCCAGGAGATGAAAGGAGGCGTCCTCGACCGAGACCGGGCTGCCCAGCAGTTCCGCCAACGTGCGGCAGATCTCGCTCACGCCCTTGCCGTCGAGGAGCAGCTCGGTGAAGCGGCGATGGATATCGAGCGAGCGCTTCAGCCGCCAGTGCTCGGCGTTGATGATGCGCTCCAACAGCGGCTCCATCAGGTCTGCCCAAGCCACCTCCTCGCCGACAGTCAAGAGGGGGATGCCGAGGTGGTCCGCCTCCCTGACCATCTCGGGCGGCAGCTGCGTCAGGGAGCGGCCCAGCTTCACGACGAGGCCTGAGCCTCCCGCCGCCGCGATCTTGCTGAGAAGGCGCGTCAGCGCGTCGACGTCTTCCTGGAGGCGGAAACCTGTGGTGAGTAGTAGGTCGTGCGCGCGCAACCGGTCCTCTGTCTCTGGTGTCTCCATCACGCGGACCCACTCGATCGACCCGTCGAGTCCGGCGCCGCCAGCGACCAAGACCGCCTGGGAGAGGCCGTCGAACTGCATGGCCTGGCGCAGCGTGGGGGGCGGGATCCGCGGCTCCTCGCCAAGCTCAGGGGCGCGGGCAGAGGTGGCCATGCCACTAATTATGGTGTTCGCCACACAAAGCCGGAGGATGCGGATTGTCAACCGCTGCCTAGCCGTTCCCTTCCGGGCGGTCTTAACCTGAAATGCGATGGCAGGCTCCCGCATCTCACTGATCTTTGAGCTCCGGCTTGGGCTCCTGATTAGAAAGGCGGGTTTGCCGGTGCCGTAAGAGTCGGCCCCGAGAACCCCGCCTCAGTTGACTGGGGCGGGGTTCTTTGTTATCAGGACCAGCCAAGAGGTAGACATGATGGAACAGGAACGAGAGACTTATGACCAGCTGCGCAGGAGCTTTGCGGAGCTGGACGAAGCTGCGTGCCGTCGGGCGGCGGAGCGGGTTCAGGCCGGGGAACGACCCCAGGCGGCCTTCGCCCAGGAGTCGGTGATGGTGCAGCTGGTCCGCTGCTACAACTGAGTGGTTAGACCTGGCGCTGGGTCGACGTGAAGTGAAGGTGGACGCGATGAAGCTCCGCCCGGTGGCGTCAGCCTGTGCCGGGCTCAGGAAGCCCGCTGGGTCGCCTTTCCCACAGCGCCGCTGCTCCGAGAACGAACAGCACGAGAGCTGCGAGTAGTCCGAAGGCACCGCTCAGGTACTGCACTGGGCGGGGCACGTCCGGGGTCGCTGCCGCTAGGGCCACACCCAAGGAGCCGACCGCCATGAGGACAGCCAGGGCTAGGAGTAGAACGAGGGCGGCTGTTCCGCAACGGTCGCGGCGCCCAACTGCGAAGGCGATCACGCCGAAAATCACCATGATGAAGAGTGGTGGCGACGTAGCCGTCCCACTGGTTACGAAGTCCGACAGGATCTGCTGCCGCCAGCCGGAACCGCCGAACTGATGATGCCAGCGCGCCACCAGCGAGACAACTGCGAGGATCAGAACCACAAAAAACACGGCGGGCGCCGCCGCCCTTATAACACCATTCGCGGGTCCCGCCCTCACCCCTCCATCCCACCATATTCACCGCAGTTGACATGCGGCTAATGAAAGAAGGGCACAGACGCTACCACGGTTCGCCGCCGAGCAAAAACGGATGCGACGCGCTCCCGAGTGGCCCGGGCAGCGCTCAAACTGCTGGTCGAGCCTGGCTACGCCCACACAACCATTGAGGCGATCGCGACGGAGGCCGGTGTCGGCCTCAGGACCGTCTACGACCTGTATGGGTCGAAGAGCGGTATCCTTGGCGGCCTCCTCGAGTCCTTCGCGCAGATTCCCAGGCCGGACTTCGAGTCGCGGGTCGAGGCGCTGACCGAGGATCCAGAAGGCCAGCTGCGCCTGACCGTCGATTTCGTTGCGTCCTACTTCGCCGCCGCCGAGCCATTTCTCGACCTGCTGCGCACGAGCGCGCATGCCGACCCCGCTCTGGTGGCCGCGGAAACAAATGGCGAGGCGCTGCGGCGAGCCTCCCAACGGACGCTGGTTCGCAACTGGGCACAGCGGGACGTCCTTGCCCCGGGCCTCAATGCGGCCTCGGCCGCCGACATTCTGTGGGCGATGACATCGCCATCGATTTACCGGATGCTCGTCCAGCAGCGCCGATGGAGCCACCGGCGCTATGGCCAGTGGCTCTTCGGCGCACTGCGGCAGCTGCTGCTGGACCGGTCTGATAGAGGCATTGAGTCATGCCTCCCTCCTCGCTAGGAACT
>JAABUQ010007825.1_pt1 | contig 15265 bp, 18 predicted proteins | sample 5560001 | NCBI WGS metagenome assembly JAABUQ01 (sample SAMN10711888, study PRJNA513371) | rock metagenome | isolation source: Antarctica rocks | place: Antarctica: Victoria Land, Finger Mt nord | collected 2015-12-18 | reverse complement strand
GTTTGGAGCAGGACGTTGAGGTTGGCCCCCAGCAAGACGTCGCTCGGCTTGGTCCAGAGGCTCTGGTGGGTGGCGCTTCTGAGCAGGATCAGGACCAGCGCGCCAAAGTTGTCGGCGGGATAGAAGCTCATCGCCACGCCCACTGCAAAGGCGAGTGACCGGCCGAGCACGGCGGCGGCGCTGCCCAGCAGGACAGCGCAGACGATGCTCACCACCTGAACCAGGGCCGCCAGACCGAGGTTCTGCCAAACCACCGCGGGCAGGCTCCCCAAGGGATCCAGGTTGCCGTGCAGGACGATCACAGTGCCGGCCGTGTAAGCGCCGATCAGGACCATGTAACCGGCGAGCAGGAGCAAGCCCAAGGCCATGAGGACCAGCAGCTTCGCGGCCAAGAGCTGGAGCCGGCCCTGACCGCGGGCGAGCAGGATCCTCAGCGTCCCGGCCGAGTACTCCATACCCATGAGGCGCGCCGCCACTATCAGGAGCAGGATGCCCGAGCCCATCTGGAAGGTGGTGGTCCAGATGTCGAGAAAATTGTTGAAGAACGTGTGGGGCGACTTCGCCAGCAGCTGCCGCTGGTCTGAGGTGCCCAGGCCCAGAGCCATGACCCCAAACAGCAGGACGGCGAGCGCGAGCATCACCCAGTTGAGTCGCTGCTTGCGCAGCTTCAGCAGCTCAGCCTGGACGGCACCTGCGAAAGATGCCCTGGGCGACCGCGCCTGGGCGGGGCTGAGAGCGATCGATGTAGCTGTCATCTGGCCTCCCGTCCCGTGAGATCCAAGAAGATCTCCTCCAGGGACTGCTGGCGTTCCCTGATCACATCGGGCCAGTGGCCGTGGCCGGCCAGGAACTGCACGAGGTCACGCCCCCGGCCGCTGGGTGAGGGAACCACCAGCTGCAGGTCCTCCAGGCGCGCGTTTCCGCCCCAGGGCTGAGTCCTGACGAGCTCCAGCGCCGCCTCCGGCCGTTCCACGATGACTACGAACTCCCCGCCGGATTCGGTCAGCTGGGCGACAGTGGACAAAGTCACAAGCCGGCCCTCCTGAATGATTGCCACCCGGTCGCAGATCTGCTGGATCTCACTCAGGACGTGGCTGGAGATGAACACTGTGCGGCCCTGCGTCGCCAGCTCCCTGAGAAGATCGCGTATCTCGGCGATGCCTGCCGGGTCCAGTCCGTTCGCCGGCTCGTCGAGGATGTAGAGCTCGGGATCGTTGAGCATCGCCAAGCCTCGGCCCAACCGCTGCTTCATGCCGAGGGAATAGGTGTTGACGCGGTCGTGGTCGCGACCGCGCAGGTGGATGATCTCCAGCACTTCATCGATCCGGCTCTCCGAGATTCCGCCGAGCACCCTGCCGACGGCGCGTAGGTTGTCGCGGCCGGTCATGTAGCCGTACAACGCCGGCGACTCCACCAGCGCCCCGACCCGGGGCAGCACCTGAGAGCCATGCGTCCGCACGTCGCTGCCGAAGAGCTCGACGCTGCCGGCGCTGGGTTGGATCAAACCCAGCGCCATCCGGATGGTGGTGGTCTTGCCTGCCCCGTTGGGGCCGAGAAAGCCGAAAACCTCGCCGCTGTCGACCTGCAGCTCCAGCTGATCGACAACTGTTCTCTGGCCGTAGCGCTTGGAAAGAGCGTGAGTGCTCAGAATGCTTCCCTTCATCGCCTGCAAAGGCACCGCCAAGCGCACGATTGTGGCAGGGCTCGGGAGGAACAGCCCGAGGCCACCTCGTGCTCTTACATTGACGTCGACCGGCCTTTTAGTCGCATCGCTGCCCTAAGAAAATGCCGCAAGTTCGGCCGATCGGAGGTACTGAGTCGCCTAGGCGTCGAGAAGCGTGAGGGCCTCGTGTGCAAGCGACTCCCAGCCCTCGGGGGACTGGCGAACTAAGGCCCAATCGCTCATCGGTCGGCCGCGGCCTGACGGATCGAAGGGTTCGGCGTGGGCCATCGCGACTAGCTCGTCGACGCGCGAGCGGCCGATTCGGACCACCAGGCACCCGTCGGCGAGCCCGCCGAACAGCCTGCCGTGGGCTTTCAGTGCCGGCATGCCCATCATTCTCGCCTCGCTGACTGCGGGGTTACTCAGCAATGACTCGACAACCGCGCGGTAGGCCGGCGGTCCCTGGAACGGCATGGCTGTCATACTAAACCAGATGGTTAAGTCTGAGCCGGCGGTTCTCAACCAGGTGTTCGGTGCAATCGCCAATCCCACCCGGCGGGCCCTCGTCGCTAGGTTGGCCGAGGGCGAGATGTCGGTCAGCGAGCTGGCGAGGCCGTTTCCGCTCTCACTTCCGGCAGTGGTCAAGCACCTCCATGTCCTTGAGCGCGCCCAGCTGCTCGAGCACTGGAAGGATGGTCGGCTGCGGCGATGTCGTCTCGATCCGGAGCCGCTTGGGGTGGCCGACAGTTGGCTCGCGACCTATCGCGTGTTCTGGGGGCAGCGGCTGAGCGCGCTCGCTACGCACCTCGAGAAGAAGAACGAGTGACGATGGCCTCGCACGAACTCCGCTTGCGGCGTGTTGTCGCTGCGCCACGGCACGAGGTCTTCCGCGCGTGGACGGACCCTGACGAGCTCAAGCGCTGGTGGGGTCCGGGCGCCTTCACCACGCCACATGCGGAGATCGACCTTCGGCCCGGGGGACAGTACCTGCTCGTCATGCAGCCTCCATCCGGCGAGGCGCTGCGACTTGCGGGCACCTTTCGGGTGGTGGAGCCGCCGGAGCTACTCATCTACACATGGCGCTGGGAGTCTGGCGTGCCGGATCCGACCGAGACGCTCGTGAGCGTCGAGTTCATCGACCTCGGCGGTCGGACCGAGCTGATCCTGACCCACGCCGGCTTCCCGCCGGAGGGTGATAGCACTCCCTATCTCGAGGGCTGGGAAAGCGGACTCGACAAGCTCGGAGCACTCTTTCCATCTCGAACGGAGGACACCTATGATGCCACGCGCCAGTAACTCGATAGTCATTGACCGCCCGTGCGGTGAGGTCTTCGATTTCCTTGCCGACAGCGAGAACGATCGGCAATGGCGGCCCGGCGTGCTCGACATCAAGCGCATGTCGGGCGACGGTATTGGCGCTGTCTACAAGCAGGGGGTCAAAGGTCCCTTCGGTCGGCGCATTGACGCCGACTTCGAGCGCTCGGAACTCGAAGCGCCATCGCTGATCGGCTTTCGGGCCCTGAGTGGTCCCGTACGGCCCGCGGGACGCTATGAGCTCGTGGATGAGGGCGGCCGCACACGCGTGACCTTCAGCTTGGAAGCCGAGCCGCGGGGCTTGAGCAAACTCATATCGCCACTGATTGCGCGGACGATGGGGAGTGAGGTGCGGGCGCTCGATCGCCTTCGCGAGGTGCTCGCCCAACGTACACCCGGGCCCTGATGTGAAGGGCTGATCCGCTCGCTGAATGACCTAGGGGTGAGTGCGGTAGCTCGAAGCGGCGGCCAGGTAAGAGCGCCACCAGGCCAGTGCTCTCATCAACGCGAAGTGCTCGCACGCTATTTAGATAGCGCGGTCAAGAGACCTGGCCAGACGTGGTCCCGGTTAGGCCTGAGCGATCGCCTCGAGCTGACCCAGGTGGGCGTAGCCGTGCCTGACCAGGCGCTGCAGCGTCTGCCGAAGTGGTTGGCCCGGCGCCGGACCAGCAGTCGTCGGCGCCTCGAGATCGGCAGTGCTCAGCAGCTCGGTGACCCTCCGGGCACCTGAGCTCAGCTCGGAGATGAGCTCCTCTGGGGCGGCCGCGCGCCGCCGACTGACCTGGCTGGCATTCCAGCGGTCCGCATCGAACGGCCGGGCGGCTGGAGCCGCCTCTGACCCCCGCTCAGCAGTGGCCGTCTTGACGATGTGGCTCAGCGCAGTCTGGGTGCTGGCCAGATGCGCCAGCAGGTCCTTGGCGGTCCAGACTCCCTGCTCGCCGGTTAGGGGCCTTTGCCAGTCCAGCTGAAGCCTCTGGACCTGATGGGCCAGATCCGTGTACGCCGCCGCGAAGGCCAGGCGCTCCACATCCGCCGCGAGCCGGCCCGGTTGGAAAAGCGTCACCTCGTGATGAGACTCGTACCAGCGCACCCAGGCATCGCTGCGCTGCTCTTGGGCTTGGGCGGCGGCGGCTCGCTTCCAGCTCAGGAACGCCTCAGACTTGGTCTCCCGAGTCCAGTTCGCGAGCGACAGCAGCAGCGGTCCCTCGACCCGGCGGAAAAGCTCTGCCGGCCGGTACTCGTACATCGAGCTGAGGATCTCCAGCCGCGCCTCCAGCGTCAGCTTGGAGGTCGCGCCCCCCTCCGGCAGCCGGCGCAGACTGCGCTCGACGAACGGAATCAGGTCCATTCCCCAGGCCTGGCCCAAGTAGCGCTCCTGGGCAGCACACGCCGCTTCCACGCCCGCATAGCCGCGAGCGCCGTCCAGCATCTGGGCCGCCGCCACCTCCTGGGTCATGGCGCCGGAGACGTCAGCCGCCGGCCCGTCCACGAAGGCCAGCGCGGAGACCAGCTCCGGATGCGCGGCCGCCAGCTCCAGCGCTATGGCGCCGCCCCAGGAGTGCCCGACCAGGACCGGCCGCTGGAGCCCGAGCTGCCTGATGGCGCTTACCGAATCGGCGACGACCGAGCGCACGGAGTAGCCTGACGCCGGCTGCTCGGAGCCGCCATGGCCGCGCTGGTCCAGGGCGATCAACCGCCAGCCCGGCAGATGCGAGGCAAGCCTGCTCCAGACGTACACGTTGGCGTCTAGCCCGTGCAGCAGGAACAGGACAGGGCGATCGACGCCCTCCGCCTGGTTCCACTCGGCAAAGCGGAGCCGGACGCCGTCACCTTCGACCCAGCCCTCCCCCTCAGGGGCGCGCGCCGGAAAGATGGCGCTCAGCCGGCGGTCACCGGCTCAGCCTGCGCAAGTTCCTGGCCTTCGCTTCGCCCTGCAGGCGCCGTCGCCGGCCTGGCCCGTCGCTTGATCGCCAGGCAGCTGATCGATGCCACTGCCAACATCACGATGGGTACCACAAGGGTGGGACGCATGGCGTCGATGAAACCGTAAGTGAAGACGTCGTGCGCCACTTTTGCGATCTGCTGGGCCACCTCGGGCGGCACTCCCGGGATGAAGGGCTGCCGCGCCGCCGGCGGGAGCTGTCCCGAGCGCTGCACAGCCTGGTCGTGGAAAGCCGTCGCCAGCCGGTTTTGAAGCACGGCACCCACGACCGCGCTACCCACGGCGCCACCCAATTGGCGCACTGTGTTAAGGACGCCTGAGGCAGCTCCTGCCATCCGCGGCCGGATGTTGCGAAGGGCGACTGTGGACAGCGGTGCGAAGGTCATGCCGAGTCCGAAGCCCGCGACCAGCACACCGGGCAGAAAGTTGTACCAATCCGAGGTGGGGCCGGCGAGAAAGTCGATGATCGTCATGCCGACCGCGAATAGGCCAAGCCCTGCCATGACTATGTACTTGCCGCCGTACTTATCGGCGTAGCGGCCGGCAAAGGGTGCCACCGCCATCGAGATCAGCGACTGGGGGGCAAGTGTCAGGCCGGCCTTGATGGGTGAGAAGCCGAGCGCCGACTGAAGGTAGATGGTGAGTGGCAGGAAGAGGCCGATCATGCCGAAGGTCAGAACCGCGCTGACCCAGTTCATTACAGAAAAGTTGCGGTCCTGAAAGAGCGAGAGGGGGACCAGCGGCGTCATCCGGAAGAAGTCCCAGACGAAGAAGGCGGCGACCACAACGGCACCCAGGATCAAGACCTCAGGGATGGTGATGTCGATGCCTGCCTGAGTCGTCAACGTCGACCAGTTGAACCTCTGGCCTTCAATGAGGCCAAATGTGACGAGGAAGAGTCCGAGCGAGGCGAGGATGATGCCCACCAGTTCGATGCCGCCGCGGCGGCCCTGCCGGACGTCGGGAATGATCAGCAGCGCCAGCACGATGGTCGCGATGCCGATGGGCAGGTTGACGTAGAAGATCCAGCGCCAGTCGAGGTAGGTGGTGAGCAAGCCGCCCAGAGTGGGCCCCGCGAGTGTGGCGACGCCGGCGACGGCTCCCCAGACGCCAAAGGCGGCGCCCCGCCGCTGCGGCGGGAACTGGGTGGTCAGGATGGCCAGGGTCTGCGGGGTCAGAAGGGCCCCGCCGATGGCCTGGAGGATCCGCGCGAAGATCAGATGAGAGGGATCCTGGGCCAGGCCGCAGTACGCCGACGCGGCAGTGAAGATCGCGAGGCCAGCGGCGAACATGTTCCGCTGGCCGAAGCGATCACCCAGCCGTCCGGCAGTGATGAGCAGCACAGCGTAGGTCAGCGTGTAGGCGTTGAGCACCCAGAGAATCTGGTCGAGTCCCGCCTTCAAGCTGTCGATGATGCTCGGGATCGCGATGTTCACGATCGTCAGGTCCAACAGAACCATGAAGAAGCCCAGGCAGAGCACCAGCAGGATTGCCCAGGGGTTACCGCGCAACGACTTCACCTTGTCTCCACCTCCAAGACTTGCACCTGAGCACCAACCGTCATGGCATCCCTGTCTGTTCCCTGCCTCTGCGGATCGCCAGCGGCGACGGCCAGACTGGCGGCTCCTTTCCAGCCGGCCGACCACTCCAGTTCGCCGCTCTCAATTTCAGCGGCCAGCCGGCGGCACCAGCCGGCTTGCGACTGGCGCCGATCCTGGCCGAATTCCATCTCGACCACCGATAGACGTGATAGGCCGTTGTCAGTGAGCCACTTCAGCTGAGCACCTGTCTCTCCCCACTCGGCATCGAGAGCATCCGCCCGTTGACGCAAGATGTCCACCACCTGCTCTTTGGGCAGCCGGTAAAGGAAGGCCAGCGCCGCCTCGAATTCGCTGTAGACCGCCTCAGGTTGGCGCAGCATCCTAACCAGTCGCTCCGCGAATCGCCGGCGCCCATCAGGCGCCAGGCGATAGACGGTGCGCTCGGGCCGGCGGCCCTCTCGGTTCACCTCCCTCGCCTCCACCAGGCCCTGCCGCTCGAGCTTGTCAAAGGTGTGATAAAGCGAGCCAAAATTGAGCTTGATGTGCTGGTCGAGATGTCGCCGCCGCATGTGCCCCACGACCTCATAGGGATGCATCGGGGATTCGTGCAGGAAGGCCATGACGGCCAGACCAAGGGAACCGAACTCCATAATGAATACTCCAAGAGGAGTATAACCCCCTTCCTAAAACGAGTTCCCCCGCGATTGAGACGGGGGTGAAGCGGGCGATGGTGTGGTGCCAGCCCGCCCGATCGCCGTCCTGGCAAGATAGCGGCATGGAACGTGTGCTTGGAATCGGTGGACACTTCATGCGGGCCGCCGACCCGGCGGCCCTGGGCGCGTGGTATCGCGATTGCCTAGGCCTGGACGCCGATGAGAACGGCGAGTGGCGTCAGGGAGCGGGGCCGACGGTGTTCGCGACGTTCGAGTCCGAGACCGACTACTTCGGGTCCCGCGCTCAGCAAACCATGCTCAACTTCCGGGTCCGCGACCTGGATGCGATGCTCCCGCAATTGCGCGCCAAGGGAGCGAACGTGGCTACAGAGACGCAGGACATGGAGGGTGTCGGTCGATTCGGCTGGGTCACCGATCCTGAGGGCAATCGGGTCGAGCTGTGGTAGCCCGCCTGACCGCGTCTTCACGCAGGCGGAGACGTGCTGGGTCAAACCGGTGCGCAGGTGGACCAGGGTGACCAGCAGTCGGTCGGTGAACACCAACGCGTATTTTGGCCCAGCGCCGGCCTGGCGCCGCCGGTCGCCTCGGCGCCGCTGGCGGCGTCCGGACTCGCATCGCGCCTCCCACTGCGGCGCGAGTTCGGTGACAAGCTCGCCAAGGTGTTCCCATGACAGCCCGCAGAAGGCGTAATGGGACATGAGGTTGTCGAGGTGTGAACCTTGGTCAGGCCCGCGCGGCCGATGCACGACCAGACCGCGATGCGCACCGAGGGCATCGCTGAACAGTTCCGGCTCTACCCACGCGTGAAAGCCGAGGTCGACGAAGCTACCGGGGACTTGCCAACGAGTTCCCCGACCAGGTGAGCGCTCCGCCCCGCAAGCCGAAGAACCTCGGCGAAGGAGCGATCACCGAACAGTACGGCTGGCGGCAGGCCAAGCGCCGCCAGTCCTCCCAGCGGATTGCCGTCGAACACGCAAACGCCGAACTGCGTCAATGGGCGACCCTTGCAGCGCTGGACAGGACGCCGCCAGGACTACGCCGAGACACACTGCGCGATCGCCGGCCTGGTCTCTGACCGCGCCGCCAAACGAGCCGCCAGCCACCGGCCCAGCACCGAACTCGTGCCCGCCTTCCCCACAGACTGCTGAACCGTCCGACCCACCACCCGCCAGCATGCCCCGACCCCAATCGCGGGGGAGGTCGTATGGACGCAGTCTGATCGGCGCCATCGCGCCGGCCGCGCCTCACCGGCGCCCCACACTCCGATTCGTCCCCGGCGGTAGTCTTCTCAGACCCGGAACGCTGAGCCGAGGCTGGTGTAAGTCCGCTAGACGCTAGCTGGGTGCCATGGCTCGCCCAGGCCTGATGCAAAGCCGCATTTTACATGCGAGGCTGGGACGCCACGTACGTGCTGAGGCGCTGGACGCTGTACTCCTCACCAGCGATCGACGGCTTGTAGCGGCAACCGGACCCACCTGCCGGGTCGAGGCTATCGACCTCCCGTAGCCGTCTGGCGCCCCCGGCGGTCCTCCGGCTACTGAGCGGGATCTCGGTTGAACAACGCCCGCGCCCAGACGTACCCGACCAGTGTGATCGCCGCACACCAGGCGACAGCGAGTATGGCGCTGTTGCCGATGGGGGTGCCCATCAGCAGTCCCCGCAGCGTCTCGATCACGGGTGTGAAGGGCTGGAACTCGGCGAAGTAGCGCACCACGGCCGGCATCGAACCCGTGGGGACGAAGCCGCTGCCGAGAAAGGGCAGCAGCATCAGGAACATGGGCAGGTTGCTGGCGGTCTCGACGCTCTTGCTGACCAAGCCCAACGCGACCGACAGCCAGATGAGCGCGAAGGTGACCATCGCGAGGAGGCCGATTGCGGCGATCCACGCGAAGGGGCCGGCGGAGGGCCGGAATCCCATGAGCAGCGCGACCCCGATCACGACGGCGAGGCTGAGCATGGTCTGGATCATCCAGCCGAGGACGTGGCCAGTCAGCACCGAGGCACGGGAGATGGCCATTGTGCGGAACCGGGCGATGATGCCTTCGGTCGTGTCCATGGCGACCGATATCGCCGTTCCCTGCGCTGCCATGGCCACGGTCAGCAGGATGATTCCGGGGGCTACGTAGTTGACGTAGGCGGTGCGGCCGCCTGACAGGGCGCCGATCCCGGCCCCGAGCGTGGCCCCGAAGACGTAGGTGAACAGCAGCAGGAGGATGACGGGCGTGCCGATGACCAGCAGGGTCATGGACGGGTAGCGCAGCATGTGTCGGAGGCTGCGGCGCAACATCGTTGCCGAATCGGTGACCGTGTAGTAGAGGGTGCTCATCGCTTAGCTCTCCTTTTGGGTGGTGGGGTGGCCGGTGAGGGCGAAGAAAACGTCGTCGAGGTCGGGAGTGTGGATCGACAACCTGTCGACCTCGATGGAGCCGCTGTCGAGCTGGTCGAGCAGCGCGCGGAGCGACCGGACGTTGCCGTCGCTGGGCACCTGCAGTGTGAGCGTCTCGTCGTCGCGCGATGCCGCATCGATGCTGTGGGCGGCTGAGTCCAGGGCGTGGGGGTCGGCGAACTGCAGACGGATGTGTCCGCCGGCGATGCGGCTCTTGAGCTCATCGGCGGTGCCCTCGGCGACGAGCTTGCCCTGGTCGAGGACCGCGATCCGGTCGGCCAGCTGGTCGGCCTCCTCGAGCTGCTGCGTGGTCAGGAAGATCGTGACTCCGTCCGCGACGAGGTCGCGGATGATCTGCCACATGGTGCGGCGGCTCCGCGGGTCGAGCCCTGCGGTCGGCTCGTCGAGGAAGATCAGCCGCGGGTTGCCGACCAGGGTCATGGCGAGGTCGAGGCGGCGCCGCATTCCTCCCGAATAGGTCGCCGCCGGCTTTTTCGCCGCCTCGACCAGGTCGAATTGGTCGAGCAGCGCGGCGGCCCGCTGCCGGCCCTCACGCTGGCCGAGGTGGTGCAGATCCGCCATCAGGAGCAGGTTCTCCTCGCCCGTGAGGAGCTTGTCCACCGCCGAGAACTGGCCGGTGACACCGATCGCGGCGCGCACCGCGTTGGGATTCTTGGCCAGGTCGTGGCCGGCGACGTGCATGGCGCCCGCGTCGGCCGTGATCAGGGTGGACAGGATCTGCACCATGGTCGTCTTGCCGGCGCCGTTGGGGCCGAGCAGCGCGAAGATCGTGCCGTCGCCGACTGTCAGCTCGATGCCGTCGAGCACAACCTGATCGCCGTACGACTTCCGCAGGCCTGTGGCTGATATCGCCGGCCGGTTGAGGGTGGTCGTTGTCATAACGCCTCCTTTTCGATGAGTCCATTCCCTGGATTCAGAGAACGGCGGATCGCGATGTCGCCGTAGCCGGTGCGGGCGCTGACCTCAACGGTCTCGTCGGAAGGCTCGGGGCTGTCGGCGACGTCCATGTGGTTCCGAACCCTGCCGAACTTCGTGTGCACGTCGAGGCGCGCGGCGGTGTCGGCGCGGATGCCGATCTCGATCTGACCGAAGCCAGACTTGAGTGAGGCGGAGCCGCGCGCGACCTCGCCGATGCGGACGTCACCGTTGGCGGTACTGGCGGTGACGCCGGCGTTCGCGAGGCCGACGGAGATGTCGCCGTTTGCCGCGTTGACCCGGAGGTCGCCCGTGACCACGCCGACCCAGTTATCGCCATTGGAGTTCTTGATCACGGCGGCGCCGTCGATCTCGCGCAGCCGTACCCGGCCGGCCCCGGTGGTGACCTCGGCGTTGCCCGCGACGCGGTCCACGGCGATGGCGCCGGCCCCGGTGTTCAGGTCGAGCGTGCCCGTGTGATCGAGCTGGATGTCGCCGGTTGCGGTCTTGACCCGGCACTCGCCGAGGCGGCCCGCGCTGCGCCATGTCGCCACAGCGGCGTCGCCCTGCAAGTGGGAACCGGCGGGCAGATCGATTGTCACGTCGATCGACCCCGCCTTGCCGAACAGGCCGAGAGCCCGGTGCTTCGGCGCCTTGATGAGCAGCCGGCCGGCCGTGTATTCGACACGCGTCTGCTCTGCGGTCCGCACGTCCGGCTCGTGGGACGCGTCGCTCGGGCGCACCTCCACGACCGTGTCGTCGCGGTCGCCAGCGATGATTCGGGCGTCGCCCACGACGAGATCGAGCGTGACCGAGATCGGCTCGGGGGTGTCAAAGGTCGGCATGGTGAGTCCTCCTGATACGGCTGGTCGGGGCGTCTCCGCTGGTGGGAGAAGCAACTGGCCGTGCGATGTCGTGTTCCACCTCAGCGCACCCAGCCCGTGTAGCGCTCGCCGGAGCGGGCGGCGGGGCGTTCGGAGAGGCGGCTGGGATCGTCGGACTCCAGTGCGGCCGTGGCCGCACGGACCAGCCAAGCGTTGACCGAGAGCCCTGCCTGGCCGGCGGCCGCCTCGACCCGTCCCTTCAGCTGTTCGGCCAAGCGGAGGTTGATCCGCGCCATCCCGCCCTCCTCGCCACCTGGCAAGACAGGCGGCGGGACGCCCGTCAGGGACGTGTCACGCTCCTCGAACGAGCGATCGGGGGGCGGAGGTGTCACGACGAAGCTGGGCTCACGTCCATGAAGGCGGAGTTCCACGGAGCCCGGCGCTAAGTCGCGCGTGATCTCATCCGCCGCCGTCGACAGCGCGTCCAACAGAGTGAGCCGCATGGCCGACTCCAGGGGGGCTGTGAGTCGCTCGGCCAGTGCCCGAGCGTCTTCCCCTCCGGCCTCGGCGGCCACGGCAAGCTCATGGCGGAGACTTTGGACGTACGGCGTGAGATCCATGACGCCATAATAGCACCACTATGGTGCCATCGCACGCCAAAATGGCCCCCATGCGATGCCACGGGGTTCGTTTTGCGCCAGCGCCCTCCTTGCCGGATAGGAGACTTGGTCTTCACGAAAGGGGATGACTTTCTGCCCGGCCAGAAACCAAACTGGTGTCCGGCGTGTATAGGACTACGTGGCTCTGGAGCTGTCGATGAGCGGGTATGAGGGCGTCGGCCAGGCGCGGGCCGCCAACCAGGCTTTGGTCAGGTTGGCTCAGCACGGTGATCTGCCCGCGTTCGAAGAGGTGGTCCATCGCTTCCAGCGCCGGGTCTTCGGACTCGCCTACCAATATCTGCAGGACCGGGACGAGGCGCAGGACTTGGCCCAGGAGATCTTTGTTCGGCTCTATCGCCAGCTCCAGCGCTACGACCCCAGCCGGCCCTTCGAGCCCTGGTTTTGGAAGCTGGCAGGCAACGTCGCCGCGAGCTACCTGAGGCGCCGTCCAGCGCCTTCCCAAGAGCTCGGGGACTCAGGAATGAGTACAGCGGCGACGGATCAGCTGGAGCTGCAACTTGCCATCTCGGATCTCACGCCCGAGTTGCGACTGCCACTGCTTCTGCACTACCAGGCCGACCTCCGGGTGGAGGACGTCGCCGCCGCCCTCGGCCTGAGCGCCGCCGCTGTCAAGTCAAGGCTCTTCCGCGCCCGAGCTGTGCTCCGAGTGCTCTTGGCGGAGGACGGCCAATCATGACCTGCGCCGAGGTGCGCAGCCGCTTGGAAGCGATGGTGGACGGGGAGCTGGACGCTGCTCTGCCGGACGTCCGGCAGCACCTGGCGGTCTGCGGCGCCTGTAGGCGGCAGCACGAGGAGGCGGCTTCGCTGCCCAGCCGGATCCGGGCTCTGCCCGCGCCGGCCCTGCCGGCGGACCTCGTGACCCAGGTGCTCCTCCGCGTCGGGCCGCGCAGCGGGCCGCTGCGAGAGTGGGGACTGCTGGCAAGCGAAGCCTTGCTGGGCCTCATCGTGGTCTGGTACTTGTCCGGCTTCAATGGGCTGCTGGGCTTGGGCCAACGCACCCTCAGCGAGTTGGCGGAAGCGCTGGGCTGGCAGCCAGGTCAGGCGCTGGCGCCCGGCGGCGGCGTTGACCTCTTCTTAGTGCTGCTGGCCTTGGGCCTGACGCTGCTTGCCACCTATCACCTGTCGTTGGTCAGCCGCGACCTCCGTCGCTTGGGACACTAAGTGTCCCGTGTCACCCGGTGGTCGCTCATGCTGGGCGCGCTGCTCGCGGCGGGGTTGCTGCTGGCCTGGGCTGATGCGACAGTGCTGAACTCGGTGTTTCCCCACCCTGGCTCTCCGCCCCGCGGTTTGCAGCCCCGGGCTGAGCTGCCCGTTCTGCCTGGCCTGCGGCCCGGCGGAGGCCGCCTGGAGTTCCGGGGCCTCGGTTCCCCGGGACGAGTGTTCAGCTTCGGCTGGTTTCTCGCCACCGGCGCCGTACTGCTCCTGCTGACCCTCGCCATGCTCGCCCTCGCCTCACGTCGCGCCCGGTTGGCGGCTGAGCGCGTCAGCCCGCGCCTCGTCGTCCTACTCCTCGCGGCAGGGATCTCGGCCACGCTTCTCATCCTGGCTGCGACAGAGCTGCTTCGCGCCACCTTCTTGCTCCTGAGTCTCGTTCCCATCGTCTGGGCAGCCTCCGCTGTCGCAACGCTTTTCGGCTGCGCGGCGCTGGCCCTGGCCGCCGGTCGCTGGCTGCGCGGTCGGCTCGGCGGCGGCAACCCTTGGTTGGGAGTTGTGATGGCGATTCTGATAGGGCTCGATGCGGGCCTGGTTCCCTTTGCCGGCTGGCTGCTCCTCCTAGCGGTTGGGCTGACCGGACTGGGCTTGGCGGTTGTCACCCGGCTGGGTTCGGCGGGTGGTTGGACCTTGGAGGATCTCAATTGGTGATACAGACCCGCTCACTCCCTCGCCGGCTCCAGGCTTGGCGGGGTCGCCGGTTGCTGGCGCTCGCGCTAGCGTTGGTAGCAGTTGCGCTGTTGGCTCTGATCGTGCATGACGTGATCGCCCCACCAGGCACCAGCGGCGGCGGTACGCGCACGACGGTGATCCGCCGCGGCACCGTCAGCGCCGCCGTCTCGGGAACCGGCACAGTGGTGCCGGTAGAGCAGCAGAACGTGGCCTTCCGCGCCTCCGGCCAGCTGACCGAGGTGGATGTGAAGGTGGGCGACCAGGTGCATGCAGGTCAGGTGCTGGCACGCATCGACCAGACCACCTATCAGACTGCGCTGCAGCAAGCCCAGGCGAGCCTCACTCAGGCCCAAGCCAACCTGAGCACTGCTCAGAGCTCCAATGCGGTGACGCAGGCCCAGCATCAGCTCGCCGCGGCCCAGCTGGCTTACACCGACGCGGTCAATCAGGTGGCACTGCAGAACCAGCAGGACGCCAACGCGGTGACCAATGCCCAGAACCAGTTCAACAACGACAACTGCTCCGGCCAGCCGCAGCCGGCAGGCTCCAAGTGCTACCAGGACCAGCAGGCGTTGAACCAGGTGCAGAACAAGCAGGCCAGCGATCAGCTATCGGGCCAGCATCAGGTCAACCAGGCGCGTGCGTCAGTCGTTTCCGCTCAGGATGCTGTCAACAACGCCGCCAACAGCCGGCCCAACACCATAGCTGCGGCCCAGGCCTCGGTTGACACCGCTCAGGCCGGTCTGCAAACGGCCCAGAACAATCTCAACAGCACGACTCTCACCTCACCCATCGACGGCGTGATCAGCGCTCTCAACGGGCAGGTCGGCGAGAGCGTCAGCGCCAGCGGCGGAGCCACGGCGCAGGCGCCGGGTAGCACCGCACCGCAGCCGGCAGGCAGCGGCTCGAGTTCCAGTTCCTCAAGTACGGCCGGGGCGGCAGGCACAACCGGTGGCTCAGCCTCCAGCGGCTCGGCCTTCGCCGTCATCAACAACAGCAGCTCAATGCAGGTGGTGGCTCCCCTGGCGGAAGCGGATGCCGCCAAGGTGAAGTCCGACCAGACTGTCAACCTGAGCTTCGACGCACTGCCCGGGGTGACGCTGACAGGCCACGTCCTGGCGGTGGCGCCCGGCTCCTCGACCATCCAGAACGTCACCAACTACTATGTAACGCTCACGCTTGACACTGCCAATCCCAACTTGAGGTCAGGGATGACTGCCAACGCGGCAGTGGTGGTGAGCCAAGCCACCAACGTGCTGGTGGTACCCAACAGCGCCATCAGCCGCTCCGGCGGCACCAACTACGTGACGCTCCTCCAGAAGGACGGCAAGACACAGGTGCGGGTGGCAGTGGAAACGGGCGTGGTCGGCGACACGTCGACGGAAGTGACTGCCGGCGTCGTCGAGGGGGACCGCGTGGTA
>JAABUQ010007823.1_pt1 | contig 15268 bp, 11 predicted proteins | sample 5560001 | NCBI WGS metagenome assembly JAABUQ01 (sample SAMN10711888, study PRJNA513371) | rock metagenome | isolation source: Antarctica rocks | place: Antarctica: Victoria Land, Finger Mt nord | collected 2015-12-18 | reverse complement strand
ACAAGCGATCGCCATCTATGTCAATATATTAGTCACTACGCTTTTGCACCAAAAAAGAAGCGCCGAACCCTTATCGCACCTAGGCTCGACGCTATTTGCAAGCGCTATACTCGGCGTAACCTCGGTCTAGACGGTAGTTACCCCAGCTAGCACGGCCCTGTAAGCGCCGAAACCCTGATGGCGCAAGAGGTTTCGGTGCTTTCTTTTGCTGCGAAACGTGGTCACTAATAAAGCTTGCATTATGAGAGGCGTGCTGCTATAATGGTTTTGCCAGTGGGACGACATAAACGCTCGCACACCGTACACGTGGTCACAACGAGTCGCAAGGTTGGCGATCGCGTCTATCAGTCGACGCTGCTACGGCGCTCCTATCGGGAAGACGGCAAAGTCAAAAAGGAAACCGTCGGCAACATCTCCCATCTGCCCGCACCCATCATCGCCGCCGTGCGCGCGATGCTCGCCGGCAAACAACTCGTCGACGTCGCCGATCTCTCCACGGAGCAGAGCCTTCCGCACGGACACGTCGAGGCGGTTTTGGCAATGATGCGTCGCTTGCACATCGCGCAGCTCCTCGATCGCGTGCCTTCCAAGGAGCGCGACTTAGTTGTGGCGATGATCGCCCAACGCATTATCACGCCGGGCTCCAAACTCTTTACGACGCGGGCGCTGCAGCAGAGTACCCTTGCGCAAGAACTGGGTGTCGGTACACCCGATGCTGACGATCTTTACGAAGCACTCGATTGGCTCGTTGAACGGCAAGGCACGATCGAAGAACGCCTGGCCAAGCGTCATCTTCAGCAAGGCGGGACCGCACTCTACGACCTCTCGTCATCGTATCTGGAGGGACGCTGCTGCCCCCTTGCGATGCGCGGCTATTCGCGCGATCGCCGGCGCGGATCCTTGCAGATCGTCTACGGCCTCCTGTGCGACCGCCAAGGGCGGCCGGTTGCCGTCGAAGTCTTCAACGGCAACACGGTCGATTCGCGAACCGTGCGCGAGCAGATCGTTAAACTCAAAGAACGCTTCGTGTTGGAACGTGCCGTGTTCGTTGCCGATCGCGGTATGGTAACCCATGCTAACCTTGAGGCGCTCGGTAGCGCGGGACTCGATTGGGTCACTGCACTCAAAGCTCCTCAAGTGCAAAAGCTTGCGGCCCAAGGGATATTGCCGCTTTCGCTCTTCGAGCAGCAGAATCTGGCTGAGATCAGCGTCGCGGACTACCCGCGTGAGCGTTTGGTCGTCTGCCGCAATCCGCTGGTTGCCTCCGAGCGCAAGCGCAAGCGAGACGACTTGCTCGGTGCGACCGAAAAAGAACTCACACCGATCGCGGTTCGCGTTGCAGCTGGAACCTTGCGCGGCAAAGCCGAGATCGGCCTGGCCGTCGGCGCCGTGATCAACCGCTTCAAAATGAAGAAACACTTCACGGTCGAGATCGAGGACAAGCAGTTTTCCTACGCGCGCAAAGTCGAGCAGATCGCTGCCGAAGCCGCGCTCGACGGCATCTACATCTTACGCACCAGCTTGAACGCCGAAGCCTGCAGCGGACCGGACATCGTACGTTCCTACAAGCAACTTTCGCAGGTTGAACGCGCGTTTCGGACTCTCAAGAGCGTCGATTTGGAGATACGTCCGATCCACCATTACCGCGAGCAGCGCGTGCGCGCTCACGTCCTCTTGGCGATGCTCGCCTACTACATCGAATGGCATCTGCGTGAGGCTTGGGCGGAACTGTTGTTCAAAGACGAAGAGCCGCCGATCACCGGCGATCCGGTAAGCAAGGCGCAGCGCTCCGCGCGAGCCGAACGCAAAGCGAGCCGTCAGCGCACCGAGGACGGCCGTATCGTGCACTCCTTCAAGAGCCTCATGAACGAGCTTGCGCTACGGACTCGCAACACCACGCGAATCGGTAACACCGAAGCGACCTTCGTTCATCTCACCAAGCCGACGCCGATTCAGGAGCACGCCCTGCGGCTCGTGACTGACATGGCTCTCGCCGCGTAGGCACTACACAAACACGCCGTACGCGGCGAGACCCAATAGGGACGGTGTTTCCTTCAAAGTAGGCCCGGTAACTTCGGTCTAGACGCCGCACCATCGTTTCCCTACATTGACGACAATTGGAATATGGAGCAGCTCTCGTTGAAGGGGCGAGAGTGAATCAAAAATTTACTTTGCTTGACCCGCATCCCGCTTAGCCCGTCTCCAACGACGATATGAGAGTACAAGCGACAGGAGACCCAACGTCACACCTGCAGGGCCCAAAATTTGCCAGGGTTCAATGTTCGGTGAAGAGTGCAAAAGCGCTCGCTCCAAAGTAAACTGAATCGTATTTAAAAGGATTACCCCGTTCGTGCACCTATGTAATTCTGCTTTAGCATAGCACGTCGTTGGGCCCGCTAGCGCCGCCACCACCGCCATCTGGCCACCCCGGGTTGCCTGAAAGCATTTGCCATCCGCCGTCGGGAGGAATCAACTGAGATGCACTCGGCGTTGGTCCCGGCTGTGGGTTGGGAATCGATGGGCACGGGGTATTAGCATTGGACCCGATGAGCCAGCCAAGCCCTCCAAGTATCGTGGCTCCAACCCCTTCAGCAACTTGCCCGGGATTCGGCTTAATCGCGAGAGCACCAAGTCCGATTCCCAGCCACGTCAACCAATTTCCTTGCGAAGTGAGGGCAGCCGCTTGCTGCGCGCATGTCTGCTGAACGGAAGGCGGCGGAGGGGCCGAGGTTGGATACGGAGTCGGAATCGCTGCTGCGAGGTAGGAAAACGAGCGGAACCCGGTATATGTCAAGTTCATCTGCATATTGTTGTACGGACCGCTCACCCAAGCCGCGCCGCTTCCGAAAGATGGATCGGTGAACCGCCACATGGGGTGACCGGGCACGGGGTAGAAGGTTGTTGATCCGGCCGCGTAGCGCTGAGCGCTAAATAATGGATGCGACGGCGTGATGACGACCTGCGGTAAGCCGTAGCCCGTATGGGTGATATTAATCCCAGGCGAGACGACGCTTCGCATCACGGCGCCAGTGCCGTCAATAGCTGGGAGCTTTATCCCACTATTCAGGGTTATCAAGTTGCCACGGTAATTTGGTAGACTTAATTTTGCGATGGTTCGCACACTATTATTCGCCCCGCAGGGCGGCGGCGTTCCACCGCATGGCGCAGGTTGGCAGAAAGGCGAGATTCGGCGCGGCGCGATTACCGGACAGGGTGCGCCAAGAATACGCTTCAGCGGAGACGCTCCGGCCGTCGCCGTAACTACCGCAATCCCAGACCCAGTAACAAAAAGTGATCGCTTCATTAATCGATTCTCCTCTTAACGATTTGGGAGCGTGGCCTCTTGGAGTGGTATGGTAAATTTCGCCTGGCTTCCGTTTCTTGCGATGTGCGCAAGCGAATCGATCGCAGAACCTAGTCGCAAAACTCGTTCAGCGAAATCTAGAAGGAGCGTGAGCGGAGCAAATAATTTTTACAGCGCGGCTCTATTCAGTTTAGTCAGATATCACGGTCGGTCAAGTAGTTACGCAGACTTATCGATCGATTTTGGATTACACGAATGTAAGCAAAAGGTTTCGGCGATCCTCGTTCCTGCGGGCACAATTCGAGCGGCTGAAGGCGAACCGTTAAGCAGTGTCTCTGGACCGCAAAAGGATACATCGCGAGGCAGATCGGTATCGTTCATGCTGGTATCTTGGCGCGCGTGATCCGTTAAGTCGACCGGGTTGCGAATCGCAGATGTCGAAGCCGACGAAGACATATACGATCCTTTGAGAGGCGCGGTTGTCAGTTTCTTTTATGCGCGGCTTTTAAGTGAGAGCGTTCGCTCCTAACAAACGATGTGAAAAGCTCCGCATCATCTTTGGCAGCCTCATAATTCTTATAATGATAGGCGGATTAGGGTGCGAAGCTGCCGCAAATGGTTTCGTTTTGGTATATGCAACAGGACACATGCACGATAGATTCGACGTCTCAGCAGCGGTCTCGCTACCAAAGCGGTCTCTCAATCGCTCCTGGTATTGCTCGTGGCTTATGATCCTCCCGGTAACAAGAGAACCCCACCCCCCGTTTGTTCAGGTCGGAATAATCCGGCGTCCAGATGATGGAAATAAACTCACGCCATTTGTAGCTACAAGCGCGTCCGGGCAACCTGTTGCCTCATACGATGATGACGCGATGCCGAAGATTGCGGACGACGCTCAAGGACATCGAGTGCAAGTCAGAGTGGGGTTTAGCAGTGTCGTCCTAAAGCTCGACGGGAGAACACTAACCGAGTTTTCCCGGTTCCCCTATTTTCCCGCTGGTCGGTATCGAACGTTTTACGCGCAGTTAGGGGGTGAAGTTTCGGAACATGGGGACAGCGTATCCGGCACTGTCTCATCGATAGAAATCCACGATGAAAACAACCCGTCTTCCAAGACCTACCAACCACGCTGCGGCTTTCAAGACGATGGCCTCCAGCTTCGAAATATTGAGTCTGGTTACGCCGCGTTCGGAGTATTCGGGGGAGTTCCATCGCGATCGTTCGTACAGCTTCCTGATATGCACCGCGTATCTAAATGCTGACTCTGCCTACAGCCGCCTGAGTCCGGGTTTCGAGAGACGAGCTTCATGGCCGGTGTTTAGCGCACCGGAGAACACCGCTTTAGTTCTTAACTTCTCGCCCAGCGGTCTCGCGCTGCGCCATCGAGATTGATCGCCTCGTGCGAATGGGCGTAAATCCAGAACGCCGCTTCGATTGCGCGGCGACGATCGCGCGTCGGCACTCGCGGTTCCCTGCTCGAGTTCACCGTAAACGATCAGCTCCGAGCGCGCGATACGTAGTCAACGCGTCAAAGGTCCGTTCGATCGCAGATCGCGTCGATCAATGCCGGGGCGGCCCAAAGTAGAGACAGTCGTCGCCACGCGCGTGCACGTGCGTGCAGATGAGCTCATCTCACGGGTGGGCAAGACGATCGAATCCCGCCTCCAGTTCGAAGGACTCACCCCCGCGTAATAACCGAAGCTGCCCGTTCGTACGTAGGACACGGAAAAGGCATCGTGCACTCGATGACGGGCTCATCGGCGGCCGCCACTCGGCACCGGTAGTCGACGACCGAGATCGGTCCGCACCGCAAGACTTTCGTGGTCACCATATGGGTAGCGAGGTTAGCCGCGCCAGCGACCTTGCAGCAAGTACCGTTCGCCGCCGCCCCGCCCAGCCCAGCTGTCCCACGCGAGCGCGAGATTCTCCGGTATGACGTTCGCGCTGGCGCTCCGTTTGCGCAGAACCGAGACGCTGGAGAGCGGGAACGAGAGCGGCAGGTCACCCTGGGCTGCGATGCACCGCTGGATTTATGAAGGTCGAACTTGCGTGAAGCGGTCGGGATTCGTGTAAGAAAAATTTCGGCGGCCAGGTGCCACGCCTGATAGGTCGTCGCCTCTCGCGCGATCCAATGAAATAAATGGCCGCTGAGCGCGCTATGACCCACTGCACCCGCGCGGCGCTATCATCTTCGTATTCATCGACGGGCCCGCAGCGATCATTAACTCGTTCTGCGTCAGATCGCCGAGACGGTTCGGCAACAAGGCGGCGACTGGTGGTATAACAGCAATATCGACTTGCACGCTCCGATCGGCGAACAAGAAGCTGCTCATCGAGGCGAAGTCGCTGACGAACCCGGCCCGCGCCGTCGATCGCATGCGCTATGAAATCGGACAGCTCATGGACTAGCGCGTCCGGTACGAAGCGGCAGTCGCCGGCGCTACTCCAGTGTTGGCGTTCGGCACACCACCGGCGCGCAGCGACAGCTGGGTCGCAAACATCTTAGAAGCGAACGGCGTTGCATTCGTCGGCCGCCTCGACGGCAAGGTACGCGCGCTCAACCTGCGGGCCGAGGGGCTGCCGATCGTCGGCTAAGGGCTGCGCGACGCTCCATGTTCCAATTTCACTCGAAGCAACGTTAAGATGTCTCCACAAAAATCGCAGCCCACGCTCGTTTCCGGCAATGTAAGCGTTCTCTACTGGATGAGTGTCGAAGGCTTGATGAACGGATTCCGGAAGTCGCGATGGCCGATGCAAAGAGTTGGAATGCCCGCACGCTGGGTCGTCGTCTGCGCCGTGGCGGCGATACTGCTGGGCGTTGTTTTCCGCTATTCGAATGCCGTGCACAAAATTTACTACCAGGACGAAGCGGTGACGTCGGTGCGCGTCGCCGGCTATACGCTGGCCGAGTACAACGAGCTCTTCGACCGCACCCCGCGTCGTTTCCGCGAAATACAGCATCTGCTGCGACCGGCTCCGGGTCGAGGCGTTGCCGATGCGGTCCGGTCTTTGGCCGCCGAGGATCCCCAACATCCGCCGGCATTCTACGCGCTGGAATCGTTTTGGACGCGCATCGTCGGGAGCGCGCCCTTGCCGGCGCGCCTTCTCCCGGTCGTGCTGAGCCTCGCAGCGCTCCCGTTGATGTACTGGCTTTCGCTCGAACTTTTCGGCTCGCGTACGGTGGGCTGGGTCGCGACAGCATTGCTCGCCGTCTCACCGTTCTTCGTGTTGTACGCCTATCAGGCGCGCGAGTACGGCCTGCTGACCGCCGCGATACTCCTTTCAAGTGTCCTTTTTCTGCGTGCGGAGCGGCTCGGAGGATGGACGCGCTGGATTTGGTACGCGCTTTCCGCGGCGTTCGGAATGTACACGTATCTGCTGTTCGCGTTCGTGATCGCCGCTCACGCCGTCGCGGCCATCGCTAAAGGGTACCGAAGTCCTCGAACGCTGCTACCGTTCTTTGCAAGCGCAACCGGTGGCTTGCTCCTCGCCGCGCCGTGGCTCCGAATCGCGCTGCTAAACCGCGGTGCGGCGGGTGAGGATTTGAGCTGGGCGACTTCGGCCTACCCGCTGCCCTTCATGGTCGCGAAGTGGGCGTTTTTTGCCGGGGCGACCTTTTTCGACCTGGAGTATGTCTCCGGGCGGCTGGCAATCGTGACGCTCATCGTACTCGTCGTCATCATTGCGGCGATCGTCCATCTCGCCCGCAGCAAGAACCGGACCGCCGCCGTGTTCCTGGGCGCCCTGGCCGCAACCACGTTCCTCGGGCTCGCGGTTCCGGATCTCGCGCTGCATCACCGCTTCTCGACCATCGCGCGTTACCTGACGCCGACGTGGCTCGCCCTCGTGCTCGCCGTCGCAGCGTTCGTCGGCACTCGCTCGCGAAGCTGGATGCCCCAGGCTACGTTCTTTTTTCTTCTTGCGGCCGCTTGTGCCTCGAACGCGGTGAGCTCGCGATCCAATTCGTGGTGGGAGAACAATGGCAACAAAGGCTCGCCCGAGCTAGCAGCGCAGCTGGAGGCGCATCCCGGCCTCCTCGTGGTGAGCAGCGCCGACGCAGCGCCGTTGCTGGATCTTGCGCCACTCGTGATGTCCCAGGCGCGGTGGCTCGGTTACCGCTCCGGCGGAACGCCCCCACGTTCAGCACTGACTGGCGAAGGCCAAGCGTACCTTCTATCGCCGTCGGACGCATTGCGAACGCGCTTAGGCCGCGACCCCCGAATCGCTCTCCGGCTCGTGTACGATTCGCATGACTTCTCGACGAATCTCACGCGCTTCCGCTCCGCGACGACGGGTCAACGCGCGGGAACCAACGACTGGGGCGAGATCGTGCTGTGGGCGGTCGACAAACGCGCTGTTTCTGCTCGATGAGATCGTCGCGAGCCGCTGAAGAATACCTTACCGGTGGCCGCAATTTCGCGCCGCTGTGACTCTAATCTAATTAGCGCCGATTGCGTTGAGCAACGGATTCAAGAATGAATCGAAACGCTTAACGGATCGACAAAAAGACAGCCAGCGTCGCCCGTTTTAGGGATGGTTAGCCAAAGTTCACGACGCGGAGGCGCTTGCCTTGCGCCATTCTTGCAGCACGATGTCAGCGAACGTCCCATTCTGAAGGTTACCTTCGCGACTAATTTTTTCCACAATCGGAAGCGCAGTCGATGGTTCAGGTCCCAGAAGTCGGGCTGCTGCTGTAAGGCGGATCGATTCGCTCGGATCGCTTAAGAAAGGACGCAGGGCTTCTCTTCCCGACTCGCCGTGCGCAAGAATTGCATCCCCAATCTCGCGGATTTCATCGGACAGCGTACTTTGCACTTTGGCATCGTTACGCCGCTCAGCTTCTTCGCATTCGAGCCCCTTCGTTCGGAACAAGGGAACTAGTTGAGAGAGCTGGCTTGATCTAAAAGTAGTCATCGCTGTTTCTCCGGACTACAGGGATTGGGGCCGTGTTCAAGGTCGTGCAGTTGCTTGTCAACGGCGTTTCGCTCGTTAGTCGACAGGTCCACTTCTTTCATCGCTCGACGGATCGTCTTTATCCCCTCGTCCCGCTGAAATTCATACGGCTGCTCTTTTAACCAATCTCTCACCGTTCCAGCGTTTGAGTCGATGCCAAGTTTACGCGGGTTCGTCGCCTCAACGGCAGTAATCTTGCGTGCAGTTGCGGTGGAAGATTGATCGCGTTTCGCGTGTTCTGGATCGCCTCGGTGCCATATGCACGCGCGTTGGCTTCGCTTTGCCCGACGAGGTGGTGCAGGTGCCAACCGGGCGGCGTGTTCATCGCCCTGGCGCAAAGCATCGTGGGCGTTTGCCCCGCTAAACGCTTTGAAGTCGTTCGGGTCGCAGTTGTTCTTGACGTCGGCGATCGCTCTCGCACCGGCAACCGTCAGCGCGATCGGCTCCCGGAATTGCCGCGCCTCATCGAGATTCGGCTTAGGCGACGAATGTGCCGGTGTGTAGGGCGGCAGGCCGTGCTCGCGCGCGATTCGGTTGTTGTATTGCAACTCGGTCTCGCCGGCTCGCTGCGTCTCGTGAACCTGATCGACATTCTCCGGCGTCAGTACCGCCGTCGCGCCAAACAGGACGGAGCCGGGGATGGCGAGACCGTCGAATACGCGGGCTGCCCCGAGGTCGATCGCCCCGGGTAGCGCTTTTAAGGCCGTTTGGGCACCTTGCAATATCGATGCGACGCCGGCCGCGGCGATCGCTTCAGCATGTCCAGCGAGAGCGTGGGCCATGTCGGCGTGCTCGACGGTTTCGCCTTTCTCAACGCGGTCGACGCCAAGATGGTGGTCGGTACAGGCGCGGACGATTGCGGGGGCGGTGGAGCGGTGCCGGGTTTCGGATCTGGCGTACGTACCGCTTGGATGGGATCAACGGACACGGATACCTCCTGCCGAGGGCTACTCAGAGCAGTCCCTTGTCTATAACACGGAAGCCATCGCACCTCAAGCTGGAGTAACGAGCTTGCCCGTTTTTCCCACAAGCGACCGGCGGTGTTGAAGAACGCATTTTTGGAGTTTGAAGGGCGTGAAGCGCAACGTAGATCACGTTTGCCTCTGTCCTGGCCGAATGTTGTGTGCCGTAGCTGTGCGGCCCGATGTCGGCAGGGATGCTTGCCATGTGGCGGTAAGCGAGCGGCAAGGCAAACTGGCTTTCAACGTATGCCGCATGAAGCTTCGAACTTTACTGGTTCGTCCGGCAAAACGCCTATTTTTCGTGAGTCTCAGTTCGCTGGGTCCGGCAGATGCGGCGCCAGCGCACGCGTTTACACGGGCCAACGTCGCGGTCAATGTTCTGCGGGACGTGACGTAAGCGAGGCCGGTCGCGCGCTGCGACCTTCGATTTCGGGGTTCGGGCACGAGGCGGTGTAGGCTGCCTACAAGGAACACGTATGCAAATGAAGATTCGCCGGTTTTTGCTCTGTCTGCTGTGCTGCTTCGTGCTGCGTCCCGAGCGCGTATCGGCGGGAACAACTGGGACCATCACCGGGACGTTGCGCGATGAAGCAACGAAGGCCGTCCTCGTCGACGTGACGGTGAGCGCCGCATCGCCATCCGGCCGCGCTACGACGAAGACCGACGCGCGCGGCTTCTTTGCGATAGCGAACCTAGCGCCGGACACGTACGTCGTGAGCTTTTCTCTGACAGGGTACGAGTCGGTGCTCTCGCGCGGCGTGACCGTAGCGCAAGATCAAACCGTCGTGGTCGATGCGGCGCTGAGTAAAACGCTGAGGCAGATCGGGCGCGTCAGCGCGCGAAGCCCGTCGAGTTTGGTTGCGCCGGGTCAGACCGCCGATGTGTACAACGTTTCGGCCCAGCAGCTCAACGCCGCGCAGGGTGGCGACAACACCCACAAGACTTTGTACAACTTCCTACAGACCGTGCCGGGCGTCACGTCGGCCGGCGCGAACGGGGCTGCCCGGATCCGCGGCGGTACCGCGACCGACACCGCCTTCCTCTACGATGACGTACCGGTCAACGACCGCATCACCGGTTTCTTCTCGACGAATAACGGCTATTTTGCGACGACACCGTTCTCGAGTCTGGGCGTCAGTAGCGTCCAAGCCTACACCGGTGGCTTTAACGCACGCTTCGGCAATGCGGATCAAGGCATCGTCAACAGCGTGATCTCGCGCGGTTCGTATCCGGGATTCGCGCAGGTGACTATCGCCGCGCAAGCCCCCGTCTACGGTCACTTTCTCGAAGGAGAGTTCGGCACGGCGAGCCGCGACCAGCGCTTCTCGGCATTCGTCGGGTTCGATGGGTCGAATCAAGATTTTCAATATGGCACCGGCGCCTACAGCTTTCCCCTCGCGGTCACCAACGGGGCCGTCGGTCCCGGACCGGGGGTCGACGTAAATCTCCTGGGCAACTTCCATTACAAGCCGTCGGTCAATGACGACATTCAATTCTTGTATGTCAACAGCGTGCAGCGGTACAACGCGAATTATTTGCTCGCCGGCGGAAAGCCGGTCTCGGTCGTACCCTGCGCCGGCTATACCACGGGACCGTCCTCAACGAATCTCGATGGTGTGGAGGTCACTGCCGGCGGCCTTTCCGCGACGGGGAAGCCGTGCATCGACACCTCGGGGAAGCTCAGTAACGCTCACGGGAATAGCTCGTCCACGAATCCGGTGCCGACCGGCTTGCAGTTCGTTTCGTTATCGCCCGACGTCGCGAACAACACCTATAATTACTCAGCCCTAGGTAAACTGCAATTTAACCACACGTTCAGCGACAAGCTGAGCGGTTTTATTCGTCTCTCGGAGCTCTTTAACCAATACGTGTTCGATCAGCCGCTGACCAATCCGAATTTCGACGGTTCCATCCGACCCGGTGACGTCGCCCTGGGGCAAGGCCAAGATCCGTACCAGGGCGTCCGCAGCTTCAACGGCAGCCGGCGCTCGCAAACCTATCAGTTAGCAGGTGATTCAACTACACGCCGTCGGCCCGCGCTTCGTACTATGTAGGAGGTTCCCTCGAGCGCGATAACAACGACCTCAAATACGACGATCTTTCGGGAACCTTGTCTCTCTCCGCGTTCGACCGCAACGGTCGATGGCCGAACCGCTACGACGTCGTGGACTTTCCGCTCGTCATCCCGTCGGCGTACGCTGGAACGCTGCAGCACTTCGGCAAGTTCGCCTTCGAGCCATCGATCCGGTACGACGATGAGTCCTACGTGCTGCCGGCGAGAGTCGGCGGCGCCTACACATCGTACGCTACGAGCCCGCGTCTGGGTGCAACGTATGCATTCAATCCGAATCTCGTGCTGCGCGGCTCCTACACGGTTTCGACCGAATTCGTGCCGGCCACGTACGTCTACAACTCTTCGGTCGACGGTACGGGCGCCACGGGCCAGGTCCGTAATCCACGTACGCCGGGGAGTCTCATCACGCCGGGGCTCGATCACAACGTCGAATTCTCGTTCGAGAAAGCGCTAGGCGACGGTAAGACGTCGCTGCGGCTAACGCCGTACTATCACAAGTCGACAAATAGACTCTCTCTTTACAAGAACCCGGTGGTGGTCGACGGTAACTACGTGCTCAATCCCGACGGCTCCGTGAAGTTCTCTGGTCCGACGCTTGTGAAGAGCGGTGGGATCACGCAGGACACCGGCGTGGAGTTCGGACTCAATCACGTCGAACTCGGGCCGGGTCTCTCCTACTTTCTCTCGGCGACGTACGAGAATTACTTGTCGAGCTCGACCCAACTTCTTACGGCATCGATATCGCCGGCAAATGCGAGCCACTATCTGCTGAACAATGCATTGTTTCACGCCTCCGAGAACCCGCCGCTCTCCATATCGCTCACTGCCGACTACCATACGAAGAACTTCCACTTCTTGCCGTTCCTGCTGTACCAGTGCTGTGCATACTACAACGTCGACACGACGGATGGTGGTGGCGGAAACACGTTCATCAAAGATTCAAACGTCCGTCAAGGGCCGGCATATTATTTTGCGAACGCAACGATCTCGTACGATGTTCTCAAGCGTGGCGACCGCTCGACGACCCTCGGCCTGCGCGTTCAGAACGTCTTCGACAACCTCAAGCAGAATATTTACCCCTATACGAATCAAAACTACGGGAAGGATCCTTCCAAGACAAACTCTCCCGCCGGGACGGTCTACGATGGGGGCTACTTCCAATTCGCGCCCGGCCAGGTGCCGGATTCACTCTACTTCTTTCCGCCCGTTCCGAAGACGCCGCAAACATTCGAGCTGTTCTTGACCCAAAGCGTGTGAGTCGGTAGCCGACATCGCTATGCGATACCGGGAATCTGCGCGCCAAGGAGAATCCCGTCGTCCGCGAAGGCCGTGCGCACGCGCTCGTTGATGAGCCGGCGTAGTTCGAACTGTCGCAGCGGCGCGGTCCTTACGGAGGCGCGCACGATCGCGCCATCCTTACTGAGGGCATCGATGCCGATCCACTCGATGGGATCGAGCACGCTCTCGCGCCAGTCGGCTTCCGCTGCGAGCGTTTCGATCGCGCTGCGTACGAGCTCGAGGGCCTTCCCAACGTCCGACGCCGGGTCGACCGGCACGCGATAATCGACGCGGGACCAGTTGCGCGAACCGTTGACGACGCTCGTTACGGAGCTGTGCGGAATCGTGCTCAAATCGCCTTGCGCGTCGCGAACCTGGACCATGCGCAACGTCAACCGCTCGACGAGGCCACTGCTCGCGTTGATCGTGACGAAGTCGCCGACGACGTACTGATCCTCGAGCAGCACGAGAAAACCGTTGAGGAAGTCGCGTACGATGTTCTGTGCGGCAAGCGATAGCGCTACGGCCGCGAGGCCACCGACCGTCACGACCGAACCGATCGGCACGCCGAGCGCGCCGACGACGGAGAGCACGGCGATGAAGACGAGGACAAACGTTTTGAGGCCGGCGATGGCCCGTGCGATCGTCGGAATGCGTAGGAGCAGCCGCGCGCGATCTTCTGAGTTTACGAACGAGCGCATGCGCCAGACGCCCGCGATGCGAGCGATGACGACGTCGAGGATCCGGTTCAGCAAGCCGGTCACGACGACGGTTATCACGATGGCGAGTGCGCCGTGCACGATCTGCTGCGCCAGCGGCGACGTCTGCGGAAAAAGTGCGAACGCCCACGTGACGAACGTGAACCACGCTAGGGCCGTCCCCCACAGGATCGCCTCGGCACCGGCGATATAGATGGCACGCCGGCGTGTCGGTTCGATGTTGCGTAGCGCGAGCGCGAGAAAGCGGCGGCGCCGCCGATGTGCATCGTCCGCTTCCGCAGCCACGCGCTGCTGCTCGGCCTCGGTCACACGCTCGCGCGCGTCGATCGTTTCTTGTAACGCGGCAATGCGCCGACGAAGCGACGCGTAGAGCGCCCAAAGCAGGAGCGAGCCGACCGCGAGGATCGCCCCGACGCGGATGACGCGCCCCGCGTTGCTGCGGCGCACCGCCGGTTGTCGAACGTCGAGGGCTCGCGTCAACGCGCTTTGCAGCGTGGTCTGCCACTGCGTCGCGAGCGAGTCGATCGTCGTTTGGTTGTACTCCGCGTCGACGGGCGTAATGGTGACGATCGGCAGTGGGTCCGAGTGCTTCGCGTCGACGACTTCGAGTGAATCGAGATCGCCCGCGTGCCGGACGTGCACGCGGATCGTGCGCGGATCGAAGACCGTTATCGCGTTCGCACCGGAACCCGTCGTTGCGATGAGCTGCTGCAGCGTCGAGTTCACGTCGCTCGCGCGAACCGCGATCGGAAGTTGGCCGGGCTGCATGGTCGATTTCGCGGCGATTTGAAAGAGCGTCGCCCCATCGAGCTCGATCGGCGCCAGCAGATAGGCGCCCTGGCGCGTTACGCCGCTCGCGGCGGGCGCGGTCGACGGCAACGTAAGCTGCGCGAGCCGCTGCGTCGCGGCCCCCGCGGGCACCGCACATCCGAGCGACGCGGCGAGCACAAAAACGATACGCAGCATCAAGCGACTATGCTGCTTCCACGGGCCGCCGCCCGCCGCGTTCTTAGCCGCCGCAGAAGAAATCGTTTAGCGCTGCTTCTTGGCAATCGCCTCGGCCAGATCGCCTTTGGTCATGTGCGACGTCGCGGCGATGCCGAGCTTCTGCGCACGCTCGACGAGCTCGTCGCGCGTGTGGCCGTTCGCATCGACGCCGCCGTAGGCCTTCCCCTCGCCGCGAATCGCCTCGGCGGTCGACTTCTCGCTGCGCGGATCGGAGGGGCCGCGCTGCGCTTTGGGCTCCCAGCGATTTCCGACCTTCTCGAACGAATGCTTGACCGCAGCCCACGCCGCGCGGTGCGCGGCTTCTTGGTCACCGTCGTACGTCTGCTCGGCGCTGGCGAGGGTTTGCTCGTAGGTGTCCTGCGCTTTTTTGGGAGAGCGTTCGAGGGTCGACGGGATCTGTGGCTCCGGGTTCTCATTCGTCGGCATCGCGGCACCTCACGTCAAGATGTACGGGCTAGCGTGCCCACGCAACGCTCCGAGAAAACGGTGCGACGAAAGCATGCATGGATAGTGCACCTAGTTTTCGAAGCGCCGCTCATGGCTTCAACGGGGACGGTCGTCGACCGCGGTCTGGAAGGCGTCGTCGTCGGCTCCACGGAGCTGAGCAACGTCGAAGGCGCGCGAGGCCGGCTCACGTATCGCGGCTTCGACGTACGCGACCTCGCCGCGCATGCGACCTTCGAAGAAGTCTGTTATCTGCTGCTCTTCGGGCATCTGCCGAGCGCCCATCAACTCGCGGATCTGCGCGTGCGACTGGCGGCGAACCGCAGCTTGCCGCCGGAGTGCGTCACGATGCTGCAGGCGTTGCCCCGGGACGCATGGCCGATGGACGTCCTGCGCACTGCGATCTCCGCGCTCGCACTCTTCACGCCGCACCTGCCGGGTGGCGTGCATCCCTCGAATCCGCGGGCCGCGATCGGGCTCATCGCCAAAACGCCGACGATCGTCGCCGCCTGGAATCGCATTCGTC
>JAABUQ010007822.1_pt1 | contig 15269 bp, 13 predicted proteins | sample 5560001 | NCBI WGS metagenome assembly JAABUQ01 (sample SAMN10711888, study PRJNA513371) | rock metagenome | isolation source: Antarctica rocks | place: Antarctica: Victoria Land, Finger Mt nord | collected 2015-12-18 | reverse complement strand
CCTACCTGCCCGAGCGCCGCCAAGCCTATGAGGGCCTGGCCAAGCGCACCAACCACCCGGGGATCAAGGGGGTATGCACCGCCCTGATCCAGGCGGAGCGCTATGGCACCCCGCTGGGCTCGGCCCTGCGCACCATGGCCAAGGAGAACCGCGATTTGCGCCTCGCCTCCGCCGAGAAGAAGGCCGCGCAGCTGCCGGCCAAGCTGACCGTGCCGATGATCGTGTTCTTTCTACCGGTGCTGTTTCTGGTCATCATGGGCCCGACGGTGATCCGGGTGATGGACACCCTGCACCACAAGCCTGTCGCGCCGATCACCCGCCACTGAGCCGGGCGCGCCGCGACGCCTGCCGCGGCGAAGCGAGGCGGGGCTTCAGCGGCCGGCCGGCGCGCCCGCCTGAGCGCCTGGCCAGGTGCGCGCGGCCGATCGGGCGGCCAGGGTCCTGACATAGTCGAGGTTGTTGGCGGCCTGCTCGGGCGGCAGGTCCTGACGCATCAGCGCCTCGGCCTCGGCATAGCGGCCCTGCAGGCCCAGCAGCAGGGCGAGGTTCTGCCGCTCCTGCACCGAGGCGCTCGGCAGGGATGCGGCGCGACGCATCAGCGGCTCGGCCCGCGCCACCTCGCCCCGCGCGGCGTAGGACAGGGCGAGATTGCTCAGCACCGCGGGGTTGTCGGGCGACAGGGTCAGCGCCCGGGCGAACGCGGCGCGCGCCTCGTCGACGCGCTCGATCTGGTCCAGCGCCACCCCTTGCAGCGACACCGGCCGCCAGTCGCGCGGCGACAGCGCCTGCGCCCGCTTGAGATAGTCCAGCGCGTAGAAGCCCTGCTTGGCCGAGATCGCGGCGCGCGCGGCTTCCAGCAGGGCGGGCGCGTTCTTCGGGTCCAGCACCAGGGCCTGGTCGGCCGCCTGCCGCGCCTCGTCGTAGCGGCCGAGCGTGCGCAGGGCGGCGGCGAAGCTGACCTCGGCGCCCGCGTCCTTGGGCTCGCGCTGCACCTCGTGCCCCCAGAAGGCGGCGCGGGCCAGCGGATCCAGCCGGTCGGCGGCCGCGCGTTGGGCGGCGGTGGCGGGCGGCTCGGGCTTGTCGGGCGCGGCGGCCTGGGAGGAAGCGGCGGGCGCGGGCTTCTTCCCGAAACCCGGGAAGGCGTGGGCGGGCGCGACGGCGGCGAGGCCGAGCGCGGTCGCGGCGAACAAGGCGGCGCGGGTCATGGAACGCTCTCGCGGACGGGTGGGCCGACCCCCAACATCGCCCCGCCGGGCTCAACGAACGGTTAAGCATGATCGGCGCCGTCTCGCGCTGTCCCTCTAAGGCGCATCCGCTATGCTCCCCTCATGCCCGCCTCTTCCGACGCCCTGATCCCCGCCGCCCAAGCCGTCGCGCCGGTCGCCGTGCAGCTGGTCCCCGAGCCCGCCGAGGCCGCGCTCGCAGCCCTCGGCCCGGCCGTCGCCGCCTTTGCGCAGGCGAGCGGGTTCAAGGGACAGGCGGGGCGGCTGCTGGTGATGGCCGACGCGCAGGGCCGTCCTGGGCCTGTGCTGTACGGGGTGGGCGGGGCGGGCGTGCAGGGGCTGCGCGGCCTGCCGAGCCGGCTGCCGCCCGGCGACTACGCCCTCGCCGCCCTGCCGCAGGGATGGGACGCGGCGGCGGCGGCGCTGGCCTGGGCGCAGGGCGCCTACGCCTTCGACCGCTACAAGCGCCCGCCCGCCGAGCCCGCCCCCGGCCCGGCCCGGCTGGCGGTCGGCCCGGACGTCGACCTCGCCCGGGTGCGGCGCACCGCAGACGCCCTGGCGCTCTGCCGCGAGATGGTCGACACGCCCGCCGCCGACATGGGCCCGGCCGAGATCGAGGCGGTCGCCCGCGACCTCGTCCGGGCGCACGGCGCGACGGCCACGGTGACCACCGGCGACGCCCTGCTCGAAGCGAACTATCCGGCCGTGCACGCGGTCGGCCGCGCCGCCGCCCCGCACCGGGCGCCGCGTATCATCGAGCTGGCCTGGACCGGCCCGGGCGCCACGGCCGACGCGCCGCTCATCGCCCTCGTCGGCAAGGGCGTGGTGTTCGACTCCGGCGGGCTGGACATCAAGCCGTCTGCGGGGATGCGATGGATGAAGAAGGATATGGGCGGCGCCGCCCACGCCCTGGCGCTGGCCCGCATGGTGATGGACGCGAGGCTGCCGGTCCGGCTGAGCGTGCTGGTCCCCGCCGTCGAGAACGCCATCAGCGCCGACGCCATGCGGCCGGGCGACGTGTTGGCCTCCCGCGCGGGGATCAGCATCGAGGTCGGCAACACCGATGCGGAAGGACGGCTGATCCTGGCCGACGCCCTGACCCGGGCGGGCGAGCTGAACCCCGACCTGACCATCGACCTCGCCACCCTGACCGGCGCCGCGCGGGTGGCGCTGGGCCCGGAGGTCGCACCCTTCTACACCGCCGACGATTCGCTGGCCGACGAACTGGCGCAGGCGGGGAGGGCGCTGGACGACCCGCTGTGGCGGATGCCTCTGTGGGCCGGCTATGACGAGGCGATCGCGAGCGACATCGCCGATGTCAAGAACGACGGCGACCCCTGGGCGCAGGCGGGATCGGTGATCGCCGCCCTGTTCCTGCAGCGGTTCGCGCCGAAGTCGGGCGCCTGGCTGCATTTCGACATCTACGCCTGGAACGCGCGCGGCCGGCCCGGCCGGCCCCAGGGCGGCGAGGCCCAGGCCATCCGCGCGATCTTCGCTGTCCTCGCCCGCCGCTACGGGGCGCACGGGTGAGCGATCCCCGGGTCACCCTGGCGCGCGACGGCTTGGCCGCGGCCTCCCTGGAGGGCGTCGTCCCTGCGGAGCGCTACCTCCCGACCACCGCGTGGCAGGCGTCCGCGCCCGTCGCCGCGATCCGCCGCCACCCCGCCCGCGACGCCGAACAGCTGGACCAGCTGGTGTTCGGCGAGGTGTTCGAGGGGTTGGAGGAGCGCGGCGGTTTCGTGTTCGGCCAGGCGACCCGGGACGGCTATGTCGGCTGGGTCGACGTCGAGGCCCTGTCGGCGCCGGTGTTTGCGCCCAGCCACCGGGTGGCGGCCCTGCGCACCTACGCGTTCAGCAAGCCCGACCTGAAATCCGCGCCCGTGGGCCTGCTCAGCCTGAATGCGCTGGCGACCGTCGAGGACCGCTCGGGCCGGTTCGTGCGCGCGGCGCGGATCGGCTGGCTGGTCGAGGGCCACCTGGCCCCGGTCGGCGCGGCGTTCGAGGCCGACGCCGCCGCCGTCGCCCTGCGCTTCCTGCACGCGCCCTACCTGTGGGGCGGCCGCGAGAGCCTGGGGCTGGACTGCTCGGGGCTGGTGCAGCAGGCGCTGTACGCCTGCGGCCGCGCCTGCCCCCGAGACGCCGACCAGCAGCAGGCGCTCGGCGCCCCGCTCGCCGACCCGGGCGAGCTGCGCCGCAACGACCTGGTGTTCTGGCGCGGCCATGTCGGCGTCATGCTGGACGCGGAGACCCTGCTGCACGCCAACGGCTTCCACATGGCCGTTGCCGCCGAGCCGCTCGCCGAGGCCGTCGCCCGGATCGAGGCCGCGGGCGGGGGCCCGGTGACGGCGATGCGGCGGTTGTGATCAACCCTCCCCCTTGAGGGGAGGGACAGGCCGCGCGGCGGCCAGGGTGGGGCGCGAAACCATCCAGACTTGTCCACCCTGGCGGCTGCGCCGCCTGTCCCTCCCGTCAAGCGGGAGGGCCGCCCGCGTCGCGACCCCGCGCCGCCTCACGTGCTTAACGCGGCGTCAACGAAGGTCGGGCAGCGTGCGGGTGAGACTTACGCTTAGCCCGGAGACCCTCATGGCCCGCCATTCCATCGTCGGCAGCGAGGCTTTCGCCTACGCCGCTCGCGGCCTCGCCCCCGCCCACGGCTCCATCCAGGTGTTCTCGCGCAGCCGCCGAGGCGCTATGCCGCGCTGGTTCTGGCCGACGCTGGGCGGCTCGCTGCTGGTGCTGCTGGCCGCCTTCGGCAAGACGGTCAGCGCGATGGGGTGATCTACGATGCTCCCCTCTGGGGGAGCTGTCAGGCCATAGGCCTGACTGAGGGGGCCTCCAGCTTGACACTCATGGTGCAGCGGAACGGCCCTCTCCACCGCCGTTCCGGCGGTCCCCCTCCCCCAGAGGGGGAGAAGCTAAGCCCTCATCCCGTCGCTTTAAGCAGTTCCTCCAGTCCCTGCTCGCGGACCTTGCGGTAGAGGGTGGAGCGGCCGATGCCGAGGCGACGGGCGATCTCGGTCATGTGGCCGGCATAGACCTCGATGGCGTGCTGGATCAGGTCGCGCTCGATTTCCTCCAGCGTGCGCAGGTGGCCGGCCGCATCAAGTATGCGCACTGGCTGGTCGGGGTGGGCCTCCGTGGCGGGCCCGGCGACAGTCAAGATGTCCTCGTCGAGAGGCGGGGCGGTCAGGCCGCTGATGGAGGGGAAGTCGTGGGGCGACAGGTAGGGCCCGTCGGCCAGCACCACCGCCCGGTACACCGCGTTCTCCAGCTGGCGCACATTGCCGGGCCAGGGGTGGGCGGCGAGTATGGCCAGGGTCTCGGCGGTGGCGGCGACCACGCGCTTGCCCTCCTCGGCGTTGAACCGGCGGATGAAGGCGTCGACCAGGGCGGGCACGTCCGACAGCCGCTCGCGCAGGGCGGGCGCCTCGATCGGGAATACGTTGAGGCGGTAGAACAGGTCTTCGCGGAACCGGCCCTGCGCCACCTGCTGGGCCAGGTCGCGGTTGGTGGCGCTGACGATGCGCGCGTCGACCTTGACCGGCCGCTTAGACCCGACGGGATCGACCTCGCCCTCCTGCAGGGCGCGTAGCAGCTTGACCTGCATGTCCAACGGCAGCTCGCCGACCTCGTCCAGGAACAGGGTCCCGCCTGTCGCCTCCTGAAACTTGCCGGCGTGCCGCTCGTGAGCGCCGGTGAAACTGCCCTTCTCGTGACCGAACAGGATGGACTCGACCAGGTTCCCGGGCAGGGCGCCGCAATTCACCGCCACGAAGGGCTTGCCCGCCCGTTCGCTCGCCCCGTGCACCGCGCGCGCGATCAGCTCCTTGCCCACGCCGCTCTCGCCCAGGATCAGCACGGGGATCGACGAGCGCGCCGCCCGCTCGCCTAGCGCCTTGACCTGGCGCATGGCCAGCGAGGCGCCGATCAGGTCGTCGAAGCCGGTGCGAGCGCCGACGTGCTTCTTCAGCCGGTCGACCTCGGCGGTCAACTGGGTCAGCTGCAGGGCGTTGCGCACCGACACGGTCAGCCGGTCGGGGGCGACGGGCTTGATGAGGAAGTCCTGGGCGCCTGCCTGCATGGCGCGCACCACGGTGTCGACGCCCCCGGTGGCGGTCAGCACGATGACGGGCACGGCGTCGCCGCCGCCCCGCAGCTCGGCCAGCAGCTCAAGCCCCGACTTGCCGGGCATGACGAGGTCCAGGATCAGCAAGTCGGGCCGCGCGCCCGCGGCGAGCTGGTCCAGCGCGGCGACGCCGCCGTCCGCCTGGGCGACGGCGAAGCCTTCGCGCTCCAGCACCGCGCGGATCAGCCGGCGCTGGGTGGGGTCGTCGTCGACGATCAGGACGGTCTTGGGCATGAACTTGACGCTTCCGGGCGGGCGCAGGGCCGCGGCTTCGTCCCAGGGTGTCGCACAGGCCGAGTAAAGGCGGGGTTAGGCGCGGGCATAGCCGGGCGTCGCGTCGAGGGCCGGCGTTTAACTGGGCGTAAGCTCTTCCGACCGCAGGGTGACGGCTGCGCTTTGCAAGCTCCGGGTCCGCCGTGACCATCACCTTCGATCCGTCGCTATTGCTGGCCTGGTACCAGGCCAAGACAGGCGTGCCGTCGACCACGTCGACCGGCGCGACGACGGCCGCCGCGCCCACCGTTCCGACCGCGCCCTGGAGGGCGGTGGTCGCCAAGAGCGGCGCGGGCGGCGGAGCGCAGACCTCGGCCGGCCCGGCGGCGCTGACCCAGGCCGCGCTGGCGGGGTCGTCGGTGATCAATCCCGCGGCGGCCAAGCTGGACGCCCCGTCCGTGGCCGACGCGACGGACTACAAGTCGCTGTTCGCCCTGTACCAGGGCCTTGGCACCCTGCAGGACCTGGCGAGCAAGGCCGGGGCGACCAAGGCCGGCGCGACGGGCGTCGGCGCGACGCAGCAGGCGCAGTACGCCCAGGCCTTCACCCGCGGTTTGGGCCAGGTGCAGACCTACCTGGACTCCGCGCCGTTCAAGCAGTTCCAACTCGCCCAAACCGGCACGGAGGCCAAGGCGACCTCCACCGGCGGCACGCCGATCGAGACCGACACCTACACCACGCAGAACATCTACGCCGGCGCAGTGGACGGGGAGGTCCCGGCCTTCCAGCGCGATGTGCGCTTCTCGCTGACCGCCACCAACCCGACCACGGGCGCGGCGACGCCGGTCAGCTTCGACCTGTCGGCGCTCGGCTCGACCCCGCGCACCTTCGGCAATGTCGTCAACTACCTGAACGGAAAGCTGGCCGCGGCGGGGCTGCAGACCCGCTTCGCCAGCGTGCTGACGCTGGGCACGCCGAGCACCGGCTCCGCGGGCGGCAAGAGCTTCACCCTGCCGGCCGGGCCGGACCAGTATGCGCTCAAGATCGACGGCTCGCCGCTGGAGACGCTGAGCTTCGCCGCGCCGTCGTCCACGCCGGCCGTCTACCTGACCGGCGTGGAGAGCCAGACCGACTCGACCGTGTCCGGCGGCAAACTCACCAGCACGACGACGACCACGCCGCAGCTGACCACCCTGGCAGCCGACCCGTCCGCCGCGCCCGGCGCGCCGCCGATCGCGCAAGCCGCGCTCGGGCCGCAGGTGGCCGGGGCGCAGGCGACCGCGACCGGCCCGGACGGCTCGGTCTACGTCGTCGAGAACGTCACCGGCTCGGTCGGCGGGGCGACGGTGCAGGGCAGTCAGGACGTCGCCTTGGTCAAGTACGACAGCGCGGGCAATGTGGTGTTCACCCGCACGCTGGGGGCCGCCTCGACCGCGTCGGGCTATGCCATCAGCGTTTCGGCCGACGGGTCCAAGATCGCGGTGGCGGGCTCGGTGACCGGCGCCCTGGACCCCAGCCAGCCGCCCGTCGCCGCCGGGGTGGCCGACAGCTTCGTCTCGGTGTTCGACGCCGCGGGCGAGCCGCAGTGGGATCAGCGGCTGAACGGCTCGACGGGGGCCAGCCAGGCGACCGCGGTGACGGTTCGGGACGACGGCTCCGCCTTCGTGACCGGCACGACCCAGGCCGCCTTGCCGGGCCAGGCTCAGGCGGGGGTGCAGGACGGCTATCTGCAGGGCTTCGACGCGACAGGCGCGGCCACCTTCACCACCGAGTTCGGCGGGGCGGGCATCAACACGCCCGCGGGCGTGGCTCTCAGCGGCAGCACGGTGGTGGTCGCCGGCGCCGAGGACGGCCACGCGGTGCTGCGCAGCTGGGCGCTCAGCACATCGGGGCCGCCGACAGCGGGGACGGTGCGCGACTTGGGCGCGTTGCAGGGCGGCGGGGTGGCCGGGGTGGCGACCCTGGCCGACGGCTCGATCGTGGTGGCGGGCTCGACCCACAACGGGGCGCTGAACGCCGGGACGGTGACGCAGGCGGCGGACGGCGGCCAGGACGCCTTTGTCGCCCGGCTGTCGGCCGACCTGCAGCCCGCCGCGTCCGACACGCTGAGCTACGTCGGCGGCGGCGCGGACCGCACCGTCTCGGGCCTGACCGCATCGAGCGGGCAGGTTTACCTGACCGGGCAGGTCTCCGCGAGCCCGCAGCCCGGCCAGACCAAGGCGGAGGACGGCTACGCCCTGGCGCTCGACCCGGCCACAGGCGCGGTCGGCTGGAGCGGGTCGGTCCCGGGCCAGGGCGGGACGGCGGCGCCGACCGGCATCGCGGTGGCGGTCGGCGGCGCCTCGGTGCTGGACAAGCTCGGCCTGCCGACCGCCATCGACTACACGCCGTCGGCCTCGCTGCTGGCGAACACCGGCCTGCGCGCCGGCCAGTCGTTCCTTGTCCGCGCAGGCGGCGGCCCGGCCCAGGCGGTAACGGTGGCCACGGGCGACACCCTGCAGATGCTGTCGACCAAGATCGCCCGCGCCTCGGGCTTCAACCTGACCGTCGCCGTGCTGCCGAGCGGAGGGGTGGACCGGCTGCAGATCACCCCGCTGAACAGCCGCACCCGGGTCGAGATCGAGGCGGGGCCCAGCGGCCGCAACGCCCTGCCCGCCCTGGGCCTGGCCGAGGGCGTGGTGCAGGCCGCCCCCGCCAAGCCGCCGAAGCCGGTCGTCGGCGCCCCGATCGCGGACGGCAAGACCTACGCGCTGGGCTTGGCGTCCACGCTGGACATCTCGACGGCGAGCGGGGCCAAGGCGGCGCAGACCGCGCTCGCGTCCGCCATCGCCAAGGTCAAGTTGATCTACGCCGCCCTGATCACGCCGGTCGCCGCGCCCACCGCCGCCGCGGGCGCCGTGCCCGCCTACCTGACCGCTCAGATCGCCGACTACCAGGCGGCGCTGAACCGGCTGACGGCGGGCGGCTGAACCGCGGCTTGCGCGCCCGTGGCCGCCCGCTAAGCTGAGCGGCATGGCGCAATCCCGCAGACCGCTCGTGCTCGCCGTCGGCGCGGGCGTCGCCCTAGCCGCGGCGGTCGGCTTGGCGGCGGTGTTCGGGATGCGGCGCGAGGCGCCCGTCGCCACCCTCGATCCCGCCACGCCCCAACCCGCCCGTCGCTGGAGGTCGCGCGTGACGCCCGCACCGACATCGGCCACCCCCTGCGCTGCTTCGTCGACGGTCGGTTCGTCGGGCTGGAGACGGTGGCGGCCTGCGCGCAGAAGAACGGCGTGGACCCCAAGTCGCTCGACGTGGGGCTGGACCAGACCGGCCAACCGGCGGCGGGCCAGTCGGTCGACATCCAGCCCCCGCCCGCCGCCGCCCAAGTCGTCCCCGATCGCATCGCCGAGCTGACCGCGCCGCCGCGCCTGCCCGACATCTCCACCGTCGTGGACGGTGCGGGACAGGGCGGAGACGCGGGGGCGGGCGAGGGCGACTGCCTGCGGTTCGCGGGCGGGTGGCGCACCGCGGGGCGCGGCGTCGCCCTGAACCAGTGCGTCCGCATCCTGTTCGACCGCCGCTGCCTGCAGCCCGGGCAGGCGCTCTACGGCCGCTGGGCGGCGGAGACGGTCCGCGTCGTCCCCGGCCGGGTGGAGATCAGCGACGATAATCGCAGCTTCCGCCCGCTGATCGACCAGGACCCGGCCGACTGCTCCATTCCGCCCGCCTGAACGCGCGGGGCGCTTGGAGCCCGGCGGCGCCCCGGTGTAGAAGGCGGCCGATGACGCCTCTTCGCCGCCCCGCCGCCCGCCTCGGCCTGCTCGCCCTCTGCGCGGCCGCCCTGGCCGGCTGCGGCCAGTCGGTCGAGGCGCCGTACATCAAGGGCGCCTGCTACACCATGACCAAGAGCGGGGGGCCGAAAGGCAAGATCGAGTTCCATCTGCTGACCACCAACGTGCCCGATCTGGAGCACTGCGGCGCGGCGCTGGAGGCGGTGCGGCTGCGATTCCTCAGCCTCGGCGGCACCCGCACCGTGCTCGACGGCGCCTACCAGGGTCAGTTCATCTTCGTGGAGCCGGAGGGCATTTCGACCTCGACCGCGCTGGACAAGTCGCCCTTCCTGATCCTGGTGCGGACCGGCGACGGCCACCTGGTCCAGCCCGGCGCCAACCATTGACTCGTTCAGGTTGAGCCGACTAGAACATTAACGGAACATTCCGGCGGAACGGCCGGTCAGGGGAGGGGCGGGCTCATGGCCGGCAGCGTCAACAAGGTCATTCTGGTCGGCAATCTGGGCAAGGATCCTGAGATCCGCACCCTCAACTCCGGCGACCGCGTCGCTAATTTCAGCCTGGCCACCTCCGAAAGCTGGCGCGACAAGTCGTCGGGCGAGCGCAAGGAGAAGACCGAGTGGCACAACGTGGTCATCTTCAATGACAACCTGGTCAAGGTCGCCGAAAGCTATTTGAAGAAGGGCTCGACCGTCTACATCGAGGGAGCGCTGCAGAGCCGCAAGTTCACCGACAAGACCGGCGCCGAGCGCTCGACGGTGGAGGTGGTGCTGCAGAAGTTTCGCGGGGAGTTGACCATGCTGGGCGGCAAGGCGTCGATGAGCGGCGGCGACTCCGACGAAGGCGGCGGCTCGAGCTACGGCGGCGGCGGTCGCGGAGGCGACTACAGCGGCAGTGGGGGCGGCGGCCGGAGCGGCGAATATAGCGGGGGTGGTGGCGGCGGCCGCAAGCCCGCCTCGGCTCCCCGAGAAAACTTCCCCGCCGACCTCGACGACGAAATCCCGTTTTGACCGACGTGCTAGAGAAGCTGAATGACTCCCGCCGAACAGGCTGCGCTGAGGAGCATCGAAACACTTACAGACCCGGTAAGTCTCCGACAGCTGCTTCTAAACGCGCAAGGGAAATCGGAGGCGGTTGAGAAGGCCGCTTTTCGCAAGCTGATTGCCGTGTCGGCGAAAGACGAACCTGGAACATTGGAACACGATTGCTGGTCGATGATCAGCACCATAGAGGAGTTGCGGCGCTTAGCTGGCCGTAAAGTCAGCCGGATGAACCGGCTCCGTCCTAAAATAGAGAGGGAAGGCGAGCTGGCCGCCCTTGAGTATTGTGCTCTCCACGAGACCGACGGATTTAAGGAAGTTATGAAGTATGGTCTGCCTGATCTTACGGCCGAAGCCATTGTGCTGCGTCATCGCGAGCGTTTTAGCAAGGCAGCTGTTTCAGCAGCGCGCGACAGGTTGGTGAGTGCTGGTGTTCGGGTGAACGCTGATGGACTGATCGAAGCCTAAGCGGGCCTTTACCGCCGCCCGAACAGCTTTTCCATGTCGGCGAGCTTGAGCTCCACGTAGGTGGGGCGGCCGTGGTTGCACTGGCCGGAGTGGGGGGTGGCTTCCATCCGGCGCAGCAGGGCGTTCATTTCGGCGGCTGACAGGCGGCGGCCGGCGCGCACGCTGCCGTGACACGCCATCGTGCCGCACACTGCGCCCAGCCGCTCGGACACGGCCAGCGCCGCCCCCGACTCGGCCCCCGGCTCGGAAAACTCGTCGGCCAGGTCGCGCACCAGGCCCTGCACGTCGACCTCGCCCAGCAGGGCGGGGGTCTCGCGCACCAGCACCGCGCCGGCGCCGAACGTCTCGACCACCAGCCCCAGCGCGGCGAGCTCCTCGGCGCGGGCGACCACGCGCTCGGCCTCGGCGGGGTCCAGCTCGACCACCTCGGGCAGCAGCAGGGCCTGGCGGGCGACCGCGCCGCCGGCCATTTGCGCCTTCATGCCTTCGTAGACCAGGCGCTCGTGGGCGGCGTGCTGGTCGACGATGACCAGGCCGTCGCGGGTCTGGGCGACGATGTAGGTCTCGTGCACCTGCGCCCGCGCCGCGCCGAGCGGGAAGTCGAGCGGGTCGATCACCGCCCCGCCCGCCGGTGCGGCCACCGGCTCCGGCGACGGCTCGACCCGGGCGGACGTCTCGGCCAGACCCGGCATTGCGGCGGTCCCGACCGGGGCGCCCCAGCCGCCGTAGGCGCTCCAGCCCGCCGCCGAAGGGCCGCTTCTCGCCCCACCGCCTCCGCCGTAGACGCGGAACCCGTCCATCGCCTGCGCGGCGGTGGTCGTGGAAGCGCGGTGCCCGGCCCCCGCCAGCGCGTGCCGCAGGGCGCCGACGATCAGCCCCCGCACCAGGGCCGGGTCGCGGAAGCGCACCTCGGTCTTGGCCGGATGGACGTTGACGTCGACTAACTCGGGTTCGAGCTCGACGTACAACGCCGCCACCGGGTGGCGGTCGCGGGCGAGGAAGTCGGCGTAGGCGGCCCGCAGCGCCCCGGCCAGCAGCCGGTCGCGCACCGGCCGGCCGTTGACGAACAGGTGCTGGTGGGCCGCATTGCCCCGGCTGAAGGTCGCCAGGCCGGCGAAGCCCGACAACCGCACCCCGTCGCGCACCTGGTCGACGGCGAGCGCGTTGGCCTCGAACTCCCGCCCCAGCACCGCCGCCAACCGGGCGAGCCGCCCCGCCTCGCCCGCCGCCTCGGGCCCGAGCCTCAGCACCCGGCGCCCGTCGAGGTCCAGCGCGAAGCCGACGGTCGGGCGGGCCATGGCCTGACGCTTGATCTCGTCGGCGATGGCCATGGCCTCCGCGCGCTCGGACTTCATGAATTTGAGCCGCGCGGGGGTGGCGAAGAACAGGTCGCGCACCTCCACCCGCGCCCCGTGCGGGCCGGGAAAGGCGCAGGGCGCGACACAGCCGACCGCCCCGCCCTCGACGGAGAGGGCGAAGGCGTCGGCCTCGCCCCTCGCGCGCGACGAAAGCGTCAGGCGCGCGACCGATCCGATCGAGGGCAGGGCCTCGCCGCGGAAGCCCAGCGTCGAAATGTTCAGCAGGTCCACCGCTCCGTCCGCGCGGGGGCTGAGCTTTGAGGTGGCGTGGCGCTCGACCGCCAGGGCCAGCTCGTCGCGCGCGAGGCCGCAGCCGTCGTCGGCGACCAGGATGCGCGCCAGCCCGCCTTGCTCGGCCTGCACCTCGATGCGGGTCGCGCCGGCGTCCAGCGCGTTCTCGACCAGCTCCTTGACCGCGCTGGCCGGGCGCTCGACCACTTCGCCCGCGGCGATGCGATTGACGGCGTCGGGGGGCAGGCGGCGGATGGTCATGCACGGCGCTCGAACGGGCGGCCGCCCAGGGTAGCGATTCGGTCCTGCTCTGGCGAGGACGCGCGCGGTCTTCAGCGTCGCTGCAGGTGGGCGAGGCGGCGGGGCGGTGCGCGATCGGGCCGCGGCTCGACGAAGGCCAGGCCGATCAGGCCGCCGTGACGCCACACCGTGCGGGTCTGGCGCACCACCCCGTCGCGGACGACGACCAGGAACGGGTCGCGGGGCAGGGCGGCGCCCGGATCCGACGCGACCAGGGCGCCGCCGTCGGACAGGTTGCGGATGGCGCAGTCGCCGCCGAACCCGTCGTTGACGTAGGCGAGCTGCCCCTGCATCAGCACGCGGCGGCGTGGGCGGGCGCGGCGCTCGTCGGCGGCCGGAGGCGGGTTGTCGTTGGCGGCGGCGTGGCGGCGAAGCGCGGGCCGGTTCATGCAGACTCTCCTCGGGGCGCGATGTGCCGGAACGATCGCTTCGGCTTTCGGCGCGCAAGTCGCGTGCCGGGCGAGCGGAGCGGATCGCGCCGGTTCGGGTTGCCTCGCCGAGACCTGGCCGCCTTAATTCGGCGCCGGGCCTGGCGGAAGTTCGATCTTCTTGGGAGGAGCGGCATGGCGGGGGCGAGCTTGACGGGTCTGGCGCTGGCGGCGGCCCTGATGGGCTGGGTGCGCGCGGCGGCCGCGGCCGATCCGGTGGACGCGCCGCTCTCGACCGCCGCGTCGGCGGGCGCGCCGGCTTTCCTGAGCGACGCCGCCCCGCCTCCGCCACAGCCCTCTCGCGCACGGGTTCCTGCGGCGCAAAGCACGGGCGACGCCACCGACCGCCAGATCGCGGGCTGGATTGCGGACCAGAACGCCGACCTGCAGGCGGCGGGTCCGGGCGCCGCGCCGGGCGAGGGGCTGATCGCCGCCGATCCCGACAGCGCCGCCGGGCCACGGCGCGTCCACGGCGAGGTCACTGTCGGCGTCGGCACGCGGGGCTATCGCGAGGCGTCCGGGGCGGTGTCGCTGCCGGTCGGCCAGGCCAGCGAGGTCGACCTGGCCGTCGCCGACGCGCACGCCGACTTCCGCCACGGCGGCGTCGAGCAGCGCTCGATCGCGCTGGGTGTCTACGTCGACGGGCGCGACGTGGGCCGCGTGCTCGGCCGCGACAAGTGCGCCGTCCCGCGCTGGGGCGTGGCGGAGAGGGACGATCCCGTGGTCAACCCCGACGGCAGTTGCGCCGCGAAAGCCGCCGCCCGCTGAGCTTTAGTGGGCCGCCATGATCCGCTCGGATTCTGCCCACAACCGCTCGGCCGCCTCGTCGTCCCGGGCGGCGGCGCTGGGCGTGGCCTGGGCGCGCTTGGCGAAGTAGGCGCCGGTCACGCCCGCCACGTGCGGCGAGGAGGCCAGCCAGACCAGGGTGTCGGCGCCCTGCTCGGGCGAGACCAGCGCCGGGCGAAACACCACCTTGGCCAGCTGAGCGAAGGGCCCGACATTGTCGCCGAACCGGCTGGCCACCCCGCCGGGGTGAAAGCAGTTGGCCGTCGCCCCGCTGGACTCGAGCCGGCGGGCCAGGGCGCGGGTGAACAGGATGTTGGCCAGCTTGGCGCGGCCATAGGCGCCGAACGAGGACCAGCCGCGCTGCATTTGCAAGTCGTCGAAGTCGAGCTTGCCGGCGCGATGGCCGATAGAGGCGGTCGACACCACCCGCGCCTCCGGCGTCCCGCGCAGTCGGTCCATCAGCCCGAGTGTCACCCCGAAATAGCCCATGTGATCGACGGCGAAGGTCGCCTCCAGCCCGTCCGCAGTCAGCTCCCGCTTGCCGAAGATGGCCCCGGCGTTGTTGACCAACACGTCGATGCGCGGCTCGGCGGCGGCGATCTCGGCCGACACCCGCTTCATCTCGGCGATGCGGCTCAGGTCGGCCAGGTGCGAGGCGTGCTCGACGGCGGGGCCGGCCAGGCGCAGTTTGGCGAGAGTGGCGTCGGCGCGGGCGGGGTCGCGGGCGATCAGCACGATGCGCGCCCCTTGCCGGGCCAGCGCCAGGGCCGCCGCCTCTCCTATGCCCGATGTGCCGCCCGTGACGACGACGGTCTTGCCTTGCATGGCGCGCGCTCCTGTCCGCTCGTGGGCGGTGTAGCGGATTTTGGGCGCGGGCGGGCGCCCGAGTTCGACCGCAAGCGCCGGGGTTCGGGCGGCTTCGGTCGGGGGTAGAGGCGTGGACAACGAGCCCGGCTCGGTTCACATCCCGCTCGGAACGTCTTCATGCCCCTTGCCGCCCCGCCCCACTTCGCATCGCTCACCCCGAGCGCCTTCGCCGCCGACGAGGCGCGGTGGGCGGCGGTGCTGGCGCGCGACCCGGCGGCGGAAGGCGCGTTCTGGTTCTGCGTCGCCACCACGGGTGTCTACTGCCGCCCGACCTGCGCCGCGCGCTCGCCGTTGCGCTGCAACGTGAGCTTCTTAGACAGTGTCGAGGCGGCGCGAGCGGCGGGGTTCCGGGCCTGCCTGCGCTGCCGCCCCGACGAGCCGCCCGTTGCCGCGCGTCGCGCCGCCCTGGTCGCCGCCGCCTGCCGCCGCATCGAAGAAGCCGAGCGCGCGCCGGACCTT